>WNFI01061364.1_pt3 | contig 20236 bp, 17 predicted proteins | sample 5400471 | NCBI WGS metagenome assembly WNFI01 (sample SAMN13153348, study PRJNA577476) | soil metagenome | isolation source: 100 cm saprolite on Douglas fir-dominated hillslope | place: USA:California | collected 2013-09-17
CCGCACCACCATGGAGAACTGGAAACCGTCCTGTACGTGGTGAAAGGACGAGTGCGGATGCGCTGGGGCGATCGATTGGAACTCAGTGACGAAGCCGGAGCCGGAGATTTTATTTACGTTCCCCCGTATGTGCCGCACCAGGAGATTAATGCTGATCCAAATAAGACGTGCGAAGCCGTAGTCGTGAGGAATGGCCAGGAGCCGGTCGTCGTGAATCTTGACTTGCAGACGCCAGAACCAGCCAGCGCTGGGCACCGGGGTATGCCCTTTCACCCTGATCGGTGAAGACCTATCAAAGAACTCTCGTGAAAGGACGTAAACCGCCGAAAGTGAACTCCAAAAAGCACACGGGCTGGAAGTGTTTCTCCTGGTTACCTGCGGCTCTCGACCCTAACAGAGATTTGGCCACCAGCAATCCCGACGTCCCGTCCAGTCCTGGTACTGTAAAGGAGATTTCAACGATGCCTCGTAAAGAGGAATCAGTCACGCTCCGTTCCGAACAATCCAGCACTGTCGTTTCACGGCGAAAGTTCTTGAGTGCCGGCTCCGCTACAATTACTGCTGTCGGCGTTAGTCTGCTGTCAACTCCAACCGTGGCTCACCCAGAGACTGAACCACAGATCGTGTGGTCAACATCTCAATGGAAGATCGCCGACTTCCGCAAACTCGTGGAGGACAAAGCGCCGGTTAAGCAGTTATTCGATGCTCGAGCGATCAATCAGGGCAGCTTTCTGGATGAAATGAAGAACTCACTGAATGCATTGCATTACGGCTTTGGAGTGCCGGTAGATCATATCAAACTGGTTGGGGCGCTACATGGACCAGCCAACCTTCTTAATTTCGATGACTATGTCTGGAATAAATACCAGATAGGCGCGTGGTTACAAGTCAACGATCCCGATACAGGAGAGCCCGCAATCAAAAATCCTTTCTATCGCAGCCGCACATCGACGAGCCCCGATTACAACTCAACCGATCCTGACAATATGAATTCAAGATTTCAGGATGCAAGCATTGATGCGCTGCACAAACGTGGAGTACAGTTTTGCTGCTGTCACACCGCGCTTGAAGAGCAGGCAAAAGCGCTCGTTAAACACAATGGTTTATCGATCGGCTCGGAGATGTTGGTAGAAGAGATGCTTCGCCATACACTGCCAGGCATATTGGTAGTCGCTTCTATGGTTTCCGCGATCGCGTTACTTCAACTTCAAGGCCACTACAGCTACATCAGTGTGTAAGTCACCAGGAAGGCTCGCTTTGGCTAGGCTACTTGAACAGAATCTTGGCCATCATACCTTTGTCCTCGTGATTCAGGAGATGACAATGAAATACGGACATACCCTTAATGACGGGGTCGGTGAAGTCCAGAATTACATCCACGGAGCCGCGGTACGGAACATTCACGGTATCCAGCCACGCAGGGTGCGCGAGCGGGACGCCGTTTTCCGCGAAGGCAAGAAAGTGGACCTGATGGATGTGGAAAGGATGCAGTTCGGCAGTTTGGTTGACAATACGCCAATGCTGATAAGTACCTATGCGAGCGGTCGTCATCGGACTTGCATCCATCGCAAACTTACGGCCGTTAATATAGAAACCGCTCTTGTCCTCCGTGAAGATGACGGTGAAGTCCGGGGCAGTCTTCTGCAATGGCTCAACGTCGATCAGCTTGTAAACCGGCCGGAGTTCATCGATAGCATGCCCTTGCTTCGGCAACGGACCTGAACTGACTTGACCTGAGCTGGGCTGCACCACATCCGCCAGCACCATCTCCGGACCAGGATCGCCGTCCGGACCTGTATTGACGCAAAGCGTACGTAGGGAACTATGGGTTCCAAGTGGCGGACCCGTAACGATGGCTTCGAGCCGTCCCGCAGGTGCCAGCAGCAGGTGATTGGTGGTGCGTGCCGGAGCTTTGGGTTCGTGGTAGGCGAGCGGCATCCCGTCGAGCGCCACAATTTCAAATGTCTGTCCATCAAGCTGCAAGTCCAAATAGCGATCGGCCGAGGCGTTCACGATACGCCAGAACTGCCGCTCTTTGGGCGCGATCTCGATTCGCGGACGAAGGGCCCCATTGACGGTAAAGATTTCCTCGACTGCCTCCGCTTCTCCCCCACATCCCTTAGGTGGGATTTCTACCTGATGCTTGAGTTCAGCTGCCCTCGAATCATGGTCAATCGAGCGGCCGCGCACAACGAGTACACGCTCACGAAGCCCTCCTACTTGCGGAGCATAACGTTCTATTCCCTCGATGACTATGGCTCCCGACATTCCGTCCAACACTTGCCGGTGACTTTCGCCATGAGGATGAGTGTGGTACCAGAACAGGCCCGGGGGATGATCGCGCGGAATCTTAACCGAGTAGTGCAAAACCTGGCCAGGCATGGCCAACATTCCGAGCACGTCATCCTGCGGGGCGTCAGGCGAGACAGTGAACCCATGAAAATGCAAGTTAGTCATGTCCATGCAGGGATTCACCGCACAAGTTTCCGGGGACTTGGCAGGAAGATCGTTGATGTAGTTGATTCTGAGAACGTCCCCTGGGGAAGCACGGATCACCGGGGCCACAGTCGCACCATTGAAAGCGAAGGCATCTCGCCCATTCTCATTCACCGCGTGCAGCGTAAGTGATACAACGTGATTCTCCGCTCTAACCTGCGGAGGCTCCGGTAACGAAACGGTCTGGGCCCAACCCAGAGCTGCGAGAAATATCTGCGCACCGATGACCAGGAGGGTCGGCGCGCCCTTTCTGGACCGTTGATTCACCACTGACAGTCCCATCACGACGAAACCGCCAAAGTGGTTTTCGCGCTTGAGCTGCAGGTGCATGATGTTTAGCATTCCGTGCTTCCGCCATGTCCGGCGCGTATCAGAGCGTTCGCAGGAACGCCAGCAGGTCACTTTTCTCTTGCGAACTGAGTTTTGTGCCGAGGACCAGGTTGAAGTATTCAATCGTGTCCTCCAGAGTTAATAGCCGTCCGTCATGAAGGTATGGCGGGGTGTCCTTAACGCCGCGCAGCGGAAACGTTTTGATGGGTCCATCGGCGGCCATCACCATATTGTTAACCAGTCGCTGTTTGTAAAAACGGTCGGCCCCCAGATTGTGCATCGAGTTGTCGGTGTAGTAAGGCGCCTGATGGCAGGAAGAACACTGGCCCTTGCCGAAGAATATTTCCTGGCCATGCATCTCTGCGACGGAGGCCTTGGCGGGATCCAACTTGCCATCCCACCCCAGTTTCGGAGCAGGGGGAAAGTCCAGGATTTCCTGAAATTCGCTCATGAAATGAACCTGGCTGCCCCGCTCGAGAACATTGACACCTTTCTTTGTGGCGATGACCGGGTCGCCGTCAAAATAAGCCGCGCGCTGTTCGAACTCGGTGAAATCTTCAACCGTTTTCAAAGCTCGCTGCGATCCGAAGAGCCGCTGAATGTTAACGCCGCGCAACGACGTGGTTTCGATCCGGTGCCGGAATTCCTGAGGACGAATATCTCCGACTAGATGGAATGCGCCGTTGGTACCGCCGTTCGCGTGACAATCGAAGCAGGCGACTCCGCGACTCGCCTTCACGGAACGACGATCGTCCGTTTGATTGAATTGCTGCTGCGGAAATGGAGTGAGCAGCAGCCGCAACCCTTCGATCTGTTTCGGATTCAGAATTCCGTTAAAGAGATCATAGTAATTGTCGATCGTGACCAGTTTTCCCTGGGAAACGTCGCCGAGGTCCGGCCGTGTGGTCAGATAAATTGCGGGCGGGAACTCGGGAAGAAAGTGTTCTGGAATGTCGAAGTCGAGATCGAAGCGGGTAAGGTCACGCTGCTCCTGTTTCAACAATTCCTGAATTTCGAAGTTCGGGAAAACCATTCCACCTTCAGGATGGTTGGCGTGGGGCAGAGGTTGAAAACCTTGGGGGAATAGATCCCGGTCGCGAATCTGCTCAGGGGTCATGCCAGCCAATTGCGCCCACGTGACACCTGCGGGCAGCTTCACTCGCACGCCTTCTTGCACTGGCTTTTTTCGGTCCATCACTACGCCTTGCGCCGGGCGGTTGCTCAGGTCGTACCGCTCTGCCAGCAAATCCATTTGCCGCTTCATGATCTCGGCTTTCGCCGCGCTCATGCGATCATGAGTGGTGGAGAAATCCTCCTTGTCAACAACAGGCATATAGCTGGACGTTTTCTGTGGAGTTGTGGTGGCACTCTGGCCGAAAAGAGACACAATCACCGCTAGAGTAGCCGCAATGAATGTCAATCCCCATTTGAGCGTTTTATTCCAGTCCATGATCCTCCCTCGACTGAGACTTTCTGTCGTGAACTACTTCTTGGATTGAAGTTCTCGTCTTCTTCTTATTTGTTTGCACTTCGCATCAATTCTTGAAATGGTAGAGTCGCAGAAGCGACGCCGACATCTTCCTTAGAAAGAATCATCCAAGCATTACGCTGCAGAGGTATCAATCCGGTCGATTAACCCGGGACGATTACCAACTCGTCTTTTGTCATAGCGTCCAACGTCGCCTTGTCGATATTTAGATGTGCCATCACCAGTTCGGGTGGGGTGTGGGTCAACCACTCGGAAAGGGAAAAGTCCTGATAGAAGCTGCTCTTGAACATCTCCAGGAAGATCAGGTCTGTGTCGCCTGTATTCTCGATGTAATGCAGCAGGGTCTTTTCCACGTACCCGACATCTCCCGCCTGAAAGTCCATGGTGCGAGCCTTGTTGCCTGTAGCCACCACGGTCATTCTTGCCTTGCCCTCGATGTAGTACTGCCATTCGTCGGCGTTGGGGTGCCAGTGTAGTTCCCGCAGCCCTCCCGGGTGAACCGTGACCATGGCCATGGCAACGTTAGTTGAGGCCTTGAATATGCTCGAATCGACGATGCGTACTTCGCCGCTCTTCGTGCGCTTCGTCGACGGCATGTCCATGGTGCGAAAAGCGAAATCGGACGATGACTTGCCAAGCGCTCCTGCGGCTGCTTTCTGGTCCGCCTCCAGTGCTCCGGGAACGACAGTCTGAAAAATAAATAGCTCATGCCTGGGGAGATTCTTCAAAGCCGTCTGGGCAACGCCGAAGTTCTTTGACAGGACCTCGCGCGGCAGGTGCGCCATTGAGTCACTCAGCAACACCGTCTCTGACTCCGAAAAATTCCCATCGTCGAACACCAGCATAAATTCCGTGCCGTCTGGATCAAGGCCTTGAATGGAATGTGGAATCCCGCTGGGGAAATACCACAGATCGTTTTTCTTCGTATCGGCGACGAAACTCTTGCCGTCGCGATCAATGGCCGTAATCCGCGCCGACCCGTAGAGCACGATCGCCCATTCGTCCGCCGTGTGCCAGTGCAGTTCGCGAACGCCGCCGGCGGTGAGTCTCATGTTTACGCCGGCGAGGGTCTTCGAGACCGGCAGTTCCCGAACTGTCACCTCCCGCGACCATCCGCCTTCGTAAGTCCTCTTGTTGGCAAAAGAGAACGGATATTTGAATGCCTGAACCAGGCTTTTGGAATCGGTGTCGGGTGGCCACGTGGAATCCGGGTTCTGCCCGTCCTGCGGCGAATTTGCGGGACCGGGATCGGTTGCACTCCGGTCAGTCCGAGCATTGCCAGGCTTTTGGCCTTCCTGCGCCATAGCGCCGCTCACCGCTAAACCGCCAGCTACTGTGGCCAAAGCAGCCGAGCCGATTCCAATGAATCCGCGACGCGAAAATTGATTTTTGTTGCTGTCATTTTCCATTGTGCGTAACTCCTCCATCTAAATTCCCGGCAGCAAGAAAATCTTCCATCTCAGGGCTTCCAATAACACGGATGTGGTCTGAATTCCACTTAGCCTCCCACCCCTGCACTAGACCGCGCCTGTAACGTCATCCCGACTAGGGTTGCGATTAGGATCGCGGGATAGAGTTGTCCGATGAGTGCTTCTGCCATCGCCAGGGACCGTGCAACGCGATGTATGGGATAGGAGTCACCGTAAGTTACGCTGGTGAGAGTGGCAAAGCTGAAGTAGATCAAAGGGCTCGGTTCCGCTGTCGGAATTCCAGCGGGACCTGTCAGAGTTCCCGCGAGAGACGACTGGAAATGGATTGCGTCCGGTCGCTCTTGCATGAGCAGCCTATATCCGAACGCCCAAGTCAGCCCGATGAGTAAGTAGCCGGCGACTCCACCCATAACTCGGTGCACGCTAACCGGGCCCGGACGAAACGTGTGCTTTAGAGTCATGACCACCAGGATGGCCATGCCGGATACCTTCAGAGCCGTGTCCAAAGCCCAGTGGCCGAACAATGAGTTGAATTCGACGACCAAGTCCGCCGTGAACTCCAGGACAGTCAGCGCGACGATCAGATACAAGAAGATTCTCTGGCGAATAGTCGCGACAGCACCCGAGAAGAGCATCAACGCGAGAATCAGGTCCATTCCGATTCGCCATGACCGCGACAGCTGAACCATAGGAACAAAAATGGTGATGAGCACCAGGAACGCGAGGAAGAAACTCAGTCCCCGATCCTCCACCCAAAAGGGAAACAGCGGTACATCCGTCTGTTTGCGCATCGTCTCTTCCAGCGCCCGCATCATTTACCATCCCGGGCGCCGACCCGAAAACTTGTCAAAGAAGTACAGGCCACAAGGTGAATCTAACGGCTGACCGTTCCATTAGCTTCAATTCGCTGCGTGCCAACTCGAATCGGGCTTGTGCTCTTGCACATCTGGTGCGACTACAGTCGTGTTCGGTCCCAAATCCTTTTCGTACACACCGCCCTTCTGGGTGACTACGAAGGTCATGACCCCTGATGACTTGTACTCGGCGGGATACGCTACCAAGGTCAGGCCGCCTGTCTTCTTGTTCTTGCCGCCGGAGACATTGCCGTTGGTCCCGGTCGCAGAATTGCCGGGCACAACTCGAAAGATGTACCCGTGGAAAGGAGACACCTCTTTCTCCTTCTCCTTACTGCGAACGGTATTGTCAGAATCGGGAGCGAGGAGGCTTTGGGCGTATTTCCTGATCGGGTCGTCCGCTGTAGAGGTAGCTTCTTGTTGCTTCTCTACCATTATCATTGCGTGACAGACCTGAATTGCAGTGGCCTCATTCTCTCCGATCCTCCGGAACAGGATTTCCTGCTTACCGGTCTTGGAATCGAAGTGCCATACCCCGTTCTCTGAGACAAGCGGGATCGGAAAGGGCCAGTTTTCTGCACCGATGTACAGAACGGTTTTTCCGTCGGGTTCTCGGACGAGGCGGTGCATCTCCTGATATTTCTGGCTGAAGCGCTCGCGTTCGAGCTTGTCCTCAACTTCGTCGCTCGACGAAGTGAGTTCCTTTCCTGCTCCGAGGATCGCTTCCACACCCTGCTCATCCTCATTTTGGACAGCCTGAAAGAGAGCGCTAGAAGCTTCTCCCGGGGATGAAAATGTCTTCGGTTGCGATCCCTGACAAAAACTCAATTGAGCGTGCCCGAGCCACAGCAGGGTGAAGGCCAGCGCAGCCATCCAACTGAGCCGCCTTCTATGAAATATCGTCACTTTCAGATTCGTAGTGCTCATGATTTCGCTCTCCGTGTCATAACTCGTCTTGGGTAGTACGGAACCGAATTACCTGTGACCTCCGCCGCCGTGACCACCGCCACCACCGTGGAAGCCTCCGCCTCCGTGGAAACCTCCACCGAAGCTCGACTGCCCTCGTGAGGAGAAGCTTCTCGCAGCCCCACCATGATTAAAGCCGCCAAATGCGCCGGAATGAGCACCGGAGGACGCGAATCCATGCTGTGCCCCTGCTGAGCCATGGAAACCAGCGCCGCCACCGTGAAATCCGCCGCCATGAAATCCGCCGCCGCGGTTAGCGAAAACTCTGCTGTGGGACTCGAAGTGGTGGTTGTCGAAACGAATGTCGTGGTGATGCCAGTCAGATCCCCAGTGGTGCCAGCCCCAGCCGAACCCGCCAAAGAAGCCAATGCCAAAGCCGAAGCCGAACGCGATTCCCGGCCCCGCAAGAAATAATCCTGGATACGAATACCAGCCCGGCCACACCCCGATGGGCGCTCCGTACACCAGCCAAGGGTCATACTCAGGCACGTAAACCACCTCAGGCTCGGCGGGCTCGATCACAATGGTTTTCCCCTCATTACTCACTTTTTCCTGGGACGTACTCTTTAGGTTCCCCGCCTTTTCCGCGCGGTCACGCATCACCTGAACAGCGTCCATTACTTCCTGCTGTTGGTTGACGTAAGCATCGCCAAGCGAGGAGGTCCAGGAGAGATTCTTGTCCATGTTGGCCAGCACCGAAGGAAACTCTGTGAGCGCTTTGACGCTGGGATCCCATGGTTGCTTATCGACTTCTTGGCCCAGTTGCTCCCCCTTAAGATCGGTCTGTTGTTGCAGCCAGCGGTCTGCTTCCACAATCTGGTCTGGATAGGTGGAGGCCGCGAGAACCTGAGCAACCAAAGCGTCCGGATACAATGCGATCGGCGCCACCAGTTGCTGCAGCTGTTCCGGCGTCTGTTTCGCAGCCTGAACCGGCGTCTGCGACTGCGTGGCCTGAACCGGTGGTTGCGACGTGGATGGATCCGCCTGCTGAGCGAAAGCTCCCGGCGCAGCGGTTAGTAAGAGGCACCAGGAAAGAAAAAGCGACAAACTCTGTTTTAGTAACTTCACAATCATTTCTCCTTCGGCGGAGCTGCATCGCAGGTTCGTGACGGACAACGCCAACTCCATGCACGGTGGACCAAGCCCGCGTCCGCCAGATCCGCCGTTATCGGCCGTCCAGGCTGGCAGCACTGCCAGGCGCAAACTGCCGAATCGTGAGCGGACACGCCGGATGGTTACACTGACACGCGATTTCCACGTCTTCGCTTCCTGCGAATCGACACGCCTCTCCGCAGTACTCTTTTCCACTCGGTACATCACAAAGGCATGGGACGTGGGCGCACTTTCCGGTCTTTTGCTTCGCCATTAACAATCCTCCGGTCACTTAAATCACTGCGACGCTTGACTGATTGCATGCAGCTCTCCAAACCTCGGCCTTGCCGCTGGCACAAGGGTTTCCAAGGTTTTATGGCCAGCGGTACAAAAAAAGACCTGTCTAAGTGTCGGCAGGCTGATAGCTGCGTCGGCATTTGGACGGTCTCAGCGGTGCGCGTCACCATCGAGACCTGCCGGGGCGTACTGATGGTGATATGTCGTACTGTCGGACATTGTCGGAACCCCCGCCCAATGGAACTTCAACTGCTACGACACTCTAGGAAGGAATAATGCAGATCTGTGGCGACAGATTTGTTCGTACCATGACGAGATCCCAGTGCATGAAATACGGTATTGCTTGTTTGCTCGTAGCCACGTTCGCGCGCGCCCAGTCGACGCCACCTCGCCTGTCTGCTGAGTCGGCGGTTGTCAAGTTGAAAGCGCCCGCGTCGTCGAACCTACTGCGAGAGTTGAATAGCTCTCTCGAACAAGTGGTGGCGAAAGTTTCACCTGCTGTAGTCCAACTCGTAGTGACTGGCTATGGCCCCTTGGAGGACCATGGACACACCGACACGGCGCGAGTGGTCCGCCAGCATGCCATTGGCTCGGGAATGATCGTCGATCCGGACGGCTACATCATCACCAATGCTCACGTCGTGGAAGGGGCGCAGCGCATCCGTGTCATCCTGCCGCCGTCTGCGGCAGACTCCCTGCTCGAGCTCCAGCCCATCCACGCCGCTCAGATCCTCGAGGCCAAGCTGTTGGGCACACACAAAGAATCGGATCTGGCTCTCCTCAAGGTGCAGGCGACGAATTTGCCCACCCTGTCGCTGCGCAGTGATGTGGGAGTCCGCCAGGGAGAACTTGTGTTCGCAATCGGCAGTCCCGAGGGACTGCGGAATACAGTGACTATGGGCGTGATCAGCTCAGTGGCCAGGCAACTCGAACCCGAAGATTCCATGGTGTACATCCAGACGGATGCAGCCGTCAATCCGGGAAACAGCGGCGGCCCGCTGGTAGATGTCGATGGCAACGTCGTTGGGATTAACACTTTAATGTTAAGCGAACACGGTGGCAGCGAAGGATTGGGCTTTGCTATCCCCGCGTCAATCGTCAATTTCGATTATCAGAACCTTCGCAAGCACGGCCATGTGGAGCGAGTCGCGATCGGCGCGAAAGCTCAGAACCTGAGCCCCACACTGGCTGCAGGCCTGGATCTGGCGAGGAGCTGGGGAGCAATCATTTCCGACATCAATCCCGGCGGGCCCGGGGAAGCAGCGGGTCTGAAGATAGAAGACATAGTACTTGCCATTGATGATCACCCGATTCTCGGTCTTCCCGACTTCATGGCCGCACTTTACCTCCATTCCCCTGACCAGGTTTTGAAAATCGATTTGCTCCGAGGTTCGAGCCGAATGTCCCTCAACGTTCCCGTTACCGTTTATCACGACAAGGTAGACCAGCTGGCCGACATTCCAGATCTGCAGAGAACCTTGATCCGCCGGCTGAGTATCTTTGTCACTGACCTGGACGGCAGCGTAAGACCACTGCTGCAAGGTGCTCGCAGTGACTCTGGAATCGTAGTCGTGGCCCAGACTGCGGGGCTAAGCACAGCGAATACCGGACTGGAGACGGGCGACATCATTCGCGCAATCGACCGCACACCGCTGGAGTCGACCTCACAGTTGCAGGAGATGGTCCGCAAGCTTAGACCTGGCGATCCAGTCGCCCTTCAGGTGGAACGCGGCGGGAAGCTGCAATATCTCTCATTCGAGATGGAGTGAATGTTAGGAAGGCGCGCTGAGGCCCTCTGTCCGGAGCACGCGAAAACTTTCACGTATGCTGTCTTCAGGTATTTCGAGGTTCGCTGCGGGGCCGGCATCAGCCGTTGTGCTGCGTTTTGGAGTGGCTGTTATTTCGGTTGCGGTGGCAGTTGGAACAGCCCTTATCCTGCGCCATTATGATTTACCGCATCCGTTCATTTCTTTCTCCTTCGCGGCAGTTGCCATCACTTCCTGGCGTGCCGGCACAGGACCAGGCCTCCTTGCTCTCTTGCTCTCCTATTTGGCGATGAGCCATTTCTTTATTCCCATCAGAATCGGCGGCTTTTCATCGGAATCCTACATTATTATTTACGGAATATTCGGCTTCTCAGTGAGCTGGTTTAGTGCCTCACGCCACCGTGCAGAACGATTGCTCACGAAAGCACGCGACAATCTGGAACTCCGGGTTGCGGAGCGAACAGGCGAACTCACAGAAGCCAATGAAGAGTTGCAGAGAACCCAAGCAGAGCTGCGATCGGAGAAGGATCGGCTGAAGCTGCTACTTCAGTTGACCAACGACGTCGTATCAAATCTTGATATCCGCGAAGTCTTGAAAGTAGTGATGGGGAGTTTTCGCGAAGTCATGCGCTCCGATTTTGCGGGCGTGGGTTTGCCGGATTCCGATACTGACCAGTTGCGAATCTATGCGCTCGCCTTCGGGGGAGACGGGAATTTCAGCGAGAGGGAACTGGTACCTGCGCAGGAAACCGTGCCATTTCGTGTATTCCACACCGGGCTACTCTGGGCTGGCAACGTTCAAGACCTGACCGAGACCCAAGTGGAAAAAGAGTCTTTCCTGGTTTCCGAGATCAGGACAGCGTGTGTGCTGCCCCTCGTCAGTCGAAATCGAACGCTCGGCGTCCTGGTACTCGGCAGCCAGAGGGACGAGCCGTACAGTAGGGAAGACATCGCCTTCCTGGGGCAAGTCTCTAACCAGATAGCTATCGCGGTTGAAAACGCGCTTTCCTATCGACAGATATCAGACTTGACGGACAAACTCGCCCAGGAAAAGCTCTACCTTGAGGACGAGATTCGCAGCGAGGCTAATTTTGAGGAGATCATCGGTAAGAGCAAGGAGCTGCGCCGCGTTTTAAACCTTGTCGAAACAGTCGCTCCGACAGATTCCACCGTGCTCATTCACGGCGAGACGGGCACGGGAAAAGAATTGATCGCACGCGCCATCCATAATCTCAGCCCACGGCGCTCGAAAACCTTTGTGAAACTGAATTGTGCTGCCATCCCGAGCGGATTGCTCGAGAGCGAACTTTTTGGCCACGAAAAGGGCGCATTCACGGGCGCTGTCGCCCAGCGCATCGGCCGCTTGGAACTTGCGAACCAGGGAACCTTATTTTTGGATGAGATCGGCGACATTCCACTCGAGCTCCAGCCCAAACTCCTTCGTGTCCTCCAGGAGCGTGAGTTTGAGCGCTTGGGCAGCACGCGAACCTTCAGAACCGACGTGCGCCTGATTGCAGCGACCAATCGGGATCTGGGTGCCATGGTTGAAGAGCAGAAGTTTCGCTCTGATCTTTTCTTCCGACTGAATGTATTTCCCATTCAATTGCCTCCGTTACGCGAACGCCCCGAAGATATCCCAATCTTGGTTCGGCACTTCGCTGAGGAATTTTCCCGCCGCATGAACAGGACGATTGAAACCATCTCCTCGGAGACGATGAATGCTCTGTCCCAATATGGTTGGCCCGGTAACATTCGGGAACTGCAGAATGTAATCGAGCGGGCTGTGATCTTGTCCTCTGGGCCAACGCTGAAGGTGCCTGTTGCAGAGATACACCCTCATACAATACCCGCGCCACCCTATGAGGACGTAAGCGCAAGATCTCCGAGACGCAGGCCCGTGCGGAGTATTCTCGCCGAAGTCGATCGCAATCAAATCATTCGCGCTCTCAAGGAAGCGGGTGGTCGTGTTGGCGGTCCAAATGGCGCTGCCAACCGCCTCGGACTGAAACGAACTACATTCATCACGCGGATGAAGAAGCTCGGTATCGACCCGAATGCGGTGTCGGAACGTAATGGATCTGACACCGACACTTCCGACAGCTCTGACAGTTCAACGGCGCAGGAGTCGTCCTCGAGTTAAGTTCTTCAGAATAAACCCCCTTGTACAAAACTCATATTTGCTTGGGTTTGGCATCCGCCGTGCCTTTATACAAAGTGTGAAAAGAAAGGCACGATGTCTTTAAGGAGATGAACCAAAATGAAAATAAATAACGGTTACTTTATCGTCGGTTTGATAATTGCTTTTACTCTTTTCTTCGAACTCGCTGCTCACGCTGACGAGGCGGACCAATCCACCACGATCACGTTCAGTGCGCCAATCCAAGTCCCGGGTCAGGTACTCCCAGCAGGGAGCTACTTATTCAAGTTGGTCAATAGGGATTCTGACCTGAACACTGTGCAGATCTTCAACTCGGACAGGACGGTCCTCTACGCTACGTTTGAGACGATTCCAACGCAGCGTGCGGAGCCTGCCGGAGATACCGTAGTTGCCCTTGCGGAACAGGGTGGCGGACAACCGGTCGCCCTCCTGAAGTGGTTTTATCCGGGAAACGAGATCGGGCACGAGTTCGTGTATCCCAAAGCGAAAGAGAAAGAACTAGCTCATGACCAGCAGGAGACTATCGTAGCCAACCAACACACAATGCACACCTCAGACAATTCTGGAGCTGGCAACTGAGTATGGCGCGAACGTATTCTTTTTTAAGGGCCCGGGGTTCAGCCCCCGGGCCGTTTTTGTGGAAGCTGCTTTTGTCAATCATAGGCGAGCGCACACAGGCATAAGCAGTGCTTATAAAAGTGAAGGGCACGATGCTAAAGATTACGAGAATCGACACTCCGACTGAACAAAAGCTCATTCTCGAGGGGCGGCTTACCGAACCTTGGATCGCGGACCTTAATTCCCACTGGGAGGAGACCCGCTGTACTCACCCGCAACGCAAATTTGTGGTTGATCTCAGGGGCGTAATGCGAATCGATAGCGGTGGCGAGTTCGCCCTCGCGTTGATGAAAACTGAAGGAGCGGAGTTTTTGGCGAGTGGCATTCGGATCAGGCAGTTGGTTAAGGACCTGGAGACCAGAGCCACCGAAGCAGAGTCACGGTAGGGCAGATTGCGACCCATGTCTATCAGACCCATGTCCATCGCCTAGGATCGGTACTTCGGACGCTGCCGCTGCGGGCAGTCTAGCTTGCTGCTCACACCACAGTCGCTTCGGTAGGAACAGGCGGAACGCTATTATGATCAGTTGCCATCCCTAGGGCGATGGAGATGTCCGCCGGCGCAGAAGACAAGACCGCTCCTTTGTAACCAGAGCGTCTACGCTGCCGGGAGCCGGCTAGGTCGAGCGGAACCGACTCCTGCTTCGAGTCGGCGGGGCGGAGATACGATCAAGGGAAGCACGACGGAAACCGCCATCACGCCTGCGATCACATGCAGTGCTCCACGATACACACCCTCTGCCTGCCGCATATAGGCAATCAACAGCGGTCCAAATGCGCTCGCGAACCCCCATGCCGTAAGCATGAGTCCGTAAATGGGGCCGACATTCTTGGAGCCAAAGTAATCAGCCGCGAACGCCGGCATCGTGCCAAATCCGCCGCCGTAACACATCAGGATGATAAAGCTGACGAGCGTCAGCACAGCAGCGGAATTGATGCTGGGAAGGATCCAGAAGAGGACGGCTTGTCCCAGAAACATCACTGCGAATGTTGCGCGTCTGGTAATTGAATCCGATGCCCACGCCCAAAACACTCTTCCGAAAGCATTCCCGATGCTGACAATTCCTACCATGCTGGCGGCGGTCACCGCGCTTACTCGGGCAAGCTCCTGGAACAGTGGAGACTCCTGCGAGATCACCGAAATCCCCGCGCATGTATTCAAAAACAGGAGAAGCCAGAGGGCCCACCATTGCCAGGTCCTGAGCGCCTCCCCGAGCGTGTAGTCGCGGCTTGATCGCTGAGAAACCTGGGATGCCGTTGGTGCCCAACCCTTCGGAGTCCAGCCTTCCGGAGGATTCTGCATGAAGTAGCCGGCGGCAACTGTCACAATGAGAAACGCGATACCGAGATAGGCGAATGTCTGGAGAACGCCCACGCTCTGGATGAGGCGCGTGGCCACGGGCGCCGTCACCAGCGCCCCGGCTCCGAATCCGCCGACAGCAATGCCGGTAATCAGACCTCTGCGGTCTGGAAACCATTTGACCAGGACGGCGACTGGCACGATATAGCTGAAGCCCAGTCCAATTCCACCAATCACACCATAGCTCAGGTACAGCCACCATAGTTTGTGGTCGGAAAAACTCGCCAGAAAAACTCCCGCGCCGTACAGGAACCCGCCGGTGAGCGCAACAACTCTCGGCCCCTTGCGATTGAGCCAGAGGCCGCCGAAAAAAGCCGCGATACCCAGCACAAAGATGCTGATGGTGAAGGTCAGCGTGACTTCGGAAATACTCCAGCCGAATTGCTTCGCCAAAGGCACGCGGAAAACACTCCACGCATAAACCGCGCCCAGTGCAATTTGTAGAAGAACGCCGGCGACGGCGATACTCCATCGGTTCGTCATAACTTTTCTGGTTTCCATTAATTGTTCTAGGGTTTAGGGGCTGGACTCTCTAACGCATGGAGGTGACGTCCAAAGGCTTGCAACAAATCAACGGCGGCCGCGAGACCGCGAAGACTATCTTTGTTAGTGAGACGCCGAAGCACACCGAACACGCTGACCGGCTGGTCTCGCTCCGCTGTTGCTTGGGCGATCCCTTCGGGAATTGCCTGGAAAAGACCCTTGAACCAATCCGGTTCAATGCTTCCAAGAATCTGGCGACAGAAGAGCAGATTCCTGATGGCTCGAATGGCTTCGGGCGTTCTTGCACCGTCCACTACCTTCTCCAGAAGTTCGTCACTCGCCGCCAGGGCGCCGCGCATAATCTCCAGCACGCCGCGATTGTGCAACTCCTGGAGCACCTCGTACGCAGCCAACACGGCTTCGGCATGTTCTTCCGGCGCCTGCTCCAATCGAGAGCGCAACGCAGCACGCGGGTTGCGCGGCGGAATTTCCAGAGGAATCGGTTGAGCCATTAAGTTCTCCTTGCGCTATGTCTTCGTCTGCAACTGCACTAGTCCATTTCCGGGTTGGGTATAGTCCTGTCGCTTCCACTTACGTTCAACTTCCACCCCTTTCTGCGGCGTCGGATGACCGAAGCGAGAATTGATCCGGGGCAATGGACTCTCGCCGACTTCGGCCAACACATTCATGTGGACGCTGGCCTCCTTGTAGGCCGGCGTGTTGGTGACGGGGTCGGTGTGGCTGCTAGTCAATCGGTTCACTGGACTCTCAACGGAGTTCATCGGCATGTACAGTTCCCGCCCCTGTACCCGGTCGGTAACTAAAGCGCGCACTCGGACCCGGCCGTAGCGCGAGACCAGTTGCACCCAGGTCCCGCTTTGAATGCCGCGTTCTTCGGCGAGTTCGGGGGAGACTTCCACAAAGACATCGGGAACCTTCTCTTGAATCCCTTCGGTGCGGTAGGTCAGGTTGCCCTCGTGGAAGTGCTCGAGAAGTCGTCCATTGTTTAAGTGCAAGTCAAATTCAGAGCAGGGGCTCATCCGTTCCATCGGCAGCGACCGGCCATTGCAGGGATTTGTACCCCGCCAGCCTCTCGTAGTTAACGCCGGCGAACATCGGAGTGACGGAAGCGATTTCATCCATGATCTCGGAAGGATGTTGATAGTGCCAGCCCGCGCCCAGGCGGTTGGCAATCTCCTGAGTGATCTTCCAATCTGGCTTACAACCCTCAAGCGGTTCCAACACTTCATAGAGTCGCTGGATACGTCTCTCGGTGCTGGTGAAGGTGCCTTCCTTTTCCAGGCTCGGTGCTCCGGGCAGCACAACATCGGCATAGCGGCAGGTGTTGCTGAAAAAGATGTCCTGCACGACAAAGAAGTCGAGCTTGGCGAATGCATCTCCGACATAGTTGGCATTGGAATCCACAATGCTCATTTCCTCGCCGAAGAGATATATCGCCTTGAGTCTGCCATCGTGAATGGCTTCAACCATCTCGTGGTTGTCCAGTCCCTTGGTGGAGGGAAGCGTTGCCTTCCATGCTTGTTGGAAGCGCGACCGAACTTCCGGATCATCGACCGATTGGTATATGGCGGTCGAGGTATCCGAGCCCTGGTTGTGCTGCGTGACTCCCATGGCCCACACGATGCAAACTCTTTTCGCATCTGCGATCAGGTGCGCTGCGGTAGTCAGAGTTTCGACAGACAAGCCGGTAATCCGAGAAGCGGCTTCCATGGTGAAGGGCTCCAGGCTCTTCCGGTACTGGTCCAACCCATTGACCCACTGATCCAGGAACCTCTTGTCGGCTTTGCCGCTGTCCAGCAAATAGCGACTGATTGCGTTCAGCCAGACGAGGTCTGTACCAGGCTTGGGGTGGAAGAAGAGGTCGGCGCGTCTGGCCATCTCATTCTCGCGCAAGTCCGACACAATGAGCTTCTGCCCATCCAGCTTGTGGGCGCTCTTAATACGGCTCGCAATCACCGGATGGCTTTCCGCCGTATTGCTGCCGATGATGAGTATCAGATCGGCCTGCTCAAGATCAGAGATCGAACCCGAGTCGCCTCCATATCCCACGGTGCGGAACAAGCCGGCCGTCGCAGGTGCCTGGCAGTAGCGAGAGCAGTTGTCAACATTGTTCGTGCCGATCACGGCTCGCGCCAGCTTTTGCATCAGGTAGCTCTCTTCATTGGTGCATTTAGAAGAAGCGATGAACGCCATCGAGTCTGGACCGCTCTTCGTCTTGATCTCGGACAATTTGCGGGCGACGAGGTCAAGAGCTTCATCCCAGCTGGCCTGGCGAAACTTGCCTCCCTCGCGAATTAGCGGCGTAGTGAGGCGATCCTCGCTATTGATGTGTCCCCAGCCGAATTTGCCCTTCACACAAGTGGAGATTCCGTTGGCGGGGCCGTGCTCCGGCGCCACTTTGAGAATGTGGCGATCTTTCGTCCAGACGTCGAAGCTGCACCCTACGCCGCAATACGTGCAAACAGTCTTGGTCTTGCGGATGCGGTGCTCCCGCATCGCCTCTTCCGCCTCGGAGATCTGAAGAATGCTTCCGTAGCCGGTTTCCGGTTCAACGCCCTTGACCACGTCGATCATGCCGCTCAGAGCAGATTTCTTCATAGAAGTTAAGAAGCCGGCATGACCCAGCATGGTTTTTTCCATCAGCGCATTACACGGACAGACGGTGACGCAGTGTCCACACGAAACGCAGCTCGACTCTCCAATGGTAGAGCCGCCATCCCACAGCACGCGGGGGTTCGGATCTTCCCAGTTGATGGAAAGCGTTTCGTTCACCTCTACGTTCTGACAAGCCTCTACGCAGCGGGCGCAGAGAATGCATTGATCGGGATCGTAGCGATAGAACGGATTCGTGTTATCAACCTCGTAGGGCTTCGATCGAAAAGGGATCTGCTGATGCTCGATGGCCAGCAACCTTGTCGTGTTGTGGACAGTGCAATTGCCATTATTGTTGTCGCAGACTGTGCAGTAGAGAAGATGGTTGCTGAGAATGCGATCGAATGCTTCCACCTGGGCGGCCGAAGCCTTCGCTGACTTTGTGGCGATCTTCATTCCGTCGGCGACTGCGGTCGCGCAGGCTCGGACCAGGCGACCGTTTGCTTCCACCATGCATGTGTCACACGTCTGAACCGGGCCGAGTTGAGGGTGGTAGCAGACGTGGGGGAGCAACCCGCCGGTGCGGTTAATTAGATCGATGAGGAGTTCGTCGGGTTGGGCTTCTTGAACGACGCCGTCAATCGCAACCTTGGCCATAGTCTTGTCCTCCACGCAACTGTAGCAAGTCCGGTTCCAGTCGCATCAGCGACCCGGACGGTGCCTAGTGTGCGCAACACAACTATTTGCGGCGTATGAAGATGTGCGCTGTTGTCGTTCCGCTGCCACGGCAGGTAGTGACAGCCCTTGGACACCGACAGTCCAGATATGGTCAGTGTCGTTCGTCAGTGTCATTTGCTTTGCCCACGGCCAACGCTGGCCGAATCACATCGGGCTGATCGTTCTCTTTGGTCGCGCGGCGGGTTCGTCTGAAACAACTTGCTCCCATGCTGGACGCCAATCCGTCTGACATTCACCCTGGCACTGGTACTCTTTACCGAGTCCACCCATTCTTCCGCCGCACCCAGGGCATACCCAATTCAGAATGCCGGATATAACCTCGGCATTTGCCACGACTGTGCTCCGCCTCGTTAACTGCATACGCACCTCACGAATAATCAGTAACTATGAACCATCGGCCATCCAAGTTCAGGTTGAATGCACTTCTTGTTCCAAAATGCGGAGAGAGAGTTTTATTTTGAATTCAATTTGGCGTTTCAATTCAGACGTGTCATGTCGTTTGCGTTAAAAACGCAACGGAGGGGTGAACCGCAGCATCACAACAAAAGATGGCAATGTGCCAGGAGCGGCAGTCGCCTTCGCAGTCCCGCCTTCCCCCGAATCATCATTCCGCTGCGAAGGCGCTGGTGCTCTCTGAGGCTCTCAGGCATGACAACGTTGTCAGATGACAAGGTCCCTTGAGGGACCGTCCCGACCCACGGCCAAACCAAGGCCCAGCTTCTGTCTCTCATCCCTGGAATATGTGAGGTCTGGATGAACCGCAAAGCAGTCGAAATGCCGACGTTGTGTCGACTGCAGGACGCTTTGTCGAAGTTTCATAGGCTAACCCGACCACTCAGTTATGCGATATCGCTGAAAATACGCGGGTAAGTTACCCGGCGGTCGATTGGAAAGCGGCGTGCATTTTGCTGTGGGGACCGGGAGGCACAGACAACATGCAAGCGACAGAGCCATACATCGGTAGCGAACAGCGCCTGGAGGCCCGCATCCCCGAAAAAGGAACTCGGGAAATGCGCGACGTTCTCTCGCGCTGCCTGCCGTCGTTTTACAGAAACGCCTATCGACACTTGGGCAATTCAGCCGACGCTGAGGATGCGGTTCAGGACGCGCTCTTGTCCGCTTACAAGCACTTGGACCAATTCAAGGGACAAGCGCAAATGTCGACATGGTTAACCGCCATCGTCACTAATTGTGCGCGGATGCAATTGCGCAGACGGCCGCGTCAGACTCACTTGTCACTAGATGAGCAATTCGGGGAGGAGCAGGAATATTCCTTGTCAGAACGATTGGCGGACCGCGGCCCAAGTCCCGAAGATGAATGTCGGAGCGCTGAACTGCATGGGCGCCTGATGCAGTTCGTGGAGCAGCTTTCGCCTCCCTTGCGCAAGGCATTCCAGTTGCGTGACGTGGAAGGCCTAACCACCAGCGAAGCAGCGCACATTCTGGGTGTCGCAGAAGGAACAGTGAAGGCCCAGGTCGCACGGGCACGTGCGAAGCTCAGGCAACTCATGCGCCGGGCGCTGGCGCGGCCTCGTTCAGCACTGAC
>WNFI01122346.1_pt1 | contig 20234 bp, 15 predicted proteins | sample 5400471 | NCBI WGS metagenome assembly WNFI01 (sample SAMN13153348, study PRJNA577476) | soil metagenome | isolation source: 100 cm saprolite on Douglas fir-dominated hillslope | place: USA:California | collected 2013-09-17
CCAGAAGCTTTTCTTCGACGGCAGGCTGTCGGTCGACGGAACCGTCGGCTGCGCCACTTGCCACGATCCCCAGCGCGCCTTCACCGACGGGCGGCCGACGTCCATCGGAGTGCGGGGTCGCAGCGGCCAGCGCAACTCGCCGACGGTGCTGAACGCGCTCTACAACAAGACGCAGTTCTGGGACGGTCGAGCAAACACCCTCGAGGACCAGGCGGCGCTCCCGATCGTGAATCCCGTGGAGATGGGGCAGCCGGACCTCGAGGCCGCCGTCAAGTCGCTGGCGGCCTACCCCGAGTACCAGCAGGCCTTTCAGAAAGTGTTCGGCCGGCCGCCGAACGGCCAAGATCTAATAGCGGCGATCGCGTCGTACGAACGGACATTGACCTCGTTCGATTCGCCCTTCGACCGCTTTCTCGCGGGCGACGAGAAAGCGATCGACGACCATGCCAAGCGCGGGTGGGCGCTCTTCAACGACCGGGCGCGCTGCAACAAATGCCACGCGCTCCAGGACGAGACGCCCGATCTGACCAACTTCAAGGACGACGACTTCCACAACATCGGCGTCCTCATCGTCCGGCATCACGTGGTGCCGCTCGCGCGCAAGGCGGAGAAGCTGGTCGATTCCGGCAACGCGGCCGAGGTCGATCGGGCCGCGATCCAGACCGACATGAGCGCGCTGGGCCGCTTTCTCGTCACCAAGAAGCAGGCGGACATCGCATCGTTCAAGACGCCGGGCCTGCGCAACGTCCTGGTCACCGCACCGTACTTCCACGACGGGTCGCACGAGACGCTCTGGGACGTCCTCGACCATTACAACAAGGGAGCCGGCCTGCGAGACCCCTGGCTCGATCAGGACATCCAGCCGCTCGGACTCAAGGAAAGCGAGCTCGACGACCTCGTCGCATTCATGGCGTCGCTCAGCAGCGACGCCTACCGGGCGCAGGGAGCGCAGGAGCTCGCGCGCCAGCGCGCTCTGGCCAGGACGAACCGCCCCTTCCGGGACACGCGGCGCGCATTCGGACCGAAGCCGCCGCGGCCCGAGCCGCCCCCGCCGTAACGGAGCATGACTCGCGGGACCGATCAGGCAGAGGGAAGCGGTGCCTCGCGCTTCAGTCGGCCGTATTCCATCCAGGTCAGCACGATGACGACCACATCGAGGACCGTCAGCGCCATCAGCGCGAAGGAAGGGGACACGAAATATCGATACGTCTGATAAGCGCCGAACGCCGCAAAGACCGCGATCGCCGCCGGGTATGCCCAAAGCCTTCTGCGGTAAAGCGCCCAGACGAGAGCGACCTTCGCGACCCCGTGGATCAATAGATACGCAGCAGCGAAGAGTTGGGTCTTGGCCGAGAATCGTTCCGAGAGCCGCAGCAGATGCCCTGCAATGAAGTCGCGGGGATCCTCGCTGAGCTCGTGTTGCGTTGCCGTCGCCAGGGCATGACTGAGCGCGCGAGGCGGCACGAGGTAGAGCAGCAGCGCCCCAACGATCTCCGCTGCGCCATCGAGTCCTTTGAAGAAGATCCCGATTTGGAACGCGGCGTGCGCCGACAATTTGATTCGTGACATGGTTCAGGTCCGAGGGGGTTCGCAGAAGTTGTCGAAGTACAGCTTGTCGACTGAGCAGTATGACTATCAAGAATCCTGGAAGGGGCGTGAACAATGGGCGCACTGGTCGCCTGGCGTGGGAAGCATCGCTTGGTCGGCACGTAGCCACGGACGCAAGGGGCGCCCTTGACATCCCCTTCGTAGATGCCCAGGAACAGACGCGCACGGGCATGAAGTCAGGGGGAATTTGTAGCAGCCACGCGCAAGGGGGATCCCATGAAAGCAATTCGCTATGCGGCACTGTCCGGTTCCATCGCGTTCGCCGTCGCGGCTCAGGCTCAGGCTCAGGCTCAGCAGGCCACGCAGTTCACCGCCTTCCTGGTGGGCCCACAAGAGGTGCCTGCCATCTTCACGGCCGGGAGCGCCATGTTCACGCTGACCGTCGTGAACAACGACACGCAGTTCAACTTCCAGCTCACCTACGCGAACCTCACCGCCCCGCCGACTGTCGCGCACGTCCACTTCGGCCAGCGCGGCGTGGCCGGCGGCGTCAGCTTCTTCCTCTGTGGCGGCGGTGGAAAGCCGGCCTGCCCCGCAACGCCTTCCGGCACGGTAACGGGAACCGTCGTGGCGGCCGACGTGGTCGGGCCGGCGGACCAAGGCATCGCCCCAGGCAATTTCGCGGCCATCCTGCAGATGATGCGCGCCGGCGTGACCTATCCCAACATGCACACGCCACTGCATCCCAACGGCGAGATCCGCGGTCAACTCCGTCCCGCCGGTGACTAGGGAGCCTTCGAGGAGCCGGCGAACGTACTGAGTCAGGCCTCGACCTTGGGCGGGCGGCCCCCCTCGTCGGGCACGCGGCGCAACCGTGAGAGAATCGCGGGCGCGCGTCTGGAGAGAAAGGCGACGATTCCGGCTGCCAGCAGCACGCCGGCAACCCACCGGGCCAGCGTGGTCAACGCCGCGGCGTTCAGCTCCGGCCACTCCACCTTCCACAGCACGTCCCCGCGCTCGAGCATCCAGTGCCAGCCCGTATGGGCCACCACCGCGGAGAGGAGGATGACGGCGATGCGCTCCTGGCGGACGTGGCGCCGGATGAACGCGAGGGCCGGCAGCAGCACGACGAGGACCGCGATCTGCCCGAGCTCGATCCCGACATTGAACGAGAGCAGCGAAACCACCAGGTGCCGGCCGGCGAACTGGAGGTTCTCCCGCAGCCCGTAGGAGAACCCGAAACCGTGGATCAGGCCGAACAACCCGGTGATGAGCCAGCGGCGGCGCAGGTCGGCGCCGACGATGTTTTCCAAGGCCATGTACACGATCGATGCCGCGATCGCCGTTTCCACGAACGGCGGAAACCACGCGCCCTCTGGGCCCAGGCCGTACGCGGCGCCGAGCAGCGTGAACGAGTGCGCGACCGTGAACGCGGTCACCACGGCGAAAACGCGACGAAGCCCGATCAGCGGGATCACCAGGCAGAGCAGGAACAGCAGATGGTCGATGCCGCTCAGGATGTGCGCGATGCCGAGGACCACGAAACCGGACGCGGCCTGATACCAGGCCGGGTTCAGCGGCACCGTGCCCGAGCGGCTCGTGATCACCATCGCCCGCCCTGCTTCGCCGGGGGGCAGATAGCGGATCGCAAGCTTCAGGTAGTCCTTCAGATCCAGCGCCATCGCCGTGCGCACGGCGAATCGTGAGCCAGGCGACGCGATGGCGTAGGTGAAGTGCGCATCCACGTAGCCCTGATCCGCGTAGATGCCGGTTCCTGCGTCCTGCCGCCGGGCGACGTGGCTGACCGCGGCCTGGTAGCTGTCGAAGGAGCGGTCCGACGGCAGCGAGAGACGACCGGAGGCGGTGGCCGGATCGAGGCGGCGCCCCTCCTCGAAGAGGGCGATCTGGCTTCCAACGAGGTCCAGCGCCTGCTGAATGGCGGGATCAGCCTTGTCGAGAGCGATCTCCGCCCCGCTCAAGGGGAACTTAACCCCTGTCACGACGTGGAGCGGCACCCGGACGGCCAGGTGCGCCTCTCGCGGCTCTATCTTCACGAAGCCGGTCATCACGCTCTCGAGCTTGAACTCGTGCGCGCGCACCGGGCGCGAGGCGATCATCAGAGCGCCCAGCAAGACGGGCGTGAGCGCGATCCGAGTCGCGGAGCGTCCACTCATGGGGATTCACCTGCGACGTGAGTGAACGGCCGGGAGCATCGTCGCCCCCGGCCGCCCGCTGCCCTGCTAGGGCTCGTTCTCGTTGCCGTCGTTCTCGCCGTTCGGGAACCTCGGGTCGTAATGAGGGCTGCCCTTGTAGGTGTCGGTCGCGCGGGCCTCTCCCACGCGCACGAACCGCTGGACTCGCCGACCGCCGATGGTCTCGCCGAGGAACATGTTGTTCCTGGAGTCGACGTTCACCGAGTGGAGGAACGTGAAGTCACCGGCCATGTGGCCGGGGCGGCCGAAGCCGATGAGGATCGCGTTGGGATCGCCGCTCAGAGCGGCCCCGCGGTCCAGCTCCCAGAGGACTTCGTTCCCGCCGTCCGCGTCGAACAGGAAGGTCTGGCCCTGGTCCGCCGAGAAGCTGATGTCCCATGCGGACCCGATGCCGGTGCCGGGGCCGGTGCCGGGCTTGATGGGAATCACCCGCTGTAACACGCCCTGTTTGTTGAAGACCTGGACGCGGTCATTGGCGCGATCGCACGCGTAGACGCGCCCGGCCTTGTCGAGGACGACGCAGTGCGGATGCCCGCCGCCCGTGGGCGAGAATTGCCCCGGGCCGGTGCCTGCCGAACCCCACTGGCGCAGCCACACGCCGTTCTTGTCGAAGACGACCACGCGGTGGTTGCCATATCCGTCCGCGATGTAGATGTCGCCGTTCGACGGGTCGACCGTCATGTTCGCTGGCTCGTTCAGCAGCGTGTGGCTGCTGTTTGTGCTGGCGGTCTCGCCACAGACGTTGTCCTGGAAATCGACAAAGCAGCCGTGCAGGCCGGTCGGCAGGACTGCGAGGTTGCCCCACGAGTTGACCACGTTCCCCTGGCGATCGAACTCTATGATTGGCGGCGACGGGCTACCCACGAGCGCCTCTTTCGCCGTCAGGTTTCCCGGAGGCCCGCCGGTGGACCCGCGGTTGACCGTGAAGAGATGATCGTTTGAGTCGAGGCAGGTTCCCCCGACCTCGCCGGTGATCCACCGATCAGGAAGCGGTTTCGGCCAGAACGGATCGACCTTGTAAGCCGGGGCCTTGATGTCCTTATCCGCTTTCGCCTTGAGCGGGCTCCAGAGCCCGAGTCCGAGCGCGAGAGCAGCCCCGACGGTTGCCAGATAAACGAAGCGCCACTTCCCCATGACGACGTTCGCGACCTTCATACGACGTTCCCCTTTCTCGGGGACTCGCCCTGCGGGACTGGTCGATCCAACCCACGCCGACGGCGTTGTTGCTGTACTGATCCTGACCGACCGATTGCGCCGCGTTTAATGGTCCTGCGGGCGCCCCCCGCGGACCTTCTGCGCCTCGCGATCCGTGTGCGTCAAGTCGCGGCGCGGCGACGTAACTCTGGTTGACGAGCGGCTGGAGGCCCAGCTGGGCACCTGGGCAGCAAGCTGGGCGACGCTGCCAGGGGGAGGTTGCGCACCTGGATCTCGAGCTCCTTGACCTGCACGGCGCCGGGCGGAATCGGCTGGATGCTCGGTGCCCGAGAGGAGCGTCGCCATCCAGGCGGCACCCCGGACCAGCAGGCGGCTTACCTCAACGGCGAGTCGCCCGCGCAGGGCAAGCAGCGACCACCGCGCCCCGGACGTTAGGTAAATGCGTCCCAGTCCCTCCGAGCGCACCTTCTCCTCGGGAACGTCATCGCGCGGGTGGATCACCATCTCCGGTTGCGGTTCCTTGTGTGAATCCATTTGAATCGCTTGCGACTGAATGCCCATGGGCAGCACCTCGTCCTTCAGCTTCCTCTCCAGGCTGTGGGGCCATTTCTTGTACTCGCCGTACGCCCAGGCGCTGGAGTGAAGCGGAGGCGCTTTCGCCGAGGGAGAAGTAGCCCCAGAACTTGGGTCATCGGGCCGCTTCGATACCGCGCGAGCGCTTCGACCACGCTGCGTTTTTCGCAGCCCGGCGTTTTGCGGGTGCGTCCGTGCCCACCCTCTGCAGTTTGCCGGCCCGGCCCGTCGTCCACTCCGGAGCGCGCAACGCGCCCGGATTGGAACGATGAATGCATTGGCATGGCGGCGACGGTCTGCAGGAGGTTCTAGGGATGACCCAGCCGATGCTGCCACCGATGCTTTGCGACCCCGAGGTCTTCGCCTATTGCAGCAGCGCCCCGGTCGACGAGCGAGTGGCGGCGCGACTCGCCGAGGCGATTCGGTGTCCGGTCGGAAAGCGCGACTGGGGGTCGCCGCCCCCGTGCCAGCCCCAGACGAGCGAGTCCGTCCCTCCCCGCTTCCTCTTCGGCGAGGTCTGGATCGATCGGCGAGCCTCGGCGGCCTACGGCGACGTGCTCTGGCTCATCGGCCAGCTCGCCCGCATCGCGCGCGACGAGCACCTCGAGTTCGAGGTCCAGCTTGGCGCGATGAAGGGCCGCGTGAGCACCGGCGGCGTCGACGCCGGGGCGCAGCAGATCCTGTTTCAGGCCCAGGGGGTGCCGGGCGGCAAGACCTTGCGGCCCCGGGAGCATCGCCGGCGCCGGCCGATGCACACCCGGACCGGATGAGCCTTGTCGTCGCGAGCGCTGCTGGCGTAGGACTCTTGACGGCATCCATGGCGAACGCAAGAGACCCAAGCTGGAGCGCCCTCGTCATCGACGACGATGCCGGGGTGCGCAGCTCGCTCCGGCTGTGCCTGGAGAGCGACGGCGCCCGCGTGCTGGGAGTCGCTACCCCGAGCGGGGCGTTTGAGGCGCTGGAGCGGTCGAGCTTCGACGCCGTCTTCCTCGATCTGTGGCTCGGGCGCGATTCGGGGCTCGACGTGCTGCCCGAAATCCTGCGCCGGCAGCCGAACACGGGCGTCATCGTCATCACCGCCTACGCCAGCTTCGAGACCGCGGTGCAAGCGATGAAGCTGGGTGCGGTCGACTACCTCCCGAAGCCGTTCACGCCCGACCAGGTCCGCCACACAGCGCGGCGCTTGATCGAGTCCAAGCTGCTGCAGAGCAAGCTCTCCGAGCTCCAGGAAAGGCTCGAGCAGACGGACGTCGACGGCTTCTTCGATTCGGAGGCGCCGGTCTATCGCAGCTTCCTCAAGCAGGCCACGCGCGCTGCCGCCTCGGAAGCGGTGGTCCTGCTTCGGGGCGAGAGCGGAACCGGCAAGAACGTGCTCGCGCGGTGGCTGCGGGCGCACTCGAACCGGCCTTCAGCGCCGTTCGTGAGCGTGAACTGCCCCGCGCTCTCCACCGACATGATGAGCTCGGTGCTCTTCGGCCACAAGAAGGGCGCGTTTACCGGCGCGGTCTCCGACTCGCTGGGCAAGGTGCAGGAGGCGGAGGGCGGGACGCTGTTCCTCGACGAGGTCGGGGACCTGAGCTCCGACGCCCAGGCCCGCCTGCTGCGCTTCCTCAACGATCGCTCTTTCGAGCGGCTTGGCGAGGCGCGGGAGCGCACCGCGAACGTGCGGATCGTCGCCGCTACCAACCGCTCGCTCGAGGCGGAGGTCAAGGCGGGGCGGTTCCGCGAGGACCTCCTCTTCCGTCTGAACGTCGTCACACTCACCCTGCCGCCGCTGCGCGAGCGCCCCGAGGATCTGCTGCCGCTGGCGCGCCACTACCTCGCCTTCATGGCGGAGCGGCAGCACCGCGACAACCTGAGCCTCTCCGAGGCAGCGCAGCGGGCCATCGCCGAGTACACCTGGCCCGGCAACCTCCGCGAGCTCTGCAACGCGGTGGAGCGCGCGACCATCCTCTCGGACACGGACGTGATCGACCCGGCGGACCTGGGTATTCCCGAACCCCTCTCGCAGGGGAGCGCGGCGTCGGGCTCCAGGCCGGTCGTCCTGGGTGCGGACGTCTCGCTCGAGGAGCTCGAGCGCGAGCACATCGCGCGCGTCATCGCCCGGGCGCCGTCGCTCGAATCGGCGGCGCGTGTCCTCGGGATCGACGCGACCACCCTGCAGCGCAAACGCAAGCGGTATGGGCTGGCCTGATGGTCTGGGCAGTCATCCTCCTGGCCGGCCTCGCTGCGGCGCTCGCCGCCCAGCTCGTGAACAACAGACGGCAGGGGCGAGCGCTCCAGCTCGCGCTGCATCACGGTTCGTCGCGGGATGAGTCGCTGCGCAGGCAGGCAGCGCTTCAGGCGGTGCTCGCGGCTCTTCCCGACGCGATCGTCTGGATCGAGCCGGACGGCACGGTTGCGGCCGCCAACGAGCAGGCGAAGCGGCTCTTTGCGGCCAGGCTGGCGCCTGCCACAGGCATCGAGGATCTTCCCATCACAGCTCGCGCGATGAGGCTCGTGCGCGAGGCGCTCGCCGGGCGATCGCCGCCTGTGGTTCCGGTCGATTTCCAGCAGGCGCTGCCGGTGACGGTCAACGGACGCTCGCGCCGCCTCCTGCCACGCATCGCTCCGATCGGGCCGTTCGGCGCCGTGGTCGTGCTCTCCGACGTCACCGAGTACGCGGTCCTCGACAGCATGCGCGTCGATCTCGTCGCGGTGGCCTCGCACGAGTTCAAGACGCCGCTCACGACCATGCGCATGGCGCTGCTCATGCTGAAGGAACGGGACGCGCACTTGGACCCTCGCGAGCAGGATCTGCTCGCCACCGCGCTCCTCGGGGTCGAGCAGCTCGCTGAGACGATGGACGAGTTCCTCGACCTGACCCGCATCGAGGCGGGGCAACTGCGGCTCACCTGGGACAGCGTTCACGTTCCGTCCCTGCTGGAGCAGGTGGTGCGGCGTCTGCGGAAGCAGACGCAGGACGCCGGCCTCGAGCTCAAGCTCGAGTGCGACGCCAGAACGCCGGAGGTCGTCTGGGCCGATCCGGGTCGCCTGCGGGTGGTGCTGACGAACCTGCTCGGCAACGCGATCAAGTATACCCCCCGCGGCGGCTCCATCGCCCTTCGATCATCCCGGCAAAACGCCGGATCCGGTGTCGGCGCGCAGCTGCATCTCGCCGTGACGGATACAGGGCCGGGCATTCCGGCCGAGTTTCGCGACCGGATCTTCGACCGCTTCTTCCGCGTCGAGTTCGCGCGCGAGGCAGCCGACGGCGCTCGCGGCGGCTCCGGGATCGGGCTCTACCTCTGCCGCCAGATCGTGGAGGCGCACGGCGGCTCGATCTTCGCTCACGCCGGCGACGCCGGGGTTGGCACCACGATTGCTGTGTTGCTCCCTGCCGCGCCGCGAGAAGCCGCACTGTCCAAGCCCTGATTGCTCCGGCGCGCGCGGAGGTCGCCGTGCTCGCCCAAGAACATCTCGAAAGCCCGCTGGCGCTCACACCGACCGATCTCGAGCTCCGGGCGGAGCCGACGGTCGCCATCTCCGTGCATGACAAGTCGCGCCTGCAATGGACCGCGACGGTTCCGCTCGCCGGCAACGACTACGAGCTCTCGGTCGAGCTGGAGATTCCGGTGCAAATCGACGCGCCGCACGCGCCGTGGGAGCAGCTGCAGGAGTATGCGCGGCTCGACGAGCCCAGGGCCGGCACCCGCGCCCAGGCGGCCCTCGAGGCGCTGCGGTCGAGCACGGTGTCGGTCGCGCTGCGGCTCGCGCGGGCCAGCGAAGGATTCAGCCGTCACTGCGAGCTCGCCCTCCGGCGCGCGGCGGAGGTGGACCCGTGCGTCCTAGACACCGGGCTCTCGGTCTGGCCCGAGCTGGCACGAAGGGCCGTCGCCGAAGCGCGGGACGAGTTCCTCGCGCCCAACGACCGATGCGCACCGGAGATCGAGGCCGAGCGCGCGTTTGCCGCGGAGTGGATCAGCAATGAGATGGTCCGCTTCCTCACGCAGGCGAGCCACTCGCTGATGCGCGTCACCGCGCGCCCGATCGTCGAGACCTATCCGTTCTCCGCGATCATCCGCAGCGCCGAGGAGCAGATCTTCCAGATGCTGGAGCTCGAGTCGGCCTGGCGGCGCACGCACGGCGTCCCTGCCTTCGACATCGTTCAGGTCGAGCAGCGGGCGCACAACTGGGCAGCCGCGCTGGCTGCGCTGGTCGCATCGTCGTGGGCCTTTGCGTGGCAGCTTCTGCTCGCGCATCGCACGAGCGCCCTCGCCACGGCGGGCTCCGAGTCGTTCGTGCAGTCGCGAGGGAGCGCGCCCGATCCGCTGGGTTCGCCCAGCGGCATGCCTGTCTCCATCGTCCGCTTCCAGCAACGCGGCCGGCCCGGGCGCGAGCTGCCCACCATCCACGCCACGCAGGTGCGCATCGGCTTCCGGTATGACCTCTCGCCACTCTTCTCGCGGATGCACGACCTGGCCAAGCCCGTGGCCGTCGCGGACGCAGGGACCCGGCGGATCCGCTTCCTCAACTCCCCGCGCAGCTATCGCGTCCGCGTCCGCGTGCGGCTGCGATGCGGGGGGACGGTTCGCGAAGAGACCGCAAGCCTGGTGATGAACAAGCAGGGCCTGCAGCGGCTCGAATCGGCCCCGATCCGCTGAGCCACCCAGGCAAATCGCCGGATCGAACGCTACCTCGATCCCGCGAATTGCCGCGTCAACCCAAAGGCCCTTGGGGGCGAGTTCCAGTCCAGTCCAGCGGTTAACAGGCGGCACGGGCCTTGCTCGAGGGCGCCGCAGTCTTAGCGAGGGTCATGCGCCATGCTCCCCAAGTTCCTCTCCCGTACGCTCCAGGCTGTCGCCCTGCTCGCCTCGCTCGCTTCGTTCGCGGCCCGGGCGGAAGCGCCACAGTCCTCCGACACGGCTCCAGTGCGCCTCACGCTCGACGGGGCCCTGACCCGCTTCCGTGCCCGCAGTTACGACCTGCTGCTCGCCGATGCCGCGGTCGCTTCCGCGCGCGGCGACGAGATCATCGCGACCGCGCTGCCCAACCCGCAGCTCCAAACGTCGTACGCGCACATCTACAACTACAACCCGTCGCCGATGGGCTTCCAGCAGCAGATCCTCGGCACCTGCGTCACCTGCGCGGTCGATGGAACGCTCTTTCAGATCAGCGATTCCAATGCCATCGAGAACACGCTCAGCGGCAAGCGCACGCTGCGCAAGCGCGTCGCCGAGCTCGCGCTCGAGACAGCGCGCATGTCGCGCCTCGATGCGCAGCGCAACCTCGAGTTCACCCTCAAGCAGGCGTACTTCGCGCTGCTCGCCGCCCAGCGCTCGCTCGCCTTCGCGCGCGAGGTCCAGGCGTTCTCGAAGCAGATGTTGGAGATCACGAAGCTGCGCTACCCGTCCGTCATCAATGAAGGCCAGCTCGCGCGCGTCGCCACCGACAAGCTCGGCGCCGACGCAGCCGTGCTCGTTGCCGAGGGCGCCGAACGACAGGCGCAAGCCGCGCTGGCGTTCCTCCTCGGAGAGCGTGCCGAGACGAAGACTTTCCAGGGGGACGAATCCTCGCTGAGCTCGCACATGCCGCCGCGGGCCGTCTCGCCCGATCCGGCCGAGCTGCTGCGGCTCGCCGAGTCGACGCGCCCTGATCTCAAAGCGGTGCGCGCCAGCGCCGAGCGGGCCAAGACGTCTGTCGCCCTCTCCGAGCGTATGCGGATCCCTGACATGGCGCTGTCGGTGCAGTGGTACGCGATCGGCCGCGCGCAGAACGCCGTCCAGCCGCCTCAGCTCACCATCGGCCTGACGATGAACCTGCCCGTCTTCTACCAGCAGCAGGGCGACATCCTGAAGGCCGAGGCCGATCAACGGACGCAGCTGGTCGCCACCGACAAGCTGCGCGCGCAGATCGCGGCCGACATCCGCAACGCCGTCGCCGTCTTCGTCACGGCACGGCGCCAGACCGAGTTGATGGAGACCGGCGGATTGCTCGACAACGCCCGTCGCGCCCGCGACGTGATGCGGCTGCAATACGAGGCGGGCAGCCTTCAGCTCACCGACTTCCTCGACGCCGAGCGCACCTTCATCGGCACCAACACCCAATACATGCAGGGTCTCTCAGCCCTCCGGACTGCCCTCGCGCAGCTGGAGCAGGCGATCGGCGCGGACCTGCGGAGTGGAGAATGAACATCATGGCTCGCATTGGCGCGCTCGCGGCTGCGCTCCTCGTTTTTGCCTTGGCTCCGGGCGCGCGCGCGCAATCGGTCGGCGACGGGGGAACGCCCGACGGGGGACCGCCCGACTGCGTTCCGGCGTTTCCAACCGCAGACGGCGGCTGCGGGATTCAGCCAGCGGTCTTCGACTCGAACGGCGGGTGCTCGAGCAGCTCGGGAGGCCTGGCCGCGGTCCTCGGCCTCCTAGCGGCTGCTGCGCTACTGCGGCGGCGGCGCTTTGGCCGAGGCCTCCTCGCGCTGCTGCTCCTGGGGGCCGCGGTTCCTGCACGCGCGCAGGAGCAAAGCGAGTATCCGCCCTACTCCGACCTGACGCCGGCCACGCGGCGCCTGGCCATCACCTGGAACCCGCTCTCGTACTTCGTCGCCGGCCGCATCGGCGGCAGTGCCTCGATCATGATCGTCTCGCACCTCGGGCTCGAGCTGACGCTCTTCCACATCGACGTGACGACGGGCAGCGACTCGAACAACCAATTCATCGGCTGGGGCCAGGAGCTCGGCTTCCGCTACTACTCGGGCGAGAACGGACCGCGCGGATTCTTCATCGGCCCCTCGCTGCTGCTCGGCAATTACACCGCCATTCCGCTCGTCGGCGGCGACCAGATCCGCTACCGGGTGCCTGGAGTCGCGGTCGACCTCGGCTACCAGGCCCTGGTCATCGACCGGTTCGTCATCGGTCTGGGAATCGGCGTGCAATACACGCGGCCGACCGCGAGCTCGCCCTGGAAGTGGCCGAGCGACTCGTTCAGGTTGCCCCAGCAAGAGTTCCCAGCCTCCATTTACGCCAACGCCGGTGTGCGCCCGCGCGTGCTCTTCGCGGTTGGCTTCTCGTTCCTGTCGATTTGATGGGCAGTCAAAGGAGCTCGTGATGAAAACCGCCATGTTTCTGGCTCTCCTCGCATGCGCCGGGTGCGGCGCCTGCGGGTCGTCGAACGCCGCCCAGACTCCGCGCGCAGCCCGGCCTTCGGGGGAGCTGTGGCTGACGCAGGAGCAGCTGCAGAGCAAGCAAATCGAGCTCGCACCCGTGGAGGAGTCGGTCCTCGACCGCTCGGTTCCGGCCTATGGCCGCGTCACCTTCGACGACAAGCGGGTGGCGCACGTCCTCTCGCCGGTCGCGGGCCGGGTGATGGAGCTGCACGCCGGCATCGGCGCACCGGTGAAGAAGGGGGACGCGCTCGCCACCATCGAGTCCCCAGACCTGGGCAATGCCTCGTCGGACGTAGGCAAGGCCAAAGCCGATCTGGTGGCCGCGAAGCACAACTTCGATCGCCAGAAGGGCCTCTACGAAAACCACGCGGCTTCGCAGATGGACTATGAGACGGCCGAGGACAACTACGGCCGCGCCCTGGCCGAGCTGCAACGCGCCGAGCAGCGCCTGCGCATGCTGCACGCAAGGAGCGGCGCCGGCACCACCCAGCGCTACGTCCTGCGCTCGCCGATCGATGGCGAGGTGATGGCGCGCAACATCAATCTGGGCATGGAGGTGCAGAGTCAGTACGCGACCGGCGGCGCCCCCGAGCTCTTCACCATCGGCAACATCGACCAGGTCTGGGTCCTGGCGGACGTCTACGAAAGACACCTTGCACGGCTCGCCGTCGGCGCGACTGCCGAGCTGCGCGTCGTCGCGTACCCGGACCGCATCTTCAAGGGCCGCGTCGACTGGATCTCGAGCATGCTCGACCCGACCACGCGCGCGGCCAAGGTGCGCTGCGTGCTGAGCAACGAGGACCACCTGCTCAAGCCGGAGATGTGGGCGGCGCTCGCGGTGGCCTCGCAGGGCAAGCCGGCGCTGGCGATCCCGCGCGCCGCGGTGATCCACCTGGGCGACCAGCCCGTCGTCTTCATCGAGCGCGGCAGGACGGAGGGGGGGCTGGTCCGCGTGGTCCGGTACCCGGTTGCGATCGATGACTCGAGCGCGAGCGGGCTCGTCGAGGTGAAGAGCGGGCTCGACAAGGGCCAGCGCGTCGTCGTCGCGGGCACGCAGCTTCTCGCGGGGATGCTCTAGCCATGCTCGAGGCCCTCGTCGCCCGCGTCCTGAAGGCTCCCGGGACCGTCCTCGCGCTCGCGTGCTTCCTGCTGGCGGGCGGCCTGTACTCGTTCAAGGAGCTGAACATCGAGGCGTATCCCAACCCGGTGCCGCCAATGATCGAGGTCATCGCGCAGCCCGACGGCTTCTCCGGAGAGGAGGTTGAGCGCTACGTCACCCTCCCGCTCGAGGTGGGCCTCTCCGGCATGCCACACATGGTGCACATGCGCTCGCAGTCGCTGTTCGGGCTGTCGGACGTGAAGTGCTACTTCGACTGGAAGATCACCTACGAGCAGGCGCGGCAGGAGGTGCTCAACCGGCTGGGCGCGATCGCGCTGCCAGCCAACGTCCAGCCGTCGATCTCGCCGTGGAACGCCGTCGGCGAGGTCTTCCGCTACACGCTCGAGGGCGAGGGTTACTCGCTCGCGCAGCTCAAGGCCGCCGAGGACTTCGTCCTCGAGCGTCAGTGGCGGCGGGTCCCCGGCGTCACCGACGTGACCAGCTTTGGCGGGGAGACGAAGCAGTACCACGTCGAGGTCGACCCGAACCGGCTGCGCGCGCACAAGCTGACCGTTGCGCAGGTGAACGCGGCGGTGGCGAATGCGAACCAGAACGTCGGCGGCCAGCGCATGTCGATGGGCGACGAATCGTACGACATCCGCGGCGTCGGCCTCCTCAAGGACGAGCACGACATCGAGGACATCGTGGTGGTTTCCACCGGCGGCACGCCGGTGCGGATCGGCGACATCGCGCACGTCACCATCGGCCCCGCGCCGCGCTTGGGGGTCATCGGGCAGAACGAGAAGCGCGACGTGGTGCAAGGCATCGTCTTGATGCGCTACGGAGCGGAGACGGAGACGACGCTGCGGGGCGTCTACCAGCGGCTCGCCTACATCCGGCAGAACAAGCTCCTGCCGCCGGGCATGGAGATCAAACCGTACTACGCGCGCGGCGAGCTGGTGCACGAGACCACGGAGACGGTGCTGCACAACCTCGTCATCGGGATCCTGCTCGTCACGGGCGTGCTGGTGCTCTTCCTCGGCGACTGGCGCGCGGCGTTGATCGCGGCGGTCAACATCCCGCTCGCGCTGCTGGTCGCCTTCGCCGGCCTGGTCCTGACCAAGACCTCCGCAAACCTGATCTCGCTGGGCGCCGTCGACTTCGGCATCGTCGTCGACTCGACCGTGATCTGCGTCGCCTTCCTGCCGCTCTTCACGCTGACCGGCGTCTCAGGGGTCATCTTCGCGCCGATGGCGCGCACCTACGCCTTCGCCATCAGCGGCGCCATCCTGCTGGCCATCACGCTGACGCCGGTGTTGGCCTCCAAGTTCATCCCCCCGGACACGGAGGAAAGGGAAGGGCCGATCATGCGCTTCCTCCACCGCGTCTACGATCCGCTCTTCGACGCGGCCCTGCGAAGGCCCAGGCTCGCCGTCTTCCTCCGCGCGATCCCCATTCTCGCCTGCGTCGCGCTCTTTCCCCTGCTCGGCCGCGAGTTCATGCCCAAGCTCGAGGAGGGCAACCTCTGGATCCGGGCGACGCTGCCGCTCTCGATCAACCGGGAGCGCGCCGCGGTGTACGCCGCGCGGATGAGCGACATCCTCCGCGGCTGCCCCCGCGAGGGCGTCTGCACGGAGAAAGATCGCAAGCACCCCGAAGTCCTCAGCGTCACCTGGCAGGTCGGCCGCCCCGACGACGGGACCGACGTGACCGGCTTCTCCAACATCGAGCTGTTCGCCCCTCTCGTGCCCCTCGACAAGCTGCCGCACGGCCAGACCAAGCAAGAGCTGATCGCCGGCATGGAGAATGAGCTGAAGGCCGAGTTCCCCGGGGTCTTCTTCGGTTTCTCGCAAATGATCAGCGACAACGTCGAGGAGGTGCTCGCCGGCGTCAAGGGCGAGAACGCGGTCAAGGTCTTCGGGCCCGACCTCCGGCAAGACGAGAAGTACGCGCATGAGGTCGCGGCGGCCATCGCCGGCGTGAAAGGCATCTCCGACCTGGGCGTCTTCGACACCATGGGCCAGCCCAACATGAAGATCGTGGTCGACCGCAAGGCGTGCGCCCGCTACGGGCTCAACACGGGCGACGTCAACGCGGTGGTGCAGGCGGCCATCGGCGGCGCTACGGTCACGCAGGTATTCGAGGGAGAGAAAGTCTTCGCGGTCACCGTCCGCTGGATGGCGCAATACCGGCAGTCCGTCGAGGCGGTGCGCGAGATTCCCGTCGGCACGCCCGACGGCTACGCCATCCCGCTCGGGCAGCTCGCCAGCGTCTCGCTCGTCGGGTATCCACGTGGATTGGAGCGGCGAGTTCAACGAGCTGAAAGAGGCGACGAACCGGCTGCTCCTGATCGTTCCGCTGACGCTGTTGCTCATCGGCTTCCTCGTCCATCGCGCTGTGCACAATTGGCTCGACACCGCCATCGTCCTGATCGATATCCCGGTCGCTTGCACGGGAGGCATCTTGGCGCTGCTCGTCACCGGTCAGCACTTCTCCGTCTCGGCGGCGATGGGGTTCATCTCAATCTTCGGCATCGCCGTGCAGGACGCGCTCCTGATGGTGACGTACTTCCAGCGGCTGCACTTCGAGCAAGGTCTCTCCGTCGAGCAGGCCGCGCGTGAGGCGTCCGAGAAGCGGTTCCGCCCGGTCTTGATGACCACGCTGGTGGCAACGCTAGGGCTCTTGCCGGCAGCGCTCGCGCATGGCATCGGCGCCGATACGCAGCGTCCGCTCGCGATCGTGGTGATCGGAGGCTCGCTGCAGCTGGCGATCCTGACGCGGCTCCTACAGCCGCCGCTGCGGGTCCTCGCATACCGCTGGCTGGAGGCGCGGCGCGTGCGCACGCCGGCGAGCGGCGTCGCGATCGAGCCCCGGCCGGCCGTATGAAGCGGATCGCCGCGGCGCTCTTTGCGCTGGCCACGGCCGCACAGGCGGAGGAGGCGTCGGTTTTGCCGTGCAGGCCGACCATCGCCTGCACGGCGAACATCGAGGCTGCGGGCCTCCTCACCCTCGAAGCCGGCTATCTACTGCGAAAACTGGACAACGGTGTGACGCAGCACTCGATGCCGTTCCTCTTCAAGCTCAGCTTCAACGACTGGCTGCAAGGCCAGCTCGGAAGCAACGGACCGACCTTCGCCAACGGCAACCGGTCGGCGCGCTTCCACGACGACCTGACCGCGGGCGTCAAAGCACGGCTGCTGGAGCGCGACTCGACGGCCATCTCGATCTCGGCGACGCTGAGCGCGCCCCTGCCCGCACAAGCGGGGTATCTGCGAACCTGGGACGCGCTCTTCGTCGGCTATTTCTCGCAGAAGCTGCCGCTCGGCCTGAGCGCGGATCTCAACCTGGGCCTGGATCTCTGGCGCATCGAGGGCTCCGCGCTCGCGCAGCCATGGGCCGCTCTCGCGCTCAATCACGAGCTGCCGGCGGGCTTCACCTGCATGGCCGAGGTCTATGGATTCGCGGGCGCGCAGCCGGTCTCTCCGCGCGACGCGGGCGTGCTGCTCGCACTGTCTTACAGCGTGGCGAGTTGGCTCGTTCTCGACGCCGGCGCCGATCTCGGCCTCGTCTCAGAGCGAAGCCTGAGCGTCTTCGCCGGCCTCACCCTCTCCCCAGCGCGACTCTGATCAAGTGTCGTGAGCCACACCTCGAACGGGCGGGCGGTCGCGGTTCCAACCAGCGTTGGCGCCGTCAGGCGCTCGCGTTCTCTCCGGCGGCGCCGCCTGCGAGATCGATGAGCCGGGGCTCGCCTGCGCCGCCATCCTCCGGCGTCAGGTCGCGCGGCCGGCGCGAGCGGGACACGAGAAAGTCCACCAGGTGGTTGCGGACCGCGTAGTACTGCGGCTCGTGGTGCAGCCCCTCGCGCGTGCGCGTCGGCGGCAAGGGGTTCTTCACCACCTCGGCGATTCGCGCGCGCGGCCCGTTGCTCATCAAGAGCACCTTGTCCGCGAGCAGGATGGCCTCGTCGACGTCATGGGTGATCATGAAGACGGTCTGGTGCGTCGCGCGGCAGATGCGCAGGAGCTCGTCCTGGATGAGCCCGCGGGTGAGCGCGTCGAGCGCGCCGAAGGGTTCGTCGAGCAGAAGCATCTTGGGCTCGATGGCGAACGCCCGCGCGATGCCCACGCGCTGCTTCATTCCGCCCGAGAGCTCGGCGGGCTTCTTGTGCTCGGACCCGGAGAGCCCGACCATCGCCAGGAAGCGCAGGCTGTGGGCCACCGCCTGCGCGCGAGAGAAGTCCTTGTGGCGAGACCGCACCGCGAAGACGACGTTGTCGAGCGCGCTCATCCAAGGCATCAGCGCGTGGCCCTGGAAGACCACGCCCCGATCGAGGCCAGGTCTGGTCACGGGCTCGCCGTCGATGCGCACGCTGCCCGTGGTCGTCTCCTCGAGGCCCGCGAGCACGTTCAAGATGGTCGATTTGCCGCAGCCCGAGTGGCCGATGATGCAGACGAACTCGCCCTTCTCGATGGCAAAGCTGACGCGCTCGAAGACCGGAAGGGGCTTCTCCCCGCGCACGGCTGCGTAGCACTTGCTCAGGTTGTCGACGGTGAGGAAGGAAGCCAGGTGGTTCTCCTACTCGCGCCAGGCGACCAGGCGGGTGAGCGAGCCAAAAGCGAGATCGAGCAGCATGCCGGTGATGCCGATGAGAAGGATTGCGAACAGCACGTCCGGGAGCGAAAGGTTGTTCCACTGGTTCCAGACGAAGTAGCCGATGCCCGTGCCCCCGACCAGCATCTCCGCCGCCACGATGACGAGCCAGGCGATGCCCATCGAGATGCGCATCCCGGTGACGATGGTGGGCGCGGCTGCTGGCAGGACGACGAAGAGGGCGCGCCGCAGCGGCGTCACCTCCAGCGTGCGTGCGACGTTGAGCCAGTCGCGTCGCACGGTGGCGACGCCGTGGGCGGTGTTGATCAGCATCGGCCACACCGAGCAGATGGCGATGACGAAGATCGAGGACACCGACGCGTCCTTGATGGTGTAGAGGGCCAGGGGCATCCAGGCCAACGGCGAGATCGGTTTGAGCAGCTGGATGTAGGGATTCAATGCCGTCAGCATCAGGGGGGACATACCGATGCCGAAGCCGAGCGGCAGCGCGACGGTCATGGCGATCAGGAAGCCCAGCAACACGCGTCCAAGCGAAGCGAGCAGCTGCAGCGCCACGCCCTTGTCGTTCGCGCCGCCGTCGTGGAGCGGATGGCGCAGGCGTTCGACGATGGTCTGCCCGAGCTGCAGCGGCGTGGGAAAGCCGGCTTTGCGAGCTCCCCCGACCATCGCCTCGTACTCGGCATCCGCGCCCGCCTTGTGCGCGGACGGCAGCGTCGCGAGCTGCCAGATGCCGAGCACGCCGGCGAGGAGCAGCACAGAGGCGAGCGCGGCCCGCGGTCTGAACGGCATGACGCTCAGGCCCTCCGGATGGGGAAGCTCGCGAGGTACGCCTCCGGCTTCGCCGGGTCGAACTCCTTGCCCATGATGGTGTGGCGCTGGTAGGTGGTCCCGGGCACCGGGATGCCCAGCGCGGCGAGGCGGGTCCGCGCTTCGGTGGCGAGGAACACCTTCTCGGCCACCTTCTTGTAGTCGACGTCTTCCTTGAGGTAGCCCCAGCGCTTGAGCTGCGTGAGCATCCATACCGCCATCGAGTGCCAGGGGAAGGCGTCGAAATCGGCGCGGTCCGGCACGTTCTGGATCTTTCCCAAGCCGTCGGCGAAGCGTCCGGTCATCACCTGCTCGAGCACGGCGACGGGCTGGTTCAGGTAGTTGGCGGGGGCGATGGCCTTGACGATTTCAGCGCGGTTCTTCGGCTCATGCGCGAACACGGTGGCGCTGGCGATGGCGCGGAAGAGCGCGGCGTAGGTGTTGGGGTTCTCCTTGATGAACGAATCGGAGACGCCGAAGGCGCAGCAAGGGTGCCCCTTCCAGATGTCGCGGGAGAGCAGGTGGATGAAGCCCACCTCCTCGTAGACGGCGCGCTGGTTGAACGGCTCCGGCGCGAGGTATCCGTCGAGGTTTTCCGCGCGCAGGTTCGCGACCATCTCGGGCGGCGGCGCCACGCGGATGGAGATGTCCTTGTCCGGATCGAGACCCGACTCGGCGACGTAGTAGCGCAACAGCAGATTGTGCATCGAGTAGTCGAAGGGAACGGCGAACTTCATCCCCTTCCACTGCTTCGGGTCGCGCTTGTCCTTGTGCTTGATGTGCAGGGTGATCGCCTGCCCGTTGATGTTCTCGATGGCGGCGACGTAGGTCGGGTCGGGCTGCGAACCGAGGCCGAGGGTGATCGCGAGCGGCATCGGCGAGAGCATGTGCGAGGCGTCGTATCCGCGGGCCAGCACCTTGTCGCGGACCAGCGCCCATCCCGCGGTCTTGACCACCGACACCTTGAGGCCCTCGCGCGCGTAGAACCCCATCGGGTCGGCCATGATGATCGGCGTCGCGCAGGTGATGGGGACGAAGCCCACCTTGAGATCTGTCTTCTCCGGCTTGCCTTTCTCATCCGCGGCGA
>WNFI01704791.1_pt1 | contig 20229 bp, 14 predicted proteins | sample 5400471 | NCBI WGS metagenome assembly WNFI01 (sample SAMN13153348, study PRJNA577476) | soil metagenome | isolation source: 100 cm saprolite on Douglas fir-dominated hillslope | place: USA:California | collected 2013-09-17
CGGCGATGACTTCAATTGGCCGCCGGCCGTCGACGGGACGAAATTCCGCCTGGTGATTGTGGTAGCCGGTGCGCAGGCCTTGCGGCTTGAGTTTTTCGGCGGCCTGGTTGAGACGCTCGGCGACGCCCTTCCAACCGTCCAGGCCTTGTACTCTGCCCGCGCTGGCCATGACGATCAGCTTGCTGCCGATGATCTGGTTCAGTTCCATGGCGCGCGGGAGATTTTCGGGCGTGAAGGATTGCGAATCGTTGTGCGTGGAGAGGCAGCGGATGCCGAGATCGTCCAGGAGCTTGCGGACGTCTTTGGCGTAAGCCTCGGTCCAGCGGAAGTACGGCGCGTAGAATTCCACAACTTCGTAGCCCATCTTTGCGACGGCCCGGACCGTACCCAAGAGGTCTTGCTTCAGCTCTTCGCGGACAGAATAAAGTTCCAAGCCGACGGGAATGCGCTTGCCCTGCGCAGTGGATGCCAGCGGAACCGCGGCGGCGAGGGCGAGAAAAGAACGGCGGGAAACAGGTTTGGGTGCCATCATCGTCAGCCACAATATCACAGGGCTTCCATGTTCACGTTGCGGCCAAGCGTTGACACTCGGTCGACGCCGGCTACCTTCCGAAGCCGACGCCGCTGATGCAGATGACGCTCATGGCGGTCCGGTCAAATTTCAAACGCACCGTGGTGAGCTTTCGCGGGTCGAGCGGCTTGCCTCTGGCGCTTTGAAACGCCGCGAGCGGAATGCGGACGGTCTGCAGCACCGGCTCCCAGTCCTTCTCGTAGGCGAAACTCTCGATGGGGTCGAGCTTGGTGAATTTTTCTTTGAGCGGCGGGGGCACGGCGGCAAAGCGGCTAACCGGCGCCGTCGCCACTGCGCCGTCCGCTGTGACCAGCTCAATGATGAAGTCCGGAGATTCCCGTTCTTTCTGCAGCGTGATCGCGTAGGCCGCGGCGGGCGCGCCTTTGGTCCGGTTCCATCCGAGAAACACGCCGTTGTAATCGCGATCTCCGTCGCGCCACGGAATGCGGCCCTCGCGCCAGACGGACAGGTTCTCGCCCGCAATGCGCCCACCCGGCGCGGTGGCCGTGGTGATGTCGGCGTCCTCTGTAAACGAAGCCAGCGGCACGTATGACGAGTCCTGATAACGGTTGATGTAAAGCGTGTCCGGCAGCCAGGCGCGCGCCACGCGCCAGTCCTGGAACAGCGGGAGATATTCGCGATGATCTTTCAGCGCAGCTTCGAGAAACGCGGAAATATACGTCTTGGAGATGCGCCGCTGCTCTGCGCCTGGCATCAGCGGCTTGAGATTCAGGAGCCAGCTCAACGGCTGGCCAGCGTCCGTGCGCCCCCACACGGTGTTGAACTGGCCATGATTAGCGCGGTAGGCGTAAATCTCCGCTTTGAACCACGGGCCCGGTTTCGTGTAGCGCACGTGATCCCACTGGCGGCTGCCCATGAATGAGGAAACGTCGGCGTCGTGCGCGCCTTGCAGCGTCAGGTAGCTCACGTCTTCTATCCAGCGGTGCTGACCGGCGGGTTTGTACTGGCCGTCGGCGGGAGCGATGGCGACGACCGCCTGAATAGAGAATCCGTAATCGAAATGGATATTCGCGTCCTCCGGACAGTACTTCATGCGATTGAACAGCGCGGCGGTGGCTGCCGCTTCGCCGCCGCGTGAGTGCCCCATGAGCGCGATACGCGCCATGTCCACCTTTCCGTGAAATGGATTGCCGGCCGCCTGATTCCACTCGCGCCACAACTTCAGATGTTCCAATAACAGCCAGCCGCGCACGGCCTGCTGCTTCGGTGGGTCGTGAAAGAGGCCACCATTCAAAAAGTTTTCGTCTATCGATGCCAGGATGAAGCCGCGGCTGGCAAGCAACTCTCCGAGGTAGGCGTATCCGGGATCAGAAAATTCCGCCATATCGTGGTTCCCGTGAACAATCAGCACCAGCGGAAACGGACCCGGCCCGTCGGGATACCAGACGCGCGCGTTCAGCGGCAGCTTCTCAGCATCGAAGCCCCAGTATTTTGTCCGCGCCCAATGCTTCCAGCCTTTGAAGTCTTTGAAAAAATCGGACGCATCAACGGTGCGCGTCTTGATCGCCACGGACGAGCCGTATTCCAGCCGCCGAATATCCGTGCCGGCGCCGTAGAACAGCCTCTGGACGGCATGCGGCCCCTTTTGCGAAGGGTCCGGCGCGGCTAGCTTTGCGGGCATGGAATTCTCGGGGGGCTTCCACTTAATGATCTTGTCCATGGAGCCCTCGTGCGCCAGCAGCCAGACAATATAGATGTTGCCCGCCACGGCGAGCACGCAAAGCACGGCGGTGACGATCTTCTTGCTGCGCGCGGCGGTTGCGAAATGGACGGCGAGAAACGTCGCGATGGCGGCGCCGAGAAATCCTTCGATCAGCCCGGCCGCGATCGCCATCCCCACGCCGAGCTCCGGCGGAGACCACACCAGCATGACGATCGAGCATGAGCCGACGATCATGCCGGTGGCCATACGCGGCAGTTTCCGCGCGATGGTCAGCAGAAGCGCCACGATGACGGCGACGAGCGGAATCAGGATGGCGGCAACCACGGTCGCGAACGCGAAATCGAAGGTGTAGCCGAAACCTGTACGGAGATAGAGGCCCGCTATGACGACGCACGCGGCAGCTGCTGCCAGCGTTCCCCACACGGCGCCGCGCCGCGCTTCCGGGCCTGGGCGAATCGCCGCCCAGTGGCGGACGCACCAGGCACACACGATGCGCCACCAGATTTTCAAGCGCGAGGAAAGCGGCGGGCGCGCTTCGTCCGGTGTGGAGGCCGGCGCGTCAGACACGGCGGATCACCTCGCCGGATCTTGGACCGGACAAGACTCCGTGCGGCGCGGACGCGATGAGAGCGAATTTCATCTGCGGGCCTCCTCTAAACGGTAGCCGGTATGTTATCGCAGTCGGGCGCGTTCGGGTCGAACCGTGCGGTTTAAAACCGCGGCATCAGCGAACTGGGCAATAAAGGAAACGCGGGCTCGTCGTCATCGCCCGCCAGGAACGCTTCGAACAGGCGATTCAGAATGCCCTTGCGGCTTTCCAGCCGTTTGCGCCGGTCGTTCAGGAACGAAAAGCGGAATGGCGAGTGGGTTTCCAATTCGGCCAGGTAATCGCGCGTAAAGAGTTCGGGCGCTTCGCCGGCGGCGCGGATCAGCATGGATCGTGAACTTCTTTCGATCAGTTCTCTCAGCTCGCGGCAATTTGGGCCGGGTAAGCAATCCATCGACTCCATCACCACCTGGGCAAACTGCAGGGTTCGGCTGGTTCGCTCGTCCAGCGGCTCGCGCCCGGCAATTTCCGAGAAGACGGTGAGCATGCCGTCCTGGCAGTCCTGCCGCACGTCTTGCAGGTCGTCGGCCAGTTGCAGAAAGACTCCCCAGCAGTAGACGGCGTGCGCCTCGGCGGCGGTCAGCGATCCGGCGGCCAGATACCCGTCGGTCAGGACGGACGCGCCGCCCTTGTCGAAGCTGAGTCTCACCACATCGACCGGCTGCGCGTCGGGAACACGGCGCAGAAGACGGATGCTGTTGTTCTGCGCGCGATGGATCTCGAGCAGGCTCGTGAAGACTTGGGGCCACCGGGCGCGTTCGTATTGCCCTTCGATTCGTTCGACGAGCCGCCAGATTGCGGCTTCGAGTTGATTCGCGGGCGCGACCGTGTCTCCCGCCAGGCGCCCGCCGAACCGCTCACTGAAACCCAGCTTGGCCTCGCGGGATACTGACGGATCGTCCAGATAATTGTCGCTGTACGGATACAGCATGCTGTAGGCGAAAATCGAAGGCGTCAAGTGCATGGGCCGGGCGAGCAAGGACTGCAGCGCGCACGCGGTCCAGGCATTGCGGCTCGCCTGGAGAATGTCGGCGGTACTGACAGTTGGATCGAAGCGCCGCGCGCACTTCGCCAAGTCCGTGGCGATGGTGGAGAAGCCGCCGCCCAGCAGCAGTTCCAGATGCCGGTCTTCCAGATCGAGGCCGGTTTTAGCAAAGCACGCGAAGACCGCGGTGATCCGTTCCCGGGCAGCCTGCCGCTCGCTCCTGGTGCGAGGCACGCTGCGCAGTTCGATTTCGATGCCTTGCAGAAACCGGTCCAGTTGCTTTTCGCGCTCCGCCTGCTCGTCCGCCGTGAAGGCGCGGTCGAACGTGGGAAGAGAGACCGGGCTTTCGCTCCAAAGTGCGATCGCTTGCTGCAGCAGGTGTGTCACGTTCGGCCCATGGTAAATCGAAACGGTGCGTGCGGGCGCCGGGCGCAGGCTGTGACCCTGCTCACTGGATCAAACCACCAAGCGGGCATGCTCTCAAGATTACGAAGGGCGCGCGCCGGTAGTTCCCCGACTGTGACTGATCGCTCGACGTAGTCAGCCGTGGCCGGTTTGGAGCCGCGAGGCCGGCTGGCTGCTATACTGCCCTCTAGGCAACCGAATGGACGAAAAAACTACAAGCCAGACACAGAAGGCAAACCTCTATCAGGCGGAATACCTGGGTAGCGGCACATTCCGCATCACCAAACCGAAACGCTCCAGCGCCAAGCGGCGGCAGTCAGCGTTGAAAAACCGCCGGCGCGGCTCGCGCAAATAAGGCCGGGCATCGCAGCTTTTTCGTTTTTCACCGCAGGCATTGGGCCGGAAGGAGTGCTTGTGCCTGGTTGGCCGCTGCTATAGTGGTGGATACATGCGAGGAACGCGCTGGCTGCTGCTGTTGGCCATTGTGGCCGTCCTTGCGGGCATCGGCGTCACCTACCGGATTCAGAAGCGAAATCTTCAGGACAGGGCTCCAGCGAAGCCCGCCATGCTGCCGACCAGCGTCAGCGGGTTGCGCGACCATTTCCAGTACACTCACACCGAGGGACCCCGGACTACGTGGGAGATAAAGACCCGCAAGGTCACGCAGCAACAGGGCGGCAATCAGGTTCATCTCGATCAAGTCGAGCTGAAGATCTATAACAAGACCGGCGACGAATACAATCTGGTGAAATGCGCGAACGCCGAGTTCGATCAGGCGGGCTCGCGCATGTATTCCGAAGGCGAGGTCGAGATCACGCTTCACATTCCAGTCGAAGGACAACCCACCCGGCCGCTGGTCAAGATCAAATCCTCCGGCGTGCGGTTCGACGTCAAGACCGGCAAAGCGGAGACCGACCGGCCCGCTGCCTTTACATTCGAAAATGGCACCGGCAGAGCCCTGGGCGCCGCCTACGACCCGACCACGCGCGAGCTGCACTTATTCCACGATGCCGAGATCAATCATCAAGCGCCGGGTCCTTGCGCTTTGCCGATGAAGATCGAAGCCGGCGAACTAACGTACAAAGAAGCGGCATCGCTCGTCTGGCTGACCAATGGGGCGCGGCTCACGCGCCAGAACACGGTGGTGAACGCGAAGGCTGGGATCGTCAAGCTTGACGACGGCGTGATCCGGCAGGTAGACGCGGTCGAAGTGCAGGGAGTCGACGAATATCCCAAGCGCAAGCTGCAGTACGCAGCCGATGAACTGCGCGTTACCTACAACGAATATGGCGAGGTCGAGCGGGTTTCGGGCAGGAAAAACGCCCGGCTGCTTTCCCTTTCAGAAGGCTCGGAAACCACCATGACCAGCGATGTCGTGGATCTGGATTTTGAAACTGTGAACACCGAGAGCGTGCTGCGAAAGGCCGTCGGGAACGGAAATGCCATGATCGAATCGAAGCCCGTCACGGCGGCGGATGGCAAATTGCCTGAGACGCGCATCGTCCATAGCCAGACCATTGAAGTGCGCATGCGGCCCGGAGGACGTGAGATCGAACAGGTGCAGACGCTCGCTCCCGGCCGTCTGGACCTCATTCCCAACCAGCCGGTTCAGCGCCAGCGGCGTCTGGACGCCGAGCAGATGACGATGACGTACGGGCCGGGAAACCAGCTGCAATCTTTCCGCGCCACCGGCGTCCAGACGGAGACGCAGCCGAATGCGGAAGAGGCCAAAAGGAAACAGGTGGTTTCGCATACGCGCAGCAAGAACATGTCCGCCGAGTTCGATCCCGCGAACGGCCAGATGAAGCGTATGGAGCAGTGGAACGAGTTCAGCTACGAAGCCGGGGACCGGCGGGCGCGCGCCAACCGCGCCGTAATGGAGGCGGACGAGAACGTCATGACGCTTGATACCGCGGCGCGCGTCTGGGACGCCACCGGAGGAACCTCGGCGAACGTTATCCGCATCGACCAGAAGACGGGCGATTTCGCCGCCAATGGCCACGTCACCTCGAGCCGTCAGCCGGACAAAAAGAATTCGCCGTCCGGTATGCTGGCCGGCGATCAACCCGTCGAGTCCATGGCCGACCACATGACAGCCGCCAACCACAATCACCTGCTGCACTATGAAGGTCACGTGGTGATGTGGCAGGGTGGCGACAGGCTAACGGCCGACCGCACGGATATCGACCGCGACAAGCGCACCTTGAGCGCGGCCGGCAGCGTGGTCACGCAATTTCTCGAGAAGAAACAAAACGGCGATGAGACCGCCGAGGCAGCGAAAGACGCCGCGGTGACGCGTCTGAGTAGCGAGCCGGCGACCTCATCGGGCAAGTCTCAACCCGGCGATCCCAAGTCCGCGCCGGCAACCAGTTTCGTCATCGTGAAGGCCGCCAGCATGGTCTACACGGATCAAGATCGCCTTGCGCACTACACCGGCGACGTCGCGCTCAACCGGCCTGGATTGCAGGTGAAGGCCGACGACTTGCGCGCCATTTTGGCTGAATCCAAAAAGGACGCGCAGAAAGAGAGCAACGACGAAGGCGAATCGCGCATCGAGAAAGCATACGCCGATGGCCACGTGGAAATTGTGCAAGCGGCGCCCGATCGCACACGCACCGGGACCAGCGATCATGCCGAATATTACACCGACAACGAACGCATCATATTGCGTGGCGGACAGCCGCAAATGGTGGATAGCAAAAAGGGTTATGCGCGCGGAGCCGAATTGACCTACTTTGTGAACGATGATAGGCTGCTGGTATCCGGCAGCGCGCAGCAACGCGCCACGAGTCGTCTGCGCCGCAAATAAATCCCGCTCATGCGAAGGTTGGAAACACGCGAGATCTCGAAGTCGTATCGCGGCCGAAAGGTCGTGGACGATGTATCGATTTCCGTGCAGCAGGGTGAGGTCGTGGGGCTGCTCGGTCCGAACGGCGCCGGGAAAACGACTTCCTTCTACATCATCGTCGGCCTGATCAGCCCCGATTCCGGGCGCGTGGTTCTGGACGACACCGATATCACGGCTCTCGCCATGTTCCAGCGGGCGCGGCGCGGCATCAGCTATCTGCCGCAGGAAGCGTCCGTATTCCGTAAGCTGACCGTGGAATCGAACCTCATGGCCATTCTGGAGACGCTCCCCATCCGGCCCCGCGACCGCCGTGAGCGCATGGATCGGCTCGTGGATCAACTCGGTCTCGAAAAAGTGCGGCGAAGCAAAGGGTACACGCTGTCGGGTGGTGAGCGGCGGCGCGTCGAGATTGCACGCTCGCTGGTAATCGAGCCCAGCTTTCTCCTCCTGGATGAACCGTTCTCGGGTATTGATCCTATACAGGTACTCGAATTACAGCGCATCATTTTCGATCTGAAGCGCTCCGGCATCGGCATTCTGGTCACCGACCACAACGTGCGTGAAACGCTGATGGTCACTGACCGCGCGTACATCATCAACAACGGCCGCATCTTCCGCGCCGGCAGTCCGGAAGCGCTTGGCCGTGACCCCGAGGTCAAGCGCGTCTACCTGGGCGAGTCCTTTACGTTGGGCGAAACCACACCTTTCCCGAACTGAAACTCACTGAAAAATAAGGCTTTCGGCGTATCCTGAAATAAGGCATTGGCCGTCAGCCTGCGGGACGGCTTTTGTTATCATAAGAGGCAGCAATGAGTTTGCTCTCGCCAAGACTCCAGCTGAAGGTCGCGCAGAAGCAGATCCTCACGCCAGGCCTGGTCCAGATGGTGACGGTGCTCCAATTGAACCGTCTGGAACTGAAGGAGATGATCAACCAGGAGATCGTCAACAACCCTGTCCTGGAAGAAGCCACTGAAGATGGCGCCGAGGAAGTTGCCGCCGAGGAAGTGCTGGCCCAGCTCGAGACCGATCGGATGGATGAGCCCTCCGATCAGCAAATTCTGGACAGTACAAACGGCATCGGCGAAGGCGTTGCGGACATTCTGGCGGCCGAGATCCCGGCTGAAATCGCTATTGAGCCGAACTTGCCCATGGAGCTTGCCGTCGACGGCCTGGAAGGAGTCAAGCCGCTCGATGCGGTTGCGCCGGCTACCGAGGAAGCGCCGGCGGCGACCGATCCGTTCGACGAAATCGATTTCGGTTCGTTTTTCGACGACTATCTGGATCCAGGGTACAAGAGCCCGGCGGCGGAATCGGTCGAAAAGCCTTCGTTTGAAACCTTTCTTTCCGCCCCTCTGACGCTGGGCGATCACCTGCGCTCGCAGTTAAGCGTGAGCCTGCTCCCGGACGATGTGCGCGACGCCGCCGAAACCATCATCGGCAATTTGGATGAAGACGGCTATCTGACGGCGCCGCTCGAAGAGATCGCCGTCATGGGCGAGCATACGCAGGAACAGATCGAGGCCGCATTGAAGGTGGTGCATACGCTCGAGCCGGCCGGCGTAGGCGCTCGGGATCTGCGCGAATGCCTGCTGCTGCAGCTGGAGAGCCGCAACGCAACCGGCAGCGTGGCCTGGCAGATCGTGGCCAACCATCTGCGGCTGCTCGAGACGCGCCAATTCCGCGAGCTGGCGAAGGTATTGGGGCGTCCGCTCGAGCACATCGACATCGCCGTCAAGGCCATCAAACGGCTGAATCCGCGGCCCGGTTTGCGCTATTCGGGGCCGGGAGCGCGCCTGATCGAGCCCGATGTCTACTTTGTTAAGGACGGCGACCAATACGTCATTCAGATGAACGACGAGGAGATTCCACAGCTCCGGTTGAATTCGCAGTACCGCAAGATGCTGGATCGCGACAATGGCGCGACCAAAGACGTTCGCGATTATGTCCGCGAGCGCTATACGTCAGCCATCCAGTTGATGAAGAATATCGAGCAGCGAAAACAAACCATCCTCAAAGTCTGCGAGAGTATTGTGCGCCGCCAGCAGGAATTTCTGGCGTCTGGCCTGGACTACCTCAAGCCCATGATGATCAAGGAAGTTGCGGAGGAAGTGGGCGTGCATCCTTCGACGGTAAGCCGCGCCGTGGCGAGCAAGTATGTGCACACACCGCAGGGCGTTTACGAGCTGCGCTACTTCTTCTCCGAGGCCGTGCAGGGGCCGTCGGGGGGCGGGACGCCGCTGCTGCTGCTGAAGCGCCGGGTGAAGAAGATGATCGAAGACGAAGATACAGCGCACCCGCTGACGGACGAGCAGATCACGGCGATGCTGCAGGCTTCCGGCATTCAGGTCACGCGGCGGACGGTGGCCAAGTACCGCGAAGACATGAAGATTCCCTCCACACATCAACGCCGCATTCGAAACTGAGCGGTCCTGGCGGGACGCGAGGATCCAGACATGCGAATCACATACACGGGCAGGCAGGTCGAGCTGAAGCCGGCGCAGCTCCGCAAGATAGAAACTCAATTCCTCAAATTGGGGAAGCTTCTGGACGGCAAAGACCAGCGCGAGGCGCACGTAATCCTGTCGATGGAGCGGCATCTGCACTGTACCGAGATCAGCGTCAATTACCACAATCATTCCCTGGTTGGCCTGGGTGAGAATGCGGACCTTTTTACATCCATCCACGCGGCGATTCTGAAGCTGGAGAAACAGGCGATCAAAGTCCGGGCCAAGTGGCGCGACAACAAACGGGGGCCGAAGAGGACGGACGCCGAGTCGCCCGCCGTTGCCGGCGAAACTGCGAGCGAGCCCGCCGATCAGAAGCGCGTTTTCCGGATCAACCACCACCAGAACCGCAAGCCCATGACGCTCGACGAAGCGCTGCTCGAGATGGAAAAGGGCCGCGATTACCTGGTCTACCGCGACGCCGAGAGCGACCGCGTGGCCGTGCTGGTGCGCCGCCGCGACGGCGACTTCGACCTGGTGGAAGCCTGAAGCCGGATGGCCAGCAAAGACGCCCGCCGAGGGCCTGTCCGCGCCAACAAGGGCGCCGCGCCCAGCGCCGAACTGGTGATCATCACCGGCATGAGCGGATCGGGCAAGGGTTCGGTGCTCAAGGTCTTCGAGGACCTGGGCTACTATTCGGTCGATAACCTGCCCATCGGGCTGATTCCCAAATTTGCCGAGCTGACGCGCGATTCCGCATCCATCAGGTTCGCCGCGCTCGTCGTGGACATCCGCGAGGGCCACAGCCTCAAGCGCTTCCCCGCGATCTACGCGCGCATTCGCCGTGAGATTCCTACGCGGCTGATTTTCATGGAAGCGGACGACAACACCATACAGCGCCGCTTCAGCGAGACACGCCGCCCGCATCCGCTAGGTACCGCGCAATCCATCTCCAAAAGCATCCGCCAGGAGCGCGAGACGCTCGCGCCGATTCGCGGGCTGGCGGATCTGACCATCAATACCTCGAAGTTCACGGTGCATGAGCTGCGCGATTTCATCCGCGAAAAGTTCGTCGGCCAGCGCGAGGAATCGAAGATCATGATCTACGTGACCAGCTTCGGCTATCGTCACGGCGTCCCCGCCGACAGCGACCTTGTATTCGACGTCCGCTTCCTCCCGAACCCCAATTACATTCCCAAGTTCAAGAAACTCACCGGCCGCCACCCCAGCGTGGCCCGTTACATCCGCTCTTTTCCGCAGACCGTCGAATTCATCGACCGCATCTCCGAGCTGCTGGTCTACCTATTGCCTCACTACATCAGCGAGGGAAAGAGCTACCTGACCATCGCCTTCGGCTGCACCGGCGGCCACCACCGATCCGTCATGATCGCCGACCAGATCCGTAAGAACCTGGCGGACGCCGGGTACCGGGCGAAGGTAACGCACCGGGATTCGACCAAACCGGTGTAGGGTCAGCCGCGGAATACGTGTCAACCACCATCGTCCAAACGCGAATCGTGACATTATCGCTGTTCCACTGACATACACCGCCGCCGGTGTTATTTTAGGAACCTCCCTATGCGCCGGTTTGTTCTCCTGCTTTTGGCTTCCTATGCAACGCTCGAGTTGCCGCTCGGCGCGCAGCCGTTCGATCCCTCGCTCTACGCTGATATGCGCTGGCGCATGATCGGGCCGTTTCGCGGCGGCCGGACCGTCGCGGCCACGGGCATCCCCGGGCATCCCAACGTCTTCTTCATTGGCGTGAACAACGGCGGCGTCTGGAAGAGCACGGATTACGGGCACGTGTGGAAGCCGGTCTTCGACGATCAGCCCACCGGCTCGATCGGCGCCCTGGCCATTGCGCCTTCCGACGCGAACATTCTCTACGTCGGCAGTGGCGAGGGTTTGCAGCGTCCCGATCTTTCGACCGGCGACGGCATCTACAAGTCAACCGATGGCGGCGCCACGTGGCGGCATCTGGGCCTGGGCGACGGCCAGCAGATCAGCGCCATCATTGTCGATCCGCGAGACCCCAATCGCGTCCTGGTGGCCGTATTGGGCCATCCGTACGGTCCGAATAAAGAGCGCGGCGTGTTCCGCTCGATTGATGGCGGCGAAACCTGGCAGAAAGTGTTGTACATGGACGAAAACACGGGCGCCGTCGATCTGGCGTTCGATCCCGCAAACGCGCGGACGGTCTATGCGGTGCTCTGGGCGGCACGGCAAGCCCCGTGGGAAGTCACCGACTCATTTCACGGACCGGGCAGTGGGCTGTTCAGATCGACAGACGGCGGCGATAGCTGGGAACCACTAACGCGCGGGCTTCCCACCCTCGCTGACGGTCTCGGACGCATCGGTATCGGCATTGCGCCGGGCGACGCGAAGCGCATGTACGCGCTCGTGCAGGCCGAGCCGAAGTCCGCCGGCCTCTACCGCTCCGATGACGCAGGCGAGAGCTGGGAGCGCGTGAATCGCGAAGAGCGCATCTGGGGGCGCGGTGATGATTTCGCCTGCGTCCGCGTGGATCCGAAAGACAAAGACACAATTTACGTCGCCAACACTTCCACGTATCGCTCGCGCGACGGAGGCCGCAGTTTCACTGCCATCAAAGGCGCGCCGGGCGGCGACGATTACCACACGGTCTGGATCAATCCCGAAAATCCGCGCATCATTCTACTGGCCAGCGATCAGGGCGCGACCATCAGTGTGAATGGCGGCGAGACATGGAGCTCGTGGTACAACCAGCCCACCGCGCAGTTCTATCACGTAGCCACCGACAACCGTTTCCCTTACTGGGTCTATGGCGGACAGCAGGAGAGCGGCTCGGCCGGCATCGCGAGCCGCGGCGATTACGGCGAGATCACGTTCCGCGACTGGCATCCGGTGGGCGTCGAAGAGTACGGATACGTGGCGCCCGACCCGCTCGACCCCAACGTCATTTATGGCGGCAAGGCCACGCGCTTCAACCAGACTACGGGGGAAGTTCAGGATGTCTCGCCCGAAGTCGTGCGCAGCGGCAAGTATCGATTCGTGCGCACGATGCCGCTGATTTTTTCCCCTGTCGATCCGCACATTCTTTATCTCGGCTCGAACCTGCTCTTCAAAACGGTGAACGGTGGGCATAGCTGGGATGTGTTGAGTCCCGATTTGACGCGCGCATCTTACGAGGTGCCGGAAAACCTGGGCGTCTTTACATCCATGGATCCGGAGAAAGGAAAGCACCGCGGCGTCATTTATACGGTTGCGCCTTCCCACAATGACGTGAACACGATCTGGGTGGGCACCGACGACGGCCTGATCCACCTCACGCGCGACGGCGGTAAGAATTGGAAAAATGTGACGCCCGCGGCATTGACGCCGTGGAGCAAAGTGTCCCTGATGGACGCTTCGCGCTTCGACGACGAGACGGCCTACGCCGCCATAAACCGCTTCCGCCTCGACGATCTGCGCCCGCATATTTACCGCACGCACGATAGCGGAAAGAGCTGGCAGGAGATCGTCGTGGGGATTCCAGACAACGAAGTGGTCAACACCGTGCGCGAAGACCCGGTCCGAAAAGGGCTATTGTTCGCCGGCACGGAACGCGCGGCTTACGTTTCGTTCAACGACGGCGACGCCTGGCAGCCGCTCCGGCTGAATATGCCGGCGACTTCCATTCGCGATCTGGTGATCCACGATGACGACCTGGTAGCTGGAACGCACGGGCGCTCGTTCTGGATTCTCGACGACATCACGCCGCTGCGTCAGATCACCGCGGAACTGGCGCAATCGGACGTGCATTTATTCCGACCGCAAGTGACGTATCGCGTGCGCAGAAACCAGAATACCGATACGCCGCTGCCTCCCGAGGAGCCAGCGGGACAGAATCCCCCTGATGGGGCGATTTTAGATTACTGGCTGAAGGCGCCCGGCGGCGCCGTGACGCTGGAGGTATTCGATAGCGGCGGCAAACTGGCGTGGCGTTATACGAGCCGCGACGAGCCGGCCCCGGTAGAGAACGATCTGAATGTTCCCACATACTGGATTCGCCCGCCCCGCATTCCCTCCGCGCAACCCGGGATGCACCGGTTCGTCTGGGACCTGCACTACCCGCCGCCGGACGCGCTGGAGCGCGGATATCCGATCTCCGCTGTCTACGGCGACACGCCCCGCTATCCGCCAGGTCCAGAGGCACTGCCGGGAGTGTACCAGGTGACACTGACGGTGGACGGCCGTCGTTTCACCCAGCCCTTGACCTTGAAAATGGATCCGCGCGTTAAGACGCCCGCCGCGGGGCTGAAGCAGCAATTCGAGCTGGCATCGAGCATCTGCGAAATGATGCGGCAGGATTACGAAGCGCTACAGCAAGTGCGATCCTTGAGGGCGCAGTTAACGACGCTGCGGGTGTCCAAGGGCGCACCCGTGGATGCCATCGATGCGCTTGATCGAAAAGCCGCGGCGATCGAAGCCGGCAGCGGGTCCTTGGGGCGGCGGTCGGGAAGTGTGGCGGAAGCAAGCCTGACGCGTCTCAATAGCGACCTGAACAGAGTGCTTGACGTATTAGACGGCGCCGATGCCTCGCCAACTACGCAGGCGGTCGCGGCGGTGGGCAGGCTGGCAGCCTCTTTGAAGAGCGTCCTGGCGCAGTGGAACGGGCTGAAAATCCGAGAAGTTCCGCCGCTTAACGAGCGGTTGCGCCAAGCAGCCATTCCCTTGCTCACCCCCTGATTGACAGGCTGCGCTGATGCAGCAGACCATGTAAGGGCGCTTCAGTCCTTCGCCGGCAGGAATTTGACGGGCACCGGCGCTGAGCGGACATCGCCGATGGATACGGTGATGAGGTAGTCGCCGGGTTTCGCGCCTAGCGGCGCCCGCACATTCATCTGTCGCGGCTTGTCATCGGCCGGAGCAGTGACGTGGTCGATTGCGAGCCGCATCCCGCCGATCCAGACGCCGGTGTTGTTGCGATCCGCGTTCTCCGGCAGCCCTTCAACCCAGAGCGAGATCATGGCCGGCGGCGCCAGCAACAGCTGGTCGGCCTCCCAGGTAGTGCTGTCGCGGAGCCCTGCAATTCTGAGCGCCTCCGCCCGCAAGGAAACGTCCACCGCGATCCGCATACTGTTGCTAAGGCCGCTCGTGGCGGTACGCAGGCGCACTTCTCGCCAGCCCGAAGCAACGCCAGGAGGCAGCTTGAAATTGGCCTGCCAACTCCCATCCGCCTGGCGCGCGAGATAAACCGCCACCGATCCGTATCCATCGACTTCGGGCTTTATGTCCTCGCGCCTCAATTGCTGTTCTTCGGCGGTGAACCAGCAGGAGACATAATCGTCGGCCGCACGGCGAAAGTTGATGCCGCAATTGAAGTTGTGCTCCACATGACGCAGGTGTGGCGGCGCGTGCTCGGGGGCCGCTGGCGCGGGCTCCCAGTGGCGGTAGCAGGCCACGCAGGCGCTCGATTCCAGCACCTTTTGCAACTCCGCGCGCGCAAATCCTGCCGTGCGGCAGAATGCCAGCAGGCATTCGACGTTCGGTCCCACCCAGTTATCGAACTGGCCGCCGAATTCGTCGATTTCGTAAAACTCCATCGCGGGAAGGTCCGGCGCCCGGCCCTTGCGGGCATACGATTCGGTCACAACGAAAGAATCTATGGCCGCAAGACCGCTAGCCAGTGCACAGACTTTCTCCAATGCCACGAGCGGATGTTTCAGGTGATAGAGCACGCCCAGGAACAGTACGATATCGAACTTTCCCAGCGTGCTTGGGTCAAGCTCATATACATCGAGAATCCGGTAGTCGACGCGCGATCCGAGCTCCTGATGAATGTAGCGGAACCGCTCATTGTCCCAGCAATCGACCGCGGTCACGGCGGCGCCGCGCCGCTCCATCTCGAAGCTGAACCATCCGTCCCAGGCGCCTATATCGAGCACGCGCTTGCCGGTGAGGTTTTCCGGAATGGGGAATTGCGCCAGCCGATGCTGCAACGACGCCAGATCCGCGACGCCCTCGATGACCCGGCCGTCAGGCAGTTCAAAGCTGTGCCACCAACCCTTTTGCGCGCGCTCCCGGTCCCACTGGCGCACACGCTCTGAAGCATCCGGCTTGACGGGATGGTTTGCAGACATTGTTCTGGTTATTGGCGCGAAATTATAATTATCGCAGCCGGCGCCGCTGTACGGCTTCTCAGCTGCGCTCGACCGCTTCCACCAGCGCCGCAAGCGTCGCGCGCGCCGTCGTGTTCCAGGAAAACATTCCCGCTCGCTTCGGGCCGGCCGCTGCAAGGTGCGCCCGCAGCGCCTCATCGAAACAGATCCGTTCGATCGCATGGGCCATGTCTGCGCCGTCCGCCGGATCGAACTGCAACGCCGCATCTGCCGCCATACTCGCCAGCGGCTCAATGCGGGAGCAGGCTGCCGGCACGCCCGCGGCCAGCGCCTCGAGTACCGGCAAACCGAATCCCTCGAATGTCGAGGGATACACGAAGGCAAACGCGCGCGCGTATAGATCGTAAAGCTCCTCGCGTGGAATCCAGCCGGTAAACTCGACAGATTCGGCCAGCCCGAGATCTTCCCGCAACGCGTGCAAGTGGGCCGTGTCGAAACCCCGCAAGCCGGCGATCACCAGCCGGAACTCCGGCCGCCCGCGGCGGAATTCCGCGAACACGCGCAGCATGCGGTCTATGTTTTTGTGCGGATGCAGCGTCGAAACGGACAGCAGGAACCGCTCCGGGCGCCGTACGACGTCAAAAAACTTTGCGTCCACGCCCAGCGGAACCACGCGAATCCGATTCCGCGGCAGCCGGTAATACCGTTCGAGATCTTCCCGCGTCGCATCCGAATCCGCAATCAGAGTGTGTGAAACGTGCGCCGACCAGAACAATAACGTTCGCCAGAACGGCAGATCAAACCAGCGAAAATGTTCCGGATGCCGCTTGTGTTGCAAATCGTGAAACACGGTCACTTGCGGGCAGCCGCACAGAATCGGAGCGGTGAAGCCGGGGTTGAGCAGGACGTCGATCCGCCGTGCTGCCACGGTGAGCGGCAGCTTAAACTGTTCCCAGGCGATCCTCGCGGGCCGGAACGCCGCGCGCACCGCCTGTTGCACGGTGTGGAAATTCGGCTTCCCCGGCGCCAGTGAATCGCCCGTTTCACGATTCGTGAAGAGAAAATATTCGTTCGCCCTATCGATCTCCGCGAGCGCCTGCACGAGTTTGCGCAGATAAATCTCGGTACCGCCAACGCCTCCGGGAATTAGATAAAGCGCGTTCACCCCGATACGAAGCGGGCGCATCCTAGCGGCGATTTCCAAGCCGCGACTCGGCAAGCGCCAGGTCATGCATCGCCGGCTGGTTCCGTGGATTAATGGCCAGCGCCTGCCGGAAATCCTGTACCGCCGCAGCCGGGTCGCCTGCCGACAGGTGCACGTCGCCGCGATAAACGTACGTCATGTCGAAATTCGGATCGATCTTCGCAGCCGTGCCCAGCGCGTCGAGCGCTTCGGCGTACTTCCCGTTCTTGCCGAAGATCATGCCGAGCTGGGAGTACCCGTGCGCCGACGGTCTCAATGCGAGCGCGTGCCGGATCTTCGCCACCGCCTGGTCGGTTTGGTTGAGGCAGTCGTAAGCCAGTCCCCAATCGGTGAAGAGCCTGTCGTCGCGGGGATCGAGTTCCGCGCTGCGCGCATAATGCGGCAATGCTTTGGCGCAATCGTTGCTCTCAAAATATGCCTGCGCCAGCTGGAACTGATCACGCGCCTTGTTCGGCGACTTCGCTACCGTGTCCTCCCACAGCGCAACCTTGTCGCTCCAAACGTAATTCCGGTTGTGGGTGGCCGCTGCCGCTATCACCAGCACCGCCGCCAGCGCCAACATCCATCTGGGCTGCCGCACATCCACGCGCCGTAGAAACTCCAGCACGATGAAAAGCAGGCCGATCATGGAAAGATACAAGCGCCGCTCCGCCACCGGATCTGCAATGGGTACGAACGACGACGTCGGCGCCATCAGGATCAAAAAGGCAAAGAACCCGTACGCCGCCAGTGGATACATCTTCCGAAAGTAGAAGGCCGCTCCAGCCGCCAGCAGAATGGCCGCGAGGCCGAGAATCGCGCCGTGATCCACAATCGTGCGCGAGATGGGGAAATCGCGATCGATATTCAGCTCCGCCGGAAACACAAAGAGGCGCACATAGAGCCAGAAAGCCCGGCATTGGGTGAAGAAGTACTGATACCACGTGAAGTCTTTGATGCTGAACCCGGCCGACGAGGAGCGCCGCACCAGTGGTGCAAGATAAATGCCCGCGAGAACGCCGCTTGCCGTAATCGGAGCGTAAAGCCTCCAGTTTCTCCGGATGCCCGTCAAGGAAAACGGAGGATTCCAGAAATAGTCCGTGAGGAGCAACAGCGCCGGCAGGACCACCGTGTGCTCCTTGGTCGTAACCGCTGCGCCAAAACAAATCAATACGGCGGCGGCTCTCAGCCACGTGATCTCCGCCGTGCGCCGGTACAGATACAACGTGAAGGCCCCGAAGCAGAACAGAATGCTGAGATTCTCCGACCGGCTGGCCACGTACCCGACGGATTCCGAGTTCACCGGATGCAGCAGGAACAAAGCCCCCGCGAACACCGCCAGCACATCGCGCCGCTTGTGCTCCACCTCGGCCAACTCCAGGACTCTGCGCGAGATCAGGAACACCAGCACGGAGTTTAACGTGTGGAAGAGAACGTTGAAGGCGTGATAGGAAGTTGTCTGGAACTCGGAAAGCTGGTAATTGACCCAGTAGCTGAACATCAGCAGGGGTCGCACGCCCGCCATCCAAGCGCGCAGCGAGTCCACGGGAAAATTCGGCACGCTGAAGGGCAGGTACTGATCGTCAAACAGAAACGGGCCGTAGAGCGACGGCCCGTACACCTGGAACGCGACAACCAGCGCCAGCACGCATCCGAGGGCGTACGGCCAGTATGCGGCGCGCGGTTTTTCTGCGATGGCGGTTGTCGCCCGGGCGCCCGCGCGGCGGCTCTTCCTGGATTCTTGTTTCTTTGCCTTCATCGCCGCCTAGCAGCCGGCCGCCTGGTCTTTCACGGTCTGGATGCGATACTCCAGAATCGCCACGCGCTGTGCCAGCGCGATGTTGTCGTCCTTCAACTGGGAGATGATGACGGAAAACCGGAAGAAGATGATCACGAACACGCAGCCCACAATCAGCAGCAGCGCCAGCGGCGGATAAGGCACTCCCAGCCACCCGGCGATGGCTTGCAGCGTTCCCCGCGCGCGCGACAGCAGTAGCAGGGCCGCCGCGCCAACCAGCCATGTCACCGAATATTCCACGCGAATGCGCGCCCGGCGCACCGAAGCCAGCACCAGCAGAATCAGCAGCGCGCTCAAACCCGTCATTACGTTCAGGAGGCGGTCCAAGTCATGACCTCCGGGATTTTTTCGGCATCCGGCGCTCGTATTTCAGCACGTTGACAAAAACGCCGAGCAGCACATGAACAATATAATAGATGGACTTCAGGGGCGTGATGGTCGAACGCCCCGACCGCCGCGGCAGCATGCGGCACGGCACTTCCACAAAGCGGAACCGGCGGCGCTGCAGCACCACCAGCGCTTCGATCTCGGGATACTCCAGCGGAAAACTCCGGCTGAATACGGCCAGCGCGCTGCGATTCACTCCCACAAATCCGGACGTCGGATCGCGAACCGGCTTACCCAGAATCGGCCGCAGCACCATCCGAAAAAACCGGATGCCCGCCGCCCGCAGCAGGCTCGTGCCGCCGCCATTCCCGTTCACGTAACGCGAGCCAATCACCATCTCACAGCCTGATGACCGCAGCGCTTCGAACACCTTCGGGATGTCGCGCGCGTCATGTTGTCCGTCGCCGTCCACGCGAATCACAAACTCATAACCCAGCTCGAATGCCAGTTTGTAGCCGGCCTGCACGCAGCCCCCGAGTCCCAGGTGGTGTGGCAGCGCGAGCACCTGAGCCCCCGCGTCGCGCGCCACCGTTACCGTCGCGTCCTGCGAGCAATCGTCTACCACCAGCACCGGCGCTCCCGGCACCGCGAACCTCACGGCTGCGACTACACCGCCCACCGCCCCTTCTTCGTTAAACGCCGGAATAAGGATCAGCAGCCTCGCCGCGTTGTCCGGCATCGTCATAACTCCGCAACCCGGCGTGCGCGGATCGAGTGCGCGCCCAGCAACCGCCTGAATTCCGCGGACGATATTTTGCTCTTGCTCCGCAGCTCTCGCCGTTTCTTCCACAGGCTGCGCGCGTGGCGTAAGAAACTCCAGTGCGCCCGCAGCACGATCAGGCCCAGCCGTATCCTGCTGTTCCCTTCCCGCCGAAACTGCGCCGCCGTGCCGCGCCCCAGCGACATCGACCGCACGTGCCACCAATAACGCGCCAGCGTCGCAAACGGCAAGCGCCATAACATCGCCGCCGGAAAATTCTTGGCCGCCACGAACAGCCGGTTTCGCTCCACGTAATACGCTTTCAGCCCGGACGCGCGCCCCGCCGAGTGCGAATAGTGATGGTCCACCACCGCTGCCGGTACGTAAATGCATTTCCATCCCGCCCATCGCGCCCGCAGCCCCAGGTCCGTGTCCTCGCAGTACAGAAAAAAATCCTCGTCGAACAGGCCGATTTCCTCCAGCATCGCCCGCCGGTAGAGCGCCGCCGACGCGCTGGGCAATAACACTTCCTCCTCG
>WNFI01087879.1_pt1 | contig 20218 bp, 22 predicted proteins | sample 5400471 | NCBI WGS metagenome assembly WNFI01 (sample SAMN13153348, study PRJNA577476) | soil metagenome | isolation source: 100 cm saprolite on Douglas fir-dominated hillslope | place: USA:California | collected 2013-09-17
CATCGAGACCGCGTAGATGATACTTGGCAGGCGAATCCACTCTTTGCCCTTGCAGGAGTGGACACCTATCAAATTTCGCTTTTCGCTGAGCAGCGATGAAGCTGAGCCGCGTATTGTCATTCATGAGTTCTCCTGCTACGGATGAGACTGTTACACTAAGTATACGATCTTCGCTAGAGATAGTATCGGGATGACAACAAAAAAGCACCTGAGTAACATCAAGTGCTTTTTTGTATATCAGTTAATGCAGTACCACTATTGGTTGTCTCTAGTTGGTAGCCGCAATACCTCTCTCCACTTGTCCAGCAGCTCTAAGAACGTTATGCGGCCGAAGTGGTAGTCATACAAGTACCGATGCATCTGTTCGTAGATGGAAGACTCCGATGCAACTATGAGTTCCGCCTGTGCGGTCGTCTGCTCGTCCATATCTCACCCCCCAAGCTAAGGCGTAAAACCGTCACGCCAACGCACCAACTGCTCTTGATACACCAGCAGGAAATCTAACAGCCTGGCGGCTGCTGCCGCGTCTAACCTGATGTTTTGCGCCACTTTGACGCCAGGCACCGGCGCTTGCACCAGCCACGTCACACCGTCCTCGTCCAATTCCACACGCTGAGCTTTGCTTAGCTCCATGCGATCAATGATTTCCGCCATAGTCCTCACATCCTTTCATTGCCTGGATAACCGCATTCTTTAGGCCGTCCGTCCAGAATAGAACCGGCACCAGCCCTTGTGGTGATGGTAGGAAGACAAATGGATCAGCCGTCCCTTTCTCATTCTCTGCCAGAAACACATCCACACAGGCTGGTGGCTCAACACCCGCCCGCAGTAGCACGCGTGCTATCTCATCTCGATCAATCGTTCCAGCCATAGTTAATCCTCACTTTCTCTCTCGCTCGTATCCTCAATCTGGTAATACCCGCCCACATCGTCCAAATGGTACACCGTCAACAGCTCGACGAGCGCCGCAAAGCCGCCCGTATCGAGCGCAGTCAATACTTTGCCCTCTAAACCCGGCACCCGCGTGATCTTGTGATAGAACCAACTGGCGAGGCGCACTACATCGATACCCCCGACTTCCAGCGCCGCTAATTCTTCATCAGTTTTGTCTGCTTCATGCGGCAGCACCCGCGCCCGCAGCCCCTTGGTAAACCGTATAACCGACTTGCCGAACGTCTCTTTTTCGTACTCATGCCACAGATCAAGCAACTCCATATCGCCTGTCTCAAAGAACTCACAGGCAAGATCGAAGGGCATCAGCGAGCCCGCACGGCCTTTTTTGAGATCCCAGCGCGTCAACTCATGCGCTGTATACAACCGGATATCCGCGCCCTCTTGCACCTTCGCCACATAGTGTGCCAACGCGACACCGCCTATCTGTACCTGCTCGACTCGTACCCCATGCGCCCGCGACAACCCCTCAAACCCGTTCCGGCTGTAAAACCGGCTCAAGTAGTCGTAGTACACCCCACTGAGCGCCGCGAAATCGTCAAGCGACACGTCACGCTCGTACACCTCGATGTCATGGGTGTGCGGATGCCAACCATTGAAGCCAAAAGTGATCTCTTTCGAGGCGACTCCTCCTACATAACCCGCCGCCCGACGTACCACTTTGACCACCTTTTGATTTGCCACATACCGCCGACCCTCTGCCAGCAAGCCGAGTGTCACCCCTAATTTGTCCTCGGCTATATGTGGCAGAGTTCGGGTCACAAAAAGTGCGCCCATACCTTTTGCCAGCGCCGATACTACCGCGCGGCTGACCTCATGCGCCCGATGATACCGAATTTTAGCGGCGCAGACTGGGCAGCACCAACCGGAACCGCAGGTTGACATACCTGAATAATGGAACACGTCACCCTTGCGCCGGACAATCATAAAACTACCGAGCGGCAGCCCGCAGGAACTCAGCCGCTTTAAGCTTGTTATCCGCCGCAGCGACGACCGCAACTTGTACCGCGCCTCTTGCCGTTGCCCCCGCGCCTCGACACCCGACGCTGGCACATAACCGGCAATGTCAGCCACCACACCGCTTTCCACGGTTTGACCATATGTCATACTCGCCATTTATAGAGCACCTTTCATAGTTGTCACCGCTTGCTTTGCTTTCGCCGTTCATGTTCGGGGGCATACCCGCGATTACGTAGTAATGGCAGGTAGCCCCCGCGCCATTTACTCGACTCGGAAACGGAACTGGCCGAGCGGCTGACCATCAAAACCTAGCTGTGGCACCGCATGCCCGTATTGTTCGTCTTGCGCCTCATACGCCTCTGCTTGTGCACGCACACGCGGCACCAGCGCATCACGTATCGTTGCATCGGAACACCACGCAGCACGCACCAGACGGGGCTTCATTGCCCGTTCTGCGTCCAACACATAGGCCACACCTGCGCCCTGCCTGCCAAGTGGTATTTGCTCACAAGGTGCCAGCTCATGCATGCCCTCACCTAACACAAGGTCTACCATCTTGCCCTCGTTCAAACCGCCGCAAATGCGTATCGGGAACAGATCACGATACTCTACCGTGGATTTACGTACATCCTGACAGAGCCCGACAACCGCATATCCGTTTGACCGTCCCTGTGTGAGCAACGTCTTGATGGCATTGTCCGCCCTCGTCTGCAATTTTCGGTCTGTCAGCAGCGACGACAGGTACCCCAACTCATCAATCACTATCACATTGAGGGGCGTTTGCCGACTTGGCGTGAACCGACGCGCACGACCTTTCAACTGGTCTCCCACCGCAAACATTTCGCTGACGGCCTGCTCCAACAGTTCGACCATGCCCACGTCGGTATCGGCATAGTGTGACCACCATTCAGGCCCGATAGCGAGCTCCAAACGCTTCGGGTCGCAAGCCCAGAACCTACAAAGACCAACCCTCCACGCGGGAGCCAGACCAAGCACTAGACTCCAACAAAAACTGCCCTTGCCTCCACCCGTTCTTGCTGCGATCAGCACATGTTGTTCCTCTATAGGCATATGCCACACCGTACCGTTTATATCCAGCGCCATCGGCACGCTTTTTAACAGCGCCCGTTCATAAGCCAGCGCCGTAGGCTGTGAGTACGCCGACACTTCTTTAAGCCCCGGCATCAACGGCACCGCATTATCAGCAGGCTGAGGGATTGCCTGATACTCATGTTCAGCCGGTACCGGTACTTTACCAGCCCGGATGCGTATAAGCCCGCTCTCATCCAAATCGAAGCTGCAAAATGGCACTCCGAAGGCCAGGGCGTACGCATCTGCGTGCTTGTTATATTCCTCGATGGTTTGTCCATCAAAGAACGTCACCAGTCCCGTCCAACTGTCATGCGTCCCGTACACCTCGCGAAGCAAGGGCGTTATGATTTTTGTTTCGCCCCTTGCAGCACCAAGCACACCATGTTTATATGACGGTGCTTCACTCTTAAAACCTATGCCAATGCATGTCCGCTGCCACACCCGTTCCTTGCCCAACTCAAACCACATGCCTTGACTGTGCGCATACACCAGCGCAAACACCGTAAACCCGATCGGCAACAGCATGATCGCCAAAATGCCAGCGCCAAGTGTTGCCACCGCACAGCAGAGCGTAAACAGCGTCACCGCGTCCATATAGCCCGCAATCCACAACAATCGCCGCGCCAGGCGTGTGTTACCTCGCGCCTCTAACATAGGCACCTCCTTTTCTCCGACACGAACTACTGTCGAGTAGTAGCAGCTTGAGGTTGCACCGACACCGGCCGGACACCAGCAGCACTAAAGAACACTGAGAAACCGCCTCTATCTTGTTTCATGATGCCCATTTCCAGGCCCTCTATCACCACCGTCTGACCCACCGACACATTCGCGCATGGTTGGGTAGGACTGGTAAGCGTAATGCTCAGGTTTTCAATCTTCTCTTTTTCAAAGGTCTTGACCTTGAGAGCCACCGTCGCCGTCCACTTCAAACCACCACCGTTTTTTTCACTCGCTTGCACCTGCTTACTTTTCGGGTCTGTTCGATCTTCTCGGGTCATTTTAGCCTCGATACCCAGGAAAATTCCTGGCTGTCCGAACGTCTTCACATAATCGACTACGACGCGATCAATCATTTGGGAAACTCCTTTTCTTAGTTGGTTACGCACTAAGGGCGTAACACCACAATTTCAAGACACCGCCAGGTCACAGCCGACGCCCTCACCTGGCGCACACCAAAGCAGTCACGGTTGCGGCTAGTAGCCAGCCCTCCTTTCGATAAAACTTTGTCCCGAGTCGCTAGCGATTTCAGAACATTTGTACTAGATGCTTGCCAAAAAAAGCTCCTGCATGTATACCAAGTACGAGAAGCAGTTATTGTATTAGTGTCGTTTTCGGGTTAGGGAAGTTAGGTACAAAAAATCTTTAGTGTACCAACCCGGTATCAGTGACGCAGTAACCATTTTCAATGACATGGGTGGTTGTTTTGGGCATAATGTCCCCTCCTATCATGCGGTAGGTTTTCGGGTGGTATTAAATCGTCCTTGAGAGCCAACCCGGTTATGATTGGTTAGCGTGACACCTTTCGTTGGCTTCTACTCGCTATTATGGCCTTCGTTTTGCAAGAGTTGCTGCAACCGTGGTGGCAACCCTTTAGTAATGTGAGGCTGCAAAAGTAAATTACGGATACGCCTTCTTTTGTCCGCTGAACTCGGTCCATAGCCCGCTGCGCCTCCTCGTCCAGGGTATCCTTGTCTTGGGCGGTCACGGTCTTGGGCATCGCACTCTGCTTCCGCACGTTGGAGGGCAGCCATCAAAGTGAATTGGTGCTTGTGTAGCTGCCTGTAGCCACGGCTTACATTCGTACTGACTGCACTTTCGCTGATATGTAATATTGAGGCGATTTCCCGCTGGGTAAACCCCCAATAGTGCTGCAACACCAAACAGGCTCGGTACTGCGGCGTCATCATTGCTACTGCCTCTTGAAGACAGAGCAGATCACATATCCGGCCTTCGTCTCCTTCTACCCTCAGTTCAGCAAATCGAGTGTACTCATCACTTTCGAGTAGGGGGAGGAAATTGATCAGCTTTTTATGCCTGAGATAATCATGGGCAAGATTTGCCGCGATAGTGTAGAGCCAAGGCTGGAAGTGGGTAATCTTCTGTGAAATAGTCTTCCAAACACGCTCGAACGTATCTTGGTAAAGATCAGCTACAACCTCTTTATCATATACAAATGACATCAAGTGTTTTCCAAGCGGCTTCTGATAATGTTTATAGAGCATTTCAAAAGCCTCGTGATCCTTTTTACATACCCGTGCCGCCAATTCCGCAATTGTCAGACGGGTGTTTGGGGGATCGGAGTTGGGGTCGTGCAGCCAGATGGCGAGTGGTGCATGGTCTAGGCCTCCATCCAAGCCTTGCTGATAAGTCATAGTAATTGTCCTCCTCCTTACTATATGTAACGGCTGAGGCCAAAAAACCATGCGTCTTGTAGAACGAGTTTACTAAATAACATCAAATAGGGTTACTACAGTTTTGTCCCCGACTTGACAGCCCCACACTAATCTGTGGTTTGCAAAGTTCGCGATAGTACCAAGAGTATATGTGCGGTTGCAGCCACCCCTCATAGGTGTGACCGCCCGCTTTGCTCTAGCCTGGTGCTTGGGGGGCTTGCCCGCTATCACTGCGTTATCGCGGGCAGCCCCCGCGCGGCTAGCGCCGCGCACGCCATTTGTAATACTTACGGTATTTATTCACACATTATGTATCGACACGTATTGACACGCCTATACATGCTATGTATATTCGATACTATCAACTAAACAAGGAGACACGCCAGTGACACACTACAAAATCGTTCCAGCCGATCAGTGGGACCGACTAACCGGATGGCATGCACGGCGCAAGCACCTAGCTGACCCTGCGGCAGATGTATTTTTCCTCGTTGTGCTGACAGTGACCTTACTTGTACTTATAGCGATCTTAGTATTTGCGGGTTATCTGCACCTCTCGGTAGGCTTCTAAGGAGGAATGAGCATACGTGCATTTCTGAGTAATTTGCAAAGTCCGCGATAATACACGAACAAATGAACCAGTAACCAAGGAGTCAATCAAATGGCACGCAAATACTCTTATTTTCAACTACGAGCACGCGAGGAAGACGAGGATAGAAAGCAAGAAGTTTACCAACTCTTAGACTTGTACAAAGCTAAAAATCGGCCCCGGGTACGTTCTGCATTTGACGCGCTGTATGAGATCGTGAAAACTGGCATAGCGAGCGAGCAGGACAAGTAACCATCCGCGCGAATTGTGTAACGATACTAACCCTTTCTTGAAGCGAAAACGTTTGCAGCCTTGTAAATTGTTTAACCCCAGGCAGTTCTTAAACAAATAATTCTCTACAATGACTTCTTACAATTAATTCTTGCAGCTATATCTGTGAGTTCGCGCGTGGTACCGGGCGGCAAAGCCCGCAAACATCCAGCTTAAACGGCGCACCGCCCTGCTCCGCTGCCTTGCTACCGATTTTGCGACCGTTTTTCTTGATAACCTCACCTAAATATTGCGTACATACTCTATAATGCCCAAACCGAAACGGCCAGCTCGCGGGCTGGTATAAATCGACTGATTTTTCTTATCTACGAAGTATGCGGCTGTCGCTTCGTGAGCGCAAAGAATACCCCAATCGGGTTTCTGATGCCGGTTCCCTGCTCGGTCGCGATGCCTAAGTACCGCATAATGGAGCCCCTGAGCCTCCAGGAGAGGGCTAGAATCGCTTTTATACTTCCGACCTGTAGTCTCAGCCGTTCGACGACCAGAAGCGCGTTACGGCGCACCTGCCACGTCTCGTGCACCATAGCAAGGGTTATGGTGGCCCACTTCCCTGCTTTCTTGCTCGTCATAGTGGCGAAGAGGTGGTACGGGCTCTTCTTGGCCGTGGCAAGCGCGAGCTCGGCCGCTGTTTCCAGTTCAGCGCCGTACCCCTGATCGTACAGCTCCCGAATGGTTATCCAGAGACCGGGGAGATTGATAACATGTTGCAGCTTCTCTTGCAGATCCTCCCACGATAGCATTGACGGCTTGATGATGATAGGTTGTACCTGTGGGATGATAATGCTAGTATTACCTGCCACATCTCCCTGTTTTTGTTTGTATTGGACGAGTCTTTCCGCGAGTATGCTACCCGCTGATGCTGTGCTCATAACTGGTTCCCCTTAGCGTCGTTAGTTTTGTTTCTAACAGGGGGTAAATACAAGAAGGACCCCTTTCGGGGCCCGTTGCACGCTTTCTCTGATCTCAGATCGCCTACAAGCAATACTAAAGCACCAGCTCACGTATGTCAACACCGTGAGCGAAAGCGTTACCCCTGATCGAACGACTCAGCAGGCCCGCTGATACACAAATTGGCGTCTGAGTTCAGACTTTGCGTGCCAAGTCAGTCTAAGCATAATCCGCATTAATGGTAATTGCAATAAAAATCTGTAAAAATTATCCACAATCAGCCAAATATAAGGAGTAGTTTTTATATAAAACGTACACGTATACGTAAACGTTTACGTATACAGCTACGTACACGTACACGTGATTGCAATTCTTATGAGATATAGATATAGTATGGGACGTACACGTATACGTAAACGTAATGCTAACGGATAAATAATGAATATTTTTTGCATCACGAACAACAAGGGGGGCGTGGCGAAAACTACCAGCACAGTCAATTTGAGCTATGCGCTGGCAGACAAAGGGAATAAGGTGCTCGTTATTGACACTGACCCTCAGTGCAATACCACGTACTCACTGCTCGGTAACCTGGAAAACGCTAAAACACTGTACGACGTGCTGATTAACCATGAGCCGATAGAGCAGGCGACTATTCCCACCAAACACAAAAATCTGTTCATTGTGCCATGCTCCATTAACTTGAGCGCGGCTGATTTAATGCTTGCTTCAGCGCATGGCAGGGAACGGCGACTAGAGCGGGCGCTTGAGCCGGTTAAGAACTTTTATGATTTTGTCGTGATCGATACGCCGCCGCAATTAGGCGTATTGACCATTAACGCTCTGGTGGCTTGTACGGATGTCTTGATACCGTTCTCCCTGACAACCTATGCCCTCATTGGTGTCGGCATACTAGAGAAGACGATGCAAGAGTTGCGTGATAACCTCGATCTCAAGCTGCCGATCTTGGGGGTTTTCGCCTGTCTTGACGACCACACCGTCATTAACCGAAACGTGTTGGACCACATAACAGTGCGGTTCAAAGATAAGGTGTTTAAATCGGTCATCCCGCGCAACATTGCGCTGGAGGAGGCACATAATCAGACTTCGTCAATATTTGAGTACCAGCCAAGCAGCAAGGGCGCTGAAGCCTACAACAGCCTTACGGACGAGATATTGGAACGCGTACAGCATGGCCGGTAAGAATCCTTTCATTAACCCCCTTACTAGATCAAGCGACGCTGAGCTTCATGTGCCTATAGAGCCTGATGCTCAGGACCGCACTCAAGTTGAGACCGCCGCAGCTACCAGCAAATCGAAGCGGGCCAAGGGCAGGGAAGAGGTGTTTGAAGAGACGCACCAGCGATTTACGAGCTGGGTTGATAAAAAGCTCAAGAAGCAATTCGACGACCTGGCCGCCGAAAGAAAGGTCTCCAAGTCAGCATTGCTCGACGAAGCGATTATGGCACTACTGCACAAACAAGAGCGCAAACCGTATACCCGGCAATCGAAAGCAGCATAAGGAATGTTTACGTATACGTGTACGTAAACGTAATATCACTGTTAGTAGTGACAATAATGTGACGGCAATATCAGCGTGAGTAGCTTTGATACCTACAAAGATCAGGTAGTGGAGCTTAAAAAGCTTTCGTTAGAAGACCGTATGCGCGGCGGGGCAAGGAGTATGAGCGCGAAGGTCAGGGACGCGATTGACGATTATATTGCCAAACCCAGGGCTGAGTAGAGCTTCCTGCTGTTTATCAGCAAATGGGCGGTAGGGAACCCACGGCAAAATTGATTTGACACATTGACATAGTGTGCATTTGGTATATATGCTGAGGTTAATTAACAATTGGGGGAGGCAGCGGTATGAGGCGACGGGAGCATCAGTCAGGGTTCGGTACTACAGTGATTTTACTTGCTGTTCTGGTTGTTGCAGTGCTGGCTGTGACCGGTTTAGTGGTCTATCAGCACCATAGGCCAAGCAGCACTAATAAAGCTCAAACTACAAATTCCCCAAATACTAGTACTCAGCCAATAACCAACAGCCCAGCACAACCTGCTCAAACAAACGCTGGGACGACGCTGTACACCAATGACCAGTACGGCTTCAGCTTCTACTACCCAAATACTTGGCGAGTTGAACAAGGCGACCCTGCTTCATCTGTCGATACGCAAAATACCGACTTAGTTTTGTGGTTGGTTGATATGAACGCTACTGCACCAAAGAATAAGACTATGTACATTGAGGTGAGTTCTCGCGATCTGGCGTCGAAAACTGCAATTATCGATGGGTCTATTGATAGCGAAGGCGGTAAGAGCGCTGACTATAAGCAGCAGCTAACCCTAAAGGCCAAAAGCACAGTAAAGTATACTATCCCGCAATCTGCGACCGTTAACCGCGTCATGTATTTCTTCGCGGTCGGAACGAAGACGTACTCTGTTCAGACGTACGACGAAGTGACGAATCTTGCCCGAACCCCCGATTATATGACTAAGTTCAACAACCTGGTTGATTCACTGACTCTCCCGCAATGAGTAACTACCTACGTCGCTATTCCATTTCGTTTTTCACCGGTAGGGGCGCCTCACACCTAAAAAATGGCCTCAGGGTATTCGTGGCCTGCGTGGTCATTATTGTATCTGCATTTTCGTTGCTCACAGGCCTTGTCCCAAGCGCCGGGGCGACTGGCGAGAAAATTGTCATGGGCATGCCATTCAATGGCAAGTGGGCATATAACACTCCGACGACAGCAAGTTGTGGAACAGGTTCGGGCCAGACTGCCCACCCATCGTGTCACGGCACCAGTGGAACGGACTTGCTCGGCTACGACTGGGCGACCGATTACTATGCAGCAAGTGGAACTGCTGTAAAGGTAGAGGGGACAAGCCTACAAGGAACTGTTACGTTTTCATCCATAGATGCAGGAAGTCAGACCTGTGGCAGTGGACTGGTCATTACAGCTAATGCAAATGGCAACTCCACAGGTCAGATATATGTCACACATCTTGATAATTCGGTGGTATCTTCAAGCCTTTCTAACGCTGCAACTATCGGCAATATACATTACCAGTGTTTTGGCGTTGACCACGTACACTTTAGCTATAAGAACACCGCCGGTAATCACGCATGTTACGTAAACTATTCGAATCAGAACTATACAGCAGGTATGGACGTTAGTTATGCGGCTCCGATAGGCGTTCTCGGCTCAAGCAATACAGGGGTTCAACAGGTTCGCAGCAGTATCCCTAGTGCAAGTGGCACGCCTACCCCTGCCGCCATCTCCTTTAATGGCAATCTCAATGTCTTCAAAGTAGGTGGTGACGACCAGGTATATCAAACATACTGGAACGGCACATCGTGGAGCGGCTTCTCTAGCATGGGTGGCAGCTACTTGAGCAATCCCGCCGTCATTGTGAACGGCACCGCACTGAACATCTTTGAACGCGGCTTAGACGGCCAGATATACACCGAGTACAACAGCGGCAGCGGTTGGTCAGGCTGGGCGAGTCTCGGCAGCCATCAGATGAAAGGTAACCCAACGGTTATGTTCTATGGCACATCACTCAATGTCTTCGCCCTCGACACGAACAATGTTCCCTACGAGGATACTTGGACTTCCGCAAACGGCTGGACTGGCTGGAACAGTCTTGGCAACTACATGGCTAGTGACCCCGCCGCAGTCTCGTACGGCGGCAACCTTTGGCTTGTTTTCCGAGGTGGCGATAACAAAGACTATGAAAATGTCTTCAATGGCAGCACTTGGAGCGGGTTCAGCTCACGCAACGGCGGTGTCTCCGGTAATCCGAGTGTATTAAACTACGGTGCTGCGGGCGAGCTAGATATCTTTTTCAACAACAGCGTTAACGCAATTTGGAAGATTACCTACAACAGCAATGGCTGGGGTAGCTGGACTAACATGGGGAGCAGCTACGTCGGCGACCCTTACATCACGACGTACGGCAATGACTTGGAAGTTTACGCTAGGGGTACGGACAATAATATCTACACCCGTTACTGGAGCTACAGCGGCCAGTCATGGAGCGGTTGGGCAAGCCTAGGTGGTAGTAGTTATAGTTTAGCGAGTGACCCCTTCGCATTACAGTACGGCTCTTCTGAGCTTGATGTGTTAGCATCCGACGGCAGCGCCAACACATACAAAAACACTTTCAACCCAACGCCCGGCTGGGGCGGGTTCTCAGTACTGAACTAACTTACCCACACACCTATAACTTCGTGCCCGCTGCATGGGCTTGTCTTGACTCATTCGGCTCAGCACTACGCGCCGAAACGACAAGCCCGATATACTCCGATGCCAGTGCAACCTATCCGGCTTGTCGTTTCTCTGCTCCGAGCGTAGCCGAACGATCAAGACCCTCCGCTTCGCTCCGGCGAGAAGCCCATGCAGCTACCGTTGCAGTACCGCCACAGTTTGCCTCACTCCATCCCTCAACCTCCTCAGCCAGCCCGTTTTGCGTGTAGCCATGCCGACAGTGTATTAGCAATGGCACGGATGCAGCCACCCGCGCAATGCGTGCTAGAATGAAGCTCAGAATGCATCTGCACCAGCTAACTAAGCGAGATCAATCAGGCTTCAGTGTTATAGAAGCTTTACTGATTGTTCTGGTTGTTGCGGCCCTGGTTGTGATCGGCTTCATGGTATACCAGCGCCATAAGCCAAGCGTCGCTAAGAATAGCACGGCCACAGGCACCACGCAGACCACAGGCCAGCAAAAGAGCGGTACAACCACACAACCAGCTACGCAGTACCTCGACATCAAAGAGTGGGGAGTTAAGCTTCCGTTTTCCAGCGCAATTAACGATGCGTACTATGCAGTAGGTAGCAACGTTGGCGCAGATGGAAAACCCAATACGATATGGTTAGGACTTACCTTACTCAACAGCAACGGTTGCAACGCATCACCTAATAACCCATCGTCTTTCAAGCCACTCGGGGCGATAGTACGAGTATTGCCAACTGATAAAGACCCAGGAACCGGCAAACTATATACTCAACAAGACCCGAACGGCGCCACAATAAACGGCTACTACTATGGATATGCTAGCAATATAAGCAAGGTTAGTTCTTGCGCCTCCGCAACCACGCTACAATCCATTGACTCAGCTTTCGCCGCCGCCGCTAAAGGTATAATCGCAGCGACTGATCCTAACTACTTGGTTATAAAAGAATGGGGTATCAAAATAAAACTAGCGGATGCTGACAAAATTACCTACGCCATCGGCGGCACTCCAAACGGTTCATCAGCAAATGCAGACGCAATAGTTTCCTGGGCAACGCTTAAGCTGAATAGTTCGGTTAATACATCGGATAAATGCAGATTGCTCGGCTATGAGGCTGAGCAGCTGACCGCCGCGACTAATGCGCCCAAAATTGGTAACTATGACTATGGTTTCAGCGGTACGTACGATCCGTGCGGCGACAGCACCGTTGATCCGTTGCGTGCAAAGATAACCGGTACAGAGCTAGTTAATAGCGCCATAACAGCCGAGTAATTTGAGTCTATCAGTTCAACCTCAATCCCTGTCTTTATGCTAAGCCCTTAGCACACCACCCGCCTACCAGCGCGCCTCGTACGAAGGAGCAAGTTATTTATATGCTTACCGCTAAGCACGCCAACCGCCTGCTTAGCCCCTAAGCAGCAGACCCCCGCTGCTACGCGCCGCGCATGCTGCTTGGCGGCTGGCATCGCTTGACCGTGCTTAGCGGTAGGCATATACTGATATATGGCAACCGAACGAAAGGAGCCATATGCAACCAGAACATCACACGAACACATACGCCACCGAGCTCGGCAGACTTGGCGGCTACAAACGTGCGGAGCGATTGACCGCTGCTGAGCGCAGCGCAATCTCCAGTCATGCCGCGTGGTCACGCCACCACCCGCGCGAGGCCCAGGCAGCGCGAGCAAAAGCCCAGGAGCAGGCATACCTCATTCAGCAGATATTAAAAAACGGCAAGCAACTACCACTTGTCTAATACCAAACAATAACGCACACAAGGCGTGCTAGAATTTGGAACTCACAGTAAACATGCGAAGGAACGATCTTGTTGACGCCCAACGACTCGTAGGGCTTATTGAGGCTAGCACCGCGAGCAGGAGTGACGTGGTTGCGCTATTCATATATCTACGAGAGCAGCTTAGTGACCAAGACCCGGTTAAGGATATTGCACATTGCATCGCGCACTCTAGGCGCGATAGAGGCATTGCCTTCAAATATATCGAAGCTTTTATCCGTAACTTTATTGCTTCCGTTCAGAAGGGAGGCGCAGTCACCGTTGAAGTGTTGTTCCCTCTCGAAGAAGTTGTGGAGCGGCTCATACAGGACTTGCAGGGCCAAGGAATAACGGTGCAGCCCGACTCATTTCGTCAGCAGTCTACTCTCTTCCGCAAGCATATAGGCGATATTTTAGAAGGCGTGGAAATAAGGCTATCTAATCCTAATGTTGTCGAGTGCAAGTTCGCTACGGCAGACGACAATTTGCCGCCACACTTTTACGTCAAGTTTCGAGGTTTAGAGAAAGCAAAGGTTATTCAGATACCGCCCAATGTTGCCATGGCTTTTCCAGTACTAACGAGTTAGACCAGTCTGTACCAAATGGGTATTGAGCACAGACACTTACTTCTTTTAGAGATTGTCTAATTATTCTAACCGTGTTATAAATCCCTGACACTTCCGAACGCCACCCGCTTCAGTATCACGTCCTGCATGTTCGCCATAGTCGCTGGCACCATCGTGAACTCACCGTACTTGTCATTCACCAGGTCAGCGGCCCGCGCTAATGATTTCGTGTCCAAACGGGTGCCGTCGAACAAGCCAAGCTGTTCAGGGGTCGTTGGTTTCAGCTTGTACACGGTGACACCCATGTTGGTGACTCTAGCCGGAATGAGGGCCTGGTTGAGCAATCGTTGGGCGTGCAGGAAAATATCCTGCGTGCTGTAAATATCAGCTTTAGTGTCTTTGCCTTTAGCCCAGTAGGTGCGGTTCTCGAAACTCAGCCATAGGTAGATGCCCGTCGCAATATAGTTGTTGGCTCGTAAGCGGCGTCCGGTTTTCTCGCATAATTTCATCAGCAAGCGCGACAGTTTTTCGCGGGCAATCGTCTTCTCACCCAAGGCGTACTGCTGGCCGTAGCTCTTGCGACCAAAGTCCACGCCGTCGATCTCATGCCCCCTGAGCCGCAAGTACCAGTAGTAACCGTTGATGCTTTTGAACACTCTTTTTTTGAGTAGCGGCAGTGGCGCGTGCAGAAAGTGCAGTGGGGTAAAAATACCGCCCGCGTTCAGTCTGGCCTCGTAGCGCACGTTAATGCCCGGCAGGTCAACTAACGTAAGCTGGCGGTATATCTCCTCAAGGTTATGGCCGTCAATGACATCCAGGCCGTCGGGTTTGTGCAGGCCTGCCGCCAGTTTCGCTAGAAAGCGGTTCGGGCCAATGCCGACATTGACGGTGACGTATTCACCGAGCGCAGCTTTGACATCCGCTTTTATTTCATGGCCGACATCGACCAGGCTCTTGCCGCGCTGGATAGCGAGCGAGCCTCTAAAATCAATCACGAACTCATCCACTGATTTAGGGGTTACAGTATCGGTGTAGTTGAGCAACACTTTTTTGAACCGCTTATGGGCATCAAAATATTTGTCCGGGTCCGGCATCATGACAATCACATCACGGCATAATAACCGGGCCTCCCGTACGTTGACACCCAGCTTAATGCCCAAGGCCTTGGCTTCGTAGCTGGACGCGATCACCGCGCCGCGCGGCGTGTCATACGCGGCAATCGCCACGGGTTTGTGCCGAAGTAGCGGGTTGGCCTGCTGCTCGATAATGGCAAAGCAGGAGTTCAAGTCAATGTGCATGATAAGCGGCCGGTTATAGTTAATAGGCAAGTCCGTCATGGATGGCCTCCAGTGTCCAGTGCAGGTTGCTGGTGTCCAGATTGAGCCGGAACCATTGAGTATTTTCTTTATCGACGAGCTCAAAGATGTGGTGCAGGGTGTCACCGACTTTGACCTTGTGGTAATAGCCGATCTTACCCACCGCATAGTCTTTGTTTTGCCAGTTGATGAGCCAGGGCAGGGCCTCCCGCTTGGTAGCACTGTAGTACATCACCACGCTCACTTCTTCGTTGATGGTTTCGCGCATATATTGTCCTTTCAGGGTAAAATGAGTAGTATGTGCGGCCGGTATACGCTCTATGAAACAAAGGACTTGGGCCCGAGGTTCAACCTGGCGACGCAGCCCCAGTTTGTGTCCCAGGACCTGCGTATCAACACCAAGTCAGAGACAGCGTTTGACATCCCAATGTGGAAGGGTGCTGTCGCGCACCATAGGTGCTTAGTGCCGAGTAGAGGCTTCTACGAGTGGAAACCGATAAGCGACCATTTGAAAGTGCCCTATTTTATTCATCCGAAAGACCAGGCGTTGTTTGCCTTTGCCGGGATTTACAGCGTGTGGCATGACGTGGAAGGCAAACCGCTGTACAGCTTTTCAATTATGACGACGGGTCCCAACAGGGAAATGGAGCATATACACGACCGTATGCCAGTTATCCTGACGCCAGAGCATGAAACGCGCTGGCTTGATCTTCAGTACCGCGAACGGGAGCAACTGGCTGATCTCCTCGTTCCGTACGAAGACGGGATGCTTGAAATGTATACAGTGAGCGAAGACGTAAACTCGACGCGCCACAACGACAAGCATCTTGTCGAAGCGGTCGGTAAGTAGCGTACTCCGATCACAGTGGTGTTAATAAGCCTGCGTGGTGAAAGGCCGGGGCCAGTCCATGCATTGCTGATTGGGGATTATACACCTAACAAAGCCGCGTATTCTGTTAAAAGCAACGCGAACACACCAAGGAGATCAATTACCTCGTCACACAGGTATTAAAAGGCAAGCAACTACCTATCATCTAACATCGGCCTATGACCCGCGCAAGGCGTGCTAGGTGCAACAAATATACTTATAATATTTTATCTGATTCGAGTTCTCCCAAAGCCTGTGTTATTTCTACTTGCGACTCTCTAATAATTGCTAGTAGTTCTTTTGGTGTGCGTTTATCTGTAAAGTCAGGTGCGTTATTATTCACGGCTTTGAGATCATAATTTACAGCATCTATTTCTGCTCTTGTTTTGTACCAACTTCGTTCACTAATTCTGTCAGGATGATCTTCCGGCAGTGCTAATCGTTTGAGACAATCTGTAAAATGGGTAACGGTAAGTGGATTGCCTTTATTTATCTTTCTCGGATGAAGATCATCGCCAAGAGTCATGTCGTAGTACCAGATTTTCTCTGTGGGTTTACCCTTTGTGAAGAAGAATAAATCTGTTTTTACTCCAGCACCTGCATTCACAAATACGCCACCGGGAAGGCTAATAATACAGAATAAATTACAGTCGTTGAGAAGTTTTCGTTTTGTTTGTTTGAATGCTGCGGTTTTAGTATGGAACAATACCCCTTCGTCTATAACCATACCGCATGTTCCACCATCTTTGAGACTGTCAATAATATGTTGTAAAAAAAGTATTTGGGCTTTACCGGATTTGTAAGCAAACTTTGCTTGGGCAGACTTTCCTTCTTTACTGCCAAACGGAGGATTGGTCATCACATAATCAAATTGTGATGGCGCTCCGATAAATAAATCTCCGTAGGTTACAGCATCCGTAAGCGTATTACCATGCCATATGCGAGGTAAATCTATGTCGTGAAGGACCATGTTTGCTAATACAACTGGGATTGCCTCGTCCGCGTCCTCTCTGCCCCAAAGTGCCTCAGATTTCAGATCTTTTAATTGGGTGGCTGTAGGATTTTGCTTAGCCATATATTTATATGCCTCTATCAAAAATCCGCCTGTACCGCAGCATGGATCATAAACTGTCTTACCGACCTTTGGTCTTATCACCTCTACAATCAACCTAATTACTTCACGAGGAGTAAAGAATTGACCTCCGTCGTTTTTCTTTTCACCCAAACTTGGCAATAATCCTTCAAATGCTTGTGAGATAGGGAATATGTGCTGGTCGCTTATTTCTGCATTGGTTAAGTCTTCAACACCATCGAGCGCATCTTGGAGATTGGCGACACTTCGCAGTACCGTCTGATCCTTGTTTATAAATATCAAGGACACTATTTTTTGTTTGTTCGTCGCTGATGGTCGATCTTTAAGTCCTTTGAGATATGGAAAAAGCTCCTTATTTACAAATTCTAAATATGCTCCAATAGGTTTGTTATCTAATTCATATCGTTTCCATCCTACTTCCTTGTTTTTGATTACTTCTTCTATATTTTTATTTTTGTCGTAAGCTGCTGCCCAATCCCGCCAGCGATATGGTGCTTCCAAAGTAGGTTCAAAATCTACCTTTAATGCCTTAGCTTCTGCCTCAGCTTTCTCATCAATCAAATCCAAGTAGCGCAGGAAAAATATCCATGTCAGTTCGGCCACATAAAGCCTCGCCCCTTTGGCTTTATCCCGGCGCAAAATATTACATATTTCCTTAACCGCTTTATCCATCACGGCCTGAGAATTAATAACTTTTCCATTAGTTCCGTTTTTAATTTTCATAGTCTTAATTAATTGAAAAGGCTTGCCTAAGTATTGCTGTTGGTAATGCATCTACTGCCTCGCACTGAGTTTCTATACTGTTTGCTACTCGTACAACATTGTAGACTCTGCCAAATATTTTATTAACTATATCCTGTTGTGTCTTCTTATTTTCAGGATAAGGAACTAAAATATTTCCAAGCATCGTTGCGTTAAAGCCCGCCAACGTTCCTCCTCTTGAGCCTTTACCGATATAATTCCAGTATAGGGCACTATTGAAAAACAAATAAAGAAATTCAGGAATGATACTCCCATTACATTGAACCCTAATAAGATAAGAGGCAAAAACTGGACGCCATACCGAATTTTGTGTAATGCTACATAGCAGAAAAGCCCGGAAGCTACGGTTGGCCTGACTTCAACGCCTTCTCGCCTCACATCATTACACAAAATTCGGTATGGCATCAAAAACTGTGTTCTCCGGATTTCTTACTAGAAAGCTTTTTCCGGTTGTTGCTCCTGTTCGTGCAAAAACTATGTCTCTATCTTTTAGTTCGTACTTTTTTGCTTCTTCCATATTGCAGTCGCAGTATGGAACTGTATCCCAATTTACTTGTCCTTTTTGTATATCGGTAATCCTTAATAATTTTCTACAAGATATATTTTTTGTACTTGCTATCGAAATACCGTATTGAATGTTATTGGACAACAGCGATAACTTTTTCCACTTCCACCCGCTTGGCAATTTGTCACCTGCTTTATAGGGAAATACCTCTCGAAGGATTGAGTCTTGGAGCGCATTGGCCGCTTCTTTCTGCTTTTGTGCAGCTTCTCTCAATTTTTGAGAGGTTTTAATTTTTTCATCTAACGCTATAAGCAATGGCTCTAATACCTTTGTGTCAGTTGGATAGGGGATTGTATGATTACTTACGAAATCAGATGATACCCTTTGTTGTCCTGCACTTCCAGTAAAATGATCCTCAGCATCCTTTCTAAACTCCGCAGTGCGCAGGAAATTTAGTAACCACTTATTACTGATACCTGGTTTTGCTCTAATCACTATGAATTCTGTCGAACCAAAGCCAAAGCCACCGATTAGATTTCCTACAATAGCAGATTTTCCATTCTGCATGCATGGTGTTATCTTGGCGAAAATAATATCTCCTTCTTCAAAATATGTATAACCGTTTTTTACCTCTTCATACAGTCTTTCATGCTCTGTAGTAACTGTACCAAGTGTTTCATCAACTGCTTCCATCGGAATAAATGAGGTACGATCCATGTCGTTTCTAATTGTGACTTTTGATTTTCCAGGGTTTACATCAGCTATTTCTGATATCTTTCTTATTTTTAGACCATTAGATACATTTATTTTCATGCTAATAACCTTAATTTAGTTTCGTTGATAAAATAATCTGGTTCTTGTGGTAGCCCTAGTAAAGCAGGAAAACCCCCGCTTTTTTGTACCTCTTGAGTGGCGAATAATGTATCAGTTTCGAGCTGATCTATTCCACCTTTACTAAATTGACTTGCGATAGCAATAAGAGTGTTCTGTGTTCGTTCGGGAAGTCCTTTTAGCCATTGTTTATTGCGGAAGCTAAAACCACTCGCTCGCTCTGACCTTGTTTTGGGAGCAGCGCCCCAACCAAGTTGAGCTAAAACATCATAGAGATCGCATTCTTGTTCTTCTTCCAGCTCCCTAACCAATCGTATTGATCCTTCACCTCCGGGCAAGGTATATAGCAACTCTTTTCTTTGCGGTGGATTTACCCAAACATTTCTCAGTTCATCAGGGTTTTCAACTTTTTCAGATAATGCTGTGGCTAATCTTTCTTTATAGGTCTCATAAGGTATTAAAACTTCTTTTCCATCTTCTTCACATAAAATTGACTTACCTTCTTCTTGAACGTGGACTTCAAACTGATCTTGACCCACTCTGACTATATTTGGTCTTTTTGGTGGTCCTTTTTCTGTAGTACTTGTGGGTTCTTCACGACTGATAAAAGGTTCACCAAACAATCTTGTGGCATTGGTATAGTCATATATACGAAACATCGTTTTTGAACCTCTCGGCTCGCCTATACGAGTACCACGGCCAACCATTTGGTAAAAACTGATCGGTGACTCAATGTACTTGAAAAAGACTACATTATTAAGATTGGGAATATCTATGCCTGTAGAAAGAAGCTCAACTGTTGTGGCAATGAAGTGGGAGTTATTAGAACCCTTGAGTTCGGCAATTAAATCTTTTGAGCTGGGATTTTGTTCGCTGGCTGTACATCGAAACGCATACATTTCCTTTGGGGACTGTCCGGTTTTAATACACCAATCCTGATAGAGGTTATTTAGTCTCATTGATATTTGACCGGCGTGATTATCGCTGGCGCAGAAAATGGGTTCATCCTCACACTTGGGGAATAGTGCCTGCTTGATGTTGAGTGATATACTCCTGAAGGAGATGCAAGGAAGGTATTTTTCATCTTTTCAGGAGG
>WNFI01029549.1_pt1 | contig 20214 bp, 23 predicted proteins | sample 5400471 | NCBI WGS metagenome assembly WNFI01 (sample SAMN13153348, study PRJNA577476) | soil metagenome | isolation source: 100 cm saprolite on Douglas fir-dominated hillslope | place: USA:California | collected 2013-09-17
GTTCCTGCTCTACGTGATCGCTTTTCTCGATCGCATGAACATTGGAGCTGCGGCGCTCCAGATGCCGCACGACCTGGGATTCAGCGAGGGCGTGATTGGGTTTGGCGCCGGGATCTTCTTTGTAGGCTACTTCCTGCTGGAGATCCCAGGCGCGCTGATTGTGGAACGATGGAGTGCACGCAAGTGGATCGCTCGCATCATGATTTCCTGGGGTGTGATGACCGTGTTGATGGCGTTCATTCACACGTCGCGACAATTTTATGTCGTGCGTTTTTTGGTGGGCGCCGCAGAAGCAGGGTTTTTGCCGGGCGTCATTGTGTACCTGACGCACTGGTTCCGGTATCAGGACCGCGCCAAAGCCGTGGCATTTTTCTACGCCGCCAATCCTCTTTCTTATGTCATTGGTTCACCTCTCGCCGGTTTGCTCCTGGGTCTTTCATGGCTGGGGATGAGGGGGTGGCGCTGGCTGTTTATTATCGAAGGGATTCCGGCGGTCGTGGTGGGTGCGATCACCATCTGGTATCTCACCGACCGGCCGGAGCAGGCGAACTGGCTTTCCGCCGATGAGAAAGCTTGGATTGCCACTGAGCTACAGCGTGAGAAAGAAGCCAAAAAAAAGCGGCATCGCTCCCACAGCGTGTGGCAGGCGCTCCGCCATCGCGACGTAATCTTGCTGACGGTATGTTACTTCTGCGCCATGACTGGAAGCTATGGCATCGCGTTCTGGCTGCCGACTATTCTGAAACGACTTTCGGGAAAAAGCGATCTTACGGTGACGTTGCTGGCAGCGCTGCCTTACGTCGCAGCCTTCATCACGCAGCAAGTGAACAGTTGGCATTCCGACCGCACGCGCGAACGGCGCTGGCACGCGGCGATACCTGTCTTCGTGTGCGCATTGGCGCTTGCCTTTGCGGTTGCCTACCGCGCGAACCTGGCAATGTCCCTTGGACTGTTTGTCCTGGCGGGCGGTGCATTTTATGGTTTTCAACCTGTCTTCTGGACGGTACCCACGCTGTTCTTAAGCGAGTCGGCAGCAGCCGCGTCAATCGGGCTCATTAATGCTGTGGGCAATCTAGGCGGATTTGTCGGACCCATGGTGATGGGCTATCTGGTCCACCGTACCCAATCCTTCTCTGCGGGCTTGCTGTACCTGGTGGCGAGCCTGTTTGTTTCAGGCATGTTAATGCTCGCAGTAGGAAGGCAGTCTGCGATGGGAGAGGACAGTACGAAACAGGGAAATTGAGGAGAACTAAGCCAGACCAGAAGCGTTCAAGCCGATTGTCAGTATCCTGGGTGAGCGGCACAGTTCGCATGTGATTCAGAGGCTATGCGATACTGAGGCCATACAGAGATAGTGAACTGAAACCAGGACCGATACTACCGCCAGCACATTAGTCAAGGCAGTTTTGCGCGGCTAGAGTTTTCGAGCAATGGAGTTGGCGGTGGGTTGCAGAATATGGGCGCGTAGCTCAAACGGATAGAGCATCGGATTTCTAATCCCTTTGAGAATGGGTGCATAAGAACGCACGATCATGCACCGCATCGCAAACAACCACTGTTCATGCACTTCTCGGACATTTGAGTTCCGCACCGCGTTGCACGCAATAGCACCCAATTCCAAAACCAACTGACACCAGAACTGACACCGGAAATCGTCATCAGAATACGGCCCCGATACCCTCTAAACGTCGTCAATACGCTGTCCAAGACCGAGTAGGGCGTGGTTCGACTCTTGCCCGCAGCGTCGGTGGTCTTGTAGTTTTCCACGGCGTCAGACCATGTCTACACCTTGTCGGCTGCAGACTGTGCGGGTATTACGTTCTATTGACAGATCGTGAGCGCAAACGCCTGCTTACATCAGCCATTCGCTAGCAGTGCGTCTGGTGATAGGATTGCCGCCATGGAATGGGCAATTGCGGCCTTCTTCGCGGTGATGCTTGGCCTCTATATCTGGTCGCACGTAACGGCTGGCCATGCAATCGGCAAGAAAGTTCAGCCGTTCATTGATGACGTATTCGGCGTAGGCGCGAAGACCGGACAAAACCCAACGGATAAAGACCACCGTTAGGCGGGGCAATCGAAAAACCTCGACGAGTGTTATGGCCTGCTTTCGTCAACTAGGCGTGCGCTAGGCAGCTATCTGGGCTTCGACTCCTCAGAGAAATAGGTATCTAGATACAACTCGACACCAAAATCGCCTAGTTGTTTCAGCAGAGCCGATGAAAAAGTCGGGCCACCATCGAAGCTGGATGAGAAGTGACCACACCACAGAAAGACGTGAAAGCTTCTCTTGTAGTGTTCCAGAGCCTCATTCAGCGACAGAAACGCGGAAAGAAGCGTCTTTAAGCCTTCTTCCAGCGAAGACCAAGCAGTTTTTCCCTCAGGACGCACCTCGTAATCCCACATCGATTCATCCCAAGAGGACTTGCCTCCCTGACGTGGTTGTCCGGCAATTCTGACTTGGGTCGGTGTGAGGTGTAGCCTCGCGGTGACTTCCGTCGGGTCAAGTTTTGCGCCGCTAATCCTCAGGGCTACTGAATACTCGTGCATTTGGCTATTATTGCACCAGTTTTCCAAGCACCCGAGCTCCTTTGCAGTGGCTACGGTCGCAACATCGCGATAGCACTCGTTGACCGGGTTCTGAGTGTAACCGCCTGTTTGCAATAGTCAGGGGCCTCATGTTTACTATAGCCTTCAAAGGAGAACCCCTATGAAACACGCAGGGTTAATTCCGACGTTGCTTCTTCCGTGTCTGCTGCTGGGGCAGACTAGCCAAACCAGTTCATCCAACAAACTCGCTACATTTGGATATACCGCCAAGGGTCGCGGCATGGTTGAAACGGGAATGGCATCTGTCACAGGACGTGAAATCAGCACGACCGATTCGCTGATAAAGTGTAGCGGCAATTGCGAACTCAAAATTCACGAAGTGGTACTGAATGCCGACGAAGTGGATATTCAGCCGAAAACGGGAGACGCAGAAGCCCGAGGGAATGTCAAAATCAAGGTAGTGCCGCAGTAATTGGGGATGCATCTCGTCCATAGTTGTTGAAAAATCGCCATTTCACTCATTGGCCCGTTTGGATGCCGGTCACAGACCTCAAAAATCCCTCCAAATGTCTACTGTAGGAAGCCCTCTACGGCTCAAATTTCGACGTTCTTACCTCGGATTGACCTCCGGGGTGGCTTTTCGGCAATCGGGTTTTCTCTGGCTGAAACACCTGCGTACGATTAACCTCGTTGCTGCACAGTATGCAGTCGCTCAGAGCAGAGTTTCGCGAATCTTTGGAGAAGCGGCACGAAACGGAGTGGGACTCAGCGGTCGGACGGAGCTTTTTGTAGCTTTCTTCCCGGCACGAAGGTGGGGCTTGATCCGCTCTAGCTGCTGGTGGTACTCTCCAAATAGCCGTGACACCACGGCTAATTCCGGCACACGCCGATTTGGAGAAAACAAAATGAAGACCTCAATTACGCTCCGCGTAAGTGATTCCGATCACTGCAAGCGCATCAAAGACCCCTTCGATTCCAACCTCCACCATCTTGAGACCCTGCTCCCGTTCAGCGAAGTAAATAAGCTCGTCAGCGGCAACGCCAACGTTCGCGCTCCAAAGGAGAGCAGCAAGCCCTTCAAAAGCATGATTGAATCCGTGGAAAAGAACCCACGAGCATTTCACATCAAGAATCGGGGAATTACGTTCATCTGCGAAGGCTTCGATATTTCGCAGACGCCTGCGGGCGTTCGCAACTTGAACATCACCCTTGAAAAGGACGGCGACGAAGACTACATCGACGCTGAAATCTCGGACGCCAGAAAAGTTGGAATTGCTGACGGCGGGCATACGTTCGCGGTCATCGACAACACGATGCGGCGGATAGAAGACCTGAAGGCAATCGAGGACTGGACGGAACCCTTCGTGCGTGTCCGATTCATCACCACGAAGGGCACGTTCGTCGTCCCTGAGGAAATGGTTGAGGCTCTGAACACTTCGACGCAGGTGAAAGAGCACACGATGGACGAGTACCGGAACGAGTTTCAGCCCCTAAAGGACATACTGACTGGCTCCGGGTTCGACATCAAGCACATTTCCTTCAGGGAGAACGACTCGGGAACCTGGGATATTCGGGACATCCTTCAGCGACTCGGCTGCTTCCTGAAGGACAAGCAAAACCTCGGCCCCCAACTGTACAAGAGCAAGCAGAAAGCCTTGAAGCTGTACATCGACCCCAAGAGCCGCGAGGATTTCCTCGCTCTCTCCGATGTGATGCTTGATATTGCTTTCCTCCCCGAATACATCGAAGCGCAGTTCAGCAGCAAAGAGAACATGAAGAACCGCAATCGCTTCGGCGGGCTGCGCGTGGTGAAACCCCTGAAGGAAGACCACACGTATCCCGGCATAAATCTCAAGACGCGCCACAGGCTTGACCTTGCGGCAACGCTTCCTCTGGCTGGTGCATTCCGCGAACTGCTGCAAACTGACCCGAAGACGGGAAAGCAGTTCTGGATTGTAGATTGGAAGGAAGCGTTCAAGCGGACGGCGGACGAACTCTACCGTGCGTTGACGAACAATCTTGCGACGGTAAGTCCGATTGCGAGTCTGGGTTCGGATGCGGCGTATTGGACTACCGCGTCAAACGTTATTCTCCGAGCCAAGTCGGAAATGCTTCAAGAACGCATATCAAAGTCAACCACTGCCTAACAAGCACTTGTTGGCTGCGACTCACATGCGGAGCAAGCAACCCTTGCTCCGCTTTTTCTTGGTACAATCACCATTTCAAAGGGTTCCGTCGCTTTGCCGACTTCGCCGTTTCGCAGACCAACTAAGAGTTTATCGACACCCTGTCCGATGTCGAACCACTTGGCTAGAAGTTCTTTGCCCATCGGGACAGAATCTTTCGCGGGAAGGCGACCCATCAAGGTCGCTGCGACCCATTCATCCATCGTCATGTCTCCGACGAAAGCCTGTCCCGTGTAGCTGATTGAAACGATTGCGTCACGTGCCCAGAACACAACGCTCTTGTTGGAAAGGGGGTCGAAGGGCTTGATGACAGTCCCCCTCTTTTCTACAACCAGCCTGTCGGATATTTGAACCGCAAAGACTGGGTGGATGTGTGACGAAATCAACGTCATAGCAAACGTAGAGATAGCCTGAATCGTAAGTCCACGTCCCCGTCGTGCCCGTCGAGGTCGATGACTAGAGCTATAGCGGCCCAAGAGTTTTCTGGTAGCCCAGCATCTCTTTTTTGCACGGTTGACACCATCGTGCAGTCCGGGAAGGGTCACTTCGTTGTGTCGGCTACGGGGATGCCCACTGCGACAGAGAGTCGTTGCCGGAAGTTCTCCCAGTCTTGCCCCTTCTGCGCCAGAAGTTCGGTGACGTCATACCATTCGGTTGTGGTCTGTGACCCGCGTTGAAGTTTGGATACATCCAAACCCTTCTTGGAAATTATCGTCCAGAAATCTTTAAACCCCTGCTGCTTGGCTTTCAGGTGGGACTTCTCTGCTTCACCGGCACGGTTGTGTGCGTTGCTTACGTCCGTGCCACCCTTCACTTCGATGGCAACTTTATTGTTCGGTCTGTTATTAGCCATCATTTCTTGCACGCACACGTCGGGGTCGTGCGCCAAGGTGATAACGACCACGCGGTTGGATGCGTTCGTCAGAATGAGTCTTTTGTCTTTCTTCTCGGTCACGTACTTTTCAACAATCGCTGAAATGGTGACGAAGATGCCCTGCATTGCTGCCTTGCCTATTTGCGTATTGTTGGAACCCTGAAACTTGGAACCCAACGTGAGCAGTTGCAGTTCCTGAAGGTCGCGTTGACTGATGCCGGGTATCTGTCGCACTAACTCTGCCAGTGGCTCTGCCATTGCGCGGCAGAAGGCAGGCACGAGTGCTGCTTGGTTCTTGCCCATCGTGCCACGTTCTTCCATGCCCTTGAACCGACCCATGCCGGTTGATCCGTTGTAAAAACCCTTCTGAGGTGAACCCAAGAGCAGACGATAGTACCCAATAAGCGACGGCTTCTTTTCGATGACGGCAGGGACGGGGAAGACATGTTCATCCCTGACGCCAGCCGCAGCAAGGATTTTCTGCGCATCACCCGGAACATATTGCGCAAGTTCTTCCTTAACTGTCTTTTGGTCTAGCTGCGCCAGTGCGTCAGACAGCGCATCAATGAACCACAGCTTTCGTGCAGCGACAAGAAGTTGGTGAAACTGCACTTGACGGGCTGGCGAAGGTGGTTTCAAAGCGATTGCCGCAACAGCCGTTCCTTCGGTCTGCTTTTCTGTCTTCGGCATCGTTTTGAGGGAACTACTCACACTTCTTCGATTTGCGAAACACTAACCAGAAACAATGCTGCCGTCTGCTGTGATGAGCAGTCTTCCACTTCGGGTCTATGATTGGCCCTTTGCGGATTTTCACAATGCAGTCGCAAGGCATGAAGCCAATGTCACGCGCCGCATTTAACAGTTCGATGTGCGCCCATTGGTAACGATGGTGATGCACGTAGTCCGTTATCTTGCAGAACAGGATTCCTTCTGCCTTCAGTATCCGATAAGCCTCTTTCACAAACGGTGGGAACGTGTGTGAGAACGTGTAATGGTTTTCTTTGGACGAACGAAGCACCAATCCGAAGCGTGTGTTGAAGTCCTTCTTCTTGTCTTTGCCTTGGTTCGGAATGTGGGGTGGGTCGTACACGACCACCTCAAAAGACCCATCACGAAAAGGCATCTGCGTATTGTCAGCAACGATGGCGGGATGGTGGTGCGGGTCGATGTCCAATCCAACGACCGGACGTTTGCTGGTCTTCCAGAAGCGACCACCGTTAACAGTGGCATCCAAGATTTTGCGTGGCTTCTTGCGTGGGTAAAATTTCAGCATCCGTTCCAGAAGTTCGGGGTCTTCGCCAAACCACACCGACGCCAAAGGAGCATAGTCGGAGATTCTCTTCGGTTCTGCTTTCGCCTTAGCAGGACGTGGGAACGGCTGAAGAACTGTGGCCATTGAGTGCCTTCCTTTTACACTGACAACGTCCAACGTCGCAACTGTGAATCATTTGCAAAACACGTGTCCACAATTGATACAAAGAAGTTTGCCAGAAATTGATGGCGAAGGAAAGGCGAATAATGGTAACCTTGATTCGTGGATGAAAGCCGCAAGCGCGTTTTTGTTGATTGCAGCCAGTATCCTTTCAGCCCGTAGGGTGATGAACTGGGACGGACGGCCACCACCTGCCGCGGAATGCGCAATCGCTGATGCAATCGTGCTGACAGAGCGCATTCTGGCGAAGATTGATGCGCGGTGGCCTGCGAAGTAGTCCCACACAGCTTGGAGTTTTGATGACGGACATAATCAATTTCAACGGTTCAGTGTGGGGTGCAACTACCAAAGGCACAGTCTTCATGGAGATGCTGCGAACAGGCAACCACATTGAAGGCAGACTTTGCGTCATGGAACCGGGGTTGGGCCAACTGAATGCACTTTTTGTGGGTGAATGGTCGGCTGAGAACAGAATCAGAGTAACAATTAACCAATTCACTGGAGCATACAACGTTCCGGTCACGTTGCCACAAACCGGCAGGATGGACGGCACGTTCGATCCCACTGAAGGCGTGGTAAATGGAACGTGGAGCACGGACGCGCAGACATCGGGCAAGGTTCTGCTGGTGAAGACAGAGAGCCAGCAGCAAGTCGTGCAGCAGGCTCCTGCTGCGCCAGCAGGTGGAGCAAGTCTACCAGTCGCACCAGCAACACCAGTCGTTCAAACAAATGCGGCGGTTCCCCCACTGATCACCAAGACCGTTGTCTTAGGCTCTTATAGGTTGGATGAGCGGGCCGTGCGCAGGCTTGTGGATTTGATGAAGCGTGGCACGAACGTCGGTATGCCTGCAATCAATGCGTCTCACAGAGGCAGTGAGCACATCCACATTGGGATGGACAACCTGTTGGCTGACCCCAGCGTTCCAGCTGTCGTTTACAACCTGATAATTTCAGCGAGCGAACCCATCGTCAAAGCAGGTACGAACACAGTGGTGTTGAATCTGAAGAAGGGGGATGCGAATACGCTCTTTGTCAGTGGGTACGACCGAATCTGGGTTGAAGGCAAAGCGGCCGAAGTCAAAGAGTTTTTGGACGAACATCAAACCAAGGCCACGTACATCCTGCGCAACTACGGGCAAACGCTCAACCTCCTAGTCTTTTTGGCGATGTTGGCACTTCTGCCTTCGATACCGTCGTTGCGGCACCGTGGCATCGTGGTTGTGTTCGTGTTTGCGCTGCTCCTGCTGCTCATGTACTCATGGCGATTGGCTGCGAACACGAAGGTATTTCTCAGGGAAGCGAAGTCCGTGTGGTACGAGAAAAATGCCGGTTGGTTGCTCGTGCTGTTAGAAGTCGGCTTGACTGCGTGGGTGGCATACTTGATTCAGCGGTTCATGGCGCATTGAATGCAGAAATTCCCAGTGTCTCGCAACAACATCATTCGGGGCGCAGCAGTCACGGTCATCGTACTTCTGGTTTTGGCTGTCGTGTTCTGCCCACGGGTGTCGAATGCTGGGGCAACCATCGCCGCTGCGCTGCTGCTGTACGTCACTCTTGAATACGTTCTAGCCAACCACGAAAATGTCCAGCTATTCCGAGAACAGATAAAACATCAACGGGGTGTCTTCCTTGACTTCGGAGTGATCTCTTGGAACGCTGAGCCAGTCTTGTGGGTGGCAAATTTGGGAATTGCCACGTTCCTCATCAAAGACGTGATGGTACGAACAAAGGACAAGGAATTTCCGTCGCAGACTCAACTGCTGGTGCCAGCGGGTAAAATCGAACACTTTGTTATTCCCGACGACGTTTGGAAGTCTGCAAGCATCGTGCTGGACATCCAAGTGTCCCTTCAATATTCAGGGATAGCAGAAGTGGGAACGACGAAACCAAAGGTTTTCAGTCTCGCTATAAGTCTGGACAATCGTGTTCACAAAGTGCGGGAAGGATTGGGTTGGCCGTGGACGGTGCAATGTCCGAAATGTTCACAGTGGGTAGCAAACATGAGGGTGGACGGAGTGAACAGTTTTGATGAAGTCGAACAGCGCCTGAAGGTCACGGAAAAAGATTTCAGCGAGAGTTGTCCCGCGCATCGTTCACATTGGATTTGGATTAGGACAGCAGAATGACCAACTGCCGTTAACGTGCCGTTATCTTCGCCTTGCATTGCCTTGAACATCTAAAACTGCCATCCGCTGCGCTGAAAGTTGCTGACCTTACGTTTGCAGGCATTTTGAATGCCGCTCTTTCGGTAGAAGTAGGGGCCAATGAAGAGCCGGGGGAGCGCTGGTCGGTCTAAACTCGGAAAAAGCTTCCGAAACTCTCATAAAAAGGGGCACCTGGAGCCACAGGATCGCCGTCAAGACCTCGGATGACCTCTAGGGTGGTTTTACCGGCACTCGCGGTTTTAGCGGTCCTAGAATCAAGAAACACGGATTCGATACGCCGTCCCTACTTCGTGTACTATGCATCTCCATGCCGCACACTGTGCGGGCGTCATCACTGTCATTCCTGCTTACAACCCATGCGCCTTGTAAAACGCGAAGACGACGAACCCGATCAGCAATGCGAGAATGATTCGGGTCACTAGGGGAAACTCATTAAATTGAGCCAGTAACGGTGTTGGAGGTTCCAATTCGAGCCTGGCCAGTGCGGGATTCCCAGTGACCATACCAGCGATTCTCCGGGCTGCGGCTGCATTGTATTGCTCCGCCCGGCTTTTCGCAGTCACGATGTCGACCACCACCCAGAGCGCTCCAATCCCAAACAGCGGAATAGTCGACCACTGAAGCAGCCCGAGTCCAACTTGGTCCAGATAAAAGCGGCTTAGCGCAAATAGCGACAGGATGAGCGCTGTGCTCGGATTCTTTCGCGCCGCTGTCTGCTGCATCTGAAAGATGACTTTCTGATCCTGCGTCATCCTTCGCATCAGTGCGATTTCAAGCATTTCTGCGGCCATTGGCCCCTCGTGAGTTCTGCGGAATGTGGTCGGACGGCTCAGTTACCAATGGCAGCGCCAGAGATGCTACTTATAGTCTGTCGACGTATAGTCGTCAATCCCCCAAGAATGCCAGGGTGGCTGGCGACCCCAAGCGAACTCTCGGCAGGAACATCCTCGAATTGCGGCGGGCCAAAGGTGTATCGCAGGAGAAGCTGGCAGAAATTGCTAACCTCCATCGGACGTATGTCGGCGGGATCGAACGTGGTGAACGGAATGTCTCCTTGGTGAACATTGTCCGACTCGCTCGTGCTCTGGGCACAACGCCCAGCAAGTTGCTCGAAGGTGTGCGTTGATGACCCGAGAGTCTCTATGCGGTCTACCACATCAGGGACGGTGTGGGACATCGAACCACACTGTGCAGGATCGTGGACCAGGTCGATTGTCTGGCGAATCCTTGAAACACGGTCCCGACCACCTCCGAACGTCGGCATTACTTCCCCGAGACTGAGTAGGGCATGGTCGGACTTGGTGGAACAACGTCGAGTAAGATTCAAAGATTATGCCGAAAGAACGTAAGCCTTACGCACGGTACTACATCATCCGAGGGCATCAAGCTCTATGGAAGGGTGATCCTGCCGAAAGCGGCGCTCAATTCCGTCAGCTTGTCATCACGTCCAACGAGTTCAATTCGACTCAGGGAACCTTCCAGGTTTACGGCCTCGAAGGGACCGGAAACGGGATACGCGACGGCAAATTCGCAACCTCCGGAGACGATCCCAAGGTTCTTTTCGATGATGATTTTAACGGCCTCCAAGCCGCCGTTCAGAGGTTCACGCGGATGCTGGAAGAGGCTAACGCCCAAGGCTTCAAAGAAGTGACGATGATGGACGAGCTTGAGTTTAACGCGAAGCTCAGGGGCCAGTGACCTTGATGTCGGACATTCGGGCGGCCTGTTAGTACGGAACAGCCGAGAAATTCTTCGAATCGCTCGGCTGACCCATTCACAGCGCAGACGCCCAGACAACTAGATGGTGCCACTCGAAGTAGAGCACGAGCGCCAGGACGGCTAGAAACCCGACCAGCGTTGTAAGCTCCACCGCAACGATTTTTACCTTCGTGCAAACTTCAAAAAACTGCTTCATGGTAATTCCTTTGGCCGACCTGGGTTTACTATGCAAGAAATTGCCCCTGTGCAACTAAATAGCCACCGTACATGTACCACGGGATAACAAAAGGTGCTGACCCCGTACATCCAAAGAAAACAAAGGGTCATCGACGTGACCTTCGTAAGGTGTTCCATAACCGCATTCTCCGCGTTATCGGACAAATCACCAAGTTACTTTTGTTTACATCGTTGGAGACTGCCGAAACGGATCCTATCGCCACTTCCAAAGCTGCTTCCAGACGTGGATAAGGGTCTGCATCTTCTTGGGGCTTGGAAGGCTGTTGTAAACCATGCGGCAGTCCTCGTGGGCGCGGTCGTAAAACTCGCGGACGGAATGAGGGCTGAGGTGTGCCAAGCTGTGGCGAAGTTCCTCCAGGTCCTCCTCGCTGAAGATTTCCGCCTTTTCGCGATTCGGGACGCCGGCCCGAGCTTTCAATCGTGCCAATTCCTTCATCGAAACGACGTCCACACGTTGTCCTTTAGCCTGAATACTTCGTAGCACGTTGCAAGACAAGGTTCAGGTCGCTTTCGGGAAGAGGGGCAATGAAAAGGCGGTGGGAGCGGTCAGATACCTCAAAAACCCCTCCCAATGTCACTGTAGGAAGCCCTTAACGGCTCAAATTTCGACGTTCTTACCTCGGATGACCCTGTGGGTGGGTCGCTCTCCGCGTCGCGTTCCATAGAGTTGTAGAAGCAATCTTACAGAGCCTCCAAACCTACGGTCGTCACCACCTCCAAGCGTCGTCTTTGACTGTGGCGAAGGCCGAGTAGGGCATGGTCGGACTTGGTGGAACAGCGTGCATGGCGTCGCCAGAAGTCTAACAGCCACAGTCATCCGAAGGGAATGACGAGGGAACTCCGGGGAGAGCAAGCCCGACATCGTGCATGCACAGCCTCCAAGATTTCCTCTATCATCCACAGGCTATGCACAACTCTCGTGGCAATTTCGCTTTTTCTTCATTCCCGGTTCATGCATGATAGAGCTAGAACTAGGAAGGTTGCATGAGTAAGCCACTCGGCACTATCTGGCCACTGGAACCACACACATCGAAGAAACATGAGATTCTGCGACGATACTTTCAAGCATGGCTGCCTATCTTGGCGAACTCCAACGGACGGGTGGTTTACATCGACGGCTTTGCTGGTCCGGGGGAATACAGCCGAGGGGAAGACGGCTCACCTGTCATCGTCTTGAAGGCTGCTCGTGACCACAAGTACAAGACGGCGTCTGAACTCCGCTGCTTGTTCGTCGAGGCCGACAAAGACAGATATGACCATTTGAAATCAGTCTTGTCTGCACTAACGCCTCCGGTTCCGAGCAACATCAAGTTCGAGGCGCTCAACAACACCTTCGACGAGCAGATGTCGCAGACACTCGACGACATCACCCGCACGAAAAAGGTATTAGCACCAACGCTGGCGTTCATTGACCCCTTCGGTTTCAAACACACTCCGTTCAAGACGATTTCCGGTCTGATGCAGCAACCGAAATGCGAGGTCTTGATTAACTTCATGTATGAGGAAATCAATCGGTTCCTCTCGCTGCCGAACTACTCGGTGACGTTCGATGAATTGTTCGGCGCTCCTGAGTGGCGCGACGCACTCAGTCTTTCGACGCCTGACGAGCGCGAGAAAGCTATCCACAATTTGTACCTCAAGCAGTTGAAGACAGTCGGAGAGTACGCTCGGTCATTCCAGATGATAAATATGGGCAACCGCGTCGATTACTTCTTGTTCTTCGTGACCAACAACCCGCTCGGGTTGCAGAGGATGAAAGAGTCGATGTGGAAGGTTGACCCGACAGGAGAGTTTCAGTTTTCCGACCTCACCGATGTGTCCAGCCAACTCGTGTTGTCCTTTGCATCGGCCCCCAATCTCGAACCATTGAGGAAGATGATTGTCGAGACGTTCGGCGGCATGGAAGTCAAAATCGCCGACCTCGAACGCTGGGTCGTCACAGAGACGCCGTATCTACCGAAACACATCAGGACGCCAGTGCTCATACCGATGGAGGATGAAGGCACGGTCAGCGTCGTGAAGTCGAAACCGGGACGGAAGCGGCACACTTATCCAGAAGGAACGGTTCTCAAGTTTCGCTAGGCATAGCGTTCGGCGAGAGAGAATGCGGCAGGCATTTGGTCATACGTCCGACCGCCCAGTCTGCGGCCATATTTCGACTTCTGCACACCGCCCCACTGCTTGAAGAAGAACGGCACTCGGGCCTTCCAGCATTGATTCTTGAGTGAGACGACCCATTCCCTCTGCATCGGTCGAGCACCGTGCCCACTCTCACCGCCGACGATGACCCAGTGGATGCCGGAGAGATTGACTCGCCCGAGTTCTTCCAGCAACGGTTCAATCGACAGAAACCGCATCGCAACGTCCGCCGCACGAAGGTGTTCTATCCGTGGCAGTCCGTGCTTCCGATTTTCAACACTGACGCCCCACCAGATGTGTGTATGGTGTGCCGCGAATTGCAGCTTCGAGTTGAGCAGGTCTCTCATACGGTCGGAACGTTTGGTGAGAACCTGAAACGTGTGCCAGTGGGCCGCGCTCATAACCTCCGCAACCTTGACGATGTAGTCATCAGGCACGCCCGGATGGAAGAGGTCACTCATAGAGTTCACGAAGACCAAGCGTGGCGACTTCCATTTCAACGGCTCTTCCAGCTTCTCCGGCACGACTCGCAAGTCAAAACCCCTCTCGTAGGGATGGCCGGGGACGCCCCGGAATCTCTCTGCAAAGACTTCCGCATAGCAGTGCTTGCACCCCGGACTGATTTTGGTACAGCCGCGAACCGGGTTCCAAGTCGCATCCGTCCACTCGATTTTTGACTTGTCAGACATTGAACTCTACATCAGGATTACACATAAATTCGTCCGCTGCGTTACCTAGCTCGATGCCCGCTCGTTCTTCGACGGCCATCGGTTCGTCAATTGTCCGCATGGGTTCCTCAATCCAGCGAACGGCGTCGTCTATCGCAGAGATAGTCGCACATACACGCCGTCCCGCGTCGTGCTGTGCCAATTTTCGAGCAGCAAGGATATACTCGCCGCAATTAACCGCACCCAAAGTTCTTATCGCGGTTTCTGATCGATCTTTTCCATGATCCTCTCTGCCCATTGAATGCTGGCGGAGATCAGCTTGTCGGTCCGTGGGCTTCCTTGCGGTCCTCCGAAAAGATCGTCAGCCGTCTGCATATGCAGGCTGGCGAGAATCGCAGCCATCACTCCGATCAGGCGTTTGCGGCCCTCGTCCATCACAGCATCGTACATTGTTCGCCTTTTGTTCGCCATCCGATGTGTGCGTTTCTGCCCGTTAATTCCTTCCTCAAAACCGCGTCTACGCCCTGGAAAACGCAACTCAATCCTGCGTAGCACATTGTAAAACAAGGTAGTTACGTCGTTTCGGGCCGCGTCGACACCGAAAAATCGCTGCCCATGACCTTAACTTCTGCCCTGGCAGTAAGCGCGGCCCCCGCGACATTCCTCTAATGTTCTCAATAAGATGCTGCGCTCGACCTTTCCACCCTGGGCGTTCCGCACCCAGAACCCCAAGATGTTCCGGGAAGAACTGGAGGATATGGAGAAAGTTCATCACTTTGTTGGAAATGAGTCATTTGCCTGCAGGTCTCGGCGGAACCACCAGAGGCAAAAACAGCGTTCTGGAGACAATGTACGACCGTTTTCGAACTTCCGGGAACTCTGCCCGGTAGGCTTCTTTTCATTACGGTCTGCGAGATCTAGATGGGTTCGGTCTGAGCTTCTTCTGTTTCGCTCTCAGTCGCCGGACACCCTGCAAGTGAGCGCAGTACATCTTGCAGTAGATTCGTCTGTGCCCAGATTTGATCTTGAATGGCTTCTGGCAATCGGGCCGGGCGCAGAAACCATACTTTGATCCCTGAAGACGATCGATGTGGATAGTGGCGAAAATCGCCGCGACAACGTCATTGGCCATCAGCGCAGCGGCGTGTTTGCTTTTTCTCCAGCGAAAGTGAATGCGGAACTTGGAGGCTTCGTTCAAAGCCTGAATTATCCGGCGAGTGTCGAAGCCGGGCACAATCAAGGTCTGCACGTAGTCCTCCCACTTTTCGGGTGAGCGTTTCAAGAATTGCCTAAAGACCTGCTGCCAGCAGCGGAAAGCGTCCATTCCCCAGGTTCCTCTTTTGCCCTTAGCAAGACTGGCGGAAAAGTGACCCAACTCGGCTAGGAAATCCAAGAAGTCCCGTTCGCTTCTTAGTTCCAAAAAACGCTGCCGGACAGTCCACGCATCGAATTGTTTGGAAAGGACTGAGCGTGGGTCGCCTTCAAAAAATCGAATTGGATGAACGAATTTGCCATCTCGCCAAATCGTCTCGCGAGGGTCTCGCTCCAGCTTCCACGTGCAAGGAGTAGTGCGATAGATGACGGTGACAGGAAGATTAACAATAGCATCGAGTCTCAGAGTGTGTGCCATGGTTTGTGCCATTTCCATACTACATGAAATTTGAGACAATAGATGGGTTCGAAGATAGTTCGCGTGCCAGGATGGGAACGTTGGTGTTTTCAATGACCCGTCCCAGCGCGATGTACCCCGTAAGTCATACGATCTGCCGAAACGAAAGTCTGCCTAGCCTGCAGAGTATGCGGTTGGGAATGCTTAGTTTTCAGAGAGTTTGTTGACAATCATGGAGTCGTAAGCTCTGGGAAAGCTGCGCTCCAAATTCCTTAGAAACATGGTTAAACACTATGAATACTGAAATTGCTGCCGGAGATACGGCAGCGCCTCCGGTCGGTCAAACGAACACGATCCGACCCAAACTGCTGTACGGCAAACAGGACGCAGCATTTACGCTGTCTGTCAGCCCTCGAACGGTTGATAACCTGATCACGAACGGCGAACTGGTAACACGCAGGATCGGATCAAGAATTCTGATTCCTTATTCGAGCTTGGTGCAATTCGCTAAACGCGATCACTCGACTCAGAAGAGAGTTCAGTGATGCAAAACCAGAAACGTGAATCACAGTCGAGGCTGGACCTGATCTGCCTCGCTTCCGTAGAACCAGAGAGCATTTCGTGGCTCTGGGAACCATACATCCCAGTCGGGGGAATTACTCTCCTTGTCGGCGACCCCGGTGTCGGGAAGACACACGTGGCACTGCTGATTGCCGCCAGTGTCACAACCGGAACAGTGCTTCCGACAAACGGCATTGACGACGATGAGCCTCGATGTCGAGAACCCGGCAACGTCATCTACATGACAGGGGAGGACGACCTTGCGGCAACGATTCGTCCTCGATTCGACAAGGCAGGTGGCGATCCAGCGAGATTCTTCGCAATAAATGGGATAGTCGACACCCTCGAAGGTAAGGAGACCCGCAGAGGCTTCAGTTTGAGCGAGATGCCTCGATGGGAACAGCAAATCGCAGCGGTACGCCCGATTGTATTGATTGTTGATCCGATTCAAGCTTTCCTTGGATCACACGTTGATATGCACCGTGCGAATGAAGTCCGCCCGGTGATGGATGCGATAGGGAAGATCGCCGCGAAATATGACATCGCAGTGATCATGCTGTGCCACTCTCCTAAGGGAGGGTCCGACAAAGCGGTTCACAAGGTTCTCGGATCTATCGACCTCCCGGCAGTGGCACGTTCGGTAATTCTGGCCGGACCGAATCCGCAAGTGGAACCGGTAGATCTCAAGGATGTGTTTAGGCGCGACGACCAGAGAGATCGGTGGGATCCGGTTCTCCCGGAGAACAAGTGCGTCCTGGTACACATCAAGTCAAACCTCGCAGGTAAGGGACCATCAATCGGATACGTCATCGGTGACGGCACTGTGTCACTCACTGGTGCTGTGGATGTCAGCGAGGAGCAGATGATGGGCCGGACAGGAAAGCGTCCGAAACCGCGACAGAATGCAGCGGAATTCCTTCAGGAACATTTGAAGGAAGGGCCGAAAGCCTCGACTGAACTGCTGTCTTCTGCCCATGAGCGGGCCATCTCGAAAAGCACCCTCAAGCGGGCTGCCCGAGAGCTAGGGGTGATCGTCAGGCCGAGCGGCTTTGGTCAACCCTGGATCTGGGCGTTGCCAACAGACAATGGCGCGAGTCTGACAGAAGACTCGCATTCTGCACCTGAATCTGCGGAAGCTCAAGAAGCCAGCGAACGGTCTAGATTCGACTCAGAGTCGTTCAATTAAAAGATTGGTTCACTCTGACAAGTCTGAGAAATCTGGGACAGAAGCACACTAGCTCTCTGTCCCTGCTTCTCTTCTGCCAGAGAGGAGTCTTAATAACAAATGGAAGAACTCCTCTTTAAGAGTTCTGCAGATTACGCAGATTCGCCAGAGAAGACCAAAGAACTGATTGAACCAGTCTGAGAGAATCAGGGCAGACGGAGAAGCACCAGCAGAAATCTGTTTCGTGGGTTCAGAAGTATCAGCAAACAGAAATGCTCAGGGGAGTGATTTGCCTTGACGAATGAGACTTGCAGATAGATACTTGACCGCCAAGTTATATGACCGATAACGATTCAGTCCGGGAATACCTCTCAAAGATCGGCAGGAAAGGCGGCAAATCCCGAGCTGCAAAGTTCGACAAGAAAACCTTGAGCCAGTGGGCGAAGTTAGGTGGCAGACCGCCGAAGAAAGCCAGCAAGAAGGGAACATCGAAATGATAAAGAAGCAACGCGGTATTTACGAGAAAGTTCCGGGGTCGGGAGTGTGGTGGATTAGATATGCCGACGCTTCAAGCAACCTTCGGCGTGAGAAAGTGGGCACTCGGAGCGCGGCAACACAGTTGTACCAGAAGCGTAAGACACAAGTGCGGCAGGGCGAAAAGCTTCCAGAGAACTTTAGGGCCAAAGCTGTGGTTTTCCTGCAGCTTGCTCAGAATGCGCTTAACTATTCCAAGGCCCACAAACGCAGCTACAAGGACGACGAGTGTCGCATGGCGAAGATCATGGAACACTTCGGCGATATGGTTGCCGATCGAGTGCGGCCTCAGGACATTGAAGACTGGCTCGAATGTCACGACGGGTGGGCCACCGCGACCAAAAATCGGTACTTGGCCCTCATCAAGCTCACCTATCGGCTTGCAGAACGGAATGGCTGGATCAAGCTCAATCCGGCACGACTTGTTCGGATGCAGAAGGAGAATAATCAACGTGTTCGGTATCTGAACCAACACGCTCCATCGCCGACGAATGTCGGTTACCTTCAGATGTGCAACGACGAGGAATCGCGGCTGGTAGCAGTGATCCAATCGAACTACAGCTTCCATTTACCCGAATTCGAAATTGCCCTTCACACAGGGATGCGACGCAGTGAACAATACAGTACAGAGTGGTCAAGCGTAAACTTCGAGCGCAAGGTGCTGACCATCCCGAGATCGAAACATGGCGAGACTCGGCACATCCCGCTCAACAGCGTTGTCTTGGCAGCATTCAAATCGTTGTTGCCAAATATGGGAACCAGCAATCTGGTATTTCTCAATCAAGACGGCCACGGCTCCTTACAAGGCAATAAGCACTGGTTCGAGGATGCTGTCCGGGAGGCCGGAGTGCGCGATTTCACTTGGCATGACCTGCGCCACACTTTCGCAAGTCGGTTGGTAATGGCGGGCGAGGGCCTGCGAATGGTGCAAGAAGTGATGGGCCACAGGTCAATCACAACGACGTGCAGATATGCGCACCTTGCCCCGGCTCAACAGTTGGCTGCCGTGGAAAAACTAGTAGACTTCAATTCAAGAACTAACCTTGCAGTGCTTGTCTCTTCGCTTCCGAAGCCAGGAACTGCCTCAGCGGGGAATTGAATGACATCTGGGGTTATTATGGTCAGGGAGGCAAGCTGAGGCGTGGGTTCCTCAGACTACCTCTGCCAGCCCAAACTGGCACCAGAACTGCCCCCAGGAAGACGGAGCAGCCGTAAGTTGTTGAGGGCGCGTAGCTCAAACGGATAGAGCATCGGATTTCTAATCCGACGGTTGCAGGTTCGAATCCTGCCGCGCCTACCAGAGTTCACCGTAGGCGTCTTCATCCGACATCGGGTCTAGAGTTGTTTCAACTTGCCGGTTGCCCGCGGCCATCCATTAACTTTTCGGTTCTCTGTGTTCGCAGGTTTGCGTATTGATGCAGGCGTCTGCCAATACCAGCCGCTGGACAGGACGGCCGCCCACGATGTGGGACTCGATGATTTCGTCCACGTCCGCCTCCGTGACGTGTCCGTACCAGACAGCGTCCGGGTAGACGACCAGGTTCGGGCCATGTTCGCATTGATCGAGGCATCCTGCCTGGTTGGCCCGCACCGTCCCTTTCAGGCCGCGTTCGGCCAGCTTTTGCTTGAAGAGCTTTTGAAGTTTGGCCTCGCCGCGGGGATCACAGCATCCCCGGGGATGTCCCGCCGGACGCTGGTTGCCGCAAATGAAAATGTGTTTCTCGAACTTTGGCATGGAATCCTTGAGCGTAATTCAAGACGGGTTCTAGGCTATGGAGCGCTCTTGAATCTCCCAGGCGGCATCAATTTCAACTTCCCAGACTCCTTCAATCTTACTCGAGCGCAGGTCGCACCTGTCGTCCGCCGGTGACGTAAATTCGATTGTGTAAAAGCGAGAGGGTGTAAGTTGGCTTTTTGCCTAGCCAGCAGAAGCCGATCCTGGAAAGGAGACCTACACCCGATGGCGAAGATAATCTCAATCACGGAGCATTATCAACATTTTCTGGCGGAGATGAAAGAGAGTTTCTGAGGCGATGTGTATGGGCAGACGACGGTGGTGTGGAAGCAGCTGTTGGAGGCGGATTCGCGGCGGCAGCGGGATCGCTATGCGGTGCGCGAGCTGTACCAGCCGCGGCGCAGCCGGCGGCAGCCCTATCGGAATGGCTACTATGAGCGCGATTTCGTGACCCGGTTCGGCACCATCCGGCTGCGGGTGGCGCGCACGCGAGGGAAAAGTTTTCTGCCCTGCGGGATCGAGCCTTTTCAGCGGCGTGCCGAGGAGGTGGCACTGCTGATCCGGGAAGCATTTTTGCGCGGCATCAGCACGCGGCAGGTGGGGCGGGTAGTGGCGCTGTTGACGGGCGAGGTGGTGAGCG
>WNFI01004726.1_pt1 | contig 20213 bp, 21 predicted proteins | sample 5400471 | NCBI WGS metagenome assembly WNFI01 (sample SAMN13153348, study PRJNA577476) | soil metagenome | isolation source: 100 cm saprolite on Douglas fir-dominated hillslope | place: USA:California | collected 2013-09-17
GCGCCGAGTTACTCCGAGGCGCTGCACGGCGAACTGAAAAGGCGCATAGCCGCCGATATTCAAGGCCGCTTGAGCGTGGCCTGATGTGCGGGACATGCCGGCCGGGAGCGCGGTGACGGCGCACGTTTCTGCGGAAACGTCGGGAATCGTCAACTCGCGGCCAATCCGGCTATCGCTAGACGTGGAATCCCAGAACCGCCGTCAGGCTGCGTTCCACAGCGACCATCTCTTCCGGACGCAGGGATGTCAGCGGACCGTCGACCAACCGTCTGCGGTCAAGAGTGCGCGGCTGTTCCGGCACGACCTGGCAGGTCTGTAATAGCTTGTCGCGTGCCCGAATAGTAATGTGAAGGGGCTCTTTCGCCTGGCGCACCTGAGTTGTCAGGGGCAACACGATGATCGTGGGCTCGCCCTGTGCGATCAGAAAGTCAGCTTGAATGATGAGCACGGGGCGAATCTTGCCGACTTCCGCGCCGCGATTCGGATTCAGGTTGCCGACCCAGATCTCTCCTCGGCGCATCAGCGTTTATTTCGGGGTGCTTTGTACTTTGCGCGCGGGTACTTTGCGCGTGGCTCGTTTACACCGCTGAAGGTCCGCTCCATAGCTTCGTTATCGAACGGCAATGCTTCATCAGCGAGATCCAGTGCTTCCAAATCACCCCTTGCACGTGCAGCTCTGGCAATGTCCCCGAGAAACCGTTCCCGTTCTTGCCGCTTCAGGTAGTCCGCTATCGCGTCTCGCGCGATTTCCGATTTTGCGCGCTGCGTGCGCTCCGCCTCCCGATTGAGGCTGCGCTCGATATCATCCGGGAGCCTAATGCTGACGATGGACATGACAAAATGTAGTGTGTTTCGTAGTTGAAAAAGAATACATCCAAGCGAGACGAATGTCGAGGTCAGGTTTCCCAAAGCGATGCAAGGGATTGGTCAGAACGTGGGCGCTCGAGCGTGGGGCGAGGGCGCCCTATGCCTTTCTGGGCCACTTTTCATGGCACAAAGCAAGAAAGCGCGTGCCGGCCTGGGATAAGGGCTGGTGTTTCAAGCAGTATGCGCCCACCTGTCGTTCGATGTTCGAGTACGGCAGCCCTTCGACGGATACCAGTTGAGACGGCACGGGCGCAAGGAGATCCGAAACATAGGTGACGCCTTTGCCGTCGGCGACCAGCGCCAGCCGCAGTTCCATATGACTGACTTCCCACACCGAGCCAAAGGCATCGCGCAGCCGCTCGCCGGTGGAACGACGCGCGGTCTCATCAAGATAAGAGGTGACCAGCGGCAATTGACGCATGACGCCGACCGCATCGCGGCGCAGTGCTTCACGGGCAGGATGATCACGGGCGATCATCAGGCGTCTGGTCTCCGAAAAACAGGGATGCAGCACGAAGTGCCCTGGCATGTTGTGGTGGAATGGCCCGAAGCCTAGTTCCCAACGACCCTCGCCCACGCCGTGCACGATTTCACGACTCGGTGCGACCACGACTTTGAGCCGCGTCAGCGGATTGCGTTCGCAGAATTCCTTGAGGAGCGCGACGCCGACTCGTGAATTGGCTGCCGGTGACAGGGCAAGCGACAAGGTCGATAGCGCCCCGGATTTGATTTGGCTGATGTCCGCCAGGGCTTCATGTTCCTCGTTCAGCGTGGCTTCCGCAAAACGCAGCAGGCGGATTCCGGCCTCCGTGGGCTGCGGCGGGCTACCGCGGCGCAGCAGTGTCGTGCCCAGCCGATGCTCCAGGTTCGCGATGGTTTGGCTGACCGCCGACTGTGAAAGGTCCAGCCGCTCCGCGGCGCGGCTGAAGCCGCCGGTGTCGATAACGGCGTGAAAGCACCGCAATTCATGACGTTCGATGTGCATGGCCGCAGGATAGCGGGTGTGGGTCGCCGCAGGAACTGCGCCCTTATCCGTCTTCCTGATACTTCCATCACTTCCACCGTCTGGCGACCCATACGCCGCCGCCTTATGGTGGATCTTCAACCGGAGACGAACATGAACGCAGTTGTCGACATAAAGAAGGGCTTGGAAGGCGTGGTGGTCGACAGTACGTCGACCTCATTGGTGGACGGCGAAGCGGGGCGGCTGTACTACCGCGGCTATCCGATCGAAAAACTCGTGCAACACCCCTTTGCCGCAGTGGCGCACCTGATCGTCTTTGGCGAGCTCCCTGCCGCGGCTCGGCTGAAGGAATTCGAAGATTTCCTATGGGAAGCCGGGCACCTGCCGGCCGACCTCGCGAACACCTTGGCGCAGTTGTCCCGCCTGGGCGGTCATCCGATGGCCACCCTGCAGGCAGCGATGCCGCTGATGGCCGTCAACGCGGCGGCAGGAAAGATGGGGCGTACCGATGAGGAGCAGGAAGCGCTGGTGGTTGCCGCGCGGCTGCCGACTGCTCACGCCATGCTGTTGGCACTGCGTTCCGGAAGAACACCGGCTCCATATCCTGACACGCGCCGTTATGGCGGGCGGTTTCTGCAATTGCTGCACGATCGCATTCCCACCGAGCAGATGGTCGGCATCTTTGAGCAGTTGCAGATTCTGCAGATCGATCACAGCTTCAACGCAAGTACGTTTACAGCCCGCGTCGTGACGTCCACGCTGGCGCCGGCCGCCTCCGCCCTGGCGGCGGCGATGGGCTCGCTTTTTGGACCGCTGCATGGCGCGGCCAGGTGCTGGCTGAACGGATCGCGTCCGACGCTCATCAGAGGCGCCTGTTGGAGACCCTGAAGGCAGTGGACGATGAGTTCGTCGCGCAGACGGCGCACAAGACGCGTTCGCTCCGCGCCAATCTCGAGTTCTACAAGGGCGTGGTCTATCTGGCGCTCGGATTGCCGAAGGATTTCTTCACCGCGACGTTCGCAATCGCACGCATCTTCGGCTGGACGGCTCATATCGTGGAACAGCGGAAAGACAATCGCATTGTCCGCCCTTCGGCGAATTACATCGGACCCAAACCTCAGGCCGACTGAGCCCGCAAGCGCTTGCCCGCTGCATTGCTTCCATCGACTACGGATCGTCGACCCGGGTCACGTTAAAACGTGACACGTGGCCATTCTGAACCGACACCCCTTCGGCGCGCAGGCGCCGGGCTTGTTCTTTGTGCTCGGGCGATGATTTCGGAAACACGATGCGACCGCCCGCACCGACAACGCGATGCCAAGGCAGATGCAGCGCCTTAGGCGCCACCCGTAACGCAAACCCTGCCTGTCGCGCACGGCCGGGAAATCCCGCAGCGCGCGCGACGGCCCCGTAAGTGGATACTTGCCCCCGAGGTATGGCGCAGACCGCATGCCAGATCGCCTGGAGTGCGGGATTGTCCTCAGCTGCCGGCCGCTTGCGTGACGATGCCCGATGTGGCGTCATATTTCTTCAAGTACGGCCTTCGTGCCTACCGTCATCGCGGGGTGTCTGCGGATGCGCAGCCGGTGGTTGAGGCTGCGGCCGTTGTTGGGGTTGCGCAGCGGGTGGTTGAGGCTGCGGCCGTTGTTGAGGTTGCGCAGCGGGGGGTTGAGGCTGCGGCCGTTGTTGAGGTTGCGCAGCGGGTTGTTGAGGCTGCGGCCGTTGTTGGGGTTGCGCAGCGGGTTGTTGAGGCTGCGGCCGTTGTTGAGGTTGCGCAGCGGGTGGTTGAGGCTGCGGCCGTTGCTGCGGCTGCGCGAATTGGGGTTGAGGCTGCGGCCGTTGCTGTGGTTGCGCGAATTGGGGTTGAGGCTGCGGCCGTTGCTGTGGTTGCGCAAATTCTGGGCGGAGTCGCGGCGGCTGTTGCGGGGCATCTGTCGGCGCCCTCATGGCCCCGGCCTGCGGGCTTGGCTCCCGATAGTTACCCGGATGCGCTTCGAGCGCGGGGCGGTATCCGGGCTCTGCCGGGCGCGAGCCGCCCGGAGCGGCGGCAGCCGGGATCGTTGCACCACGTGCCCGGACAATGTTCGGCGCAGTGAAGGCGGCCGGCCGCGGAGTGGCGGCGATCGGGGGGCGGCCTTGATTGACCCTTGCTTGCAGCTCGGGATTCTGGCTCGCCTCGTTGATGTGCCGCATCTGCATCACGGGCGGCGGAACATGCCGCTCGCGCGCCGCCAGTTGGTCTCGATTGCTCGGCGCCGCCGCGATGCCTCCGGCGCCGCCGTTGTAGCTCACCTTGTTGACGGTGATGTTGTTGATTACCGTCTGGTTGTACGTGTTGTGGATAATCGTCGTGTTGATATTGTTGACCGCCGTGTTGTACCTGAACTGGTCGCGTTCCCAGCGACCGCCTTCAAAGCCCTCGCCCATATAGCCGCCGCCGTAATTGACTCCGCCGTAGAACCCCACGTGCGGACCCCAATACCCGGCGTGAAACAGAAACACGCCGCCACCCCAACCCCAATACCCGGGCGTCCAGAGCACGCCGACTTGCGGCGGCATGACCCAGGTTCCGGGAATCCAAAAATATCCTTCCCCGCCATAGCCCCAATAGCCGGGCGTCCACAAGTAACCGGGCTCCGGACACGGCGGCTGCTCATAGTCCGGCAGCGGCGGCGGCGGCTCCGTGGTTCGAACTTCCATTTGCGGTTCGGCATATTCATACGAAGGCCCAGCTTGCGGGTATTCCTGCGCCGACGGTGGGTATTCATTTGCCGGCGGCGTGTATTCACGCGGTGGCGGGGTATACCCCTCCGGAGGCGGTCCGTAGACTCGCTCCTGCACTATGCAACCGTTCAACAGAGCCAACACCGCTGCGATACCCATTGCGTCTATCGCACGCAATGCAAGGCGGCGAGATCGTTCTTGTCGTGTGAACACTGGATCGCTCCCGTGAAGTTGCCGTGAGGCAACGCCAGCCATGGCGCAGCCCTATCTAACGCCAGGGCGGGCACTGCCGCCACATGTGTGAAGCGAATGTAACGATTGTGAAGCGACCGGCCGAATCGCCCGTCGGTAAATAGATTGCATCTATCAATCGAAGAGATGGAATGTATTTCACCTATCGATCGATTTGCTCCATCTTATGTGGGCCGGCATGGCGCATCCATGCGGCGCAGCCACACTGAACCAACAGGAGACCGGAACCATGAACTTTGGAGAAACAGAACTTCGGCGGCTCGAACCACTAGATTCGCCGGGAGATTTCGAGCCGCACGCAGTGGCGAAAATTTCGTCCGCCCTAACTGTCGTACTGGCGGATATGTTCGCCCTATACATCAAGACCAAGAATTTCCATTGGCATATCTCGGGGCCTCATTTCCGCGATTATCATCTGCTTCTGGACGAACAGAGTGCGCAGATATTCGCGGCAACCGACGCTGTAGCCGAGCGTGTCAGAAAGATCGGGGGCACGACCTTGCGCTCGATCGGGCACATCGCCCGGCTTCAGCGCGTCGCCGATAACGACAGGGAGTACGTCGCTCCCCGGGACATGCTCGTGGAACTTCGGGAAGACAATAGGCAATTGACGGTCAGCCTAAGAAGCGTGCACACCCTTTGTGACGAGTATGGCGACGTCGCCTCCGCCAGCCTGATCGAGAACTGGATCGACGAGGCCGAACATCGCGCCTGGTTCCTGTTCGAGGCCACACGGTGAGCATCGGGCGGTATCGGCCGGACCGCGTCCGGTTCGGCTGATATCGCAGGATGCGTCGCCCTAGGGTCTCGTGCTTGGAGCTTTGTCGATACGCAAGGTCAGTTCGCGCGCAACCGCGTCCAAGTCCGTGAGGGGCGCCGAACACGTCATGCCCGTGCACACATAGGCCACGGTGTCGGCCGTGGCGCGCTTCGCGGCGAGCGCAGGCGGCAGATCCGCGGCATCGTCGGGAATGGTGAATATCATGCGCGTCGGTGCGTACAAGGCGCTCAAGCTTGCGGACCAGCGCTCGATCTGCGGCGCGTCGCCGCGGACAATCAGGATTTGCATCGATGACAGAAAGTCCTCCAGCGCGTTCGCCAGGCTCATATGTGCCTGGGGGTATTGCTGGAGCATCGGCCATCCCGCCCGCAAGGTCCGCTCGACGGCATCCAGATAGGGTAGTTCGCCGAGCAAGTATCCGAGGCGGCACAGCACCGATGCCGCGATCCCATTGCCCGACGGCAGGGAATCGTCGCTGAAGGTCTTGCTGCGATGGATGAGCTGCTCGTGATCGGCGGCCGTGAAGAAAAATCCGCCGGCCTCATCCTCGAACTGCGACAACAGGACATCGGTCAGCTGCCGTGCGAACTGCAAGTCGCTGCTGCGCCAGCGGGTTTGCAATAGCTCGATGAGCGCATCGGCGAGAAAGGCGTGGTCATCGAGATAGGCCGGCAGGTGCGCGCGCCCGTCCTTGTAGGTCGCGAGCAACCGGCCGTCACGCCACAGGGAGTGGCGGATGAAATCGACGGCCGCGGTGGCGGCGTCGGCCAAGTCGGGCCGATGCAGCACCCGTGCCGCAATCGCGAGTCCCTTGATCATCAGCGCATTCCATGCGGTGAGAATTTTCTCATCGCGCGCCGGCCATACCCGGAGTTCCCGCACTTTCAACAATTTGGCCTGCGCCGACGCGATCAGCGCCGCGACGGCTTGCGCCGGTTCGCCGAGCACCGCCGCAATGGCGTCGATCGATTCATAGGTGTGCAAATGCCATTCGCCCTCGAAATTGGCGCTTCGATCCAATCCGAAGCGGCGTGAAAATGCGGCATATTCCTGCGGCGTCAGTAGCGCCTGCACCTCGGCCCGGGTCCATACATAGAATTTTCCCTCATGGCCCTCGGAATCCGCGTCGAGGCTGGAGTAAAAGCCGCCTTGGGGCGAGCGCATATCCCGGAGTACCCAATCCGCGGTCTCACCGGCGATGCGCGAAAAGAGCACTTCGCCCGTGGCCAGGGACGCGCGTGAGAATTCGCACAGCAATTGGCCATTGTCATAGAGCATCTTTTCGAAGTGCGGAATCATCCACTGACCATCGACGGAGTAGCGTGAGAATCCGCCGCCGAGCTGATCGTAAATTCCGCCCTCGGCCATGCGCGTCAAGGTGAGGCTCGCCATGTACAGGGCCTTGAGATCCGGGCTGGTCGAGGTCGATGTACCGTGCCACTGCCGCATGCAGCGTTCGATGCTGCCCGGGTGGGGAAATTTGGGGGCTTGGCTGAACCCGCCGAATTGTGCGTCGAAGGACCGCTCGAGGGCGGTGCGCGCCTCGCGGAGCGGCGATGTGTCCAAGGTGACGTCATCGGTCGCCGGTTCCGGCGCAAGGCTCGCGAACGCGAGTTTCAATTGCTGGTTTTGCTGGGCGATCTCTGCGCCGTGGTCGCGATAGTACTCGGCCACGCGCCGCAGCAGATCGCTGAACGCAGGCATCCCGTAGCGGGGCTCTTTCGGAAAGTACGTGCCGCCGAAGAAGGGCGCTTGTTCGGCCGGAGTCAGGAACATGGTCAGCGGCCAGCCGCCGGAACCATGAGTGATCAGCTGCTGCGCCACCTGGTAGATCTTGTCCAGGTCGGGACGCTCCTCGCGATCGACCTTGATGTTGACGAACAACTGATTCATCAAGGCGGCCGTGGCAGAATCTTCGAAGGATTCGTGCGCCATGACATGGCACCAGTGGCAGGCCGAATAACCGATGGACAAGAGAATAGGCTTGTTCTCAAGTTTGGCCGCGAGCAGCGCCTGCTCTCCCCAGGGGTACCAATCCACCGGATTATCGGCATGCTGCAAGAGGTACGGGCTGGTTTCTGCGGCAAGGCGATTGCGCTGCATGTTACAGCTCCGCGTCAGTTAGAATGCGCAACAATATATCCGAAGTACTTCCCATGTCTGACCTTAAGTTGGCGGCAGAGTTGCCCGTCCTCCGCTTGAAACGCAACGAAGATCGCCGTCTGCACGCCGGACATCTGTGGATCTTCAGCAACGAGGTCGATACCCAGCAAACCCCCTTGCCCAAGTTCAAGGCGGGCGAGCTGGTGCGTGTCCTGGCGCACAACGACCGGGCATTGGGGCTGGGGTACGTCAATCCGCAGTCGCTGATCAGCGCGCGCATGCTGGAGACGTGGCAGCCTCCCGATGTCGCCTGGCTGGTGAGGCGAATTCGCGGGGCGCTTGCCTTACGCGATCGATTGTATCCAAAGCCCTATTATCGTTTGGTGTACGGCGAGTCCGACGGCTTGCCGGGGTTGGTGATCGACCGCTACGGTTCTTCCTGCGTGGTGCAGATCGGGACCGCCGGGATGGAAATGCTGAAATCGCAGATACAGCAAGCCTTGGAGCAAGTTCTGCATTGCGAGGCGCTGCTCTTCAAGAATGACGGCTCCACTCGCGAAATGGAGGGCCTGCCCAGTTATGTGGAGGCTGCCAAGGGCAAGTTCGACGAATTGGGGCTGGTCTTGGAGGACGGTCTCGAGTTTCAGGTGCCGTTCGCAGAGGGACAGAAAACCGGATGGTTCTTCGATCAGGCGGCCAACCGCCGGAACCTCGTCAAATACATACGTAGGGGCGCGCGAATATTGGATGTGTTCAGTTACGTCGGAGCCTGGGGCGTGCGTGCGGCGCACAGCGGTGCCAGTGAAGTGCTGTGCGTCGACAGCTCCGCGGCCGCGCTGGAATTGGCCGCGAGCAACGCCCAGCGTAATCGCGTCGATGAACGCAATGGCGGCAAACTCACGACGCTCCGGGGCGACGCCTTCGATGTGTTGGAGGACTTGGCGAAGAAGCGCGCTCGATTCGATGTCGTCGTCATCGATCCGCCGGCGTTCGCCAAGCGCAAGAAGGATTTACCCAAGGCGCTCGCCGCCTACAAGCGCTTGAACCAGCTGGCGATGCGGGTGATCGCCGACGACGGGGTGCTGGTGTCCTGCTCCTGCTCCTATCATGTGAGTCCCGAGGACTTGCAGGATGCCATTGCCAAGGCGGCGAGGGCGGCCGACAAGCACCTGCAGATCCTGGAAGCCGGAGGCCAGGCGCCGGACCATCCGGTGCATCCTGCCATTCCCGAGACCCGATATTTGAAAGCCTATTTCTGTCGGGTGAACGAGAGTTTAAAGTAGCGCGTATGCTGACCTACCCGCATATCAACCCCATTGCCATTTCGATCGGTCCGATATTCGGTTTCGGACCCCTGCGCGTCCATTGGTACGGGATCATGTACCTCATCGGATTCGTCGTCGCCTGGTGGCTGGCGCGATACCGCTCCCGGCAACCGGGTTCGACTTGGGTTGCGCTCGATATCGACGACCTCATTTTCTACTCCGCGATCGGCGTCATCGTCGGCGGTCGAGTCGGCTGGTGCATTTTCTACGGCCGTGACGTGATCGCCGAAAATTGGCTGAACGCGTTTCATATCTGGGACGGAGGCATGTCCTTTCACGGCGGAATAACCGGCGTGCTGGTCGCGGCCTGGGTCTTCGCGCGGGTCAAGCGCAAGCGATTTCCCGACGTCTGCGATTTCCTGGCACCCCTGCCGGGCATCGGTCTCCTGGCCGGCCGTCTCGGTAATTTCATCAACGGCGAGCTCTGGGGCAAGCCGACGGACCTGCCCTGGGGTTTCGGTGTGCCGAACGCTGACGGCGTGCTGATCGCGCGTCATCCCTCGCAGCTTTATGAGGCAAGTCTCGAAGGGCTGGTCTTGTTCGCAGTGGTGTGGTGGTTCACGAGCAAGCCGCGGCCCCGCCTGGCGCCCACCGGCCTGTTCCTGCTCGTGTACGGATGCGCTCGGTTCACGGTCGAGTGGGTGCGCCTGCCCGATGAGAATATCGGCTACCTGCTCGGCGATTGGCTGACCATGGGCATGCTGTTGACCACGCCGATGATAGGTGCAGTGAAGGCTTAATGCGGCAGTATCTCGATTTCCTGCGCCATATCAGGCAGCACGGCGCCCGCAAGGACGATCGCACGGGCACCGGCACGTTGAGCGTGTTCGGCTATCAAATGCGCTTCGATCTCGCTGCCGGGTTTCCGCTGGTGACCACCAAGAAGCTGCATCTGCGCTCGATCATTTATGAACTTCTGTGGTTTCTCACCGGCGACACCAACGTCAAGTATCTGCGCGACCACGGCGTCAGCATCTGGGACGAATGGGCGGACCAGGACGGGAACTTAGGGCCGGTGTACGGCAAGCAGTGGCGCAGTTGGCCGACCGCTGACGGCCGCACCGTTGATCAATTGGCGCGTGTGGTCGAGCAGCTTAAAGCTAACCCCAATTCGCGGCGCATCCTGGTGAGCGCATGGAATGTCGGGGAATTGGATCAGATGGCGTTGTTGCCCTGTCACGCGCTGTTCCAGTTCTACGTTGCCGACAAGCGCTTGTCCTGTCAACTGTACCAGCGCAGCGCCGATGCGCTGCTCGGCGTGCCCTTCAATATCGCCTCCTACGCCTTGCTGACGCACATGCTCGCGCAGCAATGCGAGCTCGAGGTCGGCGAGTTCATCTGGACGGGCGGCGACTGCCATCTGTACCTGAATCACCTGGAACAGGCTGATCTGCAGCTCACTCGCGTGCCGTACCCCCCGCCGAAGCTGGCGATTCTGCGTAAGCCGCCGAGCTTGTTCGACTATTCCTTCGAGGATTTTGAAATCCTCGACTACCGGTCCCACCCCGCCATCAAAGCACCCATCGCCGTTTGACATCCTCCCCTCCATGAATGAGCCGAATATCTGATGAAAAAGACGCCAAATCGCCGCCGCACTCCGCTGTTCGAAGTGCGACACTCCCCCATCCATGGCTATGGCGTCTTCGCCGCGCGCCGCATCCGCAAGGGCACTACGATCATCGAATACCTCGGTGACCGCGTGAGCCACGCACAAGCGGACGCGCGCTATGAGGGCAAGGATCCGAACGACAACCATACGTTTCTGTTCACGGTGGACGCGAAAATCGTCATCGACGCCGGCGTCAACGGCAATGAGGCGCGGTACATCAATCATGGTTGCGATCCGAACTGCGAAAGCACCACCGCGAACAAGCGCATCTTCATCGAAGCGATTCGGACCATTCAGCCCGGCGAAGAACTGTCCTACGACTATCAGATCCAGCGCGACGGCGACGACGCACCCAATGTCGATGAAATCTTCGCGTGTTGCTGCGGAGCCAAAAGCTGCCGCGGCAGCATGCTGGAGGCGGCCAAGAAACCGCGCAAGCTTGCGCGGCGCGCGCCAAGCCGCGCGGCCGGCAATAAGGGCACGACCCGCAAGAGGGTGGCCCGGCGCGGCGGCCTCGCCGAACGATCGCAGCGGCGCGGCCGTTGATGCCGCGCGGATGCCTGCGGCAAGCCCGTGAGCATTGATGCCGACTTAAACTTCGACGGCATTTCGGTCCGGGATCAATTCCTGCAGCCATCGCTGACCCGCGCCCTGCGAGATTGTGCATGCTTGCGCCGCGCACGCGGTGATTTCGAGGCGGCCCGAATCGGCGGCGGCCGAAGCTTGCAGCGTCGTGAGGACATTCGCGGCGATTCCATTTGCTGGATCACCCCGCCGCTATGGCCGGCCGAGCAGACATTGTTGGAGCAACTCGGGCAATTGCGCTTGGAGCTGAATCGTGAAGGCGGGCTCGGGCTATTCGAGCTCGAGCTGCACTACGCCTGGTATCCGCCCGGCGCCGGCTACGCGCGCCACGTCGATCAGCCGCAGGGGCGCGCGCAGCGCCGGGTGTCCCTGGTGCTGTACTTGAACGAGGACTGGACGCCCGCGGCAGGGGGTGAATTGCGGATATTCGACGCTGCCGATGCCTACCGGGATGTTGAGCCGCTGGCCGGCCGGTTGGTATGTTTTCTCTCGCCCGGCCGCGAGCACGCGGTGCTGCCGACGCAGCGGGATCGTTTGAGCATCAGCGGTTGGTTCCGCACCCGCGACTAAGGAGAATCGCACGCGTTATGTTCACTGTTCATGTGCACATCGCATAGCGTGACGCAGTTAACACCGCACCCGGACGTCCCAGCATAACGTCGTGCCCCTTCGAGATTCGGTCGATAGGTATGCTGCCAGGTTATCGTTCACTCCTCCTCGGCGCTTGTGCGCTGCTGCTCGTATCCGGCTGCGGGTCCAGTTCCACCGGCAGTAGCAGTGGCTCCATCAACGTCCCGGGCGGAGGCACGGGTGGTACGGGCGGTGGCCCCACCGGCAACCCGATCGGCGGGGGCAGCGGACCCACGGGAAGCACCAATTCGGTGGTTGGGACGCCCTCGGTCGCCGGTACGGTATCGGTCATTGCCGGCGTCAAGCAGACAATCAGCATTACGTTCACCTCGAGCGATGGTCGCGCGATATCCGGGTTCGGAATCTCGGGCAGTCTGGGGACGCTTCCCGCTGGCTGGAGTGGGCCTGCCAGCTTTGCCTGCGCGTCCGTCAGCACGGGCAGCGGCTGTGTCTTGAATCTGACCTACGCTCCGGTCGCGGTCGGCAGCGGCGCTCTGACGCTTGATTACGTTTTCGTCGATAACGCAACCGTACCCAATACAAGCGGGTCGCTCACCATCGCCTATGTCGCTACCCCGCAAAATAACATCGTTGCCGCGGCGTCTCCGACCGGCCAGATCAACGCCGTCGTGGGCGGGGGCAGCCAATCGGTCATCGTGAATTTCACCACCGATGATGGCGGTCCGGCCACGGCGCTTACGCTGACCACCGATCTCACGATGTTGCCTGCGGGCTGGAGCAGCACCGCTACCTCCTTCACGTGCAGCAGCCTCAGCAGCGGCAATGGCTGTCAGCTGCACTTGACGTACGCGCCCGCCGCAGCGGGCGGCGGCACGCTCACCCTGAACTACGCCTACCAGAATGATGCCGGTGCGGCCAAGACCGGCGCTCTGAACATTGCCTATCGCGCGACGACCAACGATAACGTCGTGGGCACACCGAGTCCGAACCCCGTCGGCGTGGTCACCGGGAGCAACACGCCCGTCAATGTCACCTTCACCACGGACGACGGCAATCTCGCCAGCAATTTGTCGGTGACATCGGGGCTCGCCGGTCTGCCCAGCGGTTGGAGCAGTACGTCCAGCAGCTTTGCGTGTTCGAACGTCAGCGTGGGCACGGGCTGCCAACTCAGCTTGACGTACGCGCCTACGGCCGTGGGCAGTGGCACCCTATCCTTGACTTACAGCTACAACGACGACTCAGGCACGGTCAAGTCAGGTTCCGTCGGAATTTCCTACACCGCGATGGCGCCGCCGCATCTTTACGTCGCGCAACTTACGCAAGTTGCACCGCCCGCCCGACCTGCGGGTGCCTTGTATTATTGCCTGTTGAACACCGACGGAACCGTGTCGACCTGCGCACAAACAGGCGACACGTTTAGCGCACCCACGGGAATCGCGTTCAATGGCCGCAATTTTGCTTACGTCGCCGATGACAACACCAGCTACGCCGTCTACCTCTGCAATGTCGGACTCGACGGCACGCTGTCAGGTTGCACGCGCACCGGCAACAATTTCCAAACGCCGTGGCAGTTGGCCATCAATGGCGGCACCTTGTACGCGACCAATGTCACGGGCGGAGTGACGGCGTGTACTATTAACGCCGACGGCACCTTGTCCCCCTGCACCGAGAGCGCGGGGACAGGGACCTCGGGGATCGCGGTAAGCTCCGGTTTCGCCTACATCGGCCCCCTCGTCGACACGGTCAGTGTTTGTGCGATTGGCGTCTCCGGCACCGTGTCCGGTGTCTGCAGCAGCAACAGCGGATTCTTGGGTGTGGACGGCATAACTCTCTCGGGCGGTTACGCCTATATCGCGAATGAAAATGGCGGCTCCGTCAGCGTATGCCCGATCAATGCGAACGGTAGTCTTTCGAGTAGTTGTGCCACGTACAGCATTGGCGTCACGCCGACGGACGTCGCAATCAAAGGAAGCCAAGCTTACGTCAATGATGCGTATGGCAATATTTACCTGTGTGTCATCGGCGCCGGCGGAGCCCTGACGAGTTGCGCGCCTTCCGGCGGCACTGGCTTCAATTCAAGCATTCAAATCGCCGTCCACTGAGCGCAACGCCGCCGTACCGCCCATGCCGGTTACGGGCTCGAGCCCACCCCTGCGCGGAGCTTTCGGCCCTCGCTGAGTTCCCCTCAGCCAGCGAATGGCGGTGGTCTTGCCTGAGCCGAAGCTGTCCGTATGACATTTGTCACAGTCGGAGAAATCAATTCGCAACAGTCCTTGCGCTACTATCGTGCGACCCGACCCGCCGGACGCTCGCGAACATGGCAGCCAGCGAGTCTATGTCAGGTCATGGCCCCCAATACGGCATTTCCACGCCTGGCACGAATATTGCTGGGGCTACTTAGTGTAGTATAGCGAAAGTATGCCGTGAGGGGCCGCAACGGTATTCACGCCCCTGCTCAAGTATTTGGTTGACCTTATGCGCTTGCCTTCGCTCAAGTTTTTGAAGACCTTTCAGGTCGCCGCCAAGCTGCAAAGCTTCAAGGCCGCCGCCGAGGAATTATTCGTCACTCCGTCCGCCGTGAGCCACCAGATCAAGGCGCTCGAGGAGCAACTCGGAGTCGCCCTGTTCGAACGCGGAGTGCGCACGCTCACCTTGACTGACGCCGGCGCCCACTACCTCGAGCACATCAACGATATTTTCGCAAAGCTCGAATCGGTCACCGAGCAGCTGCAAGTCCGTTACGGGCGCACCATCATCCGGCTGAACGTGCCGCCGTTTTTCGCCAATGAATTGTTGCTGCCGCGCCTGGCTTCCTTTTCGCAGGCCCGCGAAGAAACGGATATTCGCATCGAGACCACGTTTGCAGTGACCAAAACGCATCCGCCGGAGGCGGACCTGTCGATCGTGGTAGGCGCCGGTCCCTGGGAAGGATTGACCGTGCACGAATTGTTTGCGCAGAGCTTCATCGCCGCCTGTTCGCCGGCCTTTCTGCTGGAAAACCCCATCGACTCGTATGCCGATCTCAACGGCAAAACTCTGCTGGTGCACGAAGAGCGGCGCGATGCGTGGGAACGCTGGGCGGCGGGTTTGGGAATCGAACCGATCAAACCCAATCGGCTGGTCCGTCTCGACAATATGTCGGCAGTGGTGCTGGCCGCCGAGCAAGGCGTCGGCGTGGCTCTGGTCGCGTCGCGCCTGAGCGCCGATCGCTTCGTCGCCGGCGGACTGGTGAAATTATTCGATGCGGAATTGACCACCAATGAGAGCTACGTTTTATTGCACAGGCCCGAGGACCGCGCGCGCGAGGATCTGCAGGAGCTCACGCAGTGGATACTCGCCAAATGCCGGGTTGCTTGAATGTGAACCAGCGCACACGGGCGAGATAAATTCATATAGATGAAAAAAATTTCGATGACGCGAGAATTTTCTCGTTTGTCTGCGCCCTGAGTCGTGCTTATGGTTCAGATGGGGTGTTGGTATTTTTGACCATCAAGGAATACCACCATGAAGTCTCGACGTTTCGGTCTCGGTCTGGCGCTCGCAGCGGTCGCCGCACTCGCTCCTGTCATCTCCAATGCATCGCCTGAGAAGGCTGCGCTGAATGCCTGCGCCCGCGCCTTCGCATCGAGCCTCGCGGCGCCCGGTGCCACCGCTCCTGCATTCAAACTGGCCTATCACTCCAATGAATTCGCCGGCTCGATGCTCGAGTTCTATACCCGCGAATACACTTTCGATTTGAACGCCAACGATCTGAAGACCGGGTTGCCGATTGCGCGCGCGAGTTGCTCCACGGATTCGCATGGCGCCGTCGTTGCCTTGTCGGCGATCCCGTTGGACGCCGCGCACCCCGCCGTCGCCGCTCGATTGTAAGAAGGATTCCGGCCGCCTTGGTGCGCGGCTGGCGAGTTTATCGCTGCCGGCGTATAAATTCGCCATGAGTGTCGCATCGAATGCAGAGGCGGCGGCGCCGGCAGCCGCCCTGGAACTGGTTGTCGCCGTGGCGGAAAACGATGTCATCGGCCGTGGTAATCAGCTGCCGTGGCACCTGCCGGCGGATTTGCGGCATTTCAAATCCCTCACGCTCGGCAAACCCGTGCTGATGGGGCGCAAGACCTACGAGTCCATCGGCAGGGCGCTGCCGGGGCGGACGAATATCGTGCTGAGCCGTTCAGCGGCATTTTCACCGAGCGATTGCGTCGTGGTGAAGAGCCTCGACGACGCGCGCATCGCGGCGGGCATGGAGCCCGCGTTGATGGTGATCGGCGGAGCGGAAATCTACCGGCAATGCCTGCCGCTCGCCAGCCGCATCCATCTCACCCTGGTTCACGCGCAGATCGAGAACGGCGACACGATTTTCACGGGTTGGCGCGGCGGGGAGTGGAACGCGTCGTCGCAGGAACGCCACGAAGCCGACGACAGGAATGCGTACGCCTACAGCTTCATTACCCTCGAGCGGATGGGACCCGGCAGCGTCAATTGAGGGGCGTGAGCCTCGCACGGATCTCTCGTTCCGCGCGCTCGAAGTCGATGTCGCTCAAGGTCGAGACCGCGCCCGCCGTCAATTCGGCCAAAAGCTCCGCCTGTACCGTCCCACGCTGGAGGGCGGTTTGGTACGGAATCTCGTGGTGGAACATCACCATCGAGTAGCGCGGAACGAAGCGGTGGGGGAAACGCCTTTCGAGTTCCAGCGACAGCGCCTGTTGCAACTGGAACTTGGGGTGGGCCACGCGTTCGCGCATTTCCAGATAATTGTCGAGGGCCATGACGGCAATCGCGTCGGTGTTGGGCTTGCGCAGGGCGCCAAATTCCGCAAATGCCCCTTCCCACGAAGCATGCTTAGGGATGCAGGCGTCGAATTCCACGCAGTCTTCAAAGCAGCAATTCATACCCTGGCCGTGAAACGGCACGATGGCGTGCGCCGAATCGCCGATCAACGCCGTCATCAAGCTCTCGAAGCTGACCTCGCCATGCTTGGCCAGGAACAGGGTTGCGGTGAAGCTGCCGTCCTCGTTCGGCAGCGCAATCAACATAAAGTTGCCCCGCGGCCAGATGTGCAACGCATCTCGGGCCATTCGATGGCGTCCCGCTGCATCGGCCGGTATGGACAACTCCTTGTAGCCGTGCTCGAGATCAGTCTCGTGCGCGTCGATCAAATGCACCGAGCTCATGCGCCGGCGCATCCCTGAGCCGGCGCCGTCGGTCGCCAACAAGGGACGCATGGGTACGCTGATCAGACGGTCATGGCGTAGATCGCGTATGAGCGCCGTTCCCTCATCGAATTCGGCGGTCTCGAATCGATGCTCGAAGTGAACAGTCACCCCCGGTTGCCGAGCCGCAACCTCGAGCAGGGTCTGGTTGAGCCGAAGCCGCGAGATCGAGTAGATCAGTTCATTGGGCCGTTGTCCGTAGGGCTGAAGGGATGTGCCGCCACCGGCATCATGAATGAGCCGTCCGCGCATCGGCAGCAGCGCTTGCTCGAGATCCCGGAACACTCCCGCCAATCGCAGCGCGTGAATCCCGCGATCCGCCAATGCCAGATTGATGGATCGCCCTGATTCGGGCGGACGGCCTCTCGGGTCGGGCCGGGTTTCGTAGAGTTCCACGGTGTGCCCGCGGCGCTGCAATAGGATGGCAAGCAGTGCCCCGGTAGGTCCCGCGCCGATGACGCGAACCGCAGGGCGATCCACCTTCACGGGCGCACGGCTTGCGACAGGGCATCCACCGCCGTGAACACGTCGCTGTACGAGTTGTAGAGCGGCGTGGGCGCGAGCCTGAGCACATCCGGCTCCCGCCAATCGCCCACCACTCCGGCCGCCGTCAGGAGGTCGTGGCAGCGCTTGGCGGCGGCGTGCGAGCGCGCTATCCGCAAACTGAGTTGACACCCGCGCTCCGACGCAGCGCCCGGCGTGATGATGTCCACCAGACCCGGCAACAGGGTTTCGATGAGACGATGCAAGTATCCGGTCAAGGCAATGGATTTCTCGCGCAGCCGCCGAATGCCGGCGCGCTGAAAGATTTCCAATGACGCGAGGAGCGGCGCCGTGGAAAGCACGGGCGGGTTGCTGATTTGCCAACCCTGCGCGCCGGGGATCGCATGGAACTCGGGTCCCATCTGAAACCGCACGGCCGGGTCGTGTCCCCACCAGCCGGCGAACCGCGGCAGATCGATGCCGCGCGCATGGCGCTCGTGCACGAAACAGCCGCCGATGGCGCCGGGACCGGCATTGAGATACTTGTAACTGCACCACACGGCGAAATCGACATTCCACTCGTGTAGGTTCAACAGCGTGTTGCCGATCGCGTGAGCGAGATCCAGGCCCACCACGGCCCCGGCACGGCGCGCTGCGTCGATCATGGGTGCCAGGTCCAGGGATTGCCCGGTGAGATATTGGACACCGGGCAGGAGAACCAGCGCCAGGGCAGCGCCCTCTTGCTCGATGCGCTGAGTCACATCCTCGGTTCTGAGTGTCCTCTCGCCGGGACGCGGCTCGATCTCGATCAGATGCTCGGCCGCATTCAGTCCGTGAAAGGCCAGTTGCGACACGACGGCGTAACGATCCGAGGGGAATGCCGATTGCTCGATCAGCACCCGATTGCGTTTGAGGTCGGGCCGAAAGAAACTCACCATCATCAAATGCAGATTGACCGTCAGCGAATTCATGGCGACCACTTCGCTTTCATCGGCGCCGACGAGGGCCGCGAGCGGCGCCGCAGCCTGTTCGTGGTAGCGGATCCACGGATGGGCCGCGGCGTGATGCCCGACCACTCCCAAGCGCTGCCAGTCCTTCAACTCCTGTTCGACATACTGCGCCGCCGATCTGGGCTGAAGCCCCAACGAGTGACCGCAGAGATACACCAGTCGCCTTCCTGAGGCGTCGAAGGGGTGATGAAATTGCGCGGCGAAGGACGCCAACGGATCGGCTGCGTCCTCTGCCAGCGCGCCTGCCCGGTCGAGGGTCACTTGCCCGGAACCTCCATGACGGTGCCGCAGACGGCGCAGGTGCGATGCGAAACGCTCGAATAGAATCGGGAAAAAATCTCCGGCAACTGTGTTTCAATGTTGCGCACGGCAACCCGTTCCAGATACAGACGATGCCCGCAGTGCTCGCAATACCATGAGAAGCCGTCCAGTTCATCCGGATTGCGGCGTCGTTCGACGACGATTCCGACGCTGCCCGCCGGACGCTGCGGTGAGTGCGGTATTTCCGCGGGCAACAGGAATACTTCGCCCTGGCGGATGGGTACGTCGGTCATGCGGCCGTCCTGCACCGTTTTGAGCAGCATGTCCCCCTCCAGTTGGAAGAAGAACTCCTCGCTCGGGTCATGGTGAAAATCTTTGCGCGAATTGGGACCGCCCACGGCCATGACGATGAAGGCGCTGTCCTGAAACAGCAGTTTGTTGCCCACCGGCGGCTTGAGCAAATCGCGGTTCTGTTCGATCCATCGCTGCAGATTGAAGGGCGGAGCCAAGCGCATCGCTCCATTATAGCGGCGCTGCGAAACTTCGCCGCAATTGGCATGGTCAGAAAGGGTGGGAGGTTTGCCATGCGGTCTGTCTGGGCGCTCGCCGGGGTGGGATTGATGTTCGCAGCGTCTGTCTGGCCGGCCGATGCCGACGCCGGCAAACCGATTGCGGCGGTCTGGAAGGAACAGCACTTGCGTTTCTTCTACATGGGTCGCACGTCACGCTATTCCTGCGACGGCCTGCGCGACAAAGTGCGCGCCATGTTGCTCGACTTGGGGGCACGAAGAGATTTGACCATCACGGCGCTTGGCTGCGAGGGTACCGCCGCGCGGGCTCGGCTGGGCTCTCTGGGTCCCAGTTTGAATATCGTCGTGTCCACGCCGGCGCTGCCTCAGCCCGAGCTCAAGCCGCTGCATCCGGGGGACTTGGGGGCGGTGGACGCGCGCTTCGAGGCGTTTACCATCACCGGCGATGCCTTCCGCAACATGAGCTTGGCGGACTGCGAGTTGGTCGACGAGTTCGCGCATCAGATCCTGCCGAAGCTCGTCACCCGCCACCTGAAACAAGACATTACCTGCGTGCCGTTCCAACAGAGCGGCGGTAGGTTCCTGGTGCGGGGGGAAGTATTGAGGACCTTGCCGTCCCGCTAGTGTCCCCCGGACGCCGCGCAGGGCACGTGGACAGGCCTTGCATCGGGGTCGTCCAACCGCAACGCGGTCAGGGTGCCTCCCCAGACGCAACCCGTATCCAGACCGGTGACGTCGGCATTGCTGAAAAACCCCAGGGTCGACCAATGACCGAAGACGATGCGCGGTCCGCGCCAGCGAGCGGCCTGCACCTCGAACCAGGGAATCAGCGATTCAGTCTGCGATTTCTTCGGCGATCCCTTGGCGCGCAACATCAACCGGCCATCCGCGTCGACGTAGCGCAGGCGCGTGAAGCAATTC
>WNFI01042222.1_pt2 | contig 20212 bp, 21 predicted proteins | sample 5400471 | NCBI WGS metagenome assembly WNFI01 (sample SAMN13153348, study PRJNA577476) | soil metagenome | isolation source: 100 cm saprolite on Douglas fir-dominated hillslope | place: USA:California | collected 2013-09-17
CGCATCGGCCAGATCAAGCGCGGCAAGGGCGTGAGCCTGCATGCCGAAGGCAAGCCCGTGAAGATCGATGGCCGCGGATACGACCACTTCTCGGGCTCCTGACGCGCGCTTCCTCGCCGGCCATCCCGCGCATTTCATCGCGCTGGGGTTCGGGGCCGGGCTGGCGCCGAAGGCGCCGGGGACTTTCGGCACGCTCGTCGCCTTTCCGATCTACTGGGCGCTCGCGACGGTGTTGCATCCGCTCGCCATCGCCTTCGTCGCGATCCCGCTCTTCTTCGTGGGCGTGTGGGCGTGCGATCGCACCGGCCGCGACCTCGGCGTCACCGACCACGGCTCGATGGTGTGGGACGAGATCGTCGCCTTCCTGCCGCTCCTCGCGCTCGCCTCGCAGGACTGGCGCCTGCAGCTCTTCGCCTTCGCGCTCTTCCGCGCCTTCGACATCTGGAAGCCCTTTCCCATTCGCGAGCTGGAGAAACGCGTGAAGGGCGGGCTCGGCGTGATGATCGACGACGTGGTGGCCGCCTTCTACGCGTATGTCGTCTTCGTCGTCGCCATCATCGTCGCGTACAGGATCCTCGGAGTGGAAGCGTGAAGGACTGGCCCTATCCGCGCATCTTCGCTCACCGCGGCGGCGGCAGCCTCGCGCCGGAGAATACCCTCGCCGCGATCCGCACCGGGCAAGCGCTCGGCTTCCGCGCTCACGAGTTCGACGTGAAGCTCGCGCGCGATGGCATCTCGATGCTGCTGCACGACGACACCCTCGAGCGCACCACCAATGGCCGGGGCCGCGCCGCGGATCTCGACTGGAGCGCGCTCGTGAAGCTGGATGCGGGTGCCTGGCACTCGCCCGAGTTCCGCGGGGAGAGGATTGCGTCATTCGAGGAAGCGGCGAGGCTCCTGCGCTCCGGCGGCACGATGGCGAACGTCGAGGTGAAGCCCACGCCGGGCCAGGAAATCGAGACCGGGGCGCAGGTGGCGCTCGATGCGGCGTGGCTCTGGAGCGGGGCGAGCGTGCCGCCGCTCCTCTCGTCCTTCTCGTACGAGGCATTGATGGCGGCGAAGGATGCCGCGCCGCAGCTGCCGCGCGGTTGGCTCGCGAAGGAGCTCACCCCCGAGGATTGGCCGCGGCTCGCGGCGCTGGAAGCGGTGTCGTTCCACACCGACCATCGCAACCTCGCCCGCGCCGACTTCGCGAAGCTGCACGATGCGGGCTACCGCGTGATGGTCTATACGGTGAATGACGTCGCGACCGCCGAGGAACTCCTGGAAGCCGGTGTGGACGGGATCTTCACCGACAACCTTCGCGAGTTCGCCGCACGCTTTCCCGCAGCGATCGGTGCCCGCTGAAAGCGCTCAGGCCGCGACAGCCTGCGATTGCTTGATGTGCGCATCGAGCTGGCGTAGTGCGGTGCGTAGCCCCTCCTCGATCACCGGGTGGTAGAACGGCATCTGCAGCATCTGCGCCACGGTCATTTCCGCCTGCAGCGCCCATGCGAGCAAGTGGCCGATATGCTCGGCATCGGGGCCGACCATCTCGGCGCCGAGGAAGCGCCCGGTGGAAGGATCGGCGTACACGCGCAGGCGCCCCTGGTTGCGCAGCATGACGCGCGAGCGGCCCTGGTCTTCGAACGAGACCTCGCCGGCGGCGAGCGCATTGGTCTTGAGCGCGGCGAAGCCCGGACCCACGATCGCGATCTGTGGATCGGTGAAGACGATGCCGAGGAGGGCTCGCCGCGCTCCCGCCTTCACGCGCGGAAAGGCGGCCGCGTTCGCGCCCGCGATGCGGCCTTCGTCGGCCGCTTCGTGCAGCAGCGGCATGTCGTCCGCCGCGTCTCCCGCGATGAAGATCGGCGAGGTGCCGGCCTGTGCGGTATTGCGGTCGAACGCCGGGACTCCGCGCGCATCGCGCTCGAGCTCGAGGGACTCGAGGCCCAAGCCGTCCACGTTCGGCAGGCGTCCCGTGGCGGCGAGCACGTAGTCGAAGCGCTCGGCGCGCTTCTCACCGCCGGGCGACATGTAGTCGATCTCGACCTCGTCGCCGATGCGCTCCACGCGCGACACGTGCGCGTTGGGGTCGAGGGTGAAGTCCGCGCCGAAGGCTTCGAGCGCCGCGCGCTGCACGTAGGGATCGGTGATGGGGCCCAGCCGGCCGCCGCGCCCGAGCACCACGACGCGCACGCCCAGGCGCGCGAGCGCCTGGCCGAGCTCCAGGCCGATGACGCCCGGGCCGAACACCGCCACGGAGCGCGGCAGGTCGTCCCAGTCGAAGACGTCGTCGTTCACCACCAGCCGGTCGCCGATCGCGTCGAGAATGGGCGGGATGGCGGGGCGCGAACCCGTCGCGATGACGATGGCGCGCGCTTCGATGCGCCGCTCGCCGACCTGCAGCGTGTTGCGGTCGACGAACTTCGCATAGCCGCGCACGTGATCGGCTTCCGGAATCGCCTCCACGCCCTCGATCACGAAGCCCACGAAGCGGTCGCGCTCGCGCTTCACGCGCGCCATCACCTCGCGCCCGTCGATGCGCAGCTTCCCGTCGATGTGAACGCCGAAGCCGCGCGCACGCCCGATGGCGTGCGCGGCTTCCGCCGCGGCGATGATGAGCTTGGAAGGCATGCAGCCGACGCGCGCGCAGGTGGTCCCGTAGGTGCCGCCTTCGATCAGGACCGCACGCACGCCCGCGGCGCGCGCCGCGCGGTAGGCCGCGAGGCCCGCCGTGCCGGCACCGATGACCGCGACATCGACTTTCAGGTGGGTCGTCATATGAGTCTCAGTCGTGCTTCCGTGGCATTCCTTACGCGACCTTCCTCTCGTCGCGGGCGAAGTATTTCTCGAGCTCGTCCGCGCCGCCGATGAGCTTTCCGCCGATGAACACCTGCGGAGCGGTGCCCTTGCCGGAAACCGCGCGCAGGGTGGAGGACGTGATGCCCTTGCCGAGCGTGACTTCCTCGTAGACGAGGCCGGCCTGGTCGAGGAGCGCCTTGGCGCGCGCGCAATGCGGGCAGCCTTCCTTGGCGAAGATCACCACGGGCTCGGGCGCCTTCTCGCGCGGGGCGATGTAGGCGAGCATGGTGTCGGCATCCGAGACCTCGAACGGGTCGCCTTCCTTCTCCGGCTCGATGAACATCTTCTCGACCGCGCCGTTCTTCACCAGCATCGAATAGCGCCAGGAGCGCATGCCGAAGCCCAGGCTCGACTTGTCGACGAGAAGCCCCATGCCGCGCGTGAACTCGCCATTGCCGTCGGGGATGAAGGTGACGTTCGGGGCGTTCTGGTCCCTTTGCCACTCGCTCATCACGAAGGCGTCGTTCACCGAGATCACCACGATCTCGTCGACGCCGACCTTCCTGAAGGTGGGCGCGAGCTCGTTGTAGCGCGGCAGGTGCGACGAGGAGCAGGTGGGCGTGTAGGCCCCGGGGAGCGAGAACACCACCACGGTGCGCCCGTTGAAGAGCTGGGCGCTGGTGACGTCCTTCCACTGGCCGTCCTTGCGGGTGCGGAAAGTGACCTGGGGAACGCGTTTACCTTCGGAATTGGCGAGCATGGCGGGATTCTCCGGTGGCGAATTGATTAGGTATTGCCACGAGTGTAAGGTTCCTTGATTGATTTGCCCAATTGATTATCGTTATAATTTCGATTGCCCAGGCCTATGGAACGACCATGACGCTGACCGAGCTCAAGTACGTCGTCGCCCTCGCGCAGGAGCGCCATTTCGGGCGCGCCGCGCAGAAGTGCTTCGTGACCCAGCCCACGCTGTCGCTCGCCCTCGCCAAGCTCGAGGACGAGCTCGGCGTGAGGCTCTTCGAGCGCAACAAGAACGAGGTACTGGTGACCGGGCGCGGCCAGGCGATCGTCGAGCAGGCGCGGCGCGTGCTGGACGAGGTCGGCAAGATCCAGGGGATCGCGCGCGGCGGCCGTGACCAGCTCGCGGGGGCGCTGCGCCTGGGCGTGATCCCGACCATCGGCCCGTACCTGCTGCCGGAGCTCATCCCGATCCTGAGGAAACGCGCGCCCGAGATGCCGCTCGTGATCGAGGAGAACCTCACCGGGAACCTGGCACCGATGCTGCGCGAGGGCGAGCTCGACGTGGTCATCATCGCGCTGCCTTTTTCCATCCCCGGGGTGAAGACCGAGGTGGTCTACGAGGAGCCCTTCAGCGTGGTGGTGCCCGAGGGGCATCGCTGGCAGGTGAGGAAGGGCGTGAGGCCCACCGAGCTCGCCGAGGAGAACCTCCTCGTCTTGAACAACGGCCATTGCTTCCGCGACCAGGTGCTCGAAGCGTGCCCCGGCCAATCGAACACCGCGCTTCCCGAGGGGCGCGCCGGCAGCTCGCTCGAGACCATTCGCAACATGGTGGCCTCGGGCCTGGGCGTGAGCGTGCTGCCGTCTTCCGCGCTCACCGCGCGCTACGCCTCCCGCATGCTGAAGGTGGTCCCCTTCTCCTCGCCGGTGCCCTCGCGCAAGGTGGCACTCGCATGGCGCACCAGCTTCGACCGGCCCCTCGCGGTGCAAACCCTGTCCACCGCGATCCGCGCCATCAAGATGCCTTGCCTCAAGATGGTCTCCTGAAAAGTGGTGTCAGGGAAAAGTGGTGTCAGGTACGACTTTTTAAGTCGTACCTGACACGACTTTTTAAGTTGTACCTGACACCACTTTCTAAGCGAGGTCCTTCACCAAGGCGGCGCGGGTAGCGTCGGGCACGGGATCGAGAGTGGCCTGATAGTCGGGATGGTCGATGCCGATGGCGAGACTCACGCCGTACTTGAGCGCCTCGGCCATCTCGCGGGTGAGCTCGAAGCGCAGGAAGTGGACGGAGGAGGTCTTCTCGTCGGTCTCGCGCTCGAGGTCTTCGTCGGCGATGGCGTAGACGCGAGCGGAGCCCTCCACGCGCACCCACGTCTTGTCCTCGACGCCCTTCAATTTCCCGAGCGCGACGCGGCGTTCCTCGACGTCCTCGTACTCGATCATCATGGTCGCCTTGAAGTTGCGCCCGTCGGGGATGAGCGGGTTGTAGGCGTCGATCTCCTCCTGGATGCCGTGCTCCTCGAAGATCTTCTCGGCGCGCAGCATCTCCTGCACCTGGTAGCGCATGGTGAGCTCGTCTTCGAAGATGAGCGTCACATGCTCGCCGAGATGCACGCTGCGGTTCTTCTTGTGCGCGATCACCTGTGCGCGGAATTCCTTGCGGGCCTTGGCGTAGGCCTCGAGCGTCATGAGCGAAGCGGGGGAGAGTTTCGGCATTTCAATCGGGGAGGCCATAGGCCATTCTCATGAGGGTGATGGGATGGCGCAACTCCGCCTTGCCTATTGCGTCCAGCGTGCCGAGGCCTTCCTCGATGTGGTGCGCGGCGAGCTGGCAATCGGAGGTCTTCAGCCCGATCTTCTGAACGCGCGAGTGGCAGGGCACGTGATAGGCGACTTTGCCGAGGGCGCGCGGAAATTCCGTCTTGAGCAGGCCGTCGCGGCGGCGCGCCATGAGGTATTCGAAGGGATCGAACATCGCGTCACGCACCGCCTTCACGTCCTCGTCATGCGGGAAGAGGAGCGGCAACTCCTGCTTGAACATGAGCGTGCACGACGGCACCGGCGTCACGATCGCGTATCCCTCCCGCGCGAGCTTCACGAGATGCGGGAGGTTCTTCTCCTTCAGCTTCTCGACTGACTCGAGGTCGCCCTGCTCGAGCTTGGGCATCCCGCAGCAAGCTTCCTTCTCGACCAGCACGTAGGGAATCTCGTTGTGGTCGAGGATCTTCGTGAGGTCGTGGCCGATGCCCGGCTCGTTGTAGTTCACGTAGCAGGTGGCGAAGATCGCGACCTTGCCCGGGGCGCGCTCGCCGTCCCTCACCACGTGGCTCCTGCTCGGCGCGGCGTTGGGCCGGAACTTGCGCGGCGCGAAATCCGGCAGCCACGCGTCCTTGTGCACGCCCGCGATGCCGGCGCCCAGGGCGCGCAGCGGCTTCGAATGCGCGGCGGCGTTGACGACCTGCACGACGACCGGGATCGTGGCGAGCTTGCCGTTGCGGTCGGTCGACGAAAGCATCCGATCGCGCAGCGGATGCTTCATCTTGCCTTCCTTGAACTGGTAGGCCTTGGCGCGCAGCATCAGGTGCGGAAAGTCCACGTTCCACGGATGCGGCGGAACGTACGGGCACTTCACCATGTAGCAGAGGTCGCACAGGTAGCACTGGTCCACCACCTCCCAGTACTTTTCCTTCGGCACGTCGTGCACCTCGCCCGATGCGCCCTCGTCCACGTAGTCGAAGAGCTTCGGGAACGTGTTGCACAGGCTCACGCAGCGCCGGCACCCGTGGCAGATGTCGAAGATGCGCTGCGCCTCGGCGAGGATCTTCGGTTCCTCCCAATACTCGGGATTCTTCCAGTCGATCGGATGCCGTGTCGGCGCCTCGAGGCTGCCTTCGCGTTGTGTCACGTTGGGGAGGCACAGACCGGGGTCAGACCCCACTCTGACCCCGGTGGTGGTTTCTAGTCGGTGAGTTGGTCGAGGGCCTTCTGGAAGCGGTTGGCGTGCGAGCGCTCCGCTTTCGCGAGCGTCTCGAACCAATCCGCGACTTCCTCGAAGCCTTCGCCGCGCGCGGCCTTGGCCATGCCCGGGTACATGTCGGTGTACTCGTGGGTCTCGCCGGCGACGGCGGCCTTCAGGTTCTGGCGCGAGCTGCCGATGGGAAGGTCGGTGGCCGGATCGCCCACCGCGGCGAGATAGTCGAGGTGGCCGTGCGCATGCCCGGTCTCGCCCTCCGCGGTCGAGCGGAAGAGCGCGGCCACGTCGTTCTGGCCTTCGACGTCGGCCTTGTTCGCGAAATAGAGGTAGCGGCGATTCGCCTGGGACTCGCCGGCGAACGCGGCCTTGAGGTTGTCGTGGGTCTTGGTGCCTTTGAGGGGCTTCATGGGGGGCCTCCAGTGGAAAAGACTGCGGGAAAGCGACAATCCGGATCTGCCGTTCGAGAGTAGTCCGCGCGCGTGGCAAGCGTCCAATTGATTGTACCGATGCGCGCGATTGGCGCGGGCTATGAGGTGGCGCGGAGCCTCTTGAGGGTGCTGCGAAATGCGCGGGCCGCCGAATCCTCGGCGGCGTGGCGCCGATTCTCGACCACCGGCGCGCCTCCCACAAAGACGTCGCGAACGCGGTTGGAGTTCCCGGAAAAGATCGCCACGCCGAGCGCGGCCGACGCCCGCAGGCCCTCCAGGTCGATGTCTTCGCCATCCAGCACCACGAAATCCGCGCGGCGTCCCAGCGCGATCATCCCGGCGGGTTGCCCCGTCGACTGGGCGCCGCCCGCGGCCGCGCCGAGCCAGAGATTGGCGGCCACGTCGGGCGAAGCCTCGTCGGCGATCACGTTGCGCACGCGGTGGCGCAGGCGCTGGCTGTATTCGAGCGCGCGCAGCTCCTCGAAAGGGCTCACCGACACGTGGCTGTCGCCGCCGATCGACCACGCTCGCCGCGCCTCGAACCACGGGGCGAACTCGAAGATGCCGTCGCCCAGGTTCGCCTCGGTCATCGGGCAGAGCCCCACGCAGGCGCCGCTGCGGCCGAGCGCGCGCATCTCGATCTGCGTGAGGTGCGTCGCATGGATGAAGCACCAGCGCTCGCCCACCTCCACCAGCTCCATCACCCATGCGAGCGGCGTCGTGCCGTGGGTCTCGACGCACTCGGTGACCTCGCCCACCTGCTCCGAGACGTGCATGTGGATCGGCATGGTCGCGTCGAGGTGCGCCACGGCGTCGACGAGCTCGGTCAGCAGCAGCGCATCGACCGCGCGCACCGAGTGCGGCGCCACGCCCAGGCGCAGGAGCGGATTGGGAAGATGGAAGGCCGCGACCTCGCGCAGGATCTCGACCACGAAAGCCGGATCGCCGCCGAAGCGCTTCTGCGCGCGCGACAGAACGCGGTGGCCAAGACCGCCGTGGGCGTAGAGGACCGGCAGCAGCGTGAGCGCGATGCGGCTCTCGGCCGCGGCTCCCACGATGCGGTTGGCCATCTCGGCCTTGTCCGCGTAGGGGCGCCCGTCGAGGTCGTTGTGCAGGTAGTGGAACTCGGCGACGGTGGTGTAGCCGTGCTTCAGCATCTCGATGTAGAGATGGCGCGCGATCGCTTCGACGTCCTCGGGCGTGAGGATCTGCACCAGGCGGTACATCTCTTCGCGCCAGGTCCAGAAGTCGTCGGTGGGGTGGCCGCGAAACTCGGCGAGCCCCGCCATGGCGCGCTGGAACGCGTGGGAGTGGACGTTGGCGATGCCGGGAAGGAGCGGCCCGGCGGCGCGCGCGGCCAAGCCCGGTGCCGCCCCGGCCACGACGCTCGAGACGATGCCGGCGCCGTCCCACTCGACGAGCACATCGCGCGCCCATCCGGAGGGCAGCAGCGCGTCGCAAGCGAAAAGGGCGGCCATGAAGTTCTCTATGATACCGGCCATGAAGCGCCTTCTCCTGATGAACGCCCGCATCGCCACCCTGCGCGGCGCGCGCTATTCGATGATCGACAACGGGGCGCTGCGCGCCGAGGACGGGCGCATCGCGTGGATCGGCGCGGCCGCCGAGCTCACGCCGCGCCGCCACGCCGAGGGCGAGGAGGTGATCGACGCGAAAGGCGCGCTCGTCACGCCCGGGCTGGTCGATTGCCACACCCACCTGGTCTACGCCGGCGAGCGCGCGCGCGAGTTCGAGATGCGCCTCGCGGGGCTGAGCTATGCCGACATCGCCAAGGCGGGCGGCGGCATCGTCGCCACGGTGAAGGCCACGCGCGCCGCCGGCAACGCGGAGCTGCGCGCGGCCTCGGCGCGCCGGCTCGAGTCGCTCATGTCCGAGGGCGTGACGACGGTCGAGATCAAGTCGGGCTACGGCCTCGATGTCGACCAGGAGCTGCGCTGCCTCAGGATCGCGCGGAGCCTCGCCGCCGACCACGCGGTTTCGATCTGCACGACGCTGCTGGGCGCCCATGCCATTCCGCCCGAATACCAGGGGCGCGCCGAGGCGTATGTGGACGCGGTCTGCGCGCAGATGATCCCGCGCGCGGCGGCCGAGGGCCTGGCGAGCGCCGTCGATGGATTCTGCGAGACGATCGCGTTCTCCCGCGAGCAGGTCGCGCGCGTGTTCGAAGCCGCGGGCGCCCACGGCCTGCGCGTGAAGCTGCATGCCGACCAGCTCAGCGACTCGGGCGGCGCCGCGCTCGCCGCGCAGTTCGGCGCGCTCTCCGCGGATCATCTCGAGCACGCGAGAGAGGCGGGCATCGCCGCGCTCGCGAAAGCGGGAACCGTGGCGGTGCTCCTGCCGGGCGCCTTCTACTTCCTGCGCGAAACGAAGCTGCCGCCGGTCGCGCTGCTGCGCAAGCACGGCGTGGACATGGCGATCGCCACCGATTGCAATCCGGGGACTTCGCCCTGCACGTCGATCCTCACCATGATGAACATGGCGTGCCTCGCGTGGCAGATCGCCGGCCTTCGTCCCCGCGCCGTCGCTTTCGAAGGCCGCCTACGTCAGTGAGTGATGCGGGCGAAAAAAGGGCCGCGAATGCGGCCCTCTTTGTTGACGAGCGTAACGGCGTCAGTTGATCGGCGTGCCGTCCTCGCGGATGTCCTCACCCACGCGCAGCGAGCGGCCCGGGGCCTGCGCCATGCGGGTGGTGTATTCCAGGCCGCGGTAGACGTAGCGGACGTCATAGCCCTGCAGGGCGCGCCCGCCCTCGGCCACCACGCGGCAGCGCGAATAGTCGAGGTCGTTCTGCGGGTTGCTGTTGTGCTCCTTGTCGACCTTGTTGCCGATGAGGCCGCCCAGGAGCGCGCCGCCCAGGGTGGCGCCGGCGCTGCCGTTGTCGAATTGGTGGCCGACCACGCCGCCGACCACCGCGCCGGCGACCGTGCCGTTCACGTTGCTGTCATGGGTCTCGCGGCGCTCCTCGTAGTGACCCGCGCGCGGGTTCCAGCACTCTTCGCGGCGGTTCGCGGCCTCATAGACGGGGCGCGAGTCGATCACGCGCGCGAATTCCTGGCGCTCGCGATAGGACTGCGCATACACCGGCGCCGGGGGGGCATAGGCGTTCTCGTTGTACCAATTGCCGTAGCGATCGTACGCGGCATGTGCCACCGGGGCGATCACCGTGAAAACCGATGCCATTGCGATGGCGAGCTTCTTCATTGCGTCCTCCAGATGGAATGCCTTGGGAGCAAGGCGTGTGTCGTGAGTAGACACGGGGGCGGCGCGCGCCGTTCGCAGTGCAGCTCCCATTGCGTTGTAAGAGGGAGCGCAAAGCCGTGTAGAGGTTTGGCTACGCGATGCTTCGAATCAGTCGAATCGGCGCCATCCATCGAGCTCGCGGTGAAGCTCGAGCCGGGGGATCTCGACCCTTCATCGGGGAGGGATCTCGCTACTACCCATGTCGCTCGAACTCCTTCGACTTCTTCTCTTGCGCGAAGAGCGGGGCATCCCCCTCTCGAGCTTCATCCCGAGCTCGCTGGATGGCTCTCCGGGCAAGTGCCGATCATCGCCCAGCGTTTGAATAACGCGCCCAGAAGAACGGCGATGCGCGACGCGTTCAACGACGAATGACAACGGCGCCGGGGGGCCGGCGCCGTTGTGTTTTCCGCGCGAGGCTAGCGGCGGTACTGCGGCGGCTCAGGGGCCGGCTCCTCGATGGGGCGGATATCCACTGCCACAGCGCTCGACCTCGCGCGTGACGGGGCGGCGCTCGACCTCAACCGACGAACCCGGGCTGTTTTTCTCACGGTCGACCTGGTTGCCGACCAGCCCGCCCACGATCGCACCGGCGGCGGTGCCGCGATCGCGCCCGCCGCTGCTATTGCCGAACTGGTGGCCGATCACGCCGCCGGCGATGGCGCCGATCACGGTGCCCGCGCCGATGGGGGCGCCGTTGTCCTGGCGCGTTACGGTGCGCTCCTCGTATCCGCGGCGCTGTTCGCTCCAGCACTCCTCGCGGTTCACCGGGACGCGGTCCATGGTGGCGCGCACGGAAACCACCTGCGCCGAATCCGTGAACGACTCCGCCATCGCCCCCAGCGACGTGAAAGCGGCGGCCACCGCGGTAACTATCAGGGTCTTCTTCATCGAGCACCTCTTGGGTTGAGTGAAACTGGAATTTGGACCCGTGGCGAGGCCCCGGGTTGCATGACCTTTCGAGCTAAACGCCCGAGCGGCGGAGCGGTTGACTGCCCGCCCAGTCCGAGGCGAGCTCCAGCTGCTCGCGCAGGATGGGGCGGATTTCCCCGGCGAGCTCCTCGCGGAAGGTGTACGGAGAGGTCTCGTCCATGTACAGGCACTCGGCCATCTCCAGCTGCACCGCGTGCACTCCCCGCGCGGGGTTGCCGTAGGTGCGCGTGATGTGGCCGCCCTTGAAGCGCCCGTTCAGCACCGCCGTGTATCGCGAGTGTCGGCACAAGGCGACAAGCAGCGACTCGGCGAGTGCGGGATCGCACGACGCGTTGTCCGCGGTGCCGAGGTTGAAGTCCGCGAGGCGTCCCTCGAAAAGCCGCGGCAGGACCGACATGATGGAATGCGCGTCCCACAGGATCGCGACACCGTGTTCCGCGCGCACGCGCTCGATCTCGCGCGCGAGGCGCGCATGGTATGGCTTCCACAATTTCTCCACGCGCCTTGCGATCTCGGCGTCATCGGGCTCGCCGCCGCGATAGAGCGGTTGCCGGTCGAAGGTATCCGTGGGGCAGAGCTTCGGCGTGTCGCGCCCCGGGTAGAGGTTGGCGCCGTCGGGCGGGCGGTTCACGTCGACCACGTAGCGCGAGTAGTTGGCGGTGATGACGGTCGCGCCGAGCTCGGCCACGAAGTCGTAGAGGCGCGCCAGGTGCCAGTCGGTATCGGGGCGGCGCACCGCGCAATCGTTCAGGGTGCGTCCTGCCGAATGCGGCACGAACGTGCCCACGTGAGGCATCGAGACGACGAGCGGTGTATCGCCGCGACGATATCCGTAGGGCCACACGCTGCGCTCGGACAACCACATCGTGTCAGCGATCCTGTTTCGGCGCGTCCGATTTGCGCGACAGGCGCGAGATCAGCTCAGCCGCCGCGCGTTCCGAGCTTTCGTCGAGCGCGCGTTGCTCTTCGGGCGCGAGGACCGGCTCCGGCTCGGGAGGCGGGGGAGGGGCGCGCTTGGCCGGACGGCGCCGCAGGGCCTTGCGCATGCGCGGGATGACGCGCCATGCATCGTGGCCGTCGAAGGGTCCGATCGGAAGCAATGCGATGATGATGAGGAAGATGTTGAACTTCGTGAAGACGAAGTACATCGGTCCCCAGACCAGCAGCGACAAGGGAATCTCGTGGAAGGGAATGAACGAATTCGCCGCCAGCGCGAGGACGAGCACCGCGACCTGCGCCGCGACGCCGCCCCAGGCGACGGCGATCGCATCGCCCGGTCTTGCGTTGTATTCGTTGTACGAAGTCTCCCCGTGGAGCCCGACAAGGGAGATGGCGGCAACCTTGAGGCCGCGTCGGCGCAGCATCGCGACGTGCCCGAATTCATGCGCCATCATCACGAGGAAAAGGGCCGCGGCGCCGATCAATGTCGAGACGACGTCCATGAAGATGATGTAGAGCCACGCGAAGTTGAGGAGCACGGTCCAGTGCATCGAGACCGGAATTCGCCCCCACGTGCCGAGCTGCCAATGGTCCTGTCGCATCGTCGCTAGAGAGGAATTTTGAGCCGCCGTGACTTCGCGACGCGCCGGGCCTTTTCATACCCCGCGTCGGCATGACGCACGACGCCGAGCGCGGGATCGTTCCACAGCACGCGCTCGATCCTCTTCGCCGCGGCGGGTGGGCCGTCGCACACGATGACCACACCCGCGTGCTGCGAGTAGCCCATGCCCACGCCGCCGCCGTGGTGGATCGACACCCACGTGGCGCCGCCCGCGGTGGAGAGGAGCGCGTTCAGCAGCGGCCAGTCGGACACCGCGTCGCTGCCATCGAGCATCGACTCGGTCTCGCGGTTGGGGCTCGCCACCGATCCGGTATCGAGATGGTCGCGGCCGATCACGATGGGCGCCTTCAGCTCGCCCTTTGCCACCATCTCGTTGAACGCGAGGCCCGCGAGGTGGCGCTCGCCCAGGCCCAGCCAGCAGATGCGCGCCGGCAGCCCCTGGAAGCTGATGCGCTCGCGCGCCATCTCGAGCCAGCGGTGCAAGTGCTTGTCGCGCGGGAAGAGCGACTTCACCTTGGCGTCGGTCCTGTAGATGTCCTCGGGATCGCCGGAGAGCGCGACCCAGCGGAAAGGTCCCTTGCCCTCGCAGAAGAGCGGGCGGATGTAGGCGGGCACGAAGCCGGGGAATGCGAAGGCATCGGCGACGCCTTCATCCTTCGCGACCTGGCGGATGTTGTTGCCGTAATCCACCGTCGGAATGCCGCGGCCGTGGAGCTCGAGCATCGCGCGGACATGCGCCACGATCGACGCGCGCGCCGCGGACTCGACCGTCTTGGGATCGGACTTGCGCTCCTCGTCCCAGCGCTCGACGCTCCAGCCGGAGGGGAGGTAGCCATTCACGAGGTCATGCGCCGACGTCTGGTCCGTGACGAGATCCGGCCGCACGCCGCGCTTCACGATCTCCGGGAGGATCTCCGCGGCATTGCCGAGAAGCCCCACGGAGACCGGGATCTTCGTCTCGCGCATGATGGCGAGCGCTTCGTCATAGTGCTGGCGCATCGCTTCGGCGAACGTCTCGTAGGTGCCTTGCACGATGCCCTGCGAGCCGATGTAGATCCACGAGCCCGCCGTCATCTGGCCGTACATCATGAGGCCCTTGCGGTCGAGCTCGTTGAAGTGGTCCCACGTCGCCCACTTCGGCACGAGGTTGGAGTTGGCGATGAGGACGCGCGGCGCGTCGGCGTGGGTCTTGAAGACGGCGACGGGCTTGCCGGACTGGATGAGCAGCGACTCGTCGTCGCCGAGGCGCTTCAGCGTCTCGAGGATCGCGTCGAAGCATTCCCAGTTGCGCGCGGCCTTGCCGATGCCGCCGTAGACCACCAGCTCCGCGGGGTTTTCCGCGACCTCGGGGTCGAGGTTGTTCTGGATCATGCGGAACGCGGCTTCCGTGAGCCAGCTCCTGCAGGTGAGCTTCGCGCCGCGCGGGGCGCGCACCACTTCGCCGATGCGCCGATGGGTCATGGGCATTATTATGCGTGTGTTCGCGAAAAGGAGATGCCCATGCTCGTCAGGAAAGCCGCCGGCCGCGAGTGGGCCGCAACCGATTACCCGGGCATCGAGCGCAGCCTCTTCCGCAACAACGAGGCCGGAGGCCGCTCCTCGGTGGTGCGACTGAAAGGGGGCGCGCGCTTCCCGCAGCACGCGCACCTTGGAACCGAGGAGGTCCTGGTCCTCTCCGGACGCGTGACCATCGGCGCGGCCGAGCTCGACCCGGGCGACTACCTGTTCACCACGCCCGGCGAGGAGCACGACGTGGTGGCGCTCACCGACGCCGTGATCTTCGTGTCGTCGCAGAAGGCCACGCCGGTGATCGGGCTCTAGCCATGCCCCTGGTCTACCAGGCGCGGGCTGCACTCGCGCCATGAGTGAAGCGCCCGACCTCGACGCGTACTTTCGCCGCATCGCCTATCGGGGCCCGCCGGCTGCCACGCTCGCCACGCTGCAAGCCCTGCATGCATTGCACGCCGAATCGATCCCGTTCGAGAACCTGTCGCCTTTGCTGGGCGAGAGCGTCAGGCTCGATCCTGCGAGCCTGGAAGCGAAGCTGGTGCGCGGTGGGCGCGGCGGATGGTGCTTCGAGCACAATCTCCTTTTCTCGCATGTCCTCCTCGCGCTCGGCTTCGACGTGACGCGGCTCGCGGCGCGCGTGCGCTGGAACGTGCCCGCGGGCACGGTCGCGGCGCGCAGCCACATGCTGCTGCGGGTGAGGCTGGGCGAGGGCGACTACATCGCCGACGTGGGTTTCGGCGGGCTCACGCTGACCGCGCCCCTCGCGTTGCGCGCCGGCATCGAGCAGCCGACGCCCCACGAGCCCCATCGCCTGCGCGCGCTCGACGGCGGTTACCTCCTCGAGGCGAAAATCGCCGGCGAGTGGCAGGCCCTCTACACCTTCGAGATGCACGAGCAGCAGGTCGCCGACTACGAGGTCAGCAACTGGTACCTGTGCAACCACCCGCAGTCGATCTTCCTTGCCGGCGTCATCGCGGCGCGCGCCGCCCCCGACGGGCGCCACGCGCTACGCAATACGCGCTACTCGATCCACCGTCCCGACGGCACGACCGACAAGCGGTTCATTGCGAGCGTCGACGACTACATCGCTACACTTTCCGGTCCCTTCCAGATTCGCCTTCCGGACGCGCCGCGGCTGCGCGGGAAGCTGCAGGACCTGCTCGATGCGAACCCTCGAAGCTGAGCGACCGACGATGCCCGCCTTGAAGTCTCCGGGGTCCCGGTGCGATCTCCTGGTTCTCCGTATGATCGTCTTGTGCGCGGCGCTGGTCGCCCAACAAGCGCAGGGGCAGCGCGCCGCGACCTTCGACAAACGCGTCAAGGACTACGTGGTCCACGACGCCCGATCGATCCGCATCGACGACGTCCGCGTGATCGACGGCACGGGCGCCGCGGCGAAGGCGGGCCAGTCGCTCCTCATCCGCGACGGGAAGATCGAGCGCATCGCGCCCTACGAGGCGCTGCGCGCGGAGGCCGCCGACGTCGTCATCGAAGGCAAGGGCCGCAGCGTCACGCCCGGCCTCGTGATGATGCACGAGCATCTTTTCTTCCTCGACGTGCTCGGCGAGGCGCCGATGTACAACTCCGAGCCCTTCGCCGCGCCCAAGGCCTACCTCGCGTTCGGCGCCACCACCATCCGCACCGCCGGAACGATGCACGGCACCGACGACCTCGAGACCGCGCGCATGATCCGCGAGGGCAAATTCCTCGGCCCCGAAGTGCGCGTCACGGCGCCGTTCGTGAACGGCCCGGGGAGCTTCGCCTTCCAGCTGCGCCCCATCGACAACCCCGCCGACGCGCGCCGCATCGTGGGCTTCTGGGCCGACGAGGGCGCGAGCTCGTACAAGATCTACCAGAACATCTCGCGCGAGGTGCTCGCCGCGGCGATCGACGCGGCGCACAAGCGCGGCCTCAAGGTGACCGGGCACCTGTGCTCGATCACCTTTCGCGAGGCCGCCCTGATGGGCATCGACAACCTCGAGCACGGCGTCGCGGTGGCGAGCGATTTCGTCGCCGACAAGACGCCCGACCTCTGCCCGAAGCGCGACGTTCCGGAGGACGCGCTCCTCGCGCTGGCGCCGGAATCGCCGCGGCTGGCGGAGCTCATCGACCTGCTGGTGCGCCGCAAGGTGGCCGTCACCTCGACGCTCGCGGTGTTCGCCGCCGGCATCGTCGACTGGTTTCCGGCGCCCGACGATCTCCTCATGCTCAACAACGAGTCGCAGAAGTCCGCGCTGCGCTTCCTCGCGCGCTATCGAGGAGCGCCCGAGCGGCGCGAACGCGCATTGCGCCTGCTGCGGGCGGAGATGCGCTTCGAGCGCGCCTTCGTCGCGGCCGGGGGCACGCTCATGGTCGGCACCGATCCCACCGGCTGGGGCGGGACGCTGCCCGGGCCCGGCAACCATGCGGCGCTGCGCCTGCTGGTCGAGGCCGGCTTCACCCCGCTGGAGGTGCTGCGCTTCGCGACCGTCAACGGCGCGCGCTACCAGGGCATCGAAGATCGCGTCGGCGCGCTCGCCGAGGGCAGGCAGGCCGATCTCATCCTCGTCGACGGCAAGCCCGACGAGGACATCCGCGAGCTCAGCCGCATCGACCTCGTGTTCAGGAACGGCATCGCCTACGACTCGAAGAAGATCGTCGACAGCCTGAAAGGAAAGGTGGGACGCTGATGGACATGAGACCCCTGGGCCGCTCCGGCCTTTCGAGCGCCCCGCTCGTGCTGGGCGGCAACGTTTTCGGCTGGACCGCCGACGAGGCGACCTCGTTCGCGATCCTCGAGCGCTTCGTGGACCTCGGCTTCAACATGATCGACACGGCCAACACCTACTCGACGTGGGTGCCCGGCCACGTGGGCGGCGAATCGGAAACGATCATCGGCAAGTGGCTCGCGAAGAGCGGCAAGCGCGACCGCGTGCTGATCGCGACCAAGGTCGGCATGCAGATGGGCGGCGAGATCGGGCTCAAGCGCGCACAGATCGAGAAGCACGCGGAGGCATCGCTGAAGCGCCTGCGGGTGGAGCGCATCGACCTCTACCAGGCGCACAAGGACGATCCCGACACGCCATTCGAGGAAACGCTGGAGGCCCTCGGGCGCTTGGTGACAGCCGGCAAAGTGCGCGCGATCGGCGCCTCGAACTACTCGGGCGGGCGGCTGCGCGAATCGCTGGAGGCGGCGAAGCGCCTGGGGCTGCCGCGCTATGAGACGCTGCAGCCGGAATTCAACCTGTACGACCGCGCCGCGTTCGAGCGAGACCTGCAGCCTGTGGCGGTCGAATATGACCTCGCGGTGATTCCCTTCTTCGGGCTCGCCAAGGGTTTTCTCTCGGGCAAGTACCGCAAGCTCGCCGACATCGAGGGCCGCCCGCGCGCCGGCGGCCTCAAGAAGTATTTCGAGGGCGATCGCGGCGTGCGCATCCTCGCCGCGCTCGACTCGGTCGCGAAGCGCGCCGGCGCCACGCCGGCGCAGGTGTCCCTCGCGTGGATGATGGCGCAACCTTCCATCGCCGCGCCGATCGTGAGCGCGACCTCGATCGCGCAGCTCGATGAGATCGCCGGCGCCGCGCGCCTGCGGCTGGACGCGGAGGGGCTCGCGCAGCTCGACCGCGCGAGCCGCCCGGGCTAGCGCGCGCGAGGCTTCGCGGTTTCCTCGGCGCGCTCCGCCGCCAGCCTCGCCTTCGCCTCGGCCCTGGAACGCGCCAGCGCAGCCTTCGCTTCCCCGATGCAGGCCTTCTTGTCCGCGCCGCGCGATTCGTCGCACTCTTCCCTGGCGAGGTTGTACGCCGCCTTGGCTCGCGCGATCGCGGCGTTGTAATCGGCGCGTGGGCCGGGCTTGTAGGCGGCTTCGAGCTCCGCCTTCGCCACGTCACGTATCCCGTGAGCGCGTGCGACGCAAAGATCGAGGGCGTTGCCGTAACGCCCGCCGCACTTCTGGCGTTCGGCCTGGTACTGCGCGTCGATGCCTTTCTTCGCGGCCTGGTAGTCCTGCCTCGACATGCCCGCGCCCATGGCGGCGCCGCATGCGAGCGAAAGGACGGTTAGCGACACTCGAAGGGCGTTACGCATGGCGATCTCCTGGCGGGCGTTCAACGGCATTATGGCGTGACCGCGGCGCAGGTGTCGCGGTCCCCGTAATGTACGAGAATCGGGTAAAAGAGGGATGCCCGCATGAAGTCCTATTCGATGCAGTCCACCACCGAGCACGCCGCCATCGAGCTGCGCGAGGTCGCCATGCCCGAGCCCGGGCCGCGCCAATTGCTGGTGAGGATGCGCGCGGCGAGCCTGAACCGCGGCGAGTTCATCGTCGGCCACGGCCTGCAGAAGGCGGGCACGTCGAAGGCGATCGGCATGGAAGGCTCGGGTGAGGTCGCGAAGCTCGGTCCGGATGTCACCGGCTGGTCCATCGGCCAGCGCGTGATGGGGCGCTGCGCGGGCGCCTTCGCGGAATACGCGTTGATGGATCTTCGCGAGGCGATCGCCATGCCGCCCGATCTCTCGTTCGAGGAGGCGGCGGCGATACCGCTCACGTTCCTGGTGGTGCACGACATGCTCGTGGTCCAGGGAAAGCTCGCCAAGGGCGAATGGCTGCTCGTGACCGGCGTGTCTTCGGGCGTGGGTGTCGCGTCCCTTCAGGCGGCCAAGGTGCTGGGCGCGCGCGTGATCGGCACCTCGGGGTCGCAGGAAAAGCTCGAGCGGCTGAAGGCCGTGGGGCTGGACGTGGGAATCCGCACGCGCACGGGCGATTTCCACGACGCCGTGATGAAGGCCACCGACGGCAAGGGCGTGAACCTCGTCGTCAACACGGTGGGCGGATCGGTCTTCGCCGAGTGCGTGCGCTCGATGGCGTTCGAGGGGCGGCTCGCCACCGTGGGCTATGTCGACGGCGTCCTCAAGAGCGAGATCGACATCCAGGCGTTGCACGCCAAGCGGCTCACGCTTTTCGGCGTGTCCAACAAGATGCGCACGCCGGAGCAGCGCGCATCCGGCGTGCCGGGCTTCGTCGCCGACCTCATGCCGGCGATCGCCGCGGGGCGCATTCGTCCCATGGTCGATCGCGTCTATCCTTTCGGCGAGCTCGGGGAGGCGCGCGCCCACATGGAAGCCAACCGCCATCTCGGCAAGATCGTGATCGCGATATGACAAGGGTCCTCATCGCCGCCGTGCTGGCGGCCTGCGCCCTCGGCAATGACGCTTGGGCCGAGGCTTATCCATCGAAGCCGGTGCGCCTGGTCGTGGGCTTCGCGCCCGGCGGCGCGGCGGACACCGTCGCGCGCGCGTTGAGCGAGCCGCTCGGCCGCGCGCTGGGCCAGCCGATCGTGATCGAGAACCGCGCCGGCGCCGGCTCCTCCATCGCGGCGGAGAACGTCGCCCACTCGGCCCCCGACGGCTACAGCATCCTCATCGCGAGCCCGGCGAGCATCTCGGTGAACCCGGCGATCAACCCGAAGCTCAACTACAAGCCGGCGGACTTGCTGCCGATCACCAAGGTCTCGACTTCACCGTTGCTGATCGTCGTGAATCCCGCGACCGGCATCACCTCGGTGAAGGAGCTCATCGCGACCGCGAAGAAATCCCCCGGCAAGCTCAACTACTCGACCTCCGGCGTCGGCTCCGCGCCGCACTTCGGCGCCGCGCTTTTCTGCCAGGTCGCCGGCGTGGAGATGGTGCATGTGCCGTTCAAGGGCGGCTCGCCCGCGGTGGTCTCGCTCGTCGCCGGCGATACGCAGGTTTCCTTCGCCACGCCTCCCTCGGTCCTGCCGATGGTGAAGGCCGGGCGCCTGCGCGCGCTCGCCGTCACCAGCACCGAAAGATCGTCGCTCATGCCCGACGTGCCGGGCATGGCCGAGGCGGGCGTTCCCGAGTTCAGCATCGCCTTCTGGTACGGCATCTTCGTGCCCGCGGGGACGCCGCCGGAGATCGTGAGGAAGCTCTTCGAGGCGATCACCGTCGCCGCGCAGCGCCCCGAAGTGAAGGCGATGCTGGGGCGCGAAGGCACCGAGGTCGCCCTTTCCCGCTCGCCGGAGGAGTTCG
>WNFI01044353.1_pt1 | contig 20212 bp, 13 predicted proteins | sample 5400471 | NCBI WGS metagenome assembly WNFI01 (sample SAMN13153348, study PRJNA577476) | soil metagenome | isolation source: 100 cm saprolite on Douglas fir-dominated hillslope | place: USA:California | collected 2013-09-17
GAAGATGGCGATGTCCTGGTTGACGCCCGAGGTCGAGGTAAAGAGGTCGGCGTTGGCGGTGATCACTGCGGTGCCCCCGGTACCGCAGGGCGAAGACGTAATGCGGAGGCGGGTTGGATCCATGTCGACCCACGTCTGGCCGTCGCTGCCGCTGAGCACGTACTGGCTCATGCTCACCGCGCTGCGTAGATGGCCCTCGACGTCCAGGGCAAAGTTTTGCGTGACCCAGTGGGGTGCTCCGGCGGAAGCGAGGTCGCCGCTGAGCATGCTCGAGCCCCACACGGTCGAGCAGCTCGTCGGGTCAGGCGAGGCGCCGGCGTAGTCGCCCCAGCGGCATGGTGGTCCCCCTTGAGACGTGCATGAGAAATCCGTCTCAGCGACCGTGCTCTTGCGCAGGGTGACCTCACCCGACATGGTGTTGAGCGGCTCCGCCGCGCCGCGGCTCTGAGCTCTCACGTCATTGAGAGATGTCGCGCTTCCAGTGTTGTAGTCGATGATCGCGGCGTCTCCGTTCGAGGTCGGAGAAATGGCCGCGTTGAACAGGTAGAGATTCGGGTCGGAGAGCGTGCCCTCCTGGCGCCTCGCGGATGCAGGGCACGCACCACCCGAGCACGCGGAGGGGATCAGCTCGAACCATATGACGACGGTGCGTCCGCCCGCGCCCTGGACGGTGTGCTGCGTCCACACCGCTTCGGCGCCGCCAGCCCTGGGATCGGCATGCTGCACCGCCTGGGTGAGCCTCCCGTCCAGCGCATCGAGGGTCTGGTTCGGTGCCGGCTGAGGCACCTGAAATCCAGTGCCCGGGTTCCACGGCGTGATCGGGATGTCTCCGTCGTTCACGAGGCATGGAGGCACGGTGCACGTGCCCACTGCGATCGGGCTCACGTGCAGGATGCCGATGACCGCGAGGTCGACCGCGCTGATGTACGCCGTGGCGCCACTGTCGGTCGTGTTGCCTGGGACCGGCGTGAAGATCGGAATCGCCGGGTTCGCGTGAACCAGAGGGCTCCCCGACGTCCCGAATAGAGCCGGTACCGGCGCGGTACAGCTGGTGTCGCCGGCGGCGGGCTTCGAGATCGCCCAGATAGAGCTCGTTTGGAAGGTGGTTCCGGAATAGACATTGGTCCCGATGAGGATGAAGTTGGCGTCGTGGCCGAGCTTGGGAAAGTCGTTCAGCAATGCGGCCGTTGGGATATGGAAGTTGCACCAGTCGGTGTTGGCCAGCGTCAGAGTATTGAGGTCACCGGCCTTGGACCAACCGAAATCGATGTAGTTGACGGTGAAGTTGTTGTTCGTCTCGATCGACACGTACAACCATCGCCCGGCCTGCTGGTCCCACTGGACCTGCACGTCGGCAAATTGAACGCTGCCCGCAACGAAGCCGACGAAGGAGCTCAGGCCAACTTGAGAGAGGGAATTCAGGCTGCGGTCGTACATGCCGACCCGCGTGTTGACCATCTCGATGTAGTGCATCGGACCGATCGCACCGGTGGAATCAGACGGCGTGACACCGTTGGCAATGAGACCCTGCTGGTTCGCCCCTGTCGACAGCGCGGTTCGTGGACCCGCCGCAAACGAAGGCGCGTTCGTGGCATTCGAAGTCGCCGATGCACGGGTCAGCGGACCCCTGCGCACGGGCAACGCGTCATTGCCCCCCGCTGAAGGCGCGCCCGGTCCATGAGTTGCGAAAGCGCGCGCCGTCGCATCGGCGGGACGCACCGGCGCCGGGGCCGGCGATGGCGATGGGCCGGCTGTCGCGTAGGCGGGCGGAGCCAGGGCCACGATCAGCACGGACGCGCCGGCGGCGGCTGTCAGTCGCGCGATTTTGAGAGTTATCAAGCCAAGCAGCATTGTCGATCTCTCACACCGGCGCGATGTGCGGTTGGTGCCACGTCAGCCAGGCGCGCCACGAGACGGGTTGTCGGGCGGCGGCCAGGCCGGCGCTGTACCCCACCGCCCACCAGAACAGGAAGGTGACCGACAGGTCGCCCCACACGTCGCTCGTGAGCGTGATCGGGACAAGCGCCAGGCCGCCCACGAAGGCCGCCATCGGCAGCGCCGCTTCGAGCGTACCCGTGGCCACGACCGCTGGAAGCCGCCGCGCGGCGACGTATATCCCCAGCAGGTACAGGGCCAGGTAGGCCAGGCCGCCCAGGATGCCGGTGTCGACGAACATGCTCAGGACTGCGCTTTCACCCGGCGCGTAGTTCGGGTTCTGCGCGCCACCGCTGAACCGGTTTGCCGAGCTCCCCGAACTGCCAAGCCCCTCACCCAACGGGTGCCGGGCGGCCACTCGGAAATCGGCTTCCACGGTCCGCAGGTGTTCGAGAAACGACGGGTCGCCGGCCCTGACGACGCCGGCGCCGGGCGGCGTGGTGGGATTGAGGTTCTGGTCGACCACCGGACCGACGGTCGGATAGAAAAGGATCGTCAGCACCGATGCAGCCACGGTCAGCGACACAAGCCAGTACGTGAAAGGTCGCCGGATGATGAATGCAAGGAGCGCGACCTCGCCGACCATGGCGAAGATGGCCAGCCTCGTGACGCTGAACAAGATGCTCGCGACGGTTAGCGCGACCGCGACGATCGCGAAGTAGCGAGCGCTCCGGCCGATGCTCCCCCTTTCCACAAGCACAACGGCCATCGGCAGCACAAGGAGCGCCGTGTACGCAACACCGAGTGGGCTCAGGTACGTGGAAACCATTCGCCGCAGGTAAGCATCGGCGCCCAGCGTCTGAAAGAAGTTTTCGGGCAGCGACTGAGGCCCGTGATACTGGTAGCCAAGCCACGCCGAAAAGTCGTTGACGCCCCAGCTCAGCCATGCCCGCGTGGGGATGAGCCAGAGCTCCACCATGCCGAATGCGCCGACCACCGAGGCGGCGCCGACCACCAGCCAGAGGGCGATCGGAAGGTCGCGTTCGACCACGCCATGGAACGCGCGTCCCAATGAATAGAGCACTGGCATCAGCGCGACGATGCGGAACGACGCGAGCCTTCCCTGCAGCGAGGCGTTGCTCCCAAGCACGCCCGAGGGCAGAAGAAGGTAGATCACCATGATCGCCAGAAAAATCGCCGCCGCCACGTCAAGCGCGATCGGGCGTCCGATGCGGCCCTCCCGGTAAGCGCGCAGCAAGCGCAAGGCCACTATGACGAGCAGCAGCGCGAGAAGGCCCTCCTTCCAGAGCTGGACCACTCGCACCAGAACATGCGAGGTTCCAAGGCGAAGCAGAACCATGAGCAGGAAGTTGTGAAAGGCCATCCCCGCGACAAGAACCGCGAGACCGAGAATGGGCCTGCGCCATGCGACCCGGCCGGCCACGACCACGACGGCCAGCGCCACCAACGCAAGCACATCTCCGAAGAGACTCAGTGGCATCCGCCCATGCTAGTGGGGCCCCGGACGGCGATGCCATCGCGCGCGACCTTTACCATCGGGTGCGATGAGCTCGAAAATGGAAGGGGGTGACGCGGTTTCGCGCAAACCGCTTTCAACGTCGAGAAGCCCGCGCCTGGCACTCCTCGAAGCCGCCTTCACCAACTGGCGCGTGCCCGGCTACCTCGGATCGGTCGCGTACCGCGCGCGACGCGTGTCACCGGTGGTCTTCGAATGGCTGATGAACGTTCGCCTCGTGCTCAAAACGAGACAGGGTCCGGCGCTGCTCGCGCGCCTTCGCGATGTCAACGGACCCGCGGAAGTGTTCGGCCTCGACGAGTACGAGACACCGTGGTTGGATTGGTCGCGAATCAGCTATGTGATGGATGCCGGCGCGCATGTCGGTGGATTTACGCTGTGGGCGGCAGGCCGGTCCCAGTGCCGGATCATCGCGCTCGAACCGAACCCCTCCACCCGTGAGCTGCTCGAGGCCAACGTGCGGAGTCAGCGGCTCGATGATCGCGTCCAGGTTCAACCGTGGGCGCTCGCGGCAAGTCGAGGCGAACGTCACCTTCGTGCCGCACCGGACTCAGCCGCGACCGCGTTGGTGGAAGACTCAACCCGCGGCGACCTGGACGTGGAGGCGGTGACGCTCGCGGACGCCATCTCTTCGAGCGGGTTCCCGCGCTTCGACCTTCTCAAGATGGACATCGAGGGTGCCGAGCACGAGGTGTTCGGCGCGCTCGGCGCTGACACGCTTGGCCTGGTCGATTTCTGGATCGTCGAGTGCCACCCGGCGCCGGGCGCGTCGCAGGAGACGATCGTCAACGTCCTGACGACGGCCGGGTTCGAGGTCACCACCGTCGCCAAACCTCTCGGCCAGGCGCTGCTCATTGCCCGCCGAGCGGGACATTGAGGTTGGCCCGCCACCAGACGAAAACCCCCCCAACGTTTTCCGGCTGGGTTCCCAGGAGGGACGTGAAGAAGTCCACCATCCCCTGCTGGTTGTACATCGGTCCGACAACCACGGTCTGAACCTTCCAGCGGCTGAGGTCGGCGTCCATTGCAGTCCGAAGACCGGCCGTCAGGTCAGGATGCGCCCCTTGCTGGATCGCGATCATGGTCGACTGCGTAGTGCTCTGCGGCGGTCTGCCGCCACTTGGCAATCCGTTCACGTCCGGGACGATCAACGCACCCTCCGGCATGCGAAACCACATGCCGGACTCCATCTGCCAAAGCATCGGAAGGGTGGCCAGGTTCTGGCCCGGGCCAATTTGAAAACCCGGCGCGGTCGCGAATGGCGCGACCAGGGCCACCGAACCTTGAGGAATTCGTTTCACGTCTGACCCCGTGAAGAAAGCGGGTACCGGGTTCGGCGTCGACAACCAGGGAAGGGCCGGCAGCAGACAGATCAGAGACACCGCCACCCACGCCCACGAGGCGCGGGCCTTCCAGCCGGTCAAGGACTGCCTCAGCTCGCGCACGAAGAAGGCCATGGCGATGGCTGCGAGTAGATAGAAGAAAAGCATCAGCCGTGCCGGAAGCACGTTGTCGAACAGCGGAAGCGGCTGAAGGATCCGCCACGGCAGCGGGATGTGGAAGTGGATCCGGCCCGCGAGGTGAAGGTAGGGGCCAAGCGAGAGCAAGGCCACCAGTACGGCGACGATGGCCGTCCAGCGGATCAGCGCATTTGACCACCAGCGAAACGCGACGTAACCGAGCAGGGCGAGGAGCGGCAGTCCGATGTACGCATTCCACTCCGCTCCGTCGCCGGTCCACGAATGGCTGAGGTTCGCCAGTGACCGCGGAGCAACCAGCATCACGTCGGTCGGCACGACGAAGTTGAGGACGTCGGTGACATAGATGTTCTGCTCCCTCACCACGCCCGTGACGCGGTCCGGACCGAGAAAGGCGAAACCCAGCACGACCGCCGCCACCGGAAGAAACACGAAGACCGCAACCGACAGGCCGATCGCCGCATGCCGGACGCGGCGGACCACCTCTCCCCACCTCATCAGAGCCAGTACGACGATTCCAATCCCACCGATGAAGCCCGTCGTGAAAAGGATCTCGGGCGTCGTGAGCAGCTGCGCGATGCCCAGCAGGCCGAGCAGGAGGCCGGGGACCCACGCCCGCCGGCGCTGCCAAACCAGCAGCTCGGCGAGAAGGAGCATCGCGAGGGGCGGCGCCAGGCAGATGACGAGGTTGATGTGTCCGAGCGCGTGCGCCAGCAAGTAAGGCGAGAACCCATACAGCCAACCGCCCAGGAATGAGGCGAGCCGGTCCTTCACGAAGGCTTTGATGGCGAAGTACGCGCACCACGCCGAGCCCGCCATCGCCGCCGTGATGGCCAGGTCGTAGGCTGCGACTGGACCCAGCAGCGACATGAACGGGGCCAGCACGACGCCGGGCAGGAGCGGGATCAGAGTCCAGAACAGGTTCGCCCCGCTTGGGTAGATGAGGTAGTCGGTGAAAAGTGGGTTCAGGCCGTGTGTGATCGAGTACGGAACCCAGCCCAGCATCCACATGAACAGCTCGGAGTCGCCGGCGCTGCCCGCCGACCGGAACGCCGGATCGACCCAGGCCGAGCTGAACAGGACAGTGGCTGAGAGGAGGTAGATCAGGAAAGCCCAGAAAGACGGGGCCCGGCGCATCAAGTCCATGAAGTCTATCGGCCGGGCACCAGTGTCCCGCTCCGAACCTCCAGAGCAGGACACTAGGGGTACCCTGTTGCCGAAGTGGCGCGCAATCCCAAGAGCCGGCCTGAGTCGATCAAGCCGCCACCTGCACCCCGCCCGCCCAATCGCACCACGGCGCCGCCCGATCTCGCCCCCACCGCGCTTCCGGAAGGCCGCCTGGCACTCCTGCCACCGGACTGGCTCCCGATCGCGCTGGTGCTGGGCGACGCAATCATCGCCGGCGGCTCGGTGCTTCTTGCTTACTGGTACAGGCACAACCTGGACCCGATTTACCCCGAGGGCAGCGCGGCGCTCGCTTTTGGCCCGTATGTGGTCGCGATCCCCTTCGTCATCGTGATCTACCTTTTTGCGCTCACGCTGAACCGCCAGTACCTGTCCTGGCGGGGCCGCACCCTCACAGCGATCCTGCTCGTTGTTGCGCTGCTGATAATGGGCACGTCGCCAAACGGCCCGGTGCTGTCTCGCTGGCCAACCTCGGTGTCGCCTATTCCCGTTTGACCATCACCTACGCGGTGCTGCTGAGCGCAATCCTCATGACCGCCGAACGCTACTTCCTGCGCCAGTACGAGACTCACCTGCGCCGGCAGGGCATCGGCACCGACCGGGTGCTCATGGTCGGCACGGGCTCGGGCAGCGAGATGTTGATCAGACGGATGAACATGTTCCCGCAGTACGGCTATCACGTAGTCGGCGTGGCGGAGGACAACTACGTTGACGAGACGTTCGCCGGCGTACCTGTGGTCGGCAGGATCGACCAGCTGCCCAGGCTCGCCGAGCATTACAAGATCAATCAAGTCTTCCTTGCCGTGCCCGGTGGCGACAGGGCGCAGCTGATCCGGCTGATCAAGCTCTGCGAGGACCAGCAGCTCGAGTTCCGGATCGTGCCCGACCTGCTCGACGTCATGAGCTCGCGGATTGACGTCAATGCCATCGACGGCGTGCCGCTGGTCGGTATCCGGCGCAGCCGATTGACCGGGGCCAACGCCGCGATCAAGCGCACGATCGACGCCGTGGTGAGCGCGATCGTGCTGGTGATCGTGAGTCCGATCCTGCTCGTTGTTGCGCTGCTGATAATGGGCACGTCGCCAAACGGCCCGGTGCTGTTTCGACAAGAGCGCATCGGTAAGAACCGCCGCCCCTTCATCGTCTACAAGTTCCGAACCATGATCCCAGACGCGGAGGCCATCAGCGGTCCGATGGTGGCGAAGAGAGATGATCCGCGCACTACGCGGTTGGGCCGCTTTCTTCGCCGGTCGAGCCTGGACGAGCTGCCGCAGCTGTTCAACATCCTGACCGGCGACATGAGCCTGGTTGGTCCGCGACCGCAGCCGACCTTCTTTGACGAAAAGTACAGCGCGGACGTACCGCGTTACCTCGAGCGCCAGCAGGTACGTCCTGGGCTCACAGGTTGGGCAGAGGTCAACGACCTTCGGGGCGGAGCACCGATCGTCGACCGCACGCTGTACGACGCGTATTACGTGGAGAACTGGTCGCTTGGTCTTGACCTCAAAATCCTGATCCTGACCGGCCTGAGGCTATTCTTCCAGCGCCACGCGTACTGAACCCGCACACGCTCTGAACCAGCAGCTCTACCGCGTCACCATCGCCCTGGCGGCCGTCACGTGCGCGCCCTCGCCGGCATATCTCGGGCGTTGGCATTACGGCCCCCTCCCCACCACGCTGCTGGAGCACGCGATCGGAGCCACCGTTCTGGCATTCGCCATCGAAACATGGCGCGGTCGCCATCCACTCACCTGGCGCAACCCGTTTACCATCCCCGCCCTGCTCTTCGTGCTGGCGGGAGCGATCTCAGTGGTCGCCGCGCCCCGCTTCACCGCCGCACTTGGTCTGTATCGCGCCTACATCATCGAACCGATCCTGTTCGCCTTCGTCCTCGTGCACAGCGCGACCACCGCGCGGCGGGCGCTCCTGGTCCTGGCCGGGTTCGGCGTGGCCGGCGTGGTCGTTGGAGTCGCCAACTCGATCGTGGTGCTGGAGGCGCTCCGGTCCCACACGTACGACGTCATCCAGACGCCACCCGTTGTCATCTACACGACGGCAAACGCGCTCGCCCTCTTCCTTGGCCCTCTGATCGCGGTGGCCTCGAGCCTTGCGATGTACTCGAACGACCGGATGACCAGGTTCGCGAGCGCCGGATTCCTGATCATCGCGGTGCCGTCGATGCTGCTCAGCTTCTCGCGCGGCGGATACCTTGCCACCGCCGCCGTGGTGGTTGGACTTGCCCTCTCTCACCGCCGGCGGGTCTGGCTGCTGGCCGGCACGGCTGTTGTGGGAGTGCTCGTTGCGCTCATACCGCCGATCTTCCACCGCATCTCCGTCGAGTTCCAGAACGTCAACGGGACGACATTCTTCGGCCGCGCCGGTCGCCTCGAGCTGTGGTCGGCGGCATTGAAGATGCTGAGCGAGCGCCCCATCTTCGGCGCCGGCCTCTCTGGTTTCGCCGATCGAGTCGCGCCTTTCTGGAACCCCACGCACCCCGAGCGGTTCATCGACCCCCACAACATCGTGCTCAACTTCTGGGTGGAGACGGGCGTGCTCGGGGTGATCGCTTTCACCTGGATCATGGTCGTGGCGTTCAGAGTCACGTGGCGCGGCTGGCGAGCATCGCGACCAGACTGGCGGCCGATCGAGCTGGGCGTAATGCTTGCCCTGGTCGCCATCGTCGTCCACGGGCTCGTGGACGTTCCCTACTTCAAGAACGATCTCAGCCTGCAGTTCTGGACGCTGGCTGCGCTGGCCTGGGCCGGCTCGCGCGAAGTCTCGGCTAGGGCGAGCTCAGCACCACCGCCGTCAGCGACGTTGGCGAGAACATCGAGTTGATAGGTCCCGCCCCCGCGTAGATCGTGGTGTTGCCGCTTGGTGGCCGGCTCGCCTTCCAAACGATCCAAACGGCATAGGTCGTGGCCGGCTGCAGGTGCAGGTCGGTGGTCACGAATGCGGCGTTCGGCGAGTTGATCCCGGCGAATCCGCCGCTCTCTTTCCAGGCCACGACGGTGCCCGATCCGTAGGCGCCGCCGCTCACCATGATTCCGAGGTCCTGGTTGTAACCCGCGACGGCCGTCCACAGATCGGCATTGGCGGCGATCGCGTAGCTCGTGTTGGCGCCGGGCGCCAGCGGCAAATTCAGCGCCGCCAGATCCATCGCGCGCCATGTCGAGCCATCACTGTTTGCCAGCGGATACTGCTGCGTGCTCGCCGCCACCGACGCGTTGGCGGGACGCGGAACCAGGATGACGGCAAGCGTGGTCACCGAGTAGCGGCTGCCGGCGGTCGGGCCGGCACCGATGTGAATCGAGCCGGCTGAGCCGTGGCTCGCTTTCCATTGCAGTCGCGCGACATACGAGGTCAGGCCGGCGACCGGCAGGCCGGTTTGAACGAAGGCCGCGTTGGGGCTGAACGTGCCGGCCCCTCCCCCACTTTCCTTCCAGGCCTCGGGTTGGCCGGCGGCTGACGGAAAGGCTCCGCCGGTCACGCTGATCCCGATGTCCTGGTTGTAACCAGCCGTCGAAGTCCAAAGGTCGGCGTTCGCGGTGGTGAGCGCCCACCAGTTACCTGCCGGCGGCGTGAAGCCGAGGCTCAGGTTGGCGGTATCGACGTCCTGCCAGGTGCGTCCGTCATTGCCGGTGAGGCCGGGCTGGGTGGTGATCTTCCTGGAGATGACGAGCGGCGAGGAATTTGGCACGAGCTGCACCGTCAAGCGGGTAGGCGAATACGCTCCGGCGATGGGGCCGGCACCCGCGAAGATCGTTCCCGGATCCGGCTGGTTGGTCTTCCACTGGAGCCTGGCGGAGTATGGGACTCCGGAGAGCACCGGGATGATCGCGTGCGCGTATGCCGCGTTCGGGCTGAACGTTCCGGCAAAGCCGCCTGATTCCTTCCATGCCTCCGGCTGGCCGGCGAAGGTTGGATAAACGCCGCCGCCGACCGCGATCCCGAGGTCCTGGTTGTAGCCGGCGTTCGCGGTCCAGAGGTCGGCGTTTGCGCTCAGCACCGCCCACGAATCCACAGCCGGCGTGAAGCTCACCGCAAGGTTGCTCGCGTCGAGGTCATGCCACGTGGCGCCATCGCTGCCGGTGAGCCTGTACTGCGCCGTGCTGCATCCAGACACCCATGACGGCGCGGCGCCGGATGGAACCACCACGTTCGATGCCTGCGACTGCGGGCCCGTGCCGTTGCCGTTCACAGCCGCGACCCTGAATGTGTACGCGGTCCCGTTGGTCAGCCCGGTGAAGGTGACGTTGGTTGCCGGCGGCGAGCCGGTGACGGTGGTCGAGCCCTGGATCGTGCAGCCGTCGTACGCCGTGATCACATACGAGGTGACGGGGCTGCCTCCGCTCGAGCTGGGCGCCGACCAGGTCACGCCGGCCGAGCCATCGCCCGCGGTTGCCGTGACGCTTGTCGGTTGGGTCAATCCGGCCTGCGCCGAGTTGGGGTTGACCATCAGCAGGGATTCGTCGACCGCCTCGAAGGCGCTCACCGGAATGGTCTTGAGCTGCGAGATCATCGCTGGGTAGGGGCCCGAATTCCAACCCGCGTCCTCCGTGCCCTGGAAGAACCAATCGGACCCGTTGTCGGCGACGATCAGGCCGTAGTGCTTCATCGCCATGAGCACGACCTGGGCCTCCGGTCCAAAAGCTGAGATGTCATAGCTCGTTTTGAGGCGGAACCGCGCGCCCATCGGCGGCAGCGCTGCGTTGTTGACGCCTGCTTGATGGCGCGCGGGCCACAGGTAGGCCGCGTCTGTGTTGTGCACCGTGAACCGAATCGCGTGGGCGATGAGGCCCGCCTGGACCTCGTCCAGTCGCACCAGGCCCGGGAATATAGGGAGACCCGCGGCATCGGCGGACGTCCACCCTGCCGGTCGCAGCGCGTTGGAGGCGAGGGCGAAGATGGCGCCCGACCCAGCGGTGCTGGGCCCGCTCTGGTTGGTCGCAAACGTCTCGTAGAGCTTGCACGTGTTCTTGTTGATCGACAGCAGGTGAGCGTCGCTGCCCTGCTCGATGAGGAGGTCGCTGCCATATGGATACGGGCCCGGATCACTCTCGCTTGCGTACTGGAAGGTGAACGTGGTCGTCGCGTGCGTGTTGTCGACCACGTTGAACGGGATCCCATAGGGCGGCCCACCAAAATCAGGATGCAGCTTGCCGGAGGATGGCGTTGTCGATGCGACCCACGTGCCGCTGTTGGTGTTCACGGGCAGCGTGGAGATGTCGGTGTTCCAGATGTTGTCCGGCGGAAACACCGAGCATGTGGTGCCCGGCACCACCGCTGCGTGTGCCGGTTGCGGCTGCGCCACGACCAGGCCGGCCGCGAGGATCAAGCAACCCCCTGACGCTGCGAGCCGGGCCTTCATCAGCTCAGCTGCAAGGCGGTCAGCTGCGTCGGCGAGTAATGCCCGTTGACGGGTCCCGCGGCCGCGAAGATCGCGTTGGCGGATTGCGCCGCGCGGTTGGCCTTCCACACGAGCCACGCCGTGTAGGTCCTGGTTGTAGCCCGCGACCGAGGTCCACAGGTCTGCGTTGGCCGCGACCTGGTAGCTGCTGTCGGAGCTCGGGGCCAGGGTCAGCTTGAGACGCGTCAGGTCGACTGGCTGCCATGTGCTGCCGTCGCTGTTGGCCAACGTGTACTGCTGGTTGCTCGAGGCCACGGTGCTCGTCGCAGGCACCAGGACCACCAGGATCGTCGTCGGCGAGTAGTTGCCGCCGATCGGGCCGGCGCCTCCATGGATCGCGCCAGAGCTCCCCTGGTTCGCCTTCCACTGCAGCCTGGCCGTGTAGGTGCTGCCTCCTGCCACCGGCAGCGCGACGTGCACCAGCGCGGCGTTGGGGCTGTACGTCCCGGCCTTGCCGCCGGACTCCTTCCACGCCTCAGGCTGCCCGGGCACTGTTGGATACGCCCCGCCGCCGGCGAGGCTGATGCCGATGTCCTGGTTGTAGCCCGCGGTGGAGGTCCACAGGTCGGCGTTGGCGCTCACGAAGGCCGTCCAGCTCCCGGCGGGCGGCATGAACGACAGACTCAGGTTGGTGGAGTCGACATCGGTCCATGTCGTGCCGTTGCTGCCGATGAAGCAGGGCTGCGAAGTGACCGTCTTGCTGAAGACGGTGTTTGAGGTGTTCGGTATGAGCTGCACTGTCAGGCGCGTCGGCGAGTAGGCGCCCGAGAGCGGGCCGGCCCCGGCGAAGATCGACCCCGGGTCGCCGTGGCTGGCCTTCCACTGCAGCTTGGCCGTATAGGGGGTGCCCGACGAAACCGGGATGACAGCCATCCGGTCAACACAGCCATCGAGTTGACGCTCGGCGTGAAGCCGACGCTCAGCTTGTTGGCGTCCAGGTCCCACCACTTCGCTCCATCGCTTCCCGTGAGCTGGTACTGCGCGGTGCTGCATGCCGTCACCCACGACGGCGACGTGCCGGCCGGGATCACAACATTGGACGCGAGCGATTGGGGGCCGGCGCCGCTGCTGTTCACCGCCGAGACCTTGAACGTGTACGCGGTCCCGTTGGTGAGCCCGGTGAAGGTGACGTTGGTTGCGGGCGGCGAGCCGCTCACGGTCATAGAACCCTGGATCGTGCATCCGTCGTAAGCGGTGACCACATAAGAGGTAAGCGTCCCGGCCGGCGCGGTCCAGCTGATCGAGGCCGAGAGGTCGGCCGGTGTGGCTGTGACATTCGTCGGTGCAGCGGGAAACGCGCTCGAGATGTAGTACTGGCCGACGAAGATGCGCAGGTATCCACCATCGTCGTCCGCAGTCGTCGAGGTGTGCGTGTTGCACGCGTTGCACCACGCCACGGTGGCCGGATCGGTGGTCGGTGACCCACTGCCGTTGGTGATGCCATCACCGACTGTGCCACCGAGATCGTGTGTGCCGTAGTCGGTATATGTCGTCTGGCATGCATTGCCTTTGCCAAACATCACGGCCACCAGGCCTGCGCTGACCAGAGCTGAGGTGTGCGCGAGGAAATCCTCCGCAACGTTGTCCTGGTAGTGGCCGCAGGTGTTGTTCATGGTCAGGAAGTACTGGTTGCCGACAGGTACCTGCCATGCGACCTGCTGCCTGCCCGTTTTCACGTGCAGCTCGGTAACCCAGGCGAGATACCGCGCGAAATTTGGAAAGTTGGTGTTGGTCGGGTCCCACCAATGTGAGCCGCCGTGTGTCTCCCACCACCCGGCGTCGTGGTCGTCAAGATCGTTGAAGACGGCATCCCACGTGGAGCCGTAGGGGTTGCTGGATATGCCGGCGGAGTTCAAGAAGGCCGCGGTCGAGTCCGCGATGGCGACCGCGTTCATCGACGGGCTGGTGCTGGATGCGATGTCCCCGCCGTTGGCCCACGGCGACGCGTGGATGGCGAGCACGGCGTTGCTCGCGTAGAGGTCGCGGATGTGGAGCAGGCCCCATGCAAAGCCCTGGACCGTGTTGGGTATGCCTGCCACGTCGGCGAAGCCCGAGCCGGCAACTGATGCGCTCAGCGTCGACGCGTCGCCGGGGGCCCGCTGCTGAAGGTATCCCCAGAGGTCGGGCTCGACGTGCACAACCACCGTCTGCCCAAACGCTCCGGCCTTCTGCATGAGCAGCTTGAAGTTCGCGTAGTAAGCGTTCATCGTCGACGAGTTGTTGAGGTTGCTGAAGTCGCGCGAGGACTCGTCGGGACCGGTCGACGGAGTCGACTGCAGAAGCTCGTAATACGTGAACACCGGGATGTAACCGTTCGCCTGAGAGGCGCTCATGTAGAAGCTCGCGAAAGCGCCGGGCGGCGTGTTCCAGGCGCACCGCCGTCACGTGGGTGGCAGGCGCTGCGAACCAGAGGTAGGCCGCAAGGACCGCCAGCAGGGCAGCCGCGGCAGATCGTGCCGGAATCATGGCCATGGCTCCTTCTCGCTTAACCTCGATCGGGCGCATTGCTTGCGTTCCCAGGTTGTGCCGGGCGGCAGGCTCTGACAAAATTGCCCGCGGCCGACTCGAGGCCGATTTCCGTGCGTTGGCAAAGGGGAGAAAGTGATTTGAAGGCTCAACGCGTTGCGGTCGCCGGTCTGACCGCTCTACTCCTCTCGGCAGCCTGGACAGTGCCCGCCGTTGCGACCACGCAATCCAATCGCGTCACCGGCAATGCCAGGCCTCTTGTCCCAGCCACCACCGGATGGACGACGTATCACCACGACAACTCGCGCAATGGCTACGACCCGCTGGCGCCGGCGTTCGGCGGCGGCCCATTCTCCACCTGGAGCAAGACGGTCGACCAGGCCATTTACGCGGAGCCCCTCGCTTTCAACGGCCGCGTCTACGTGGCCACCATGGGCGACTCGATCTATTCGTTTGACGCTGTCAGCGGCACGCAGGTCTGGGCGCGCACCGGCGTCACCTCGGTGGGCACAGCCGATACGGCTTCGTACTGCTCATTCAATCCCGGGCACATCGGAATCATGAGCACGCCGGTGATCGACCCGGTCGCGGGAGTCATCTACGCGGCCGGTCTAACGACGGCGCCGAGCTTGATGTACCGGCTCTACGCACTCAACATCAGCGATGGTTCTGACGTCGCCGGGTTCCCGGTCGACCTCACACCCGTCGGCCTCAGCGTGGCTCTCCAGAACCAGCGGGCGGCGCTCGCGCTCGGCAACGGCCACGTCTACATCGCCTTCGGCGGCTGGTCCGGCGATTGCGGCCCGTACCACCCGTGGGTGGTGAGCGTGCCCGTGGCCGGCGGCGCCCTCGACCACACTTATCAGCCGCAGACCGCTGGTCAGACCGGTGCCGGGATCTGGGGACCCTCCGGCCCCGCGATCGACGGCTCGGGCAACGTCTACGTCGCCACCGGGAACGGCAAGAGCTCTTATGGCTCGACGAGCTTCCCCTGCACGAACGCCAGCTGGGACCACGGAGACGCCGTCATGAAGCTGACATCATGAAGCTGACATCAGTGCTCGCCGAGACCGCCTTCTGGGCGCCTGACAACGCAACCCAGAGCTGGTGCGCGCTTCACAACTCCGATTCCGACATCGGCTCGCTAGGTCCCGCGCTGCTGCCGAACAACACGATCTTTCAAACGGGCAAGTCCGGTTACGGCTGGCTGGTCAGCTCGACGGCACCTGGTGGTTTCGACGCGCAGCAGTTCCAGGGCCGGGCATGCACCGGCTCGGTGTTTGGTGGAGTCGCCTATTACGCGGGTCGCGTCTACATCCCGTGCGATGGCGACGGCCTCGTCGCGCTCAACGTCGACACGACAGCGCATACGTTCAACACGACGGCGGCCTGGACGCAGGCCGTCACGCCGGGACCGCCCATCGCCGCGATGGGCTTGATCTGGGCTCGCAACCAGGCCGGCACCCGCCTGTACGGTTTCGATCCCGCAGCCGGCACGATCCGCGTGAACATCACGATGAGCGGCGGCTCGAACCATTTCGGCAGCCTGGCCGAAGATGGCGGCTGGATCTTCGCGCCACACGGCACGACCATCTCGGCCTTCGACTTCAACGCTCCACCGTGCTCCAGTACGACGTCGCCAAACTGGGTCGCAAGCTGCGCAACGCAGCAGTACACGCTGACCGGCAACAACGGATCGACGTGGGTAGACGTGGACGCCACCAACCTGTCCGTGACGTTCACGCCGCCGGCCAACTCGTGGGCCGTGATCAGCGGCAACGCGGACCTGTGGACCTCGAGCGCAGGATTCAACCAGGACATAGGCCTTTCCGTCACGGGCGGCGTATATCCGACGACGGCCGGACAGCCTGAGGCCTGGAAAGAGAGCGGAGGCGGAGCTGTCTTCTCGCCCAACGCCGCCCTCGCGCAAAGGGTCATCCCTGTCCTTGCGGCGACCGCCTACACGGCCAGGCTGCAGTGGAAGGCAAGCCGCGCCGATCCCGGCACGATCTGGGCCGGTGCCGGGCCAATCGCGGGCAACTACTCGCCCACGCGCATCTCGGTGATGCTGGTCCCCACCTCGGCGGCCGCGGTCTTCCAGGCCTCGAGCACCGCGCAGTACAACCTGACCGGCAACGACGGCGCCACCTGGCAGAACGTCGATGCAACCAACCTCAGCGTGCCCTTCACCCCGCCGGCCGGAAACTGGCTTGCCTTCATCAGCGGCAACGCCGACCTGTGGACCGTCAATGCCGGCTACAACCAGGACCTCGGCGTCAGCCTGTCGGGCGGAATCTACCCGACCACCGCCAACCAGCCGGAAGCGTGGAAGGAGAGCGGCGGCTCGGCCGGCACCTACAGTCCGAATGCCGCCTTTGCACAGACGGCGGTCCCTGTGATCGCCGGGACGGCGTACACCGCCAGGCTGCAGTGGAAGGCCAGCCGCTCGGATCCCGGCACGATCTACGCGGCGGCCGGACCGGTTCCGGCTGGGACCGCCAAATACTCGCCCACCACATTGAGCGTGGTCCTCATCCCCAGCCCGGCCGGGGCGGTGGTGCGCAGCAGCACAGCTCAGTACAACCTGCCGAGCAGCAACGGCACGACCTGGCAGGCCATCAGCAACACGGCCTTGCAGCTCACGCTGGCGCCGGGCCCGAGCTCCAACTACCTGCTGTCCGCCAACGCGGACCTCTGGACGACGGTCGCCGGTTACAACCAGGACATCGGAATCATGGTCAGTGGCGGCACGTTCGGTGGCGGGACGCTCGTGACATGGAAGGAAAGCGGAGGATCCGGCACGTACTCGCCGAATGCGGCGTTCGCCTTCGCGGACGTGCCGCTGGTCGGTGGAACCACATACACCGTGTGGATGGTCTGGAAAGCAAACCGAGCCGCCTCTGGGGTCACCATCTACGCCGGTGCCGGGCCTGTGCCGGCCGGCGGCGCGAAGTTCTCCCCCACCTCGCTGACGGCCGTGCTTCTGAACTAGATCTCGCTGCTCAGGGGATTTGTACAGCGGTCAGCCAGGTCGGCGAATACGCCTGGTTCATCGGGCCTGCGCCGATCATGATCGCGTTGGGGACTTGAGCCAGGGTGTTGGATTTCCACGCAGCTCTCACCGTATAGGTGGTCCCGCGCGGCAGATGCAGGTCCGTGGTCAAGAAAGCCGCGTTGGGTGAAAATATGCCCGCCAGCCCCCCACTCTCTTTCCAGGCCACCAGGGTGCCGGCTCCGAACCCGCCACCACTGACGACGATGCCGATGTCCTGGTTGTAACCGGACACGATCGTCCACAAATCCAGGTTCACGGAGACCGCGTAGTCCGAATCGGCGCTGGGCGAAATCAACAGGTTGGGGGTGATCACACCCGAGACGGTCTGCCAGTAGGCGCCATCGCTGTTTGGCTGGTTGTACTGCGAAACGCTTTGCCCTCCGCTCGTTACCGCCGGGTCCACCGGGACGAGCACAACGCTCAGGGTCGTTGGCGAGAAACGCCCTCCGATCGGTCCCGCGCCGGCAAAGATCGGATTCGGATCCTGCTGGTTGGTCTTCCATTGGAGCCATGTCGTGTACACGGTGCCGCCGGTTACCGCGTAAGGCGCCTGTACGAAAGCGGCGTTAGGACTGAAGGTCCCCCCTGAACCACCGCTTTCCCTCCAGTTGTCGGGCCAGCCCCACTGGATCGGCGGATAGGTTCCGCCGACCAGCCGGATCCCGATGTCCTGGTTGTAACCGCCCGTCGATGTCCAGAGGTCCGCGTTGCCGCTGATGTAGGCGATCCAGTTGCCGGGCGGCGGCGTGAACTGGAACTTGAGATTGTCCAGATCAAGCCAGGACGCCGCCGCCCCACCGCTGAAGTCCAGCCGGTGCTGGCTCCAGCTCGTCATGGTGAAGACGGTACCCGCGGACATGGAGAACAGCTGAACGGTCAGCCTGGTGGGCGAGAACGAAGCGTTGACCGGGCCGGCGCCGGCACCAATGAAATAAGGGTCGGCCCTGTTCGCTTTCCACTGCACGCTGGCCGTGTATGTCTTTGACGCGAGAACCGGGATCACGATCTGGACATAAGCCGCGTTCGGCGAGTACGTACCATTGGATCCGCCTGACTCCTTCCAGGCCTCTGGCTGCCGACGGCGTGAACGACACGATGAGGTTGGACGGATCCATAGGCTGCCAAGTCACACCATCGCTGCCTGTGAGCAGGTATTGCGCTGCGCTGCATGCTGTGACCCACGTGGGAACCGACGGGCCTGCGGGCTTAATCGGGAGCGATGCGCTCGAATCGGGTCCTACGCCAAAGCCGTTTACGGGCGCGACGGTGAAGAAGTACGAGTTGCCATTGGTCAGGCCGGTGAAGGTCGCCGCGGCGGTCGCGGCCCCGGCCACCGTCACCGAGCCCTGGATCGTGCAGGCGTCGTGCGCGGTCACCACATAAGAGGTGATGGCCGAGCCCCCGTCGCTGCATGGCAGCGTCCACGTAACGGTCGCAGACCTGTCGCCTCGCGACGCCCCAACCGCGGTGGGCGCCGCAAGCCCGGAATAGGTTTCGACCAGTGGTTTGTCGAGGTTGAACGGCGTTCGGTACGACCCGACCGCCCAGACATCCCCCGCCGCCGGCACGCCGACCGCGAAGAATGCGTTGTGGCTCGTCCCGCTCACTGCAGGCGCCGGAAATCCGTTTTGTCCCGAGGTGAGCCAGCCCGATGTTCCGTTCGACCTCAGGACGAATGGTTCGTCCGGTCCAGGGGAAAAGCCATTGCCATTGTCGAGGCCCACCGCCCAGTAGTCCGGTGCGCTGTACACAACGTCTGTGATGAGCTCGTTGTAAACGCTCGGCTCGCTGATCGGCTGTTGAGTCCAGGAACCGTTCCAGATCAACGCGATACCGACAGGGCCACCGTTGGAACCCAGGCCGTAGCCCACCGCCCGCGCATCCGAGCCCCCTGAGGTCGCCACTGAGATAAGGGTGTCGTTCGGGAAGTTGGCGCTCAGGCTGACCGACCACGAGACTCCGTCCCAGTGCTCGATGAGCGACTGCCGCGGGCCCGAAACCGTGGCGCGTGAGAAACCGACCGCCCAAACGTCGCTCGTTGACGAGGCGGCCACTCCGAACAGGGCGTTGTCTCCCAGGCCGACATTGGGGCTGTACACAATCGTCCAGCTGCCGTTGAGGTAGCGCTCGATCAGAGTGCGCGAGACGGATGCTCCCGCTCCGTTGCTACCGATGACCTGGCCTACCGCCCAAACGTCGTTTGCGGCCGCGAAGGTCACACCGTTCAACACATTCGGCGTCGAAATCGGTGGCTGGGCAGCCGCCGACCAGCTCGACCCGCTCCATTGATACGCCTGGCCGTTGATGAACCCGCCGTTGTTGAAGCTGCCCACCGCCCAAACATTGTTGGTCCCGGAAGCGGCGACACCGTTGAGGTCGTTGCCGTCGGCGCCGGGTTGAGGTACCGGCACGCTGTTCCACGCCGACCCGTCCCAGTGCTCCGCGAGGTTGACGTCGGAATTGCCCACCCTTGACGCGATCGGGTTCCCCGCATTCCCCACCGCCCAGATGTCGGTTGGCGTGATCGCCGCCACTCCATCAAGGAGGTTGTTCCAGGGCCCGTCCTGGCTGCCGACCACCCGCCACGAGGCGCCGCATGCCACCGCAAGAGGTGTTTGCCGCGCATGACCCAGAACAGGATTGCCGCCTCCGATCAGGTGCCGCCGCTCAGACAGGATGCCGAAGTCGGGCGCCGGCTGTCCGTTGGCCGGGGATGTTGGTTGAGCGGCCGAGGCTTGCAGAGCATCGACGCCCAGGCTCGAAAGGATTGCTGCCATGGCCACCACGGCCCACCAGAGCCTCCCCCGCGCCACCGCCGACCCTCCCTGTGACTCCGCCGTCCGTCGTTGAGGCAGCCGTCGTCTTCAGGCGACTATAAAGGCGGACGACGTCACGCGGCGAGAGGGCTAACCGCCCAGGATCGCGACGGCAATGTCCCAGCCGCCCCAGTAGGCCATCCGGGCAATCGGCGGTGCTCCCCCGATCTGGTGCACTCCCCCATAACCGTCGAGCAGGTAGCCGGCGGGCTGGGTGAGGGTCGCGCTGGGCAGCAGGAACACGCCGCGGGCGATGTCCCAGCCCGGCCAGAAGGGGTAGTTCGGCAGGGTGACCGGCATCGGCTGGCCGGCTGGCGCAAATGCATGCATGCCGCCCCAGCCGTCCATGACGTACCCGGAGTGCGTGCCCGGGATCAGAACGATGTCGCG
>WNFI01520465.1_pt1 | contig 20210 bp, 15 predicted proteins | sample 5400471 | NCBI WGS metagenome assembly WNFI01 (sample SAMN13153348, study PRJNA577476) | soil metagenome | isolation source: 100 cm saprolite on Douglas fir-dominated hillslope | place: USA:California | collected 2013-09-17
GAGCATCATGACGAAGGTCAGCAGCCAGGATCAGCTCTTGCTGAAGGTGAAGGGAGGCCATATTGGCATGATGGCGGGAAGTGGCGCGATGAAGTATACCTGGCCCCACATTGACTCCTGGCTCGCGGCCCGCTCAGATTGACAGCGGCTTCTTTCACTCCTCCACCGAGCGCTCGGTGGAGGAGTGAAAGAAGCTTTCCGTCATCTTTTGCTATGTTAGTCTAAACGCTAATGGATTATCGAACTATCAAAGATCGTCCCGTCATATCCTTTGGTTGAGGAATATGTAAGACGTCTAGAATTGTAGGTGCCACGTCGGCAAGGATGCCATCACTGCGAAGTCGTACATGCGCCAATTGTGGCACAACCAGGTACAATGGCACTGGATACGTTGTATGAGCCGTAAATGGCCCCCCTGTTTCGTAATCGATCATTTGCTCCGCGTTTCCGTGGTCAGCCGTGATCACGAGACCGCCGCCCATTGCAAGCGTCGCTTCTACGACTCGTCCCACGCCTGCATCAACGGTTTCCACGGCCTTCATCGCGGCCTCCAATACTCCCGTATGTCCGACCATATCTGCGTTGGCATAATTCATGATCACAAGGTCGTATTCCCCGCTGCGGATATGCTCCACCGCCGTATCCGTTACTCCGGCTGCACTCATCTCCGGCTGCAGGTCATAGGTCGGTACCTTTGGCGACGGCACCAGCAGGCGATCCTCTCCTGAAAAAGGCGTTTCGCGCCGGCCATTAATAAAATAGGTCACGTGTGCGTACTTCTCCGTCTCCGCAGTATGGAATTGTCTCAAGCCCTGGTCAGCGATGACCCGTGCTAGCGGCATCTCGACCTCGTCGGCACGGAAAGCCACTTGCGCATCCAGACCCTCTTCGTATTCTGTCATCATCACATACTGTAAATTCTCGATGCGCGGGCCCCGGTCAAATTTCCCCTGCGCCTGGGGGGGAAGGTCTTTCATGACGAATGCTTTGGTGAGTTGACGGGCCCTGTCGGGACGGAAATTAGAGTGTACCAGTGCATCACCCGCCTTCACCACTGCAACCGGCTGCTGATCCTCCATCACGACTGTTGGCACAATAAATTCATCTGTGACGCCTTGCTCATAAGATTGCTCAATGGCACCGGGCGCCGAAGAGGCACGCAGGCCCTCGGCACGAGTCATCGCGAAATACGCCTTGGCTGTGCGATCCCAGCGATTATCCCGATCCATGGCATAATAGCGGCCGCTAACGGTTGCCACCTGTGCCGGGTGTACTCCCCCAATTTCACGCGCACGGGCCTGCAGACGGCGCATGAACTCAATCCCCCCGGTAGGTGACGTATCGCGTCCATCGGTAAAACAATGGATGAAAACGTGCTCAATATCGTGATTGTGTGCCAACTGGAGCAGCGCCTCCAGATGCGATTCATGCGCATGGATGCCGCCAGGGCCTAGCAGGCCACAAAAATGCAGTCGTGAGCCATTTTTCTTAACGTGTTCAATGGCCTTTAAGAGTGCGGGGTTTTGAAAAAAAGAGCCATCCTTAATGGACTCATTCACACGGGTATAATCCTGCAAGACGCGCTTGCCCGCCCCAATATTCTGGTGTCCAACTTCGGAATTGCCCATCTGCCCCTCAGGCAAGCCTACCGCCTCCCCGGAGGTTCTGACCGACGTGTGAGGCCAGCTCTGGGCCAGCTTATCAATGTTGGGTGTCTGTGCCAGGGCAATGGCGTTGCCCTCCTTACGTGGGTTGATGCCCCATCCGTCCATCACAATCAGCACGAACGGACGTGGTCGCCCGGTGGTTTTTATTGTATCACGCTCTTCGCGCCACTAAAGAGTATCATTGTGATATCACAGTGCCCTCACCGAGCCGGTAAAGAAGATCACAAAGAGATCACAACGCGTGATTTGCATGCTAAATTAGTCTAAACAGCAATACTATGACTACTCTTGATAGAGAACCATACATGAGATAGCAGGCACGACCACCCCTCTAGACGCTTGGCCCAGGTAGCTTTCACTGACACGATCCTGGGAGACTACGATCGTCCAGTTTCCAGGCGGTAAGGTACACACGCTCTGCGTCTTATTGGGATTGTAGATGACGAGTATGGTTTCCCAACTATCACCATTGGCGTGCTCCACTAGCTCGAACATCAGGGTGTTCTCAGGGCTTTCGCGGAACGAGAGATGCGCTTGAATAGCATTGGCCGATCGCATGCGGAACGCAGGATGGGTTCTACGCAGATGAATCAGGGCAGCGTAGTACTTGAACACTTTCCAGTAGTGTGCTTTGCGCGACCAGTCGAACTGATTGACAGCATCACCTGCATTATAACTATTGCTGTTGCCACCTTTCGTGCGCAGCATCTCCTCACCTCCCTGCAGAAATACTACGCCCTGAGAGGTACATATCACTGCTTGGGCCAGCTCGTCCATCATCATCCTATCTGCCTCAGTATCATCTGGATTGCTGAAGGCGATCTTGTCCCACAAGGTGTAGTTGTCATGGCTGGTCACGTAGTTGATGGGTTCCCCTGGGGAGGCGGTGAAATCGTTAATACTGCCTTCTACAGCTTTCTTGATCCTATCGACCGATCCCAACGCACCTGTTGCGAACCCTCCGCCCGTCGGATCAAAAACGCTTCCACAGAGGCCATCGCGGATATGGTCGTTGAAGACGGCCACGCCCAACCCTTTCTGCTTCCCCTTCGTGAGTTGCTCATGAGCGGCTAATCCAGAAGTTCCACCAGTCCACGGCTCCCCATACAGCAGAATATGGGGATTGATAGCATGGAGCGTCTCAAACACGTTCTTCATCGTCTCGATGCCCAGCAGAGCCATCAAGTCGAAGCGGAAGCCATCCACGTGATACTCCCTCACCCAGTATGCGAGGGAGTCGAGTACGAACTTCTGCACCATCGGTCGCTCTGTAGCTGTCTCATTGCCGGTACCCGAGCCGTTGGTATAGTTGCCAGCGTCATCGGTCCGATAGTAGTATTCAGGAACGATCTTGTCGAAGTCTGAATAGTACCAGGCGAAGGTGTGATTGTAGACAACATCCAGGGTCACCCCGATACACTCATTGTGCAGGCTCTGGACCATTTGCTTGCATTCGGTGAGACGAGCAGTTCCATGAGGAGTCGTTGCGTAGGCACCTTCGGGAACATTGAAATTACGGGGGTCATAGCCCCAGTTGTACTGATTGGGGTCATGCTCATCGACGCTTGCAAACTCCTGCACAGGCTGGAGCTGCACATGCGTAATGCCCAGTTCTTTGAGGTGATCCACACCTGTCGCTATATTATTCGGACCCGTTGTTCCTCGCTCGGTAAAGGCGAGGTATTTCCCCCTGTTCACCATTCCAGAGTTCGGATGGATCGAGAAGTCACGCACATGAACCTCGTAGATGACCGCATCCTCGGGATGCTCGAGAGCCACATAGCCATCCTCGTGCCAGCCAGGAGGATTCGTCTCCGGCAGATGAACAATCATGCCACGGGTGGCATTTACGGCAATCGCCTTGACATAGGGATCAACGGCGTTCTGCGTTATGCCATGGACAGTCACCTGGTAAAGATAGTACCAATTCTGTAAGTCGCCGGAAAGCTGGGTATACCACGTCCCGTTCTCGCCCTGTTGCATCGCTGCCTTGCGTTGTAAAGGGCCTGTCTCGCTCTCGTAGAGGAGTACCTGCACATCCGAGGCAGTGGGAGCCCAGAGGCGGAACGAGGTGGCATATGGTTGATAGGTATTGCCCAGGTCGTCTCCACGGTAGAGGTATTTCTCCCCATTTAAGACATTGCGTGGCGTTACAGAGGCTTGCATGTACCCTGTAAGGGCAATGTCCAGGCTATGGGTAACATCGGGGGCCTGAGCCAACATCACCTCAACAAGATCGGTCTGTACGCCAGCAGGAGCAGTGGGGAGCTGCTCTCCTGGTAACGCCTGCGACTGTTGCATATGTCCAAAAGCGTATGCGGAAGAAGCTTGAGGCAGGCCTACATCGACAACAGGGATGGTCTTACCCGTTGTCGTGTCAGTCAGCGTTACGTCGCTCGCGGCAAACGGTAGGGTGAGAGGGTCAGCGAGCTTAACGACGATTATCGTGTCGGTCTCCAGGTAGGCATTTACGACAGAAGGGTGCTCTCCCTCGAGAGTAGATGGTAGCACAGTAGACATGCTGGAATCTCCCGGCATAGGCTGCACTGGTCCTTGATTATGGACGAGTAGATACTCGATTATACCATAACCTGATCGAGTTGCTTCGCACGGAGTAGGTGATAGACAAGGAGAAGCTGCGTGAGGGCCAATGGATGGCTATGCCGACTGTCGCGAGTCTGTGAGTCGGAGTATTGACCCAGGTCTGCTGGTGAGGAGGCACCGCACGCGTCAAGGTGATCCAGAATACAGCGCTCCAGCGCACGGGCTGGCTCATCAGGGATAGAACCATCTATCTCGAGGTACTCGACGGCCCGGCCGCTCTCCCGTGCCAGGGTCGAACGCACACAACCAGATTGGTCTTCAGCAATTACCTCGCTCAGGTCGGGATGATGCAGCGTTCCATGCAGAGTCAGGCGCACGTTGAGATGAGCGTCACCATCCCCCTCAAAGTGGTACGACTCGCCAGGAAAAAAAGAAACGACGACATCGGCGTGATCGCGCTGTGGCCGGATATACCTGGCCGAATCCTGTTCCCGAGTGGCCAGTTCGCGCAGCACCTCTTCTTCTGTATAACCACGCTTAGCCGTGTCACGCCGGATCTTCCAGCGCCACCTTAATTCCTCAGGTGAATCGAGATAGACGCGAACACTGTAGGCATTACGCATCTCCCGCCAGTACATCCCGAGTAAACCCTCGACGATCAAGAAGGAATGTGGAGCAATATATTGTGGGGGGCCAAAATCACCCGACTTATGGTCGTAATGTGGCTTTAAGATAGCCTCCCCGGCACGCAGCAGTCGCAAGTGCTGAGCCATAATATCGAGATAGTTGCATTGAGGATTTAATGGTGTGATATTAAATTCCTTACGCTGCTTCCGGTTATAGCGATGGTAGTCGTCGGCGCAGAGTATTGCCACGTTCTCAACGCCCAGAATCTGCGCGATGCCTCGACTCAGCGTCGTCTTACCCGCACCACTGTCTCCGACAATTCCCAGGATGATAGGACGCCTGGTCTCTACAATGTACGGACGCTGAATTCCTACAGATGGTACAGCCATAACGTTCTCCAAACTCCTTGCGCTGCGCGTCCGTGGTTGGTCACCAGGGGCGAGTATCACTTGTTTTGGTACGCCCAATTACACATCGTCGTAACCAGGATGCCAGCTATTCATCACTTCCGTTGGCCTCCAAATAGACATTGCAAGCAGAAAGCTGATGGGGCTGGATCCTCAAAAAAGTCAGCCCATTTGCATGGGCTGGTCTATCCCATGATAAAATAATAAACGGTATATTACATAAGAGCAAGCCACAAATTACTATACTAAATATAGGTTGCAGCTTATGAATTGGTCACGCCTTGATACCATTACGATACACCAGCTTCGCGTGTACTGCACCGTCGCGCGGCTCTTGAGCTACACACGAGCTGCGGAAAAACTTGGCTGCCAGCAGCCTACCGTCTCGGCCCTTGTAGCAGACCTGGAACGAGCTGCTCAGTTAACCCTTCTAGAGCAGTGGGGTAAACACCTCGCCCTGACGGATGAAGGGCGCGAGCTGTACGAATATGCACAACACGTGATTGCGGCAGCGGATGAAGCATGGTGGGCAATGACGGAGCTACGTGGAAACGTGTCGTCGGAGGCCGTGCCATTGCGTGTCGCAGCTGACACCACAGTGGGAACCTATGTTCTGCCTCACCTCCTTGGTGCCTTTCAACAAGGGCGATCCACCGTTGCCCTCAAACTACGCATAGCCAACCGCGCTGAAGTTCGCGCTTGCCTGCTGGCAGGGGAGGCGGATCTCGTCATAGCCGGTCGACCCCCAGCAGTTGATGGGCTCGTAGCCGAGCCATTCCTGCCTAATCCATTAGTGGTTGTCGCGTCCCCTGGCCACGTATTAGCCAGTTATGCCCATGTGCCACTGGCTCGTCTGGCAGAGGAGGTCTTCCTCCTCCGCGAGGTAGGTTCAGGAACGCGGGCTGCCGTGGAGGAGTTGTTCGAGGTAGCCGGGTTGCCACTTAAGGTCGGGATGGTGCTCGGACATGTCGAAGCAATCAAAAGAGCCGTTGCTGCAGGACTGGGTGTGAGCGTACTTTCAGAGATAGCAGTGAAGCGTGAGATTCGTTATCATATACTGACTATCTTACAAGTGGAGCATTTCCCCCTCCAGCGCCGCTGGTACATTGCCCGCCTTGCTGAACGGTCCCTGACTCCTGGCGCTGCTGAGTTCATCGAGTTCTTGCGCCAGTACAGGCTCTGATATCAGTAAGGTGCCATGTGCTAGCGCGAACCGACCTTACTTTGCAAGAAGAGTTGCCGGAGAGCGGTTGCTGCTCGCGATAGCTCCCTCCCCTTTAAATGTACCACATACCATTGTCGCTTCAGTGGAAACCCTTTTACATCAAGCAACGCCAGGTCACCGCTGGCAATTTCGAGTTCGACTGACTCCCAGGGTATCACGGCAATCCCTAATCCGGCAGCTACCCCTTCCTTAATTGCCTCGATGCTGCCCAATTCTAGACTTGTCTTTAGGGGTAGGCCTGCATGCGCAAAGTAGTGCTCCGTATCCAGCCTTGTGACCGATCCTTGCTCAAGTTGCAGGAATGTCTCCTGTTGCAGATCATGCAGCGTCAGTGCCGCATATCCCGCCAGCCGATGAGTTGGTGAGGCCACCACCACGAGCTCGTGGGGCATTAGATACTCTACGTCGAAACGATCTTGCCCCTCGACGAGGCTCATCACTGCCAGGTCTACCTGGCGGGTGACTAGACTTTCTTCAACGCTATGATGGTCATCAACCATGAGTGTGACGTGGATTCGCGGGTAAAGAGCATGGAAAGCACCGAGCAAAGGGAGTACCACGTAAGTAGCAGCACTAGTGCTTGCGCCAACTAAAACGCTTCCCCGTCCAAGTGCGTGAATCTCTTTCACTACAGGAACGAACTCAGCAAGCATCGTGAGGAGCCTTTCAGCGTGAGGCAGGAATTCCTGGCCTGCAGAAGTTAGCACGATGCCTCGTCCACGGCGAGCGAATAGCCGCAGACCCAGCACCCGTTCGAGCGTTCTAATTTGCTGTGAGATAGCAGGCTGGGAGAGATAGAGAACCTCGGCAGCTTTCGTATAGCTCTGGTGATGTGCTACCGTGCGAAATATTTTGAGCTGATGTACGGTGAAATCATTTGGGCCATTTGTGGTATCCATGCGCAAATCGTATCATGTCGAAGGACAATAAAGCAAAGCTTATTTGACACTTCCCTGGATAATGAACTTTCACGAAATACCTAGGGTATCGTGAACAGGTACGAAACACCCGTAGGGCCCGATTTATCGCGGCCAGCGCCGATGTATCGGCCAGGGGGAAACCCACCACCTACCCGGATGAATTGGTTAAAACTCATAATCACAGGGGCTTTCTGGGCCGTTCTCTGCAAGTCAAACTATGGCCTCAATACATAAAGTTTGATCTATGGATTCGATAGCAAACTGCTACTACAACTAATAATTTTATCATGCTATACTTCTCCCAACGAAGATCATACCATACTAGCGTGAGGAGATATCAATATGCTCATAGAGCCCATGCCACAGCAGAAGAGCCGTTGGGCATCAGGAGTAATCCCGTATGCTCAAATGGGCTACTGGAAACCTGACTATGAACCGAAAGACACAGATATCGTGTGTGCGTTTCGCATTGTGCCTCAAGAGGGCGTAGATCCCATTGAAGCAGCGGCGGCTGTTGCTGGTGAGTCTTCCACCGCCACCTGGACCGTCGTCTGGACCGATCGGTTGACGGCATACGAGAACTATCAGGCCAAAGCCTATCAAGTCTTTCCAGTTCCTGATACTGATCAGTACATCGCCTACATCGCCTACGATCTGGACCTGTTCGAGGAGGGGTCTATCGCGAACCTGACCTCCAGCATAATCGGCAACGTCTTTGGCTTCAAGGCGCTCAAGAGCTTACGCCTGGAGGATATGCGCATTCCTCCACACTATGTGAAGACCTTCCAGGGGCCACCGCATGGAATCGTCATGGAGCGCGAGTACCTTGATAAGTATGGGCGCCCGTTGCTCGGGGCTACGACGAAGCCGAAGCTTGGTCTTTCTGCTCGTAACTACGGTCGTGTCGTCTATGAGGCCCTGCGTGGTGGCCTGGACTTTGTGAAGGATGACGAAAATATCAATTCCCAACCTTTCATGCGTTGGCGTGATCGCTACCTCTATTGTATGGAAGCTGTTAATAAAGCCAGTGCTGAGACCGGCGAGATCAAAGGCCATTACCTCAACGTCACCGCCGCGACGATGGAAGACATGTACGAGCGTGCCGATTTTGCCAAGGAGCTAGGGAGTATTATTGTCATGATCGATCTGACCATTGGCTATACTGCGATCCAGTCCATGGCGAAATGGGCACGCAGGAATGGTCTGATTTTACACTTGCACCGCGCAGGTCATGGCACATACACACGCCAGAAGACGCACGGCGTTTCCTTCCGTGTGATTGCCAAGTGGATGCGCCTGGCAGGAGTCGATCATATCCATGCAGGTACGGTGGTTGGAAAGCTGGAAGGTGATCCAAATACTGTGAGGGGCTACTATAAGACACTACGTGAATCGAAGTATGATGCCGACCCCAGCATAGGTCTGTTCTTTGAGCAGGATTGGGCGTCGATGCCTGCAGTGATGCCCGTTGCCTCAGGTGGTATTCATGCAGGACAAATGCATCAACTGCTGTACTATCTAGGTGAGGATGTAGTACTCCAGTTTGGAGGTGGTACCATCGGTCACCCGCAGGGTATCGCTGCCGGTGCAACGGCAAACCGCGTTGCCGTAGAAGCCATGATCCAGGCACGGAATGAGGGGCGTGACATTATGAATGAAGGGCCGGAGATCCTTGAGAAGGCGGCGAAGTGGTGCGCTCCACTACATGCCGCACTCGAACTCTGGAAGGATGTTACCTACAACTACGCGTCAACCGACACGCCTGATGTTATGTCGACCCCAAGTTATTAGTGGAGCGAGGAGAAGTTATCGCCATGGCTTTTCATCTGACCCAAGGAACATTTTCCTTTCTGCCGCCTCTAACCGACGATGAGATTCGGATGCAAGTGCAATACTGCCTGGACAATGATTGGCCTATTAACGTCGAGTTCACCGATGATCCCCATCCACGCAATACCTATTGGGAGATGTGGGGACTGCCGATGTTCGACGTGAAGGATCCAGCGGCGATCCTCTATGAGATCAACCAGTGCCGTAAGGCTTATCCGAATCACTATATCCGCGTGGGTGCCTACGACCGCAGGAAGGGGCGTCAAACTCTTGCTCTCTCGTTTATTGTGAATCGCCCGCTGCATGATCCGGGCTTTACCCTGGCCCGTCAGGAGGCACATGACCGTACCATCCGCTATTCTCTACATAGCTATGCGACAGACAAGCCTAAGGGAGAACGCTTCACTGACTGATCCAAGATTGGTGCCCGTCATACTGGACAATGAGTAACCACAGCAAAACTCCCAAGAGATGATGGTTGCCCCTTGTCCAGTCTCCTGGCGAAGGAAAACAAATAACTAGCCGAATTGTATGTAATTTTGTAGCTTCTGAAGGAGATCATAGATGCTACCTGCTCAAACTAATGAACCTGGCAACATTGCTCATCCGGTTCTCGACAGCCCGGATGATATCAGTGCAGATATATCAACCGTTCTCCAAGAATCACAGGTTATGGAGGTGCTGCAAAAGCTTGATCAGGAGCTTATGGGGCTCAAATCGGTCAAGACACGCATTCGCGAAATCGCTGCTCTACTCATCGTTGATCGGATGCGTCGTAGCTTAGAGTTGACCGCGCGACCACCCTCTCTGCACATGTCCTTTACAGGTGGTCCAGGTACTGGTAAGACAACGGTGGCCATGCGCATGGCGACGATCCTGCATCGACTCAACTATGTCCGCAAAGGCCACCTGGTGGCGGTGACACGCGACGATTTGGTTGGTCAGTACATCGGTCATACCGCTCCCAAGACCAAAGAGATCCTTAAACGAGCTATGGGTGGCGTACTCTTCATTGACGAGGCCTACTACCTCTACCGTCAGGAAAACGAACGGGACTATGGACAGGAAGCCATTGAGATCCTCTTGCAGGTGATGGAGAGCCAACGTGAAGATCTCGTTGTCATTCTCGCAGGTTACAAAGACCGCATGGAAACCTTCTTTCAGTCCAATCCAGGTGTCAGTTCGCGCATCGCGCATCACCTGGATTTCCCCGATTACACCCTTGATGAGCTTCTTGCCATCGCGCAACTCATGCTTGCGGAACAGATGTATCGTTTCAGTCCAGAGGCCCACGAGGCATTTGAAGCTTATCTAAAAAGAAGAATGCACATGCCTCGCTTCTCCAATGCCCGTAGTGTGCGCAATGCGATAGATCGGGCACGCTTACGCCAGGCCAACCGTCTCGTCGCCAAAGGGGGAAGAATCTCTAAGATGGACCTGATGACCATCGAGGCTGAGGATATACTCGCTAGCCGTGTGTTCACCGAGAATATATCAGACGACGAGCAACGGCCAGACATGCCCCAGGATACCAGTATGTCTAACGGCACTGACGCGACCGTAAAATAGACTATCAGCTTCGTATGGCTAATTTCGCATCGACGAGGCTGCGCAGGAACATCTTCCGGCCGATCTTCAAATATTTCCCATCTCTGAAGCTATGGCAGACGCGATCTCGGTGTGGAGCAAGGCATTGACCGTGTCTCCTTTTGCCAGGTAGACGCTACTGAGCAAGAGGTGATCTAAGATCCTGAGGCTCTACCTCGCTCGCTTCTACCAGTTGTAGAGACGTACGAAGCAGGTGCCGGGCGTCACCTACTCTTCCGAGAGCACAGTACGCGCTGGCTATCTCACAGAGCGCATCAATCGCTGTGGTATAGTGTTTCGTGAGCTCTTCGGACGTAGAGACTGATGACTGCATCTCTTTCTCCTTTCAGATGGTACAAAATTGTCTGTTATACGAACGCGTTCTGTGTTGTGGTAGAATCATGCCAGAGTTTCTCTTCTAGAACCAGGAGTCAAAATATTCTGGTATAAAATCTACCAGGATAAGGAAGCAGAACTTGGAGCACCGCTTATGGACGAACGCATCGGTTTCATTGGACTCGGGCTCATGGGCAAGCCCATGGCGCGCCACCTGCTCTCGGCAGGCTTCCCGCTTACCGTCTTCAATCGCAGCCAACCGGCCATCGACGAACTGGGGCGCGAGGGTGCGCAGGCGGCCAGCTCGCCCAGGGCAGTCGCCGAGCAGAGCGACATCGTCATCACCATGTTACCCGATGGCCCGGATGTCGAAGCCGTCGTGGAAGGCCCCGGTGGATTACTGGCCGGCGCGCGCGAAGGGATGCTCCTGATCGACATGAGCACCATTTCACCGATTACCACCAGGTATCTTGCCAGCGTCCTCGAAGAGCGTGGCGTGGGCATGCTCGACGCTCCAGTGAGCGGGGGCGAAGAAGGGGCAAAAACGGCCACGCTCTCCATCATGGTCGGAGGAAGCGAGGAGCATTTCCGGCGAGCGCAGCCGGTTTTTTCAGTACTTGGCAAAACGATCACTTATTGCGGCCCTACAGGCTCTGGACAGATTGTTAAAGCCTGCAACCAGGTGCTCGTCGCGCTCATCATCGAGGCTATCTCTGAAGCCTTCGTGCTGGGTGCAAAGGCAGGAGTCGCACCCACCATCATCCTGAAAGTGCTCAGTGGCGGCCTGGCGCAGAACCGCTTCCTGGACTTGCGCGGCTCATCCATGATCCAGCATTCGTTCGAGCCGGGAGGCAAAGCTGCATTTCACCTGAAAGACCTCAAAATCGTCAAACAGATCGCGCAGGCCTACGGCGTTGTCCTGCCTATGGGAACGCTGGTCGAGCAACTCTTCACCTCGCTCGTTGCTAAGGGTGGAGGCAACCTGGATCATTCTGCACTTCTGACGGTGATCGAGTCGTTGTCGAATTTCTCGCTTGTGCAGCCCTCTCCCCATCCTGAGAGCAACGGACATATGCAGAATTGAGCGGACGTATGCATGTCGTGGTTGGTCTAGAGATCGACACAACGGCCTGCAAAGCACAAGAGCATAAAGAAGGAGCAATGGTGCATGCTGACCATCCGGCGTTATACCCCGGCGGACCAGGCCGCCGTCGAGGAGCTGCATGTGTTTGCCATTCGAGCCGCTGGAGCCTATCTTGGGCGCGGGCCCTGGGACGACGATGTCTACGCCATTGAAGAGCACTATCTCAACAACCATGGTGAATTTCTGATTGGCGAGATCAACGGTCGTCTTGTTGCCATGGGAGCGTTTCGTTGTACCTCGCCCAAGCGGGCCGAAATCATGCGCATGCGTGTCCATCCCGACTATCAAGGGCAAGGGTTCGGACAGCGTATACTCACCGAACTCGAAACGCGCGCCCGTGCCAGAGGCTACACCACCCTCCATCTCCACACCTCAACGGTGCAGGTCGCCGCGCAGAAGTTGTATGAGAAGCATGGCTTTCGCGAGGTGGGACGAGAGACGTATCATGGGTTACAGATTATTTTGTATGAGAAAGCATTGGGCTAGAGGAGCGAGCCTGAACAAGGAACTTATAAGGTCTACTTGGCCTCATTCAAGAAATTCGTCAAGTGGATAGGAGAAACAGGCCTCGTTAATCAGCTCCTTACGCACGCTCGGCCGCATACAGACGCAAAAATTTGAAACCTGGCCTGTCTAACGTGGCACATAGAGGCAAAGCTAGAGCCCTTTCTCCGTTGGCACCACCAGTTTGAAGCTCGGCAGCATAGGTTCGGTCTGCTCGAGCGCACCTCGTCGAGCATCCTGTATCAGCGCCCAGATTTTGTCTGGCTTAAGCGGCATGTCTATCGTCTTGACACCCAGTGGAGCGAGCGCATCCAGCACCGCATTCACAATAGCGGGCGGTGCGCCGATAGTGCCTGCTTCGCCCACACCCTTCACGCCCAGCGGATTGAACGGTGAGGGAGTCTCGACTAGAGCAGTAACAAAATCTGGCACTTGCCTGGCGATGGGCAAGCTGTAATCCATTAACGAACCTGTGAGAAGCTGACCATCCTGGTCGTAGATGACTTCTTCATAGAGGGCTTGCCCGATGCCCTGGGCAATTCCACCATGTATCTGGGCTTCGGCGAGATAGTGATTGAGCACCCGTCCGCAATCATCTACCGCAACATATTTGAGCACCTGCACCTGGCCGGTTTCGCCATCTACCTCGACCACTGCTACGTGAGTACCGGAAGCATACGCTGCACCTTGCGGCGTGAAATCGCGCCAGGCTGCCAACCCCTCGATAGGCGTACCATTTACCGGATTGGGTGGTTCTCGTTCAATCAGGCCAGGCTGCTCTTCCACCAATCTGGCCAGCTCACCCAGTTTGACCGTTCGCGTTGAAACGCCCTGCACCATCACTCGACCATCCTCCATAACAAGGTCCGCAGGGGCAGCTTCTAACACTCTCGCTGCTACCTGCAAAGCTTTCTCGCGGACAGCTTCAGCTGCTAGCCGCACAGCAGAACCCGCTACCTGCATAATGCGACTGCCGAATGTACCTATGCTATAGCCAGGCAGAGTTGTATCGTTCATGCGGACCTCTACCTGAGAGCCGGGCAAGCCAAAGATCGTCGCCGCAATCTGGGCAAAGGCGGTAAAGTGCCCCTGGCCGTTATGAGCGACTCCACTCTGCACCAGGATAGTCCCATCCTGGCGAATCCGCACTGTAGCAGACTCTCGTAACGCTCCAGGCATGCTGAAGCTATCGCCCGTCAATTCAATAAACGAGGAAAGGCCAATTCCCAACAACGTGGGGCTGCCCATCTCACGACGTTCACGCTGTTTCACTCGCAAGGTTGTGTATTCGGCCAGTTCGAGCGCTCGGTCAAGAGCAACTGCGTAATTGCCACTATCGTACTTAAGGCCAGTCACAGTCGAGTAAGGAAAAGCATCCTGCGGGATAAAGTTGCGGCGCCGCACCTCGGCGGGATCGAGACGCAGTTCGTGGGCAATCCGATCCACGGTGCGTTCCAGGATGTAGGCTGCCTCGGGTCGACCTGCGCCACGATAGGGCGCTGTTGGAACCTTGTTGGTAAACACACCCACCACCTGGCTGTCCACAGCTTGTACCCGATAGGGCCCACTAAGAAAAGATGGTGTACGATTAGGTACCATTGCCGTGAAACCGGCGAGGAATGCGCCGAGGTCGGCAATCGTACGCACCTTGAGACCAAGTAGTCTCCCATCGTTCTGGACAGCTGCCTCAATGTAGTTCACCTGTCCGCGCCCGTGCGTCTGAGCCTGCAAATTCTCGCTGCGACTTTCAATCCACTTGATGGGCCGCCCGAAGCTGACGGCAAGCGCCGCGGCGATAATCTCTTCACCCAAAAGAGCATTTTTGGCACCAAAGGCACCGCCCACCTCGGCATTCTGTACCCGGATACGGCCAGGATCGAGTTGCAGAAAAGCGGCCAGCGTGTCTCGCGCCCGGTAAATAGCTTGAGAAGACATCCAGGCCGAAAGTTCGCCACTGGCTGGGTCAAAGTCGAACATGCACACACGCGGTTCGATAGAACTGGGCGCGAGTCGTTGATTGACCACTCGCAGGCGAACAATACGATCGGCACGCTCGAAAGCGGCAGCAATATCGCCGCCTCCTGACTGGGAAAAGAAAGCCACGTTAGAGCCAAACTCATCGTAGAGGAGCGGAGCATCGGGAGCGAGCGCCGCCTCCGGGTCCGCTACTGCGGGCAACGGTACATAGTCTACTTCAACCTGGTCACGAGCATCCTCAGCGGCATAAAGGCTCTCAGTCAGTACGACTGCCACGGGATCACCTACATACCGTACCCGCCCAACAGCCAGTGGTCTCCGTTCCGGTTTCTTGAGACCTGGAACCGGAGCAGTATCAAGAGTGCGCATACCGTTCACCAGTTCCGCGCCCTCAAAAGCTGCTACGACACCCGGCAAAGCCCGAACAGCGTCAAGATCGATACGCTTAATCTCCGCGTGAGCATAAGGACTGCGCACAACAACCATATAGAGAGCCGGGGGCCTCCCTTCAACTGGCCTCAAATCGTCCACGAAGTGCGAATGGCCCGTGATCAGTCCATAATCTTCTTTGCGACGTTCCAGCCCGGCCGGTAAACTCATATCAGTCATGCTCTCTCCTTCAATTCATAAACATCAGGTTTCATCTTTCCTGCTTACCCTCCCATTTTCGCATATCACTCACATTCTAGTAATACCGTCCCACCACCCATTTCCAACAGGATCTCAAGCTAATTGCCCGTAACTATTCAGGACTGCTCGCCGCCTGCGGCGGCTCACCCAGGTATGGAGTAGGTGCGGGCTTGGCCGCCGCAGGCGGCCAAGCCCGCACCTACTCCATACCCCCAGCGAACCGCCGCAGGCAGTGAGGAGTCAAGAAGAGGGAAGACCTGAATAGTTACGAAACTACAACCGATTTCACCCTGCATTATCCTAAAACTGTAGAAAATTAGTTGCCCTGACGTGACTTTTTCCACCAAGCAGACAAAGAGGTAGGTTTATCAAAACTTCAATTGTAAATTAGATCAAATGTTAATTTATCCATCTCAAATACATTTGGTACATTCATTTCATAGCCAGGATCTCCAGCAAGTTCCCGATTCTGCATAACAAGAATGAAACGAGATCCTTCGTTCGCACGAAAAGCTTAACCTCATGCATAAAATCTTAACCTCATCTTCACCAGATCATCACCGTTTTACTCTTCCCAGGTTATGTGTATCTCATCCATAATAGAAGTAGTTTATCAGAGCCTTAGGCAAAGTTCATCTTACACATCTAAAGTGTATTTTATTACTATTCTGTCGTCATATAAAGTCGATTTTCTTGCGTAACTATAGCTTGCTTGCTTTTGAATCGCTTTGAGAGGAGGTCCTATATTTATTGAATAGTAAAGGATTTAAACTTTTTATTTGAAATTAGTCGAATATTTTTTTATTGACAAACGAACATAAATGAGTTATTATAAGTAGCAGGTGGTGTTTTTATGCTAGATCGGATGGGGCTAGTAAAGTTTCCACGAGGTGTATCTGACCTTGAAATAGTTGAGGTAAAGATTTATCACCTTCATCGCTATAGTTATTTGGTTGTTAACAATCACGAATATAAGTGATTATCCGCCCTCATATCGATCTGCATATCTAATAGCCTAACGCAACAACGGGGTATGGTTGCGACTTTGGCTAGCTCTTCAATAACAGCAATAGATACAACCACGATGATGTGCTTAAACCACAGTGACGCACGTCCAGCAAGAAGTTGTGCTTGCGAAGGCGCTGCTTAGCAGGGCTTAAGTGAACTGTTAAGCGCAACTGAATTGCTATCTTTCGATATTTCTGGGGGGAAAATGTCGATGGTTCCTATTGCGTGCCCTCTTCTAGGTGTCGAGGAACAGGAAGCAGTACTTCGTGTCTTAATCTCGGGCCAGTTAGCGCAGGGGGAGTACGTAGCAGCTTTTGAGCGACGCTTTGCAGAAGTGTGCCATGTGCGGGAGGCCGTGGCTGTATCCTCAGGAACTGCTGCACTCCTTCTTGCCCTTTTAGTGCATGGTATTGGCCCGGGTGACGAAGTGATCAAGACGGCATTTAGCTTTGCTGCCACTGCCAATGTCATCCTGCTTGTCGGCGCTACCTCTGTTTTTGTTGATCTCGAACCCGATACTTGTTCACGGCCACCGCTGAGGTCATCATATACTCCCGTGCTCGCCAAAGATGCCCAGGTTTCAATTCCCTTGATAGGTATGGGCCATCATCGTTCATTTGGCAAGACCCTTTCCAGCGGCAGCATGCTACCGCTCATTTGGACAAAACTTAGGTATTTAAGTGCGCCCTCAGTAAAGGAATATCTGCTATTGCATCTAGCAAGTGCTGCTGCTGCAATACCTGAATGAAAGGAAGATGAAGGTGATGGAAGTGCAAGTATCAGAGCACTCAAATGGTTCAAACAACCATCATCATAGCTTGAGCGACAATCTAGCTGTGGAAATGCACATATCGCGGCATATAGAGACCTCGATCCGCATACTACTGGTCGATGATTATGTGATTTTGCGTCAAGGGATATGCGCATTGCTGAGTGAGGAAGATGATTTTGAGATCGTAGGAGAGGCCGGAACAGAGAAAGCAGCACTGATGCTTGCAATGGAGTTACAGCCTGATATTGTCTTACTCGATAGCTCCCTGGAAACATCCAATGGACTGAATGTAGCAAAGCAGTTGTTGCGAAGTTGCTCCAAAACACGTATCGTGTTACTCGCCGATTCCAATGATGAAAAACTTCTTTTCGATGCTCTACGTATCGGCGTACATGGCTATCTGCCAAAAACAGGGTCCATTGATGATTTGCTAAAGGCCCTACGGGCTGTGCAAAGCGGCGAGCGCGTTCTCGGTGAACCCCATGCTGTGACGCAAGTAGTGAACGAGTTTCATCGGCTGGCCAAGGAGGAGAACCGCCTACAATGGGGACTCAGCATGACAGAGGTGGAGGTCGTGCGGCTGGCATCGCAGGGATGCACGAATAAAGAGATAGGAACGCAATTGTACTGGAGCGAGGTCCAGGTCAAACGTAAGATGCAGGATATTTACCGGAAGTTGCAGGTGGCTGACCGGGCACAGGCAGTAGCAAAAGCTATACGCATGGGCTTGATCTAACTACGTGAAACATCCTTGTGCACCCCATACGAAAGGAGTACAATACATCCTGTAACAAAGATCGGAACCTTGTATTCAGAAAAGATGGTCGGTGCCATGGCAAAGAAAAAAACTAAACCCATATCTATTGCGCAGGAAGATAACATAGAGGCGCAGCACGTACTTGAGCAATATCACCAGGTCGCGCAGAATTTGCGTCTGAGCACGGACCAAAAGCAGGCAGAAGCGGCATTGACCGAAATCAACAACATGCCTGAAGGGGCCCAGATTGCTTTGCTCAAAGCATTGTCAAAAGAACATCATAGCGATGCCGCTGATGTCTTGCTTGCCATCAACGAATTGAGCCCCATAAAAACCGTCCGCAAGGAAGCACGGCGCTCACTGATACAGCTTGAAGGAGCAAGAATATACCCAGGTTGGCGTCCGCCCATTCAACAGCCTCTTGCTGTTCAGGTCACAGATACTCTTACGGATACCCCTTCGCGCTTCTGGAAAGGCATCGTGACCGACTCGCGCGATGCTGGCGAGGTGGAACTTGTTCTTTGTTTTGAGCAAGGTGAAAATACTAATGAGATACGTGTTCTCGGATTTTTGCTCGAATTTTGGCATGATGGCGTCAAAGATTTCTTCACCAGAATTGAAAGCAAGCGCGGCTTTGAGAAATTCGTTGCTCAGATGTCAGCACGTATGAACGATGTGAAAATCAGGGAGTGTTCCTTAGCGGAAGGGCGTCGCCTGCTGCTGGATGCACTGGCAGTCAATAAAAAATATGGCACACTCCCCCACAAAGACTACCGCTCTAACCTCTCGTTGGTAAATCGATTGGTTCTGCAGGCCCCCGGTCTCGACGAAGACACCGACCTCGACGAAGAGAAAGAGGATCGTATCGATTTACATGGCCTGGATCCCCAGGATGTCGTCACCAACTTTGTTGAGTCCTGGGTCAATGGCGAATATGATATCGCCTATGACCTCCTCTCTAGTGATAGCGCTCTCCGCGAAGGCCTTTCAAGAGAGGAGTGGATTGAACGCCGCGAAGCCTGGTCAGAGGAAGCCAATCCAGGCGACCTGGAACCAGACTTTATCCATGAACACGAACCTCGGGAATCGAAGCTCTGGCTTCCTAATGCATTCAGTGCAAGACGCTCGACTACCCGTAAAGAGATTGAGGTTGGCTGGTCTATCGAGCTAGATCAGACACCCCTCGGTGAGACGCTTCCAGAATTTCCCCAGGCGACTGCCATCTACGAAGAAACAGACAGGCACTGGTTTTGGACACGTTACACTCTGATTCAGGAACAAGAGGAGTGGCGCATCCAAAGTATGACCGATGAAGGAGCAAATGCGCTGGCTTTACCCGTTGCAGAGCTGCAGAAGAGAGTCCAGGAGCATGATAAGTACCTGGAAGAGTTTACGCAGAAACCCAGACCAACAGATAGAGCCGAAGAAGAGGCACTGCAAGAATTAAATGCAATTCTCTGGCATTTGATGGAAACCATCTATTATACCGATGCGCTGATCAAGGAGTTACCGCTCGACCGCTCACTCTACCTGGAAGCCGCCGGTCGTCTGTTGCTCATGCACAAGTATGAACGCTCCATCATCTACCTGGAGCCACTGGCGCGACGTTTTACAGAGCAGCGCGCAGAGATTTTAAGACAACTCGCAGCGGTTCAGATAGAAGTTAGCAAGCAGTACTTTGAGAAGGAAGACGATGAGCGTGCTGAGCGCCTCCAGGAACTGGCCGAGGAAGCCCTGCGCGAGTCACTGGCTGTTGAGAACAGCTTTCAGGCGCATATCTCCCTGGCGGAATTGCTCATAGACAAGAAAGAGCGTCTCGATGAAGCAGAAGATCACCTGCTCCAGGCCAAAACCATAGTCACCGAACCATCTGACGAGGCTCATATTGAACTCCACCTGGGTGAGATCGCTATGAAACGTGAGCAATATGAGGAGGCTCTGAGCCACTACCAACACGTTGCTGAACATGATCCAACCTCTGCGGAAGCCTGGTTTGACGTAGCAGAGGCCCATAAAATGCTCGGAAATTTTGCGGAGGCCGAGACTAACTATAAACGTGCCATCGAGTTAGAACCGGATAACGAAGACTACTACTTTGCGCTCAGCGAAATGTACATGGAGAATCACGAGAGCTCGAAAGCTATTGAGTTGATCGAGGAGGGTATCGATAAAAACCCCGAATCAGCGACGTTGTATGTGGCCCTGGCATCGATTTATCTTAGAATTGAGGACTACCGCCAGGCAGAAATTTTCATCGAAAAAGCAGAGCACATTG
>WNFI01328952.1_pt2 | contig 20207 bp, 27 predicted proteins | sample 5400471 | NCBI WGS metagenome assembly WNFI01 (sample SAMN13153348, study PRJNA577476) | soil metagenome | isolation source: 100 cm saprolite on Douglas fir-dominated hillslope | place: USA:California | collected 2013-09-17
TAGATCAGTACCTTGCCGCCTTCCGCGTGTCAACAATAGCGGATTTGGGGTATTGCCTCGCTAGCTCGTGCAATCTCTGCCACCAGCAGATCCTTGCTTGATAGCATTCTACAGGCCCAAGGATACTTCTAGTAGCCTTTCCGCGCGGCGTCATGCTTCATGGATGATGTCCTCCTATATATGACTCCGCCTCGCGGATCCGTCAAGGCGCTAACCTTGTCATTATATAAGGCTCTACCTCGAGCCCATTGCCCACTTCCTACCACCTCCCTCAACGATTCTGAATCTGGTGACTTACGCTTTTTCCTTCGTAGCACCCCATTAAGTCATTCAAAACGTCCGACTCTCACGTCCAACCAATGGATCTCCGTGTCGGTGGTAAATACCGCCTCGGAAAAAAGATTGGTTCTGGTAGTTTTGGTAGGTATTCCTTGATAAATACAAAATTAACTTTGTTGTGTTGTCGAAACGCATCTGACGATTTTGTGTTGGCGATGTAGGTGACATCTACCTCGGAGTCAACATTATCTCTGGCGAGGAAGTCGCCATCAAACTTGAATCTGTTAAGGCCAAACATCCACAGCTTGAGTACGAGTCCAAAGTTTACAAGACTCTTGCCGGTGGCGTCGGTGTTCCTTTTGTTCGTTGGTTCGGCACGGAATGCGACTACAATGCCATGGTTCTCGATCTTCTGGGACCCAGTTTGGAGGACTTATTCAACTTCTGCCAGCGCAAGTTCAGTCTGAAGACAGTTCTCCTTCTTGCCGACCAGTTGGTAAGTCCGTTACCATGTGTGCATCACCATGACGGCTCACAATGTTCAACAGATTTCTCGTATTGAATACATCCACTCTCGCAATTTTATTCACCGTGATATCAAGCCCGACAACTTTCTCATGGGGATTGGTAAGCGCGGCAACCAGGTCAATGTTATTGACTTTGGTCTTGCAAAGAAGTATCGCGATCCCAAGACCCATCTTCACATCCCCTACCGCGAAAACAAGAATTTGACGGGAACGGCTCGTTACACCAGTATCAACACTCACTTGGGAGTTGGTAAGTTCAATCGTAATTTCCTCGAGCTAAGGAGTATGGCTTGCTTATACATTCTTGCCACGTGCCGTTGATCAGAGCAAGCCAGACGTGATGATCTTGAATCGTTGGCTTATGTACTCATGTACTTCCTTCGTGGCCAGCTTCCCTGGCAAGGCCTGAAAGCTGCGACCAAAAAGCAGAAGTATGATCGAATCATGGAGAAGAAAATGACGACTCCTACTGATCTGCTTTGCCGCGGCTTCCCCAACGAGTTCGGAATCTTCCTCAACTATTGCCGGGCTCTTCGTTTCGATGACAAGCCCGATTACTCTTATCTCCGCAAGCTTTTCCGTGACTTGTTCATTCGTGAAGGGTATCAATATGACTACGTTTTCGATTGGAGCTTGGCCCAACGTGCTCCACCCGATGACAACCGTGTCAAGGGCGATCAGGTCCGTCGCAAGGTCGTTGGTGAAGAGGAGGAACCAAAGCCTTCAGATCGAATGTAAGTGCCATTTAGTTTCCTCTTCATAATGTCGCGCTAAGATCGACTAGGCTCCGTAGTCAAACACGTGCTGCTGCTAGTGCTCAACTGCCTACCCAGCCTCGCGCCTCCACTCGAGAACGTGATCAAGGATATTATTGAACGCTGTGTATTACACATTGTCAGCAGGATTGTTGTCATGCTAGGCGCAGGTATCGGCGTGTTGATTGCTTACGTGTCGCTCTAATCCGCAGTGTGGCGTCAGGCAACTTGTTGCTGGTGTTGTTTTGTAGTTGGATTGATGTCAATTCTTATGGTCTGTCCCAAGCGATGGGATAGGCCGGGCTACATGCGTCATGGAGCACACGGCGTTCCGTCTAGTTCGGTATGGGTCGTTAGTCACCACTTATTCGGCCCCCGCCCAAGCTCTACGCTTCATGCCGTCATGCGTTCGTGGAAGTCTCGTGGATCGATGTACCAATGCGGGCTGCCAGCAGCCGTCAGGCTCGTATGCTTCCGTGAGCTGCGGTCTGCACGAATGATCCAGTGACCCCGCGATATCACAAATGCTCCCATCTTATTCTCTCGGGTTCATGACGGACGCTATCACTTCTATTACGCCTTCCCTATTTATTTTTCTGTACCACATACATTACCATTCTCCCTCACGTGTGACACTTTGGAAACGCTGGTTCTTGGTCTCTCCCCCCTCTTTACTGTCGTACGATTGCGACTGTTCGCGCCCATGACCTATCCCCTACCATTTTACTTATAATCCCACAATCCCCTCATCGGCGTCCCATTCTCCACGTCATCCGTCCTCGCATTATTAATAATAGTGGCACGACAACACTACCTTCCACCATCATTCATTCCATGGGGCCTTATCATATTTCGAATCACGTCGTTTCGCCTCATCATGGCCGTCCCGTCTTCTCATGGTGCTCGCTCTCCCCGGTGCTCTGTATGTCTCGTATTCTGCAACTGTGTTTCCTCTACGTATCCTGTGAGGTGCGTGGAGAGGGCGTCGGGAGTTGCGATCACAGAGTGGATGGTGTTATGAGTGGCAAGCTCGGGGGGTGCTCGTGCGGTGTTGTGTGGCTCACTGTTACGGTAATGAAGGTGTCGTCAGGATTTGGGGGACAGGATATCTGTGTCGATCAATGCATGCTCGCGCGGTAATGTCCATTTGACTCTTTCCTCTCTCCGTTGCTAGTGATACCTTGGCCGTACTACATCACTCATCTTCCGCGCTTCCCTTTACGTGCGTACAGTATGGACGATCATATGAATACACAAAGTTTACTGTAATGTGCGTGACGGATGGATGCTCTGCTGAGATTTGAATATTTCGCAATGCTGTGGAATTAACGCAACTACAGGTGGATTCCACATGGCGTATTGAACACGGCCCGGTAGCCGAAAAGCGCCCAGACTGATGGGGAGGTAAAGGACCCCTGAATGCTCGCATGGAACCTAGCGACATTTGCCCCAATTTCGACCTTGGATGGCATGAACACTGCATGAACTCACCCCAATTGGATCGGTACCTGTATATGTTCGATGTGTTCCGATCTGATGTATATAATGAATACAGCCTAGATGATTCAAACTGTAAAACAGACGCTGATGAAGGAATAGTTATGAAGTGACGTCTTAAGCTTGACGGTCATTTAACGTGTTCTATAGCACTTTCTAAATTACCAGAAGTTTCTGATGATGAGATTCGCAAGTATTATCCATGCTCATTCCATCCTTCAAATTATACAACAGAATGATATCCTGATGGTCATTTATCTAACATTGCGCATGTTCTATAGGACTTTCTAAATTACCAGAAAATTCCGATGTTGATGTTCGTGCTCATTCCATCCTCTCCATTGTTGTCTTCTCTCAAAGCACATTCTTGACTTTGTGAGGACGACTCGCACCTTTGAGCCTCCTCCTGAAAGCATGTTGTGGGCTTCCTAGCTGCGAATCTAGTGCTGTTCAACTCAAAATTTCCAATTTTGTCACCTTAGCGACAGCCCGGAAAAGCCCGGAGTCTAGGGACTTTCACCCCTACTGGAGAGGAATTTTTTGGAATCCTTCACCCCGATTGGGGCTTGAAAATAGGCATTTTTTGTCACTAGGTTCCATTCAGGGGTCCTGGAGGAAACCAATAGGAGATCGAGAGTAAACAATTACGATCACGACCATTGCGGCAACAGGTTTGTCGCAATATTCCTGTCAATGAAAGGCGCAGTGCATGACACGTGCATAGCTCCATGCCTGAAGATAAGGTGTGTTGAAACCCCAAAGCGTCGCCATCGCTCTGTCGCCTCATGAACTTTTTTGTCCTTTGCCACTCATACATGCACATATATATACCTAATGAAAGAATAGACCTCGTTCGCCAAACCATAACAGGATTCAAGTGGACGGCGCTGTCATCAAATGATGAAATGCGGAAAAAAGTATTGCCGATGCACTTGCAGATCCTGAGTGATGGAACCGCTGTGGTACTCGTAACTTGACCATGCGCCTTTTTGGAGTATTTTAAGCTGTTCTCGCAGCCCCCCCTGTTACATGCGTCCCAGGCAGTTGTGCATCACAGGTGGCAGGCAAAGCTTAAGGTAGGACCTAATCAGGAAGTGTACATGTGTGACACGTTATGTCAGATGCATACTTAAGTAGAAAAGTAGAATGACCCTTTGATTGGTCTCGCAATCAAGTGCGTGAAGCTCCAGAACAATCCACACCAGGATTCACCCGACAAAGGGAGCTTGACCGGCGGCACCAAAAGAACAAAGGCGTCGCCTTTGATTAGGGGAACACACCCTATAGCCTTTGTACGAGTCTGAGTCTAAAGGTCTATTCAATTGCTAGCAAGTCATGTCACCCGCGCGACTTGTGCCAGGACACCAGATCGATAACCCAACCAGGTTTGGAGCTCGCACAAAGGCGAGTAGCAGTCTTTACTATGTGTCTGCGCACTTTCATACCATGACGACGACGAAGGAGTATATATATGAGGAGGCATGGATTTTGACGCTCCATCCATCCTCAGCTTCCCCTTTTTTTGTTTCGTTCCTCTCTTTACTACTCCACTCTTCTCATCCGTGTGGATCACGCGGTCCCTGGTTAGTCAGGCTTCTTTATGAAGGGCCCGTCATCCCCAATACTGACAATACATAATTAGGTCGCAAGAGGGCAGGCGGATCTACCGCCAACGTTGGGGCCGCCTTCGGGTTCACCTACTGGCCCCTCAGTAGCCCTCATCATTGGGATAATGTGCGGCGTCCTGCTCATGATTGCGATTGGAGGCACTGTAGCCGTGCAGATCCAGAAGCGGCGCAGAAAGGCTCAGGATATGCCATCCCTGAATCAGCCAGGTGTGATCAAATACACGAAAGAGTTGGAGAAACACACGGATTCAATGCGTCCCATTCCTATTGGACAACACATCCTTCCTTCTCATCCCCAAGCTTCATACTCCGTCTCATCCTTTAGCTCCTTTCAGTCTCACCCTTCGATGGATGATACCAAGTCTACGGCTTCCTTGATTCCCGAAGTTTTTGAGATGCGCTTGGAAGATGCACACATCGTTACCAAAAACGATATTAGACGGGGATATTCAGACCGTATACAGCTGAATTTCCCTGCGTCCATCAAGCCAGATATCCATGGGAAGTCCCATGTTCAGGTTAACAATCAAATCCCAGATACAGCTACCTCGCCGTCACTGCCTCAGGATATGGTCCGGAACACAAACCCAGACGCGGCCTCGTCTGGCGTTGACCCCTTTCCACCCCCTCGGCGACGTGTCGGGTTGCCTTCGACTCCGTCGCCTAGAGCTTCTCGGTTTGCGCAGATGCAGCAACACAGCCAACAGGTCCGAAATGCGTAGGGTAGAATCTCTTCGTGGCAGGTAACGGATAAGGATAAGATCACGAAAGCAGGTCACCACATTAACCCCATTGTATTTCTTCCATCGCTCTTGTTCTGTACAATAGCTAATACTTGCACCTTCTTTTGTGTTTGGATACCGCCAGAGTCCACGGCCCTCGCCTCGAGTTTCGTGTTGTAGTTCGTATGTTGCTAATGTGTCAGATATCATGTGAAAAGATAGAGCGTTGTTTCCACTCATAGATGACCAAGAGCACCCAACACCAAAGGTGATCCAGGTTACATATAGCGTGCTGAGAAGCAATTGCTTTTGGTCAATCACTGCTCTTTCTTGTCACGAACGAAGAGGTCCTGATGAACACCGAGATATACTTGCTTCACTATGCGAAAGTGAGGCAGGATGTTCTATGTCCCGAGGTTACCCCACGTAAGTATAAAGAACACAAGAGTCATCGTTCTCACTGGGTAAGCGACATGAATGATAACTGGCTCCGTTAAATTCTCCCTCGCTCGACAAATGATGGCGAGATAGTAATGAAAATTCCACCTCCGAAGGCCTTCGTTAAGAATAACATCCAGTATCATAGGTGTTGCAATAAATTTGCGAGTCACAAATAAAGAAATCGATGGAGTGAAGAAGCTAGCCTGTATGCCTCGATGTGTTTCAAGTTGAAGGCCATGAGGGTACAAAGAGATCACAGATTCTGGGTATGGGTTCATTGAGAGAGCGGGCTAGAAAAGAGTGCACGGAAAGCTGGCATACCGTGAAGAATGCAGGCTGATTTCCGATACAAAACGAAAACGAAAATTAAAAGGAGCCATGTTTGTCTTGTTGAGCCTGTACTCTGTAAAGAGAACTCTTGAGTAGGCGAGTAAACTAAGCGCGTGCATATGTGACCAACAGCGAGAGCTACGATAGCAATGAGAGAAGGGACCACAGCCCACGATGTATAGTCATGCTTTGAGGGACGATGGACCCGATATTCAACGACATCCGGGGCGTGATGAATGACCACAGCACTCATGGGGGTTTGAGAGTGCTTGCATCGCCACCGTATACATGAAAGGGCAAAACACTGTCAGATATATTGGTAATACAAGTACAGCCCGTTCGTCACGGATGACCATCTAAACAAACGGCGGCACGGCCAAGTGTTTTACACATGATCGAGCAGCGGGGCGATCCAACATCGCCGGGGATTCACAAAAAGATGACCAAATCACAGGTAGATAAAGAGGAATGAGGTTGGAGATGAGACAGGAAGATTGCGAATGGATGAAGCTGATGCAGTTGATGATCCAAGAGGAATGTGCCAAGAGAAAAGGGAAAACCAACGAAGAAAGAAGATTTCGAGCAATGCAAGCAACATATTCAAACCGACCGACCAAATACTTCGTTTGCCCCGAGAAGGCTAGTTTTCATGACGCCCTTTAGATATTCAAGATTGAACTGAGACACGCGGAGCTAGGGCCGGAACGGTAAGCAAGAAGGCAAATTAGCACTAAATAATACCACTTACGAATATACACAATCACGTCATCCTCGTCGACATATGATTCAAGGAATTCATCATCCAGGAGTTTGGGATTACCGTCAGCAACGTGTTCCACAGCTGTCTCAGTGGAGGAAATAGAGGACGACGTGCGGGAATGGTGCGGGGAAAAACACTGCGTAGAGCTAGAACTAGAAAGCTTCGAAGATGGAACTGATTGCTGAGGGGGAGGCGTTGAGGGGAGGTCTAGTTTCTCTGGTTTAGGAGAGGCAACGAGAACCGTCGAGCTGATCGTGGGTCCTGCCTTGTGGCTCTTTGGCATCAGGTCATGAAGATAGTTACAGTTATCGCCCTTTGGGCATGCTCCACGCTGGAAGAAGGCACAAGGGCGAGCTACGAAGAAATATTCCAGAAGGCGACTCAGAATCATACAGGGGTCAGGACATACTGCGATAGAAAGGGTGCTTGGGATCTTCATTTGAAGATAAAGTCTCGGAAGCCGGTGAGTGCCTAAACTTGCAAGTGTTTCCATACCAGCACCCGCCAGGGGAGTTAAACCACTTGCAATCGCTCGCTAATTATATCTGAATGAGTAAAATCGTATGACAGCGGTGGAGAACGTACTGCGATAGTTGGGCGGAAGTTCAGAAGGGTTGGATGGGTCGGCGGTAGAAGCGACAGTGGGAACCTCAGAAGGAGTGGCCGGCCTTTCGTGTTTACTGTAACAGAGTTCAGGTTCGGTGATTAAACAGAGAGGCACAACATATTACGTACAATGTGCAATCTTCTCCTTTTTGACATGTGCCATACAACCACGCGTAGCATGGCTTAGCTGAACGATGGCATTAAAAAAGTGGCGCGATTTTGGGTAAAAAGACACCCACTTCGATAGCTAGGATGTGACTTGGGGTCGAAATGCTTAACAAAATTTGCTGGGATTACGTTAGCATCATGCTTGCTGACACGATTGAAAGGATTCAGTACAGACTCTGTTTCCAGTCTAGTAGAACTCACAATGCGCATAGATCGCCCTTTGGACATATGCCCGATCTTGCAAAATGGAAACAGGCTTTGTCTAGGGAACAGTGTGAGCGTAAGCCAGCATCCCTGTCATCAAGATGAAGGCCAAGCAACCCACCCGACGTGAGCAAAGGTACTAAGGGAGAATTCACGAGGGACGTTGGTGTTAGGACATCCGATCTAGTGTTACTCAAACGCGACGAAGAATGCACTGATCCTGCTGGAGAACCAAATGGCGTGAACGACGAACCACAGGACGTGGAATGGATCTTGCGATGAGGCGGCCCGTACTTCGAGGCAGTGGCCACAAGTGGGGGGACCAAAGCGTCGGGGAGGATATGCAGATCGTTGTGGGATGGGGCAAGAATGATATTTTGAATGTCCATGAACCAGCACTCATCACCGTATGGACAGGTACCTGGCGCATGACGGTCGCACGGTTTCACTAAGGTCGGATTGAGTTCTTGGTTCAGTACAATTTAGCGAATAAACTTACTCAACGTAGTCTTGGTCACTGGCCACTGCGAGGTCAAAGAATGAGAGTTGTTAAACATTAAAATGTCGTAATTGTACCTGAAAAGAAATGTCAACTAGGTTGAGATGGCAGGTAGTGCTGCATACCAGCAAAAGAACAGCAGCCCAGGATTTTGTAGTAGTTGTGCCGAGAATCGTGTTGCAGTGACGAAGTCAAAAAACGGAAAATGCTCTTTTAATCCTGCGGAGCTCAGAAACCGATGTGCTTCTAACCCAAGCACCCAGAAACAGAGTTATGAAGTAAAGCCCAAGACACAGAAACCACCCGGAAGAAAGGGGTTGTCGAGGGGCTATGGCAAAGATAAGAGGGTAACAATTTATATAAAGCCGGACTATCGACTGTTGCGAGCCACAAGCGCCTAGTCGGACTTGGACGCACGCGTAATTTCGCGTGAAGGGCGAGGACTGAGTAGAGAGCAAAGTTTAGTGGGTATATATAATCTTTGGGAACGGAAGAAAGGACCAATGACAAGCGGTGAACCAAATGGTAAGGGCCACGCAGAAAGGGTGAGGACGTTCATATCCAGGAAATCAATTCAACTGTGAAGGCTGCAAAAGGCAAGGTCAAGCTCTCAGACACGAGGCAGAGCACCCACTTCATGATCCATTTCTTCGATTCTAGCATCACGAGCCTAGAAGAGCAACAATCTCCACTCGTAAGGTGGGTAGGTATAACGATGGCCTCTGAACGGGGCCTGTCAATCCAAACTACGACATGAGTCACGGAACTTCCCGCAGCCGAGGGTCTGCATAACCTCAGGTTACACCCCCACGTTTTTACTCCGTTGCTTTCCGGTAGCATGACAGACTTCACGGAGGTGACAGCAGCTTCTTCCAGTCTTTTTGAATGTGCTAACACGTTAAGTACGCGAACAGGACCATTCCGAAGCGCTCCTACATGAATTGTGGCGAGTGAAGGAGGATGCGTCCGGGACTGCCTATCTCTTCGTAAGTAACACGGGCGAATCTGATGCGAGTTCGCTCTTATACTTTCCCGGCTGTGACAATTCTAGAAATTCTGTATGACAGAATCGGGATGCTGCTTTCTAATCACAGATACGAGGGAAATCTGGGTTGAAGGCGAGGACGTGGTCATTACTACCCGGATCTGTCGCGTAGACGTCTTGTCCTCTAGCGCTTGAGAACCGACACATTCACCGTAGGTACAGGAACCGTTCCGATTGCCCCTCGTCCGCGAGTGAGCTGGTGGACAACGCATGGATAACTCAACGTGCATACGATCTAGCGGTTCTCCACTCCCCCGGAAAAGGGGAGGAGGTCGAGATGGCAGTGTCTCCAGCCACTAAATTCGCTGTACGTCATTTCATTCCACGTTTAGAGCGATTCCTCCGATTGCTTTCGCACTTCCTCTCCCAGGATCTTGAAGTGAGGTTCACATCCAGGCATCACACATGGAAGTGGGAATGTATGCGGACCGCTAAATTGGGAGCCGCATTACTCTCCCAGCACTTGATCTTACCCTTAATAACTTTCAATGAGGCTATTGTCAATGCTGCTGGACCCCTGAGCGGCATGGATGAAACTGCGTGGACCAAAGTGAGTCTGGGTGTTCACACGCCGGTTTAGTCCCATGAATCATCATCACACACAGCACCTTGATGGGGCTGCGAAAGCGAGTAGGGTTATCAATGCCATGAACATTCTTTTCAGGCAGCCACGCATCACGACTTCTCTTCGCCGAATAACGCAGATCATGGCACGGGTCGGGTCACCGCGTAAGTGCAAGTATCGTATGCTGGACACGTGTCTGCGTCTAAATGGAGTATCCTCTCATAGTGCCCATCGCCTCTCAGTTTCCTCTTGAAGATAGTGAGGACCGTTTCTGCTCCGAGTCCAGCACCGGGGTTTCAATGGCTCCCAAGGCACACGGGCCATCCTCGCCACCAGCTTTTGGCAGATCGACAGTGAAAAAGGTAAAGTGGGTTTCAATTTTTCAGCCTTCTGGCCATCCAATCTCCACGGCATGTCACCCCCGTTTGACAAAATTCTGAAGCATGGATCTACTGAACCTAACTTTTCTGTCAACAACCCACTGCTACACCGTTTCACCCACAGTCATCGAACTCACAGGCCCCACCGGAGTCCCAGAAATTACGTAGAAGCTTGTCACCCGCACTTTCGAAGCCATCCCCTCTCACGGATATTGGGCTATCCATCCCGAGAACGGCGGACGCAGACAATACTGTGTCGGATGGTTCCATCACCGAAGACGAGGCTCAGTCATCCTCGCCCATTTCCGTAGCTGCAGCCCCTCGGCGTAGCACACGGCTCTTATCTCCACCGGTCCTCCCACACCTGCCCACCAGGTCGCATGAGGAGAAAGCGGCAGCCCGCGCGAATGTACCTCATTCTGAAGGGGTTGAAGATTTCATTTCATCGACTCCGCCCATAGAATTAGGGTCAGCTTCTGGTCTAGGTCATTCAGAAGCTGGCTGGAATGGCAAACGAAAAAGTGACTTAACGGACGAACAGTCTGATAATAGTGCTTTCAATGATGGCTCTAAGGCAGATGCCGGTCATGCCTCTTCTGCCAGAGCCGTGACATCCCGAGGGGTATGGCAAGGTCCACGTCGTGCGGTTGCGAAGAAAAAACGTTTCTAGAGATAGATGCAACTCACCGACCACCCCCTCTTGCCTTCATTCCTATTGTCTCGTATCTACGACTCCAGGCTCCTTTCAATTAGTATACGGCCCTCTTTTTGGCGTTACGTATTCACGGCAACTATTTGCACGGTAACCCAGACTCGATCGTTCTGATGGAGCATATACACAACTTCTGCAAATATACACTGGTTAAGACACAAAGATGGTGGTATGAATGAAGATGAAACTGAGCTTGCGTAAAGGAGGCAATCGAGCGAAAAGTTAGTTTGAGCAGAACCACATGATGTTCGACAGGAGGTAACGGTGAGGCATTCAGGGTTCTCAGAGGAGGAATCACCTACGTCTAAGCTCTTGAGTACGTAGAATGCCTCCTCTCGTTTCACAATTCGCCTCCTGCTGTAGCACCACGTCCTCGAGAGTCATCCCATTCTTACCTAGTCCTTTCCATTCATGCTTTGCGACATTTCCTCCTTCATGTCCATCCCCCCACACAACGCTCATCAAAACAGGCTCACGCGAGTGCCAACTAACGTCCCGTACTACTCCCAAGCGAGCATTGTAGGCCATGTGCCTCGATCCTCGCGTACGGAGACTCTTTCTAGTCGATAGCAGGGGCTCGGGCTCAGAAGGATCATAGGAGATTGGTAATGCTTTGGCTCGATCCAAAACCTGAACTATTCGTCCATCTAATGAATATATCTATTTTAGAATTGATCAGCGAAAACTCTGAATACCGTCGAAGCGATGTTCGTCTCATTTGCACTTACATGTATCCTGCCATCTGCCGACCCGGTGTAAAGATAGCTTCCACCCGTCGTCTCATCAGGGCTAAAGTGGCAACGGATGAGTGTTTTAAGGACGGTATGGCCTCTGTATGCCATAATACTGCAATTCTCAGGATGGGAGTCAAAGCGTGGCTTTCTATATGTACCATTCCTAGCATGCGTGCATCAGAAGATTGTATGGAACGACGAGCACTTTTCAGTCTCACCGATAATCCCAGGTTTGACTCAACCCATAGTGTCGTTGAGGCAGCGCCTCCCATTCAGATTGACTATGCATCTTTCGTAGATCCCATAATCTCATTGTCTGGTCTTTGCCATTCGAGACTACATACCGCCCATCCCCTTTGGGTGACACATATGCGATGCCTTCCGTGTGGCCCACAAGGACACCGGCTGGCTTTGCATGGGTTCCCAAAGAACGACGGTCCCTAACGGGGAACCCTGGATTAGGCTAGTAGCATCGCAGCAGTCATCACCCATACCAAACTTTCAAAAACGTGTCATCGGAAGCGCTGATCAACACGTTTCCGCTCGCCGTATCGGCCCAACAACAGCTGTTCACATCATCTTCATGTGCAACAATACGTACCGTTCTCCTCATCCCCCGCAGATCATACACTAATAGGCCCATCCCATGTCAATGTAGTTTAGCCTCAAAGATGGTGCATACGGGCGCACCAAATATTTTCCCACTTCCCCCAGCGATGATCTCGTTTCCATCAGCCGAGAATCGGCATGCATAAATGGCAAAGTTGTCAGCATATGGGTAATTCCAATATTCTCGTCTAGGTCCATCGGCAAGAGGGATCGGTGTTTGCTCCCCACCGGGATCACGGGTTTTTGTCATATGAACTGTCGTCGTCTGGTTCAATCTCAAGGCTGAGGATCGATCCTCCGCCTCGGCTACTATATTACTCACCATACTTGAGTAAATCATCCTCTCGTTGTCGGGAGAAAGATGCGAGTCCGTTATCGTCCAATTACCAGGTACTGCGTTGATAGTCTTCATTTCCTTCATTGTCGTCTGATCCTCGTGTGGGCCTGCGGGGACCTCGAATGATGGGGGTTGAGAAGTATCATAGATATGTAGGCGGAAGTCTGAAAGTTGCTGCGTGAGGAAGAGTGCGCGCTCTTGTAAGCCGTGCAACAGGCAGACCTTGAACGCAGGTGTAATAGAAGGACGAATCTGTAATACAGGTACATTACCATGACTCGACATGAGGAATAATCGACTCATGGACAACTTACCTGTGGAATATTGGCCACAATATGGGTTTGCATTGTACCGGGCAACAATGGTACCAGACGTATTGGGAATTATGGGCTGCAAAGTTTGATGTTAGGATAACGTCATTACCTCCTGAACAGATGATTATGCAATAAATCACCCTAGAAAGATCCTCTCTAACGAAATGTCCTTGCCTCGTCCGCAAATCTCGGAATCTCTTGGCTAACGACGTATAGGGGGACTCCCTTGTCTGCAGGTACGGTCCCAGTCTCCCGAATTCCCCTCCTCTCAGGAGTTCATCGCCAACTTCCTGAGGCTCCGTGACCACAGGAAACCACTTATTTTCTGGCGACCTGTCCATTGTAGTCTGTTCGTCTTCGTCAGGACCCGAGATCTGGCCCCTGGACCGTTGAAGGAGCGTCCTTATAACCTCCATTGGAGTCCTAACCGAAGCCACTGAACGCAAAACGTCTGCCTCCACGTGAGCATCAATCTAAGGAACAATTCGGAATACCTACCTGCGATCATCTCCCCGGTAAGTACGCCTTCTATTGGACCTCCGTCCTCTTCTTCTGCTGCTGTGGGCTGTTCCTCGGCTTCTTCATCGGCATCATCCTCATCGTACTCAATTTCGTCAGGAATGTAATCAGGATCGTCATCGTAATGATCGTGTCCTTCAGAACCGAATATTGTGTAGCCAAGGTCGCCCATAGCAAGTAGTGCGGCAACAACGCTGCTGATTACGTAGCCGAGTTCTTACCGTAGTTTCCCACGGAACCTCCACTTTTCGATCACAGCTTATTATGGTAGCCATCTGGTGCTAAATGTTCTGGTCCCTCGTCAATTATCAAGTATATACAGACATGTCTACCTAAACGCGACACGTCACTTGTTCATGCGATCTTGACCGTCTGCGGCAACCACCCGTGAGTGTGATGCGGCGGACGATGGACAGCAATTTACCTTAGCGTACAATGCTTCAACGACCTTGCCAATCTGACCAATAGGCTGAATAGCCATAGGGTATGCTTGCTTTAGAACGATAAGGGCTTAAGAATCAACGCAAGATAGAGGCCGGAACTGGCTTACGTCCTCGACTGGTTCGTCAAAAACGACCAGAGTCCCAGTCCCTTGATCCAAGACACCATTCAGATCCTTGTCAAGAATCATCTGCGACAATCTGACGAGGGATGTTATAAAATGTTCCACTGTCATTGAAGTGAAGACTGACTTCGCCTCGATCTGGGGGACGCCTTGACCCACCATTTCAGCAACATAAACAATCTCGACCTTACTATACGGTTCCACAATTCTCAGCAAATTCTGCTCCAGCAGAGTGTCGTACAGCGCAGCAAGATGCGACCGAATTGTAGGATCGGAGGACAACTCTACAAACGATGTAAGAGCCATGTCAGTAGGCGTACACGAAATGACGAACCCTCTTTGTAGTCTTTCAAAGCTTTCTCAAAGTCTGCCAGATTACGCCCCTGATGAGCACGCGCGATTGCTCTCATGGACTCTATTTCACGCAATTGAGCGTAACGGATGGCCAGTTTTATCGAAAGCAACGAGTTGACATCCTCGGGCTGAGCGATGGTCGTTGGTTACTACATCGTTGAGGTCCGAATAAGCGCATACCAGATTCAACATTATCTTGCATAAAAGCATATATTTCAGAACGTTCAGAGCATTTGGATCGTCCTGGGCGGACAAATTTTCAAACGTCTCGAAGAAGTAAGAGTAGCTTGAAAATAGATCAGGTCAAAATCGCAGTACCAGTCGAATCATACTGACGCAGTCTTGTAATCCTTGTCCTCAGCATGCAGAATCCCGCTTTGGAGATCAAGCTGAGCTTGGAGTGGCGGTGGACAATAGATGGCGTTGGCTGCTGTTCGGGCAGAAGTAAGAGCAGTCTAGAGCCTCTGGGTCAGAATGAAGAGAGTCCAGGCAAGTCGATAAGAACGAACCTTGGCCTTCGTAAGATTATTCAGTCCGCGATAGACCCGTGATTCGAGTAAGTGAACTTCTGTAAGAATCACTTTGTCATCCAACCTCCTCAGCTCCTTCAAAAGGGAATCGATGAGTGTTAAAGCGGGTCTATAATTTTCAGTGTCTAAGTGTCTGAACGAGTCACCCGGCTGATTAGTACCCTCCCAGTGTCCTGAAAATGACCCTCACAATGCAATTAGTCTGGCTTCTAAGCTCTGTTTCAAGAATATGCGCTTCTCGCCACGCGCCCATTCGATGTTATCTTGTGTAACCTCCACCTGGACCTTTTCTGATCCTGGGATCTCACTGAAGTAGTCAATGAGAGTTCGTACTTATGAAACGTGAGTGTCATAACAGGCAGTAGTATCGATGGTACTCACTCAGTTTGGCAGTCTTAGCTTTGGCAGCAGAAGACATAAAGCCACGAGACGTCTTAACGAGTTCAGCAAGAGCAGTGGCATTTCTGTATGCAGCCATTAGCAACGGAACAGTCTCGAAGAGAGGGCGCAAGTGTGACTACCTCTCGTCTCGATAGAGCTGCCCAAGCTTAATAAGAGCGGATTCTTGGTCTCTCAACGCGTCTTCAGAGCCTAGTAAGATATTGAGAACAGAAAAAAGTCGCAGGATTTAACACTAGTCTGGATGTACCAGAAACATGTCACAGGCGCACCTTTAGGCGCGTGGAGCACCTTTTGGTACAATGACTCTGCCTTTCGGGGATCAGTCTTTAATAGTGAATCGGCCTCGCTGATGTATGCAGCTGTGCCACTTGTCGATGCTAAAGCCATGGTGGTGTCTTGCAGAATGACTATTGAATGAGATGACGCGTCCCGTGCATGCTTTCTCAATTCCCTGTTTCTCAACGCGATTGAGCATCACCTAGGCCCAATCATCCGCATATCCCGCTGTTTACTGGGCTGGTAATCTCGAAATGGCTGTGGAAGACGAAATCCTACCTATCCCTAACTTGAGGGTTGCACAATACAACTTTACACTCTCCAATCCCAGGCTCGTACATTTGCACGAGGAAGGGGCAGCAAATCTTCTGAAGGCAATAGAAGCTGATGGTGTGTTGTTATTTTTGCCATCTTGGACTACAGGAGACCCATCAACTCGGTGTCGACGCGCTTAGAAATGGCACCGTACTTGAAGCTGCTACTTTCCCAATCACAATCCGTCATTCCACAGACCCTCGTTTCTGGCGCAGAAGCACTCGTGAAAAGGCTTGAAGACAAAAACAAGGCAGAATTAGAGGCACTAGAGCAAAAGCTCAAGGAAGCGGAAGAGACTGAAGGAGAGACTGAAATCAGCGAGGCTTTGAGGGCGAAAGCCTCATATTTGACTAAGATCGGGGAGAAGGTTGTGTTCCTCGTTGTTAATACACCTAGACTTTTCCTCACCTATATGTAGGACGCTGCAGTTGCTGCACAAAATTTAGCTTCATCAAAGACACCTGGCGTTGGGGCTCGTATTGATATCAGCATTACGCTCGTCCGAATTGGGTTCTTCTTCAACGACTATAAACTCATTGAGTCCAACATCGCAGCTGCAGAAAAGTGAGCCACGAAATTCTCGTTCGTCCCCTCGCATGACGTTAACATGCGTAGACTCATTGAAGAAGGTGGTGATTGGGATCGGTTGAACCGATTGAAGGTCTACCGAGCCTTGAACTTCATTTCTCTGCGGGACTTCAAGAAGGCTGGAGAGCTCTTAGTGGACTCGTTGTCTACCTTCACCGCAACCGAGCTAATTGATTACAATGATTTCGTCGGACTCGCAATCATCATCAATACTCTCGTGCAGAAGCGCGTCGACCTCAAAAAGAAGGTTCATTTCCCCCCCAAGGGTCTACCATTAACATTTATTAATGTATTCATATCTAGATAATTTCTTCCCCCGAAGTATCGCAACTTATTCTAGACATCCCGCTGTTGGGGGATTTCCTGATATCGTTATACAATTGCCATTACGCCAAGTTCTTTGTTTCCCTCGGTAAGCAGAATGTCCCATATTGATGTTTTCAAATTGCTGATGATCAATCAGCTTCCGTCGAGCAGGAGTATCTCCTTACCTCCCGCCTCCTGTCTCCTCACGCCCGCTACTATGTCCGAGAAATCCGGATCCTTGCGTACTCGCAGATACTTGAGTCGTATCGTAGTCTTACTCTACAGAGCTTGAGCTCATCGTTCGGAGTTAGCATTGACTTCATTGACCGGTACGTTGGGTGCTCTCGCGGATGTTTTCTTCATAATACCGAAACTCCTCTCCATAACTAAAGGGATCTTTCTCGTTTCATATCCTCCGGACGGTTAAATTGCACAATAGATCGTGTGCATGGCATCGTCGAGACTAATCGACCAAGCACAAAGAACGCTCAATACGATACCTTGGTGAGGCAAGGAGACGTACTACTAAATAGTATACAGCGTTTGAGTCGTGTCTTGTACTGAGTGACGAGTTTTGAATGAAGAATATGGTCCCTTACTTCTGAATCTCGTCTCTTTGCTCATTGGTAAGCGTATTTTAGAATGCACCTGTTGTGTTGGCGTTGGTGTTTGGCCAGCCTTCCCCACCACTTGCCTCTTGGGTGAGTTATATAGCCCCTGAAGCGGTGCTTTTCGGGCCTAGTTAGCCTCGTTTGTCCCATCTAGGTTACTGCCCTCTTGTTCACTCTGAAACCACTAGCAGCAGATGTAGGGTTGCACCAGATCCGCGTCGCCTTCATGGCCATGGCTCCGTCAGGGCATCAGTTAGCTGGTCATCATGAATGATTCAGTGGTGTAATCCGGTAATGAGTTGCACATGTGGATGGAAGGGTCGATCTCCACCCACTTTTAATCAAGGTGCTTCCATAAGCCGTCCTACCTTAATGCTAGGAGGACTTCTCCAAGAACTTCTCAAGGTGGGTCTCCCCTGACTCTTCAAATTCTGCATAGCAAGTTCGTCTCCAAACTCAACGAAAAATGGCACTGGACCATCATCGCAGGGACTGCATTATATTATACAATGGCCGGCCGCGAGTGGAGGGCGAAACATCAAGACATCGAAGGGGATCCTTGGCTTTCTAGATAAATACTTCGATCGATCGGATACATTCAGCCTCATTTCTGTTCCGCCTCAGTGAGCTGGCGCGAGTTATCAACCATCATCCCCGCTGACTTCATCCGTTTTGCACCAGTCCTACCGGGGGAGCCGGAAGTGAACCTCTATCTTCGTGAGTTACTCGATGCCCTGACCGCAAGGTCACTTCGAAGGCGTGTAATTGGAGCGTGGAGTTTAGAATACTGCATGCAAGCGCCTTTCACGCGGATTTCAAAGGCATTGCTATCAAGCAGCTTCCCCAGTAATTTGGTAATGAATGTGCGACGTACGAACCTGACCAGAATTACGGTCGAATCATCCGAATGATGAATTCGAGTGGCTCTGGTAAATTCAAGTTAGTGTATGCATATGGATTGGAGAAACGGTATACCGCTGTCATCCATACTCGTAAGGGTGTTCTGATTGCGTTCTGCTAGAACTCCCGCTTTCCCTTTCCGGGCAGGTGGCTTCCTGATGATCATGAGTTATTCGCTTTCTTGATCCCTGCCATATAGCCACGCATCATTTAATTTCAGGCATTGCTGACAGTGAGGGAATATCTCATTCTGCGCTCCAGTTCGAACACGAGGAGTGCTGCGCAGCATTTAATCGCATGCTATGTAGTGTCATGCTCTGCCGGGTTCTTTGACTGTCTATCGGAACGCAGTCCCTACAAGAGTTACTCATCGCCAGCCTGTTCAAGACTATATAGTATCCTCGTAATTTAGCCAATCAGCTCATGTAGACTAGAGATTGGGGTAAACTTAGGGACATGGAGTTCGTTACATTCCCCAGTTGTCCTACCACATTTGGTGGACTTGAATCCTATTTAGTCCAAAATAACGGAGGCTACAGCATCAGAACAGGTTGTTTTGCCACCACGGCAGCAGCCAAGAGCCCCCGGTCAGGAATGTGGTCTGTTCCAGAAATATGAAAACTACATTCACCTGACCAAATAAGCCGTTCTAAAGGAATGTGACTTCGTACATCCTAACCTAGTTGGATAAGAGCATGGTGCCATGGGACAGCAGCGCAGAAGACATACACCGGAGGTCTCAAGTACTTCAAGTAATAATATGACTGCTGAGAGATAGATTCCACCAGGCATGTAACGGATGGTTATTAGCAACCAAGATGAAGTACGAAATAAATGTCGATGGACACCACGGTGAGCAGAGTGCATCAGTAGAACACGATCGGGGCACTGATGGAAAAATCAGGGCACCGCATCAGCTGCTGTGCACTACCTAATCTACCTTGGGATTCTGATACCCCGCTGTGAGTTGATAGAGAGCGGGAACCAGTCGCTCTGTAATCACGCGTTGTGTTTTAGCACAAAGCCGCGTAAACAACCTCTCGAATCCAAATTTGCATCCGCTCCCGTTCCTGTTTTTCCATTATTGCGATGAGCGACGTGCCGAAACGCCAGCGTATTACTGCAGACGAAATAAATTGTCTCATCTATGCCTATCTTGTTGACTCCGGTGAGTGGTGTCATTACATACGCGATGTAGGTCATTGACTGTGTTATGTGGGACGCTCCAAATAGGCTTTGAGCATTCCGCATGGACGCTCCGCGGCGAGGCCCATCTCGACAATTCACCAAATGCCCATATATCCATCCCTCGTGGGGAGATAGTCACGCTCTTTCGAAAAGCATTGTTGTATATGGAAGCTGAAAGGGTATTCAAGGTGAGCGATTTGATGAGGTGATGCCACCGTAACAAATCCAATGATAAATTCTCCGACACTTCTTGTAGGACAAGGGAAAGGGTGCAGAAAATGCTCATGATACTGAACCAATTACTCTACTAAGTCGATTCCGAACGCCCAATGATGGCCCGGTCCCGGAGGAACCCAAAATCCAGCCTCGTCCTGCCATTCTCCCAAGCCTTTCCAGCGTCGAGGTTGCGAAGGATGAGTCCAGTTCACAAAATGGAGCCGTTGACAGGCCTGGAATAGGTACAGGAGATGAATCACGTCCGAAGAAACGTACCCGGACGGATGCTGACAACAGCGCTCCCTCACCAGGTATGATGTATATC
>WNFI01091495.1_pt3 | contig 20202 bp, 13 predicted proteins | sample 5400471 | NCBI WGS metagenome assembly WNFI01 (sample SAMN13153348, study PRJNA577476) | soil metagenome | isolation source: 100 cm saprolite on Douglas fir-dominated hillslope | place: USA:California | collected 2013-09-17
CTGGCCCAGGAGCGCCTGGGACCGGGGCGCATCCACCATTGCCTGCGCTGGGTCGGCGTCTGCGAGCGCGCCCTGCACATGACCTGCGAGCGCGCGGCGCGGCGCGAGCTGGCCCCGGGCGTGCGCCTGGCCAGCAAGCAGGCCGTCCAGCACGCGATCGCGGAGAGCCGGGCGGAGATCGACGCCGCGCGCCTGCTCGTCCTGCGCACGGCGGAGCGGATCGACGCGGAGGGGGCGCGGGCCGCTAGGGCGGAGGTGTCGCTCATCAAGTTCTTCGTGGCCGGCGTGCTCGACCGCGTGCTGGACCGCGCGGTCCAGGTGCACGGCGCGCTCGGCCTCACCGAGGACACCATCCTGTCCTTCTGGTACCGCCACGAGCGGGCGGCCCGCATCTACGATGGGCCCGACGAGGTCCACAAGTCCGCGCTGGCCCGCCACGTCCTCCGGCCCTACGGCGTGGACGTGGAGATCTGATGGCGGACGGCGGCGACTACGCCGCCCTCGTCGACGAGCCGCGCGCCGTCCGCGCCGGCGAAGAGATCGACGCGCAGGCGCTGGACGCCTTCCTCGCCCAGGCCCTGCCCGAGCTCACGGGCGCGCTCACCGTCGAGCAGTTCCCGCGGGGCTTCTCGAACCTCACGTACCTCGTCGTCAAGGGCGGGCGCGAGATCGTGCTGCGCCGGCCTCCGCGCGGGGCCGCCATCAAGAGCGCGCACGACATGGGGCGCGAGCATCGGATCCTGTCCGCCCTCGCCCCCGTCTATCCGAAGGCGCCTCGCCCGCTCGCCTACTGCGAAGACCCGTCGGTGCTCGCAGCGCCCTTCTATCTCATGGAGCGGGTCCACGGCGTCATCCTGCGCGGGGGCGCGTCCACGGCCGCCCTCGACGCGAGCGCGCGGCGGGCCGTCTCCGAGGCGCTGGTCGACGCGCTGGCCGAGCTGCACGCGCTCGATCATCGCCGGCCCGGACTCGCCGCACTCGGCCACGGCGAGGGATACGTCGAGCGGCAGGTGACGGGCTGGACCGCCCGCTACCAGGCGGCCCGTACGGAGCACGTTCCCGCCATGGAGCGGGTGGCGCCGTGGCTCCACGCGCACCGGCCCCCGGCCAGCGACCTGGCCCTGATCCACAACGACTTCAAGCACGACAACGTCGTGCTCGATCCGGACCGCATCGACCGGGTGGTGGCCGTCCTCGATTGGGAGATGGCGACGGTCGGCGATCCGCTGATGGACCTCGGGACCACGCTCGCCTACTGGGTGGATCCGGACGACCCGCCGGCCTTCCGCGCGGCCGGCTTCGTGGATGTGACGACCCAGCCCGGCAGCCTGCGCCGACGAGACGTGGCCGAGCGCTATGCCCGTGCCACGGGGCGGGACCTGGCGCGGCTGCCCTTCTACTACGCGTTCGGCCTCTTCAAGGTGGCCGTCATCGCGCAGCAGATCTACGCGCGGTTCCGGGGGGGTCACACGAAGGATCCCCGCTTCGCCCATCTCGACGCCGCGGTGGCCGCCTGCGCGGCCGCCGCCGCACGCGTGGCCGAGACCGGCCGCATCGACGGGCTGGGGAGCTGAGAACGAAGCCCGGTCAGGGGCGGCTGGAGACTGCCGTCCAGGTTGCGCGCGCCTTGGTCATGGCGCGCTGGGGCAGGTCGGGGACCATCAGCCAGGCGATGCCGACGAGCAGCGTCTTCACGACATAGACGATGGCGACGATCTTGAGCCGGTTCATCTCGCTGCGATCGTAAGCACGCGGCATGCCATCGCCGGGAATGCGAAAATCCGCGGTTTCGCGCCCGCGCCCTGCCGCAAGTGTGGCCGGCCGCCCACGAGGGCCGCGGCGCCCGGACACGGGCGCCCGCTACGGAACGGAAATCGGGATCGTGATGCGGAAAGTCGTACCCGCACCGGGCGCGCTGGTGAAGTCGATGCGGCCCTTGTGCCGCTCGACGATCATGAGGACCGTGGAAAGGCCGAGGCCGGTGCCCTTGCCTTCGGGCTTGGTCGTGAAGAACGGCTCGAAGATGGTCGGCTGGATCTCCGGCGCGATGCCCTGGCCGCTGTCCGCAACGGTGATCTCGACCTGGCCGTTCCGGGCCGCGGTGGCCACCTGCAACGTTCCTCCGCCCTCCATGGCGTGCACGGCGTTGATCACGAGGTTGATCAAGGCCATCTCGAGCTGGTTGGGCACGCCCTTGACCGAGGGCAGGGACTCCGCGAGCTCCTTGCGCAGCAGCACGCCGCCCTTCAGGATCTGGTAGTGGCACAGCTCCAGGCTCCGCTCGACGACCTCGTTGACGGCCACGTCGACAGGCTCTTCCTGGGCGGGACGGCTGAAGGCGAGCAGGCGCTGGGCCAGGCTGGTGATCCGCTCCGCCCCCACGGCAATCGAAGCCAGCATCTCCCTCTGGGCCGGGTTGGCGGGCTGGGCCTCCAGCAGCTCCAGGTTGCCCATGATGTAGGTGAGCGGGGTATTCAGCTCGTGCGCGATGCCGGCGGCCATCTGGCCGATGGTGGCCAGCTTCTCGGATTGCAGGAGCTGCTTCTGCGTCGTGCGCAGCTCCTCGATCCTCTTCCGCTCGCGCTCGAAGAGCAGCGCGTTCTCGATGGCGAGGGCGGCGTGGCGGGCCAGCGCTTCCACCGTCTTGAGGCTGTCCGCGCTGAAGGGAGCGGAGGTCTCCTGGTTGTCGACGTAGATCGCGCCGACCGCGCGCGGCGCTCCCTCGAGCTCGTCCGTACGGGGCGAGCGCAGGGGGATGCAGACGATCGTGCGCAAGTCCATGAGGATGACGCTCTGGGCCTGGCCGAGGGCCGGATCGGCGGCCGCGTTCCCGGTGGCCACCGTTTCCCCGGTCTCGACCGCACGTCGCACGACCGAGTTGGACAGGCCCGTCATGTCCTCGGGCTCGAGAGACGCGCCGCGCCGGCGCCCGAGATGGACGCGCAGGTCCCCGACCAGGGGGTGGCGGGCCGCATCCGCGCTGCCCTCGACGAGCAGCAGGAAGCCGCGCTCGGCCCGGGTGATCTGCATGACGGCGTCGAGCACCTGCTCGAGCACCTGGCTCAGGACGAGGGTGGAGTTGAGGGCCTGCACCAGCGAGAGGAGGAGCTGCTGCTGCTCGATCCAGGGAAGCTCCGCGACCTGCTCGTTCTCGTACACGATGCGTGCGTGGCTCTTCGAGATCGACCGCTCGGTGAGGCTGACGTCGTTGTAGCGGGCGCGGCCGACGGTGGAGGTGCGAGGCCTCAGGAAATGGATCTTTTCGGGGGCGCTGCCGCGCACGACCTCGAGCACGGCAACCGAGAGGCTGCTCCCACAGTGCCCGCAGCGGTGGGCTTCCGGGGGATTCTCCCCACCACACTTCGGGCACAACATGGACGAAAGATGATGACCGATGGCGCTGCTGCCCGTCAATCCTGACGCGCCGGGCGGCGAGCGGGACAATGCCGCGCGCGCGGTGGGCGGCGGCGTCCTCGTTCGCATCGCCGCGCCGCTGGCCTGGGCGGCGGGGCTGCTGGCCCTCTCTCGCGCTGCCGCCTGCGTCCGGGTCGCGCCCGCCCTGGGCGTCCTCCGCGGACCGCTGGGCCTCCTGCTCCTGGCGCTGGCCGCGGCCCTGGCCCTGGCCGCCGCGCTCCCGCGCCCGCGACGGATCGCGCCCTCCCCGCGCCTGCTCTTCGGCGCCGCCTGGGCGCTGCTGCTCGTCGTCGGGCTGTCCTACACGCTGCGCCTGCGCGTCTCCGGCGACGAGCCGCACTACCTGCTGATGGCCCAGAGCCTCTGGCGGGAGCACGACCTCGATCTCCGCGACAACCACGCGCGCGAGGACTGGCGCGAGTACACGCCGGGCCCGATCACGCCGCACTACGGGGCGCCCCGCGCGGATGGACGGCCCTATCCCGCGCACAGTCCGGGTCTGGCCCTGCTCCTCGCGCCGCTCTACGCGCTCGGGGGCCGGCCGCTCTGCGTGATCGCCCTGACCCTGGCCGCGGCCGGGCTCTCCCTGGAGATGTGGAAGGCGGCGCGCCGAGTCACGAGCGACGACGAAGCGTCGCTGCTCGCGTGGTCGCTGGCCCTGGTGCCGCCCGTGGCCTTCTACGCCTTCGAGATCTACACCGAAGTGCCCGCGTCCCTGGCTCTCGCCGTCTCGCTCCGGCTCCTGCTTTCCGGGCCCGGAGCGGCGGGCGCGGTCGCAGCCGCGCTCCTCGCCTCCGCGCTGCCCTGGCTGCACCTGAAGATGATGCCGGCGGCATTCGCGCTCGCCCTCGTGGCCCTGGTCCGCCTTCGCGGCCCGGCGCGCATCGCCTTCCTTGCCGTCGCGGGCGCGCTGGGCGCGGGCTTCCTCTTGTACTACCGCGCGATCTTCGGCGTGGCCTCGCCGCTCGCCATCTACGGCGGCGTGCCCAGGGACGCCGACGGCTCGCCCCTGCGCGCCGTGGCCGGACTCTTCCTCGACCGCTCGTTCGGCCTCCTGCCGTACGCGCCCGTCTTCCTGATCGCGCTGGCCGGGCTGGGACGCCTCGTCCGCCTCCGCGCCTGGGAGCCGCTCCTGGTCGGCGCCGCCGTGATCCTGCCGGTCCTGCCCTGGCGGATGTGGTGGGGAGGGCAGTGCCCGCCGGCCCGGTTCCTGGTGCCGCTGGTCCCGGTCCTTGCCCTGGCCCTCGCCGCGCGGGTCGCCCTCTCGCGCACCGGGCTCGCGCGCTGGCGATGGCCGCTCGCCCTTCTCGGCATCGCCACCACCATCGGCATGACCATCCGACCGGGGGCGCTGCTCCTCCTCAATCGCGGCGATCGTCCGACGCGGCTGTGGGCGGCTCTCTCGGGAGAGCGCCCGCTCGGAGCCTACCTGCCTTCGCTGGTGTCCGCATCGTCGGACGAATGGCGCGTCGCGCTGGTCTGGCTGGCCGCGCTGGCGCTGCTTCTCGGCCTGGACGTGGCGGCGCGCCGCCGGGAGCGGATCGATCGCCTGTTCCGGGGGCTGGGATTGCCCATCGTCCTTCTGCTGGCGGTAGGGATGGGCGTCGACACCTGGGCCCGGCGGACGCCTCCTGAAAATACGAAGGCCGTCACCCCGGATGAGCCTCCGGAGTGACGGCCAGAGTGGGGGCAAGCAGCGAGCGGCGGATTCACTTCGCCGCGAGCGGCATGGGGGGTAGCCGAAGGCGCAGGGGGGTCCATCCAGCGCCGGACCCCCCTGAATCTAATTACTGAGTCTCAGCTGCCACCGCTGATGGTCCGCGCGCATCTCGTACGGATCGCCCGCGGTCAGCGCCAGCTCGAGGACTTCCTCGATCGACGAGACGAGGTGGATCTTCAGCTCCTCGCGCACGTTGTCCGGGATGTCCTCCTTGACCGCCTTCTCGTTGCGCTTGGGGAGGATGACTTCCTTGATGCCCATGCGGTGGGCGGCCAGCACCTTCTCCTTGATGCCGCCGACGGGCAGGACGCGGCCGGAGAGCGTGATCTCGCCCGTCATGGCCACCCGCGACCGCACCGGACGGCCGGTGAGCTGCGAGACGAGAGCGGTCACCAGCGTCACGCCCGCGGAAGGACCGTCCTTGGGAATCGCGCCCTCGGGAACGTGCAGGTGCAGGTCCACGCGCTCGAAGAACGACTCCTCGATGCCGAGCTGCCGGGCGTGGGCACGGACCCAGCTCAGCGCGGCCTGGGCCGACTCCTTCATGACGTCGCCGAGCTGGCCGGTGATGGTGAGGCCCTTCTGGCCCCACATCTGCGTGGCCTCGATGTAGAGGACCTCGCCTCCGGCGGCCGTCCAGCTCAGGCCGATGGAGACGCCGGGGATGAGGGTGCGCTCGTCCATCTCCTCGCGCATGAACGTCGGCGCGCCCAGGAACTCTTCGACCTTGGCCGGACTGACGACCACCGGATCGAGCTCGCCTTCCGCGCGCCGGCGCGCGACCTTGCGGATGATGCTGGCGATCTCACGCTCCAGGTTGCGCAGGCCGGCCTCGCGCGTGTACTCGCGGATGAGCTTCTTGAGCGCGTCCTCCTCGAAGACCACGTTGTCCGCGGGCATCCCGTGGTTGTCGAGCTGGCGGGGGATGAGGTGCCGGCGCGCGATGTGGAGCTTCTCCTCCTCGATGTAGCCGGCGAGACGGATGACCTCCATGCGGTCCCGGAGGGCGGGGGGCACGGTGTCGAGGATGTTGGCCGTGCAGATGAACAGCACTTCCGAGAGGTCGAAGGGCTGGTCGATGTAGTGGTCCTTGAACGTGTTGTTCTGCTCCGGGTCGAGCACCTCCAGCAGGGCCGAGGACGGGTCGCCGCGGAAGTCCGCGCCCAGCTTGTCCACCTCGTCGAGCATGAACACGGGGTTCCGGCTCTCCGCGCGGCGCAGGCCCTGGATGATCTGGCCGGGCAGGGCCCCGATGTAGGTCCGGCGATGGCCGCGGATCTCCGCCTCGTCGCGCATGCCGCCGAGCGAGATCCGGTGGAACTTGCGCCCCATCGACGACGCGATCGACCGGCCCAGTGACGTCTTGCCGACGCCCGGGGGGCCGACGAAGCACAGGATGGGTCCCTTGATGTCCGGCTTCATCTTGCGCACGGCCAGGTACTCGAGGATGCGCTCCTTGATCTTCTCCAGGTCGTAGTGGTCGTTGTCGAGGACTTCCTTGGCCCTCTTGATGTCGATCTCGGACTCCGTCCTCTTGTTCCAGGGCAGGGCCACCAGCCAGTCGAGGTAGGTGCGGGCCACCGTGTACTCGGCCGCCGCCGGCGACATCTTGGAGAGGCGGTCCAGCTCGCGCATGGCCTCCTTCTTGATGTCCTCGGGCATGCCCGCGGCCTCGACCTTCTCGCGCAGCTCGTTGAACTCCCGCTGCTGGTCGTCGCCTTCGCCGAGCTCCTTCTGGATGGCCTTCATCTGCTCGCGCAGGTAGTACTCGCGCTGGTTCTTCTGGAGCTCCGTCTTGACCTGGCTCTGGATCTTGTTGCCGACTTCCAGGACTTCCAGGTCCTTCACCAGCACCTTGTTCAAGCGCTCGAGCCGGGCGCGGACGTCGAGCGTCTCCAGCATCTCCTGCTTCTGCGGAGTGGTGAGGCTGGGCAGGCTGGCCGCGATGAAGTCGGCCAGACGGCTGGGCTCCTGGATGTTCGCGGCCAGCGCCTGCAGCTCGTCGGAGAGGGTGGGGGAGAGCTCCACTACGCGCTGGAAGAGCCCCTGCGCGCTCTGGGCGAGGGCCTTGACCTCGATCTCCTGCTCCGGAGGGACGACCTCCGTCAGGAGCTCGATGGAAGCCTTCAGGAACGGTCGGTACTGATGCACCTGGTGCAGGCGGAAGCGCTGCACGCCCTGGACGACCAGCCGCAGCGATCCATCGGGGAACTTGAACATCTTATGGATGTGCGTGAGGGTCCCCACCCGGAAGAGATCGCTCTCCACCGGGTCGTCGATGGCGGGATCGCGCTGGGTGACCACGCCGATCACCTTCCGCTCCTTGACCGCGTCGTGGACGAGGGCCACCGAGCTCTCGCGCGCCACGGCCAGGGGCAGGATGGCGTGCGGGAACAGGATGGTGTCCCGTAGCGGCAGGATGGCGAGGTCGGTGGGCACCTCGGCGAGATTGATCTCCCCGCCGCTCGACTCGAAATCCGGTGTCCGATCGTCCTTGTCGCTCATTCGTTCTTTCATCGACCCCCCACCCTGTCCCTCCCCACGCAGGGGGAGGGAAGTCGCGAGGGAATCACAGTTCGAACTCAGCCGCGCCTGCCGCCCGGTCCCTCGGGGCCAGGCAGGCGCGGCTCTCGTTGCGGCCTCAGCCCTCGAGGGCGGGCAGGGCGCGCATCGTCGCCTTGTTCTCCTCGGCGGTGCGCATCTCCTCCTGTGCCTGGCAGTCGCGGCACAGCACCGCGAACGGGAGCGCCTTGAGGCGCGCGGCCGGGATCTCCGTCCCGCACTCTGCGCACTCGCCGTAGGTCCCGGCCTCGAGCCGGCGCATCGCCTCGTCGATCCGGCTCAGGGTGTCGGCCTTCATCTGCACGAGGGCGAACTCCATGTCCTTGGCGAAATCGGTGACCGCCTGCTCCTCGGCGTCCTGGACGTCGAGACGCTGATCGGGCATCGCTTCGCGGATGGTGCGCAGCTTGTCGAGGATCTCCTGACGACGCTCCTCGAGCATGCCCTTCAGGGCCTGGCGTCTCTCACTGTGAGCGGCTTGATCGATGATCGGCATGAGTCCCCCTTCGTGTATGAATGCCTGGCCCGTCACTTGAGCTTCAGGACCAGGAATGAATATTCGCCACCCTGCCGCCGCACGCGCAGACGGGCGACGCCGTCCGGACGTGCGCGGTCGATCTCTCGTTCGAAGTCGGCGACGGACGCGATGGCGCTGCCGTTGACGCTGACGATGACGTCGCCGCGCGCGAGGCCCGCCTCTTCGGCCGCTTCACCCGCCTCCACCGCGGTCACCACCACGCCCTTGCTGGTGCGTGGGAGCTCCAGGCGGTCGGCCATGTCCGGGGTCAGGTTCCGCAAGGTCATGCCGAGCTGCCCGCGGTGGCCGGCCCCCTCGTCTGCGTCCGCCGTCTCCTCAGGGAAAGTGCCCAGGGTGACCGCGATCGTCTGCTCCGCGCCGCCGCGCAGCACGCGCAGGCTCACGGTCGTGCCCGGCGACTTGGAGGCGATGTAACGGGAGAGGTCGCTGTTGTCCTCGATCCCCTTGCCGTCCACGCCCACCACCACGTCGTCCGCCTTGAGGCCGGCCTTCTCGGCCGGGCTGTCCGACGTGACGTCGCTGATCAGCGCGCCCCTGTTGTCCTTCATCCGATAGGTGCGGGCCATGTCGTCCGTGAGGGCCTGGATCTGGACGCCCAGCCAGCCGCGCACGACCTTCCCGCGCTGCCGGAGCTGGGGCAGGATCTCCTTGGCCACGTTGATGGGCACCGCGAACCCGACCCCCGCCGATTGCGGTACGCCGCGCGTGATGATGAGGGTGTTGATCCCGATGACCTCGCCCCGCGTGTTGAGGAGAGGACCTCCCGAGTTGCCCGGATTGATCGCGGCGTCGGTCTGAATCATGTCCACGGAGGTGCCCCGGACGACGCCGAGCGGGATGGCGCGTCCCTTGTAAGAGACAACTCCCACCGTCACGCTATTCCCACCCAGGCCAAAAGGATTGCCGACCGCCATCACCCATTCGCCGACCTCGGTCTCGTCCGAGTTGCCCAGCGCGAGCACGGTAAGGGGCTCCTTGGGCTCGATCTTGAGGAGCGCCACGTCCGTGCGCGCGTCCTTGCCCAACAGCTTGGCGACGTAGTCGTGACGTCCCACCGAGACCGTGATCTCGTCCGCGCCGTCGATCACGTGCCGGTTCGTCAGGATCGTCCCGTCCTTGTCGATGATGATCCCCGAACCGAGGCTGCGCTGCGTCTCGTTGCCGCCGCCGCCGCTGCCGTTGCCCTGCGGCCCGAAGAAGCGCTCCATGAAGTCGTCGCCGAAGAGCTCCTGCAGCCCCTGCTCGTTCCCCCGGCCGCGACGCACGACCTTCTTGGTGCCGATGTTGACCACGCCCGCCGTCTGGCGCCGCGAGATCTCCTTGAAGGTGTCGAGGGTGATCGACCCGCCCGGCCCGACCGGGGCCGGTGAGGCCGCTGGATCGGGGTTGCGCGCCTCCGCCGCCATCGGGCGCTGGATCTGACTCGTCACCACCGCGCCGAACAGCATTGCGGCCATGGCCACCGAGAAGAACGACGCGATCGTGCGGCTGCGGGTGTTCATCGACCTCGAACCTCCGAGTCCCCCTTCGAGGGGACATTGGTTGACGCTGAGACAACTTCGGGTTTGCAAGGACCGTACCGCGGCGCGTCCCGCGACCGGAGCCGCCTTGCCGTGGAGATTACGGCAGGAAAGCCCATTCTGCACTAGGAGTTACGTCGGAATCACGTCAAAAGTTGTCCCCGGACCCAAGTCCTTGAATGGCCAAATGGATCCCGGTGTGGCCGAACGGTTCCGATCTGTTCCGGACAGGGGACGGAGCACGACCTGGGGGGTGCTGCGCGCACCCCCCAGACCCCCGCTCGCTCGCGCGGGTGAATCGCGCTCGCTCGCCGTCCGCGGCTGTCTCAGTAATCTTCCATGCCCCCTCCGGGCGGCATGGCCGGCGCGGACTTCTTCTCCGGGATCTCGGCCACGACGGCTTCCGTCGTGAGGAGCAGGCCTGCGATCGAAGCCGCGTTCTGGATCGCGAACCGGACGACTTTCGTCGGGTCGATGACTCCGGCCTCCGTGAGGTTCTCATAGGTCTCGGTGGCGGCGTTGAAGCCCATGTCGGACTGCATCTCCTTCACCTTGGCCACGACCATGTTGCCTTCCAGGCCGGCGTTGGTGGCGATCCACCGCAGCGGCTCCTCGGCGGCCCGGCGGACGATCTGGATGCCGTGCCGCACATCGGCCGTGAGGTCCTTGCCCTGGAGAAGCCGATCGAGGGCGGGCAAGGCGCGCAGGCCGCCGCCCGCGACGATGCCTTCTTCGACGGCGGCCTTGGTCGCGTGCATCGCGTCCTCGACCCGCGCCTTCTTCTCCTTCATCTCCGTCTCGGTGGCGGCGCCGACCTTGATGATGGCCACCCCGCCGACGAGCTTGGCCAGCCGTTCCTGCAGCTTCTCGCGGTCGTAATCGGACGTGGTCTCGTCGATCTGGGCCCGGATCTGCTTGACGCGCGCCTCGATCGCCTTCTGGGGTCCCGCGCCCTCGATGATGGTCGTGTTGTCCTTGTCGATGACGACCTTCTTGGCCCGGCCCAAGTCCTCGACGCGCACGTTCTCGAGCTTGATGCCGAGGTCCTCGGTGATGGCCTTGCCGCCGGTGAGGATCGCGATGTCCTCGAGCATGGCCTTCCGGCGATCGCCGTAGCCGGGCGCCTTGACCGCCGCCACCTTGAGCGTGCCCCGGAGCTTGTTCACCACGAGCGTGGCCAGGGCCTCGCCCTCGACGTCCTCCGCGACGATCAGGAGGGGAGCGCCCTGCTGGGCGATCTTCTCCAGGACGGGCAGGAGGTCCTTCATGCTCGAGATCTTCTTCTCGTAGATCAGGAGATAGGGATTCTCGAGGACGACCTCCATTCGCTCGGGGTCGGTCACGAAGTAGGGCGAGGAGTAGCCGCGATCGAACCGCATGCCCTCGACCACGTCGAGCACGGTGTCGATGGTCCGCGCCTCCTCGACGGTGATGACGCCGTCCTTGCCCACCTTCTCCATCGCTTCCGCGATGATGCGGCCGATCTCCTCGTCGTTGTTGGCGGAGATGGTCCCCACCTGCGCGATCATCTTGCCCTTGACGGGCTTGCTCAGCTTCTTGAGCTCCTCGACGACGGTGGCGACCCCGGTGTCGATGCCCTTCTTGAGCTCCATGGGGTTCGCGCCGGCGGTCACGCTCTTGATGCCTTCACGGTAGATGGCCTGGGCGAGCACGGTCGCGGTCGTGGTCCCGTCACCGGCCACGTCCGAGGTCTTGCTGGCCACCTCGCGCACCATGCGGGCGCCGAGGTTCTCCATCGGGTCCTTGAGGTCGATCTCCTTCGCCACCGTGACCCCGTCCTTGGTGATGAGGGGAGAGCCGAACTTCTTGTCGAGGACGACGTTCCGGCCCTTGGGCCCCAGCGTCACCTTGACCGCGTCCGCGAGCGCGTTGACGCCCTTGAGGATCGCGCTGCGCGCGTCCTCGCGGTAAATGATGTCCTTCGCCATAGGATTCGCCACTGCCTCCAGAGGATTCGCCAACAGACCTGAAGGCGAATCCGAAAATTTCTTGCCTATTAGGAATTCTCGGGTGGGTCCGTTTGCCTACCCGAGAATTCCCAGGATCTCGTCTTCCTTGACGATGAGGTACTCGGTGCCGTCGATGTTGACCTCGGTGCCCGACCACTTGCCGACCAGCACCTTGTCTCCCGCCTTGACCGCCAGCGGCTCGCGCTGGCCGTTCTCGAGCACGCGTCCGGAGCCCACGGCGACGACGTCCGCCTGCTGGGGCTTCTCCTTCGCGGTGTCGGGCACGATGATCCCGCCGACCTTCTGCTCCTGCTCCTCGATCCGCTTCACGAGGACGCGGTCGCGGAGCGGCCTTACCTTCGCCATGCTTAGCTTGCCTCCACTGCCTGAAGAAGATGAGACGGCGCCGCGTCCGGAGGACGCGGGCGCCGTCGAGGGTGGCGTGGTGGCGCGGGCGGCCGGTTTCGGCGCGGGCTTCTTGCCACCGCTCGCCGATCCCTTGCCGGGCTTCTTCGAGGCCTTCACCGCGTCACGTCCGTCGAAATCCGAACAACTTCCATGATGGTTTCTCCCGGGATTGAAGCGGCCCCGCCGTGGGGCGGGGCCGCGAGTTCGTTGAAGCCTTACTCCTTGACCGTGTACTCCGCGTCCACCACGTCGTCCGCAGGCTTGCCTCCGGCCGCGCCCGAGGGGCCGCCGGATCCGGCAGGGCCGGACGGTCCGCCCCCCTCGCCCGGCTGCGCGCCCGAGGCCTTGTAGAGGGCCTCCGCCACGCGGTGGCTGAGCGAAGTGACGCGCTCGACCGCCTTCTTGAGCGCGTCCGCGTCCTCGCCTTCCATCGCCTTGCGGGTCTCCGCCACCGCGTCCTCGATCTCCTTCGCCTGAGCGGAGTCGATCTTGTCCTTGTTGTCGGAGAGCAGCTTCTCCAGGTTGTAGGCGAGCGAGTCCGCCTGGTTGCGGAGGTCGACCATCTCGCGCCGCTTCTTGTCCTCCTCGGAGTGGGCCTGCGCCTCCCTCACCATCTTCTCGACCTCTTCCTTGTTGAGACCGGACGACGAGGTGATGGTGATGTTCTGCGTCTTGCCCGTGGCGCGGTCCTTGGCCGACACGTTGAGGATCCCGTTGGCGTCGATGTCGAAGGTGACCTCGACCTGCGGGACGCCGCGCGGTGCCGGCGGGATGCCGACGAGATGGAACTTGCCGAGCGTCCGGTTGTCCCTGGCCATCTCGCGCTCGCCCTGCAGGACGTGGATCTCGACCGACGGCTGGTTGTCCTCGGCCGTCGAGAAGACCTCGCCCTTGCGGGTCGGGATCGTCGTGTTGCGCTCGATCAGCTTGGTCATCACGCCCTTGCCGAAGAACTTCTGGACGGTGTCCTGGATCTTCGGCATGCGCGTCATGCCGCCGACGAGCACGACCTCGTCGATGTCCTTGGCCTCGACGCTCGCGTCCTTGAGGCACTGCTGGACCGGCCCGATCGACTTGTCGATCAGGTCGCCCACGAGTTGCTCGAGCTTGGCCCGGCTCAGCTTCAGGCTGAGGTGCTTGGGGCCGGACGCGTCCGCGGTCACGAAGGGCAGGTTGATCTCGGTCTCGACGGTGCTGCTCAGCTCGATCTTGGCCTTTTCCGCGGCCTCACGCAGCCGCTGGATCGCCATCTTGTCCTTGCTGAGGTCGATGCCCTGGTCCTTCTTGAACTCGGCGACGATCCAGTCGATGATCCGCTGGTCGAAGTTGTCGCCGCCCAGGTGCGTGTCGCCGTTGGTCGCCTTGACCTCGACCACACCCTCGCCGACCTCCAGCGCGGAGATGTCGAACGTGCCGCCGCCGAAGTCGTACACCGCGATCGTCTCGTCCTTCTTCTTGTCCAGGCCGTAGGCCAGCGCGGCCGCCGTGGGCTCGTTCACGATGCGCTGGACGTCGAGTCCGGCGATCTTCCCCGCGTCCTTGGTGGCCTGGCGCTGGGAGTCGTTGAAGTAGGCGGGAACGGTGATGACGGCCTTGGTGACCTTCTCCCCGAGGTAGTCCTCCGCCGACTGCTTCAGCTTCTGCAGGATCATGGCCGAGATCTCGGGCGGCGAGTACAGCTTGCCCCGGACCTCGATGCGCACGTCGCCGTTGGGCCCCTCGACGACCTTGTAGGGGACCATCTTCACTTCCTCGGCGACCTCCGAGAACTTGCGGCCCATGAACCGCTTGATCGAGTAGATCGTGTTCTCGGGGTTCGTCACGGCCTGGCGCTTCGCGACCTGGCCGACGAGGCGCTCGCCCTCCTTCGTGAATGCCACGACGGAAGGGGTGGTGCGGCCCCCCTCCGAGTTGGGGATCACGGTCGGCGAATCGCCCTCCAGGACGGCCACGACCGAATTGGTCGTCCCCAGATCGATTCCAACCACCTTGCTCATTGCTCACGCCTCCGTGGACCAGTTGTCCAGGCGGAATATAGGGTCGGCCTTAGCGTTTGTCAAGCACTAAATCTTAGTCGTTCACACTCAATATAGGACGAAGAGATTTCGGGACAGTAAACCTCACCAGAATAACGGCTTGAAAGGCAGGGTGGGGCTAATGAATAATATAGCACTGAGGAGGACTGTCTGAATCGGGTGCTTGGACCCCCCGGCAGCCCCGTGGGGCCGCCGCCGGAGAACCCTACCGGGCCTCTGGACCGCAAGCTTTGTCAGGTCGGCGGCGTCAACCAGAACTACACGTCCGCCGCGGGGACCCTCTACCACATCCAGATCGAGGACCTCGGACCGGTGCTCGACAAGCCTTCCGGGCGCGAGCTGCGCCGCGTCAACGTGATCGTCTACGCCAACTACGGGGAGCAGAACGCGCAGATCGTGCACGGCCGTGACCACGACTATCCGGACATCCGATCCCACGCGCACAACACCTTCATCAAGTCGCGCATCGCCGACCTCGCCGCGGAGGCGCGGCGCGTCATCGAAGAGGCGGAGCAGAAGCAGGTGATGCGGATCAAGTGCCTGATCCGCGAGTACTACATCACCAAGAGCGACGCCGTGAAGAAGGAGTTCGAGGAGGCGAACACGGTGTTCCCTTTCCTCTTCTCACGGGCCTTCCTCGAGCTGAAGATGGAACGTGCGACGGCTCCTCCTCCGGCGGCGCCGACGCTGGCGGCCCCCGACCCCGCCGTCGAGGCGCCCCTTCCGGTCTTCGACGAGGTGCGTCCGGCGGCGCACATCCTGAGCGAGCTCACGACGGAGATCGAGAGGATCGTCTCCGAGATCGAGGGCGGCATCCAGACCCTCAAGGCCGCGGGCAAGGCGGACGACATCCTCGTCCAGACCTGCCGCAAGCTGGTCGCGCGCGCCCAGGAAACCCTGGCCGAGCGCGCCGCCTCCGGCTTCACCGTGCGCCGGCTGGAGATGACCCGGAACAGCCTGACCACCACGTGGCGCCAGGTCCAGAGCCGCCTCAAGGGCTGACGACGCTTTCGCGCCGTGAGTCATTGACACCCTCCGATCCAAGGGTCTAACGTTTCCCTGTTCAACCCACAGCGGATCGCCCGCGAGGAGGGCTCATGCGCTTCCCATCCTCTCGCCTGCGCGTTCGTCCTTTCGTCGGCGCGCTCGCGTGTTTCGTGGCCATGGCCGCGCCCGCCGCCGCGCAGACGGGGACGGGCCGGCTCTCCGGCCTCGTCAAGGACGCGAGCGGTGGCCTCGTGCCCGGCGCGACGGTGATCGCCGTTCACGAGCCGACGGGCGGGCGCCACCAGACCGTCACCACCGGCTCGGGGCAGTTCGTCTTCCCCAGCCTGCCCGTCGGGCCCTACACCGTCACCGGCACGCTGTCCGGGTTCAAGACGCGGACGATCACCGGCAACGAGCTCACTGTGGGCGCCGACCTCAGCCTGACCCTCGTCCTGGAGCCTGGCAACCTCCAGGAGACGGTGACGGTAGCGGCGGAAACGCCGCTCGTCCAGACCACGGAGTCCTCCATCAGCACGCTCGTCTCGGAGAAGGCGATCGTCACCCTGCCCCTGAATGGACGGAACCCGCTGCACCTGATCGGCCTGGTTCCCGGCGTCGCCGGGCACAGCTCCGAAGCGACGTCTTCGAGCGGTACCGCCACTCATTACATCAATGGAGACCGAGGCCGCGGCATCACCACGACCCAGGACGGCATCGACATCTCCGACCCCGTGATCCCGCGCGGGGAGCTCACGAACGCCCCCGTGAACCCGGAAGCCCTCCAGGAGTTCCGGGTCATCACCAGCAACCCCAAGGCGGAGTACGGGCGTTCGGCCGGCGGGCAGGTCGAGCTGGTCACCAAGAGCGGCACCAACGAGCTGCGCGGCACCATCTATGAGTTCCTGCGCAACACGGCCCTGGACGCGAATTCGTATTTCAACGAGCAGCAGGGGATCCCCAAGGAGGTCCTGCGCCGCAATCAGTTCGGCCTCTCGCTGGGTGGGCCCATCCGCCGCGACAAGGCGTTCTTCTTCGTCAATTACGAGGGTCAGCGGCGTACGCAGGAGACGAGCAACGTGGTGACGGTGCCTACGGACGCGCTTCGCCGCGGTCAGTTCCGCTTCGTGACCCAACCCTGTGCGGGCCAGACCACGGCCCAGAACCGGCCGAGCTGCGTCGACGCCCAGGGCAACCCGCTGGCACCCATCTCGACGTACGACCTTGCCGCCAACGACCCACGCGGGATCGGCCTCGACCCCGTGATCCAGAACCAGACGCTGAAGTTCCTGCCCCTGCCCAACGACTTCACGGTGGGCGACGGGCTGAACACCGCCGGCTACCGCTGGAACTCGCCCACCTACGCCCCGGTGGATACGGTGACCGCGCGTGTCGACGTGAACCTGAGCAGCCGTCACAGCCTTTTCGCGCGCACGAACATCGCGTTCCGGAACCATCTCATCAACGACATCATCAACACGACGCCCAAGCCGCTGAGCTGGCCTGCCCGCGAGCGGCTCTCGAAGCAACAGGGTGGCGCCCTGGGCCTGAAGTCCAACTTCGGTCCCCACCTCCTCAACGAGGTCACCGTCGGCTTCACCCGCAACCGGCTCGACTTCATCGACCCCGAGCACCCCCGCACGTACGAGATCTGCTCGTCCGGCTGCATCTTCACGAGCCCGTTCGTCTACTGGCCCGGAACGGCGCGGACGCCGATCGAGACCCAGCTCTCCGACAACGTGACCTACGTGCGCGGGTCGCATGCCTTCAAGGCGGGCGTGGTCGCGCGCGCGTACTTCATCGACCAGATGCGCGGGGCGGGCAACCCCTTCGGGATCTATCCGAGCTTCACGTTCTCGCGCACCGACGCCGCCTTCAGCGGCCTCGACTCCCTGGCCGTGCTGCGCCCGGACGGCACGCGGATCAACCTGACCGGCTCCGGCATCAACTCCACCGACCGCAACAACCTCAACACCTTCTATAACGTGATGCTGGGCCGCATCGGGCGCGTGGACCAGACCTTCTACAGCGACGGCACCGGCTTCGTGGCGTTGCAGCCGCTCCGGATGAAGCAGCGCCTCCAGGAATACAACGGCTTCCTGCAGGACGACTGGCGCCTCACGCCGCGGCTCACGCTGAACCTCGGCCTGCGCTACGAGCTCAACACCGTCCCCTACGACACGGCGGGCGTACAGGTGGCGCCGGACAAGCCCCTCGACGGCAGCGAGGGACCGGTCAGCTTCGATCCGGCGGGACCTGGGACCGGGCGCTCGTGGTTCCGCACGGACAAGAACAACTTCGCCCCCGTCCTCGGCTTCTCCTGGGACCCGTTCGGCGGGGGCCACACGGCCGTCCGCGGCAGCTACCGCATCGCCTACCAGCGGCTGGTCTCGTGGGCTCTCAACGTCGTGGAGCAGCGCCAGCCGGCCACGTCTCTCAACCAGTTCCTGACCGCACCCCGGGATCCGTCGATCCCCGGTACCGACACCATCGTCCGGCTCGACGAGCTCCTGAAAGGGATCCGGCGACCGCAGCCGCAGGGTGCCGTGACGATCGGACTGGACGACGGCATCCCACACCTGAACACGCCGACGTCGATCCTGCGCACGCCGCCGCCCAACCGCGGCGAGCGGCCGCTCTTCTTCCAGGACGATCTCCAGACGCCGTTCGTCCACCAGTGGACGCTGGGCTTCCAGCGCGAGCTGTGGAAGAACACCGCGATCGAGATGAACTACGTGGGCAGCCGCGGCGTGCACCTGTTCCGCATGCTCAACGTCAACCAGATGGACCTCGTGGCCAACGGGTTCCTGAAGGACTTCCAGGCCGCGCAGCGGAACCTCGCCGCCAACCAGAACCCGAACGCGGGCGAGAGCACGGGCCGGCTGGGCACGCTCTTCGGCGGGAACATCCCGTCCAGCGTGTGGGCCGACATCCAGAACGGCAACGTGGGCCTCATCGCGGACGCGCTGGACCGTGGGACGCTCGGCATCGGGCTCGCGCGAGCGGGCCTGGCCGACAACTTCTTCCGGCCGAACCCGCAGTTCACGGTGGCCGGCCTGGGCTGCTCGTGCTCGAGCTCCTGGTACAACTCGCTGCAGGTCCAGGTGCAGCACCGTGCTCGCGGCCTCACCCTGGCCGCCAACTACACACTCGCGAAGTCGATCGACGACCTCTCCAACGATACGCGGGGCGCGGGGACGGAGATCATCGTCAGCTCCGACCCCGGGAACCCCCAGCGTGACAAGGGCCGCTCCGACTTCGACGTCCGCCACGTGTTCCGCGGGTTCGTGATCTGGGACGTGCCCGTCGGCCGTGACCGCCGGTTCCTCTCCAAGAGCTCCGGGCTGGTCAACCTGCTCCTCGGCGGGTGGCAGATCAACGGCATCCTGGACGCGTCCAGCGGCTTCCCGTTCAGCGTCTACTCCGGGCGGAACACGTTCACCTTCTATCTTCCAGACGCCCGAACCCGGCGAGATCGGAAGCGAGAGGAACCTCTTCACCGGTCCCCGCTTCTTCCAGTTCGACCTCGGCCTGTTCAAGAACTTCACGGTCTCGGGCGAGCGGCGGTTCGAGCTGCGCCTCGAGGTATTCAACGTCTTCAATACCGTCAACTTCGATCAGCCGAACGTCCTGATGACCTCGGGCGGGTTCGGGACCATAACCGACACGCGCGTGCCTCCGCGCATCGTGCAATTGGGTCTGAAGTTCTATTTCTGAGCTTTAATCTCAGGGGGGGAACTCACGCCTCACCCCGATCGGCGTGAGCTCCCCCCCTGAAACCCCCCGTCGCTCGCCGCCGCTGCGCGGCGCCGAGCTCATTCTCCGGTCCGTCCTCGCGGCAGTAGTGGATCTCGCAGTACCGGCACTCTCCGTTCCAGCAGTACCGGCCCCAGGCGATGTCCGCGGCCACGAAGGCGAGCTGGCGCAGGAGGAGGTTGTTCTCCGGGAGCTCGAAACGGCGGCCCAGCACCTCGATGGGGATCAGCTTGTCGTAAGGCTCGTAGAGTTCGGACACGCGCGCTCGCCCAGATTATAGAATCTGAACGTCTCCATGGCTGCTGAGCCCGCCGTCCCGCCTAGCTTTACTCCCTATGTCCCGGACGAGGCGAGGCTCCCGGAGCTCAGCGTCCGCGCCGTCGTGCTGGGCTCGGTTCTCGGCCTCGTCTTCGGCGCCTCGTCGGTCTACCTCGCCCTGCGCGTGGGCCTGACTGTCTCCGCGTCCGTTCCCATCGCCGTCCTCTCGATCACGATCTTCCGTGCGCTCTCCCATCGCCTGGGCGGCCGGGCCTCGATCCTCGAAAACACCGTCGTGCAGACGACGGGATCGGCAGGGGAGTCCATCGCGGCCGGAGTGGCGTTCACGCTCCCCGCCCTCGTCCTGCTGGGCTTCGAGATGGACTGGACGCGCACCCTGCTCCTCTCGCTCTGCGGAGGGATCCTCGGCGTCTTGATGATGATCCCGCTGCGGCGCTACCTGATCGTGAAGGAGCACGGCCGGCTCACCTACCCGGAAGGGACGGCGGCGGCGGAGGTCCTGGTTGCGGGCGAGGAGCGGGGAGCACAGGCGAAGCTCGTCTTCAGCGGGCTCTTCGCCGGCCTGGGCTACAAGGCGCTGGGCTTCCTGGCGCGTCTGTGGCCGACGACCGCGGAGCTGCCCATCCCGCGCTACCGGGCGGCGCAGGTGTCGGTCGACATGTCGCCCGAATTGATGGGCGTCGGCTACATCATCGGGTATCGCTCGTCCGCCATCATGGTCGGGGGCGGCCTTCTATCGTGGCTCGTCCTGATCCCCGCCATCGCTCTTTTCGGACAAGGACGTTCCTCCCCGCTCTATCCGGGGACGGTGCCCATCGACCAGATGCTGCCGGCGGACATCTGGAATCGGTACATCCGGTACATCGGCGCGGGGGCGGTGGCCGCGGGCGGGATCATCAACCTCCTGAAGGCCATGCCCACGATCGTCGACAGCTTCCGGGCCTCTTTCCGCGACCTCCGGCTCAGCGCGGGTGGGGGAGGAGCGCAGCAGCTTCGGCGCAGCGAGAGGGACATA
>WNFI01007136.1_pt1 | contig 20197 bp, 26 predicted proteins | sample 5400471 | NCBI WGS metagenome assembly WNFI01 (sample SAMN13153348, study PRJNA577476) | soil metagenome | isolation source: 100 cm saprolite on Douglas fir-dominated hillslope | place: USA:California | collected 2013-09-17
CGAGCCGATCGACATCGCCGTCGCCAAGGATCCTCGATCGCCGCCGTGGGGCCAGACAATATTGCAGCTCGATCTCGCCATCGATGCCGGCAAGGACAATGGGTGCGCTGCGATGACGTTGCGCTTCAAGACGCCCGGTCAGGAGCGTTTTCCCGCGGGACGGAGCGTACGCGTTTTCCTTCCCACGGACACCGGGCCCCCGGCTTACGGACATGCGCGGCAAGCTTCGCCGCGGCGACGATTGACGATCGGCAGCACCATTCCGCTTTTCCTCGACCGCGAGGGCACGCTGCGCCTCGAATTCGAGTGCGCCTCCCCCGCCAGCGCCGAAATAGGCACAATGGCGGTGATCGCGCCCCGGCGCGAGACCTTCTACCGCGACCGATTCCTCGAACGTGAACGGCGGCCATGAACGCGACGTTTCTCGCACTGACTTTCGCCTGCGTGCTGGCGATCTCCACGGGGCAGATCCTGTTCAAGCTCGCGGCGCGCGCCGCCGCCGGCAGCAGCGCGGAATTTCCGTGGAGCTTCCTGAACGGCTACCTCCTGGTGGCGCTCATGGTCTATGGCGCCGCCACGCTCCTCTGGATCTGGCTCCTGAAGACGCTGCCGCTCAACGTGGCCTACCCGTTCGTGGGATTCGCGTTCGTGATCGTGCCGATCCTCGGCGCCTGGCTCCTGAGCGAGCCCCTCGACTGGCGCCACCTCGCGGGCGGCGCGCTCATCGCAGCGGGCGTCGCGGTCGCCTCGTGGCGCTGAGGCGAGCGCGATGAGCGTGGCGCGCCCACCGCGCATCGCCGTCGTCATTCCCTGCTACGCCGTTCGCACCCACATCATCGGCGTGCTCGACGCGATCGGGCCCGAGGTCGCCGCGATCTACGTGGTGGACGACGCGTGTCCCGAAGCGACCGGCCAGCACGTCTCGGCGAGCTGCGCGGATCCCCGCGTGCGCGTCGTGACCAACGCGAAGAACCTGGGCGTCGGCGGCGCCACGATGCGCGGCTACGGCGAGGCGCTCGCCGAAGGCATGGACATCCTGGTGAAGCTGGACGGCGACGGCCAGATGGACCCCGCGCGCATCGCCTCGCTCACGCGCCCGCTCCTCGACGGCAAGGCCGACTACGCGAAGGGCAACCGCTTCTTCAACCTGGACGACGTGAGCGCCATGCCGGCGCTGCGCCTCTTCGGCAACTCCATGCTGTCGCTGGTGAACAAGGTGTCGAGCGGCTACTGGGACGTGATGGACCCCACCAACGGCTTCACCGCGCTGCACGCGGCGGTGTGCCGCGCGCTTCCGCTCGACAAGATCGCGCGCGATTACTTCTTCGAAAGCGACATGCTGTTCCGCCTCGCCACGCTGCGCGCGGTGGTGGTCGACGTGCCGATGCCGGCGCATTACGCGGGCGAGAAGAGCCACCTGCGCGTGGGGCGCGCCGCGGCGATGTTTCCCGGGCGCTTCGCGCTGCGCACCGTGAAGCGCCTCTTCTACGGCTACTTCCTGCGCGACTTCAACGCCGGCACGGTCGAGTTCGTCACCGGCGCCATGCTCGCCGGCTTCGGCACCGTTTTCGGCGCGCTCCACTGGATCGAGAGCGTCGAGAGCGGCGTTCCCGCCACCGCCGGTACCATCATGGTGGCGGCGCTCCCGGTGCTGATCGGCGGCCAGCTCCTCATCTCGGCGCTCAACTACGACATCGCCAACGTGCCCCAACGACCCCTGCATCCCCAGCTCGCCGCCGGCGCCGATTCCCGCTAGTGCTTTTCAATTCGTACGAATTCCTGCTCGCCTTCCTGCCGCTCGCGATCGCCGGGTATTTCGCGATAAACCGCCGTTGGAGCGGCACGGCCGGAAACGCCTGGCTGGTGGCGGCCTCCGTCTTCTTCTATGCGTGGTGGCGCGTGGAGTACCTGGCGCTCCTCGCCGTGAGCATCGCGGTCAACTTCACGCTCGGCCGCCGAATCATGCGCCGCGCCGCGCAGGGCCTCGACGGGAAGGCGCTCCTCGTCGCCGGCATCGCCTTCAACCTGCTCGTCCTGTCGTACTTCAAGTACGCCAACTTCTTCGCCGAAAACGTGGCCGCGCTCCTCGGCACGAACGCCCCGCGCCTGGACGTGATCCTGCCCATCGGCATCAGCTTCTTCACGTTCACCCAGATCGCCTTCCTGGTGGACGCGCACAAGCGCAAGGCCGCGGAGCCCAACCCCGTCAACTACGCGCTCTTCGTGACCTACTTCCCGCACCTCCTCGCCGGGCCGATCCTGCACCACCGCGAGATGATGCCGCAGTTCGCCGACGCGACGAACAAGCGCGTGGTGTGGGAGAACGTGGCGCGCGGGCTGACGCTCCTGGCCATCGGGCTCGCCAAGAAGGTGCTCGTCGCCGACCCGCTCGCCCTCGAGGCCAACGCCGCCTTCGGCGCGGTGGTGCCGCTCACCTTCGGCGACGCGTGGTTCGGGATCCTCTGTTACACCCTGCAGATCTACTTCGACTTCAGCGGCTACACCGACATGGCGCTCGGCATGGCGCTCACGATGAACATCCGCCTGCCGCAGAACTTCGACTCGCCCTACCGGCGCCGCAACCTGCGGGAGTTCTGGCGCCACTGGCACATGACGCTGACGCGGTTCCTGCGCGACTACGTCTACATCCCGCTCGGCGGCAACCGGCGCGGCGAGGCGTACACCGCGTTCGCGATCGTCGTCACCTTCGTCCTGGGGGGCCTGTGGCACGGCGCCAACTGGACCTTCGTGCTGTGGGGACTGCTGAACGGCGTGGGGCTCGTCGTCCTGCGCCTTTGGTCGCGCACCGCAATCGCCCTGCCGGCGCCCGCGGCGTGGGCGATCACCTTCCTCTTCGTGAACCTGGCGTGGGTGCTGTTCCGCGCGCCGGACCTCGCGACCGCGCATTCTTTCTACCTCTCGCTCTTCGGAGCGAGCGGCTTTCACGCCATGCGCGGGGTGCCGCCCGCCGACACGCTCGCGACCGTCGCCGCGGCGTGCGTGATGGCCGCGTTCCCCAGGAATTCCACGCGCATCGTGAGCGAAATGTCGTTCGGCTGGCCGCTGCAGGCCGCCACGGCGCTCCTCCTCGCCGCCGGGATCCTCTCCGTCGGCAATCCCACCGAGTTCCTCTACTTCAACTTCTGACGATGCCGACCCGCTTCATCAGGAATTCGATCCTCGGCGCCCTGGCGCTCCTCGCCGTCGCGGGCGCGATCAACTATCGTGTCGATCCCTTCCAGCAATATCGCGTCCCCACCCGCTACGCGCCGCGCTTCTATTACTCGTTCCAGCGCCACGAGAACCCCGGCATCGCGCGCCACTACGCCTTCGACCGCGCCATCGTGAGCTCGTCGTTCCTGGAGAACGTCTCGGCAAGCGAGGTCGACAAGGCCTTCGGCGCCGGCCAGACCTTCAACCTCTCCTTCTCGGCGCTCACCGCCTACGAGGCGCGCAAGCTCCTCGAGTCGGTGCTGGCCCACGGCCGCGTGAAGGAAGTGATCTACAACGTCGACTTCAACATGTTCGCAGGCGACACGCGCCGCACCGGCATTCCCGAGGCGCTGCCGCTGTATCTGTACGACGCGTGGCGCTGGAACGACTATCCCTACGTGCTCTCGATCGCGACGCTTCGCAAGTCGATGAACATCCTCCTCGGCCGCCACGAGGTGGGCTACCGCGAGGACCGCGACAACCCCTGGTATTGGGGCGACACCGCGGAGTTTTCGGTGAAGAGCGTGGTCGAGCACCTCGACTTCAACGACCTCAACAAGCGCTTCAAGCAGCCGCAACGCAACCTGCGCGGGATGTTGAAGAGCTTCGAAGCCAACCTCCTTCCGCTGGTGCGCGGCCATCCGCAGACGCGCTTCATCTTCGTGTGGCCGCCCTACTCGGTGCTGGTGTGGGCCGACTTCCGCCAGCGCGGCCAGCTCGAGCTGAGCCTCGACTTCAAGCGCCGCTTCGTCATCGAGATGTCGAAATACCCCAATGTGCGCATCCACGATTTCCAGGAGCGCGCCGAGTGGACCACGCACCTGGAGGACTATCGCGACATGTACCACTTCTCGCCGAAGATCTCCTCGGCGCTGGTGAAGGAGATCGCCGCGGGCCACGAGCCGCTCACCGCGGAGAACGTGGACGAGCGCAACCGGCAGTTACGGGAGATGGGGATGGCGGCCGACCCCGGGAAAATCATCGCCAACGCGCTAATCTCATCTCGGCCAAGATAATTCAGGACGGTCACACGGAGATCAGAAGCGCTCCCATTCGGGCTTGCGCCCGAAGCGCCGCGCGAGAAAATCAACGAAGGCCCGCACCTTTGGAGGCACCTGGCTGCGCTGCGGATACACCGCGTAGATGCCGAGGTCGGGCAGCTTGTAGTTGTCCAGCACCTGCCGCAGCTTCTTGTCGCGGATGAGCGAGCCCACGTAGAAGGTCGGCGACATCAGCACCCCCATCCCCGCCACCGCGGCCTCGGCTTCGACGATGCCGTTGTTGATGCGAAGATTGCCGGCCACCGCCACCGGGATCTCGCGCCCGTCGGGCCCCGTGAAGCGCCACACGTTGGCGCTCGACTGGTAGGAATACAGCAGGCAGTTGTGAGCGGCGAGGTCGTGGGGGGATTCGGGCTCGCCCGTTTCGGCGAGGTACCCGGGTGAAGCGCAAACCACCTGGCGAGTCGATGCGAGCCTGCGCGCGACGAGCGACGAATCGGTCAGGGCGCCGATGCGCACCGCCACGTCGATGCCCTCCTCCACCAGGTTCACGAAGCGGTCGTCCAGCCTCAATTCGAGGCTCACCAAAGGATGCGCCCGTGAAAACTCCGCGATCGCGGTCCCCAGGTGCAATATCCCGAAGGACATCGGCGCGCCGACCCTGAGCCTGCCGCGCGGCTCCGATTGCAGCTGCGCCACCGCCGCCTCGGCCTCGTCGATGCGCTCGATGGCGCCGCGGCTCGCCTCGAAGAGCGCCGCGCCCGCCTCGGTGAGCGAGAGCCTCCTCGTGGTGCGATGCAGGAGCCGCGCGCCCAGGCGCTTCTCGAGGCGCGAGACGTACTTGCTCACCACGGCGCGCGACAGCCCCAGGTCGTCGGCGGCCATGGTGAAGCTCGCGCGCTCGACCACGCGCACGAAGACGGCGATATCGGCGAGATTGTCCATGAGGATTGGTTGGTTGGCGTGAACAATCTTATTCCGCCCGGGCCGCTGATCCAAGCGCCGCCGATCCCTACGATTCGCTTCTCCACCCACACGAAGGAGCCGCATATGAGCTACGACATCGAATCCGCGAAAAGGCATTTCACCCAACGTATGGCCTTCACCACCGGGCCGCACGAGCTGATCGGCATGATCGACCGCAAGGACGACATCATCATCGTCGACGTGCGCTTTGCCGCGGACTACCGCAAGGGCCACGCGCCCGGCGCGCTGAACCTGCCGAAGGGGAAATGGCACGACGCGCAGGGCCTGTCCAGGGACAAGCTCAACGTCCTTTATTGCTACGACGAGACCTGCCACCTGGCCGCCGAGGCCGCGCTGGCACTCCTCGCGCAAGACTACCCGGTAGTCGAGATGGAAGGCGGCTTCGCGGCGTGGGAAGGAAAGAGCAATCCGATCGTCACGTCGCGGCCCGCGGCCGCTCGAACGGAGGCGCCATGAAAGCCGAAGTCGCGGCGCCTTACGGTGCGCTGGTCCTCAGGGTCGCGCTCGGCGTCATGTTCCTGGTGCACAGCCTCTATCTCAAGCTGATGGTGTTCACGCTGGCGGGCACGGCGAGGTTCTTCGAGTCGCTGGGGCTGCCCGGGTTTTCCGCGTACGCGGTGTTCGCGGCGGAAGCGGTCGGGGGCGCGCTGCTCATCCTCGGCGTGAAGGCGCGCTGGGTCGCGGGCGCGCTCGTGCCCGTGCTCCTCGGCGCTACCTGGGCGCATGCCAAGAACGGCTGGCTCTTCACCAACACGGGCGGGGGCTGGGAGTATCCGCTCTTCCTGGCGGTTGCCGCGCTTTCGGTCTGCCTCACCGGCAGCGGCGCATGGTCCGCGTCGCGGGAGGCGTATTAAACTCGCGGGATGACTACCTCAAGTTGGATCCTGGTTGCCCTCGTTCCCTTCATCCTCTGGCGCCTGTACGCGCGCTACCGGCGCCTGGTGAGCCGGCAGAAGTCGCGCGCCTGGCGCCACTGGGCGGCGGCGATCTTCTTCCCGGCGATCCTCGCGCTGCTGGCGGCGACCTCGCTGGTGCAGCCGCTCTCGGAGGCGGCGCTCGCCGCAGGGATCGTCGTGGGCGCGGTGCTCTCGCATTTCGGCCTGCGCGCGACGCGCTTCGAGGCGACGCCCGAGGGCGTCTTCTTCACTCCCAACGCGCGCATCGGCATCGCGCTCTCGCTCCTCATGGTCGCGCGCGTCGTCTATCGCGTGGCCGAGATGTCGTCGCTGCCCAGGGCGGCACGTGCGGGGCAGATGCAGGACTTCGCGCGCAGCCCGCTCACGCTGGTCGTGATCGGCATGCTCCTCGCGTACTACGCGGCCTACGCGATCGGCCTTCTGCGCTGGCGGCGCGCGCACGCGGTCGAGGCCCGGGCCGCCATCACCGGAGGCACGCCATGATGACGCGCGACGAGATCGCCAGGTTGAGCGCCGCGGAGCTCGACGCGCTCGTGGCGATGGCGGCGAAGGAGCGCACCAAGCGCTCCGACCCGATGCCGGCCGAGGCGCCCAAGGAGTTCGAGGCGACCTTCAATCCCGCGTGGCTGGTGTTCCTCGCGGGTGACAACACCATCATCCAGCTGAAGCACCTCGGGCACGGCTGGGTGTCGATCGCGATCCCGCCCGCGGAGCGCGCACACCTGGCGAGCCTATTGCTGCATCATTCGCTCATGGCGGTCCAGCGCAAGGCGGACGCGCCCAACCCGGTTCCCGTGCCCCCCAGCGCGGGCGGCGGCACGGTCCACTGAGGAGGGCGCGGCATGGCCGACGAGAGAATCAAGGTGAAGACGGAGAACGGGCAGCTCCTCGACGTGGTGGTGTTCAGCAAGCGTGCCGAGGTCATCCAAGTGGTCCTCGGCGAGGGCGTGCACAGCGTGAAGGTGAGCCTTTCGCCCTCGCGCAACAACCTCGCCTACGTGGGGAGCGTCATGGGGCGCGAGATCATCTATGAAAGAAGCCGCGACCAGGTGCAGGCCGACATCGACCGGCTGAATCCCAACGTGCGGCACACCAATCGGCGTTAGGCGCGGGGGCCCGACTTGGCAAAGACGCCTTCTGCAGCTTGCCCGCCGCCGCGGTCACGCCCTCGCGGCGCACGCCGAGCATGTTGGCGATGAGCTCCTGGGTCATGACGAGGTCGCTCCCGTCGAGGCGATCGAGGCTCAAGAGGAGCCAGCGGCACAGCTGCTGGTCGACGGAATGGTGGCGATTGCACACCGCGGTCTGCGCCATCTGCGTGATGAGCGCCTGCGTATAGCGCAGGAGCAGGTGCTGCAGGCTCCCGCCGCGTCTGAACTCGACTTGCAGGAAGCGCGCAGCCAGCCGGTACGCGGCGCCCGCGCTTTGCACCACGGCCCGGCTGGGCGTGGTCTCCCCGCCCATGAAGAGCGAGATGCCGACCACGCCCTCGTTGCCGACCACGGCGATCTCGGCCGACGCGCCGTCCTCCATCACGTAGAGGAGCGAGACGATCGCGGTGGTGGGAAAATAAAGATGGTCGAGGAGGCGGCCCGGTTCGTAGACGACGTCGCCAAGCTCCATGTCCACCGGCTCGAGGTTCGGGCGCAAGCGCTTGAGCTCCGCCGCCGAGAGGGCGGCAAGCAATCGATTGCTCCTGGGACCGGGCGTTGCCATGACACTGGCAGTATGCGCCCCTTTGTGCGGTAGCGGACTCAGCGCGCAAGGCCGCGCGACATGATCACCGCGAACACCGGGATCATGCCCGCGAGGTGCAGCTCGACCATCACCAGGCGGCGCATGCGGCGTTGCTCGTCCGGCGGGACTTGCCACGCGGCGTCATGGTCGAGGTAGCGGCGCCAGCGCACGAAATTGAGCGTCGGCGTGACCGAGATGATGCCCACCAGCAGGAAAAGGCCGATCTTCACGTAGACCGGCCACGACTGCAGGTAGAAGTCGGGGCCCTTCGCGCCATAGACGAGGCGCAGGAACCCCGTGACGAGCACCGCGACCGCGGCGCCGCCGTAGATCAGGTCGATGCGCCCGAGCTTGCGGATCGCCGCGGAATCGAGCGCCGACTTCAGCATCAGCGACTCCACGATGAGGTAGCCGAACAGCATGAAGATCGCGATGAAATGCAGGTAGGCAAGGACGGCGTCGATCCACATGGTCAGCTTCCCGCGAGGAGTTGGCGAATGCGCGCCACCGCTTCCTCGAGGCGCGCGACCGGCTGAGTGTAAGCGATGCGGATGTGGCGCTCGGGCTCGTGGTGGCCGAAGTCCTTGCCGGGCGTGACGGCGACCCCGGCCTCGGTGAGGATGCGGCGCGCCAGGGTGAAGCTGTCGGGCGCGAGGCCGGAGCTGTCGGCGTAGATATAGAAAGCGCCCTCGGGAACCACCGGGATGCCGAAGCCGAGCGATTCGAGTGCCGGAATGAGGTACTTGCGGCGTTCGTCGAGCTCGGCGCGGCGCTTCTCGACGATCTCCATGGTGCGCGGCTCGAAGCAGGCGAGCGCCGCGTATTGGGCCACGGCTGAGGGCGAGATGAAGAGGTTCTGCGCGAGCTTCTCCACTTCGCGCACATAGGCGCGGGCCGGATCCCGAGAGCAGCAGCTCTAACAGCGTTGTCTTGCGACAAAGCCGAAGAGTGGGCAACCCAACAATGCCTCTGCGAAGCGGCTAGGCGCCCTACCTTATCTGGGTAGGGCGGCCTCGCCAAGACTGCGCAAATTCAGCTAGGGGGGGTGGGCCATTGGGTTACCTCAAACCCAAGGGCTCCTACTGCCGGCCGGCGCCTGCAATTCGTCCTTCAAGTTTCCTTCTCAGCGCCGCCGCGGGTCTCCCGAAAGACTATCTGCGACTTCGAAGGGTCAAAGGGATATTCGGGGTCTTCGCCCGATCCAGACATCAAACCCTTGGCTCAACAACGAAAGGAACCCATTGGCATGTGCTGCGCACTTCTCGAGGGCATCCAAATCGTCCATCCCAACAAAACTAGAGCTATGCTGCCCCCGAAAATCGTGGTCCACCCTAAAACTGGATAACCAGCTAGGAACCCCTACGGGCGTTCCCTTGGGCAGACGCCAAACTCGGATGGCGAAGACAACGTTCCAATCTCGGTCTTTCTTTCCGGCGAGGCGTACTCGTCGCTGGAACACAAGTACCGGCTGTCGATCTAGCGGGCGCGATTCGCTCATGCTACGCCACGCTCGAGCCCGCCGTGACGATGATGCGGGCGGCCGGAACCTCGACCTTGTAGCGCTCGCGATAGAACTTCGAGATGGCCTCGCGCAGCTCCATCAAGCCGAGCGCCGACGTGTAGAACATCGGCTTCGACTCGAGGGCGCGCTGCGCGGCTTCCACGATCGGGCGCGGCGTGGTGAAGTCCGGCTCGCCGATCTCGAGGTGGATCACGTCGCGGCCCTGCGCTTCCACTTCGCGCGCGAGGCTCTGGATCTCCATCACCTCGAAGGCCTCGATGTGGGCCATGCGGGCGGCGAGGTGGATGCGGCTGACGTCGTTCATTCCAGGGCCACTGGTATTGATCAGGTCAGGCGGCCTGGCGCAACGGGGCCCGAATGTTCAGCTCATCATAGGGAGCAGTAATCAGCCCGGCGTCGTCACGTTCGAGAAGATGCCTCGTTTCCAGCTCGGAAACGTCGGTGTGGACATTCTTGTAGTCCCTGCCCAAGGCTTGCGCCAGCCCCCTTATGGACAGACCGGGGCTCTGGGCAACATGGCGAAGAAGCTCCATTCGCTTTGGCGAAAGGAGCGCCGTCAGCTCCGCGATGGAGCCAAGCCCGATCGTGGCCTCCGATTGTTTTCTCGACGACGCACTTTTCCACGCACGGGCGAACCGCTTCAGCGCTTCACCCGAGCTCATGACCTCGACATAAAGTGTCTTCATTCGCTCCACCTCCATCCAAGCTGTTCACATTCGACGCGAAAGTCGTTGAGCAGCTTTTCGACCTTCCTCAGCCTTGTAGTCCAGTAAAAGGGCGGCCTTTGCCATATGGCATAATATACCATATAAGGAAGGCGGTCAATGACCATTCACGCTAACGCAGATGCTCGTCCCAGAATTTCTGAAGGCGCTTGGCCGAGACCGGCAACGGCGTTCGCAGCTCCTGTGCGAAGAGTGAAACGCGAAGCTCCTCGATCAGCCAGCGGAACTCCTCGAGCTTCGGGTCGTGCCGCCCCGCGTCGCGGTCGGCCTTGAGACGCGTCTCGTAGTTGTTCCAGAAGTTGGCGACCGTTGGCGCGTGGCGCTGGTCGCGCTCGGCGCCGCCGGCCCGGTACTTCTGCATGCGCAGCGAGTATCCCTTGAGGTAGCGCGGGATGTGCTCGAGGCGCTCCCACGGCGTGCGCGCGAGGAAGCCGGGATAGACGAGTCGCTCGCGCTGGCCCTTCACTTCCTGCGCCACGCGGCCCAGCGACGCGCCCTGCGCGAGCGCCTGCAGGAATTGCTGGCTCGCTTCACCGATCGCGGCCGCATGGCGTGACGCGCCTTCGGCCACCGCGGGGAGCCGCGTCCTGGCGCGCTTCTTCTGCTCCTCGAACGCCCTGGCGGTGCGCGGCACGAGATCTTCGCCGATGAACGCGCGGTCGACGACGGCGTCGAGGAGATCGGCCTTCAGCTTGTCGGCGGGAATCTGCGCGTTGAACCTGAGGGCGAGCGCGTTGAATCCCGGAAGGCCGCGCTCGAGCTGGCGCAGCTGCTCCTTCAGGTCCAGGGCCATGAGGCGCTTCACGCCGCCGCGATGCGCATCCTGGGCCTTCTGGCTCGTGTCCATGAGCCGCAGCGAGACATCGGCGCCTTCATCCACCAGCGCCGGAAATCCCGTCAGCGTGTGGTTGCCGCGCTTGAAGGTGACCTGCTCGGGGAGATCGCCGAAGTCCCACTGGGTGATGCCCTCACGCTCCATGCCGGGCCTGGCCTTGGCGAGCGTGAGGCTCGCGGCCTCGCCCAGGCGCTTCCTCAGCTCGCCGAGATCGCGCCCCATGGCGAGCTCGCGCTTCGCCTCGTCGACGATGCGCACGTTCATGAGGAGGTGCGCCGGCACGTCCTCCTTCGACCACACGGTGTCGTCGAGGCGCTCGGCCGAGAGGCGTGAGGCGTAGTCGAGCACCGCTTCTTTCACCGTCTTGTCGCCGGGCCGCGCCTCCTCGAGGAATTTCGTGGTGTGCTCCGCCACGGGCACGAGCTGCGTGCGGATGCGCTTGGGGAGCGCCTTCATGGCCCAGCCCACCTTCTCGCGGATCATGCCGGGCACGAGCCAGTCGATCTCGCTCCCGTCCACCTGGTTCAGCAATGCGAGCGGCACATTGATGGTGACGCCGTCCATGGGATGGCCGGGCTCGAAGCGATAGGCGAGCGGGAAGACGGCGTCGCCGATCTTCATCTGCTTCGGGAAGAGCTCCTCGGTGATCGACTCCGCGCCGTGCCGCATCAAGTCCGCGCGCGCGAGGAAGAGCACCTTCGGATCGTGCGCCGAGGCGGCGCGATACCAGGTGTCGAAACTGCGCGTGTCGCTCAAATCCTTCGGCAGGCGCGCGTCGTAAAAAGCGGCGAGCGCGCGATCGTCCACCAGCACGTCGGGGCGGCGCGCGCGATGCTCGAGGTCCTCGATCTCGGCGATCAACTTCATGTTGTGGATCCAGAAGGGATGCCGCGACTCGAATTCTCCCGCGACGAGCGCGCCCTCGATGAAGATCTCGCGTGCCTTCGCGGGATCGATTTTCGCGAAGCTCACCTTGCGCCGCGCCGCCAGCACCAGCCCGAAGAGGCTCACGTTCTCGTAGGCGACCACCTCGCCGCGCGCCTTGTCCCAGTGCGGCTCGACCCAGGCGCGCTCGACCACGTGCGCTCCGGCCTTCTCGATCCAGTCGGGCTCGACCTTCGCGACGTTGCGCGCGAAGATGCGCGTGGTCTCCTGCAGCTCGCCCGCCATCGCCCAGCGCGGACGGTTCTTCTTCAGGCCCGAGCCCGGCCAGATGTGGAACTGCAATCCACGCGGGCCGTGGTAATGGTCGCCGTCGAGCGCCTTCATGCCGACGTTGCCGATGAGGCCGGTCAAGAGCGCGCGGTGGATTTGCTCATAAGTCGCCGGCGTGGCGTTGTCGCGGGGTTGATGAGCTGCGTGAAGTCGGACGCGTCGTCGCGGAATTCCTCATGCGCCCGGTCCGACGCCTCGCGCAACGCCTGCGGACGATCGCGCGGGTCCTGGATCGAGAGCGCCGCGGCGAGGATCACCATCTCCGAGAGGCAATGGAACTCGCGCGACGCCAGCAGCAGGCGCCCGATGCGCGGATCGACGGGCAGGCGCGCGAGCTCGAGGCCGAGCGCGGTGAGAGTGCGCTCGTCGTCGATGGCGCCCAATTCGAAGAGCTGGCGGTACCCGTCCTCGACCTGGCGCGGCGTGGGCGGCTCGATGAAGGGGAACTCCGCGATGGGCCCGAGCTCGAGCGCCGCCATGCGCAGGATCACCGAGGCGAGCGAGGTGCGCAGGATCTCCGGCGTGGTGAACTCCGGGCGCTCCTCGAATTCCTTCTCCGCGAACAGGCGGATGGCGATGCCGCTCGCCACGCGCCCGCAGCGCCCGGCGCGCTGGCGCGCCGCGGCCTGCGAGACGGGCTCGATGCGCAGCTGGTCGATCTTCTGGCGCGGCGAGTAGCGCTTCACGCGGGCGAGCCCGGTGTCGACGACGAAATGGATGCCGGGCACGGTGAGCGAGGTCTCGGCGACGTTGGTGGCGAGGACGACTCTCCGGTGCGGGCCGCGCTCGAACACGCGGTCCTGCTCCTCGGCGGAAAGGCGCGAGAAGAGCGGCAGGATCTCGATATTCTTCGGATGGTGCTTCCTCAGCGCCTCGGCCGCCTCGCGGATCTCGCGCTCGCCGGGAAGGAAGACGAGGATGTCGCCGCTGACGCTCGCGCGCGAAAGCTCGTCCACGGCTTTCGCGATCGCCTCGCTCATGTCGACCGGCTCGTCGTCGTCTTCCTCGACTTCGAAGAATTCCGGACGGTAGCGTACTTCGACCGGATAGGTGCGGCCCGAGACCTCGATCACCGGCGCGCCGTCGAAAAATTGCGAGAAGCGCTCGGTGTCGATGGTGGCCGAGGTGACAATGACCTTGAGCTCCGGGCGCATCGTCACGAGTCGCTTCACGTAGCCCAGGAGGAAATCGACGTTGAGGCTCCTCTCGTGGGCCTCGTCGACGATGATCGTGTCGTAGGCGCGCAGCTCGCGGTCCGAATGCGTCTCGGCGAGGAGGATTCCGTCGGTCATCACCTTCACGACGGTGTCGGGGCGGGTCGCGTCCTGGAAGCGGATCTTGTGGCCGACGAAGCCCTTGGGCGCGCCGGCGAGCTCCTGCGCGAGGCGGTTGGCGAGGCTTCGCGCCGCGATGCGCCGCGGCTGCGTGCAGCCGATGAGGCCTGCGGCGCCGCGCCCGAGCGTGAGGCAGATCTTCGGGATCTGCGTGGTCTTGCCCGAGCCCGTCTCGCCGCACACGATGGTGACCGGATGGTCGCGAATGAGCGCCGCGATCCTGTCGCGCTGCTGCGCGATCGGCAGATCTTCCGGAAATTGCGGCGCGGGAAGGCGCGCGAGCCGCAAAGCGCGCTTTTCGCGCGAGCGCTCCACCAGGTCGGTGAGCAGCGCCTTCTCACGCTCCGCCGGCCGGCCCTGCCGCGCACGGGCCTCGATGGCCGCGACCAGCCCCGCGATCTGCGGATGATCGGCGGCGAGCGTGGCGGACAGGATTTCGGGGGGCAGCGCGGGCAAGCCCCATTTTACTTCGTCGAAAAGTGGTGTCAGGTACGACTTATGTCGGAATTGCGACGAAAGTCGTACCTGACACCACTTTTTAAGTTGTACCTGACACCACTTTTCAGGTGATGGCGACGGGCAGGCCGGTGAGGACGACGCCGAAGCCGGCGCGGCGGCCCTCGGCGGCGGGGAGCGGCGTGAAGCTCGCCTGGCAGGCGATGCGTAGCCCGTCGCGGGCGCGGGCCTCGACTTCGAACACCTCGGAGTGCGGCGCGTAGGCGAGCGACTTCACGTCGGAGCCGCTGATGGCGAGGAGCCGGGTGAGCGGGCTTCCCACGAGCTCCTCGGGGCGCAGGCCGAAGAGGCGCGCGGCGGCGGGATTGACGACCAGCACGATGCCGGCCGCGTCGCACTCGATCTGCGGAAGCGCCGAGCCTTCGAAGAGCGCCTCCAGGCGCTCGGCGCGCTCGCGCGCGCTCTCCACCGAAACGCCGCGCACCGCCACGCGATGGGCGAGGTCGCGGTTCTCGCGCTCGAGCTTCTGGTTCAGCATGCCGGTGAGCGTGAGGAGGTCGTCGCGCTCGATCTGCAGCCTGAAACCCTCCTCGAGGTGGCGATTCAGCTTGCGCGCGTAATGCACGATCGCGAAGCAGAAGAAGAGCGCCATCACGCCCGCGTACCAGTGCACGCCGGTCTGCACGAAGAACAGATAGATCGAAGTGGGGATGGTCGCCGGAATCGACATCGCCTCGTGCGCGCCGCGCACCGCCGCGTACGCCGTCACCGAGCCCGCGACGAAGCAGATGATCACCATCAGCGTGAAAAGCTGCAGGTAGCCCGAGCCTTCGGGAAAAAGGAGCGTGCCGAGCACGCCCCACTGCACGCCCGCCAGGAAGTTGGCCGCGATCATCAATCTTCCCCACGCCTCGGGATCCGACTCGATGCGGCGGCGGCGATAGGCGACGATGCAGGTGGAGCGGAAGAAGGTGACGGCGGTGGCCCACAGGAACCACACCGCGCCGCGGCCGATGTCGCCGGTCTCGATGAGGACGCCCAGCACGAGGAGCGCGCCGAAATAGGAGAACGCCGTGGCGGTGGGCGCGAACCCGTAGAGCTCCTCGACCTGGAGCGCTTTCAGGCGCGGCTCCGGCCAGGGGCCGCCGCCGGGAGGGACGTCCTTTTTCTCGTTGTCGGGGCCCGCCGTTGCGATGCGCCACCGGCCAAAGTGCGCCCTTTTCGGCACGCCTTCTGTGAAGTGCGTCACACCCGCCGATTACAACGGCAACAGTCGGGCGCGGTCCGACCCCGGTTTCAGCTCACGGCTCGAGCTGCTTGTAGACCGAGGAGGCGACGCGCGCGAGGGTGGGCTTGTCGACCTCTCCGGAGAGCGCGTAGCCGCACTCGCGGTCGACCCAGTAGAACACCGACACCGGGCCTTCCTGCGCGAAGCGGAACGCCGTCACGATCTCGCCCCTGTGGGGGCGCGTGACATAGAGCGTGAGCCGCTTGCCGGAAGAGTCCTGGTACATGAACTGCGCGACCGGGCCGTCGTTGCCGGGCAGGAGCCGTCCGCCGAGGAGCTCGAAGCCCTCGGTGGAGAGGAGCGGCACCTTGAGGTCGGTGCCCAGGCGCTTGGAGAGCCATTTGACGAGGTGCTCCTTGTCCTTGGCCTCGACTTCCACCGGATGGCGCACCTCGGGCGAATAGACGAGGTGGGCGCGCGCGGCGCGTATCGGCAGCGGCGTGGTGAAGGCGGTCGGACTTGGCGCGGTGGTGCGCAGGAACGGTGCCGCGAGCCCGATCGCCACACCCACCGCGACCAGCATGGCGGCGCGCGCATAGTCCAGCCACACGGGGCGCTTCAGGTACATGCGCGCGGGGATCGGCTCGGTCAGCACCGAATCGAACTGGCGGCGCAGGAGCGCGTTCTGCTCGGCGTATTCCATGCGATCTTCTTCCTCGGTCATTGCACGACTCTCAGTCCGCTGCGCGTGGCCTCGCCGTTCATGAGCCCGCGCAGCTTCTCGCGGCCCCTGGAGAGCCGCGACATCACCGTGCCGATGGGTATGCCGAGCGCACGGCTCACATCGGCATAGGTCATGTCCTCGAGCGCGATCAGCAGCACGACTTCGCGCTGCTCGGGGGAAAGTGTGAGGAGCGCGCGCTGCAGGTCGAGCACGTCGACGCTCGTCACCGTCGGGATGTGCGCCGCGATGGTGGCCTCGTCGATCTCGACCGAGGGCGCGATCTTGCGCGCCTTCAGCTGGTTCACGAATACGTTGTGCATGATGGAGAAGAGCCACGCGCGCAGGTCGCCCGGTTTCCACAGGTGGAACTTGCGCACCGCTCGCTCGAGCGTGTCCTGCACCAGGTCATCCGCGCCGTCGCGGTCGCCCACCAGCGCGCGCGCGTAGCGGCGCAGGTTCGGGATGAACGGGATGATGAGGTTGTAGTCCACGCGTCGTTGTATCAGGGATTGCTAATACTGGGTCAACAATCGGCGCCGCCGCCTATTCCGTCCCGCCGATCGTACGGCTTCCGGCGAGCGTGGTGAAGACCGCCTCGAGGCGGCCCGCGGCGGGCGTGAAACGATCGAGCCGGACGCCGGAATCGGGGAGCGAATCGGCGGGATGCAGGCCGCCTTCCCACTGGATGAGGGTGGGACGGGCCCCGCCGCCCGGGCGGCGCCCGTCCCGGGGCACGCCGATGCGCCAGCGATAGTCGCCGCGCGCGAGATGGAGCACTTCGACGGGCTCGGGATATTCGCGCAGCGCCGCGTCGATGTCGCCGCTGCGCTCCACCCAGTGGATGAGCGCGGGGGAGCGCTCGAGCCGGGCGCGCATCGCGGGATCGTCGAGATCGAACCAGCGCGGCCGGCCCGGCGCCTTCGCTTCCGGGTCGATGGCGATCACCTCGAGGAAGCGGCCCGGGCCGATGAAGAGGAGCCGGTTGTGCGTGCCCATGGCCGTATGCTTGCCGCCCCGAACCGGTGCCACACCGAGCTTCGACTCGACCCACGCCGCACCCTCGTCGAGCGTGCGGGCGGCGACGACCAGGTGATCGAAAAGTGGTGTCAGGTACGACTTTTCGATGGCGGAGCCGCTCCCGGAAAAGTCGTACCTGACACCACTTTTTAAGTTGTACCTGACACGACTTTTTAGTCGAGGGTGATGCCTTCGTCGGCCATCACCTTCTTCACGGCGGGGCGCGCCAGCACGCGCTCGACGAGCGCCGAGTAGTGCTTGAGATCGCGCACCGGCATCTTGGCGCGGTTGCCCCAGCGATAGAACACGAGGAGGTAGGGATCGGCGACGGTGTACTGGTTCGCGATCGCCCACTTGTGCCCTTCGAGGAGCTTGTCGATCTCCTGGAGGCAGCCGTGGAAATTCTCGCGGCCCTTGGCCTTCACCGCTTCCTGCGCGGTGTCGCCGTCCACGTAGCGCGCGGGACGTACCACGTGGCCATACGACGGATGGACGGTGTTGGAGAGCCACGCGAGCGTCGACATGAGCTTCGCCTGGTCCCATGTCTTCTTCGGGAAGAGGCCCGCCTGCGGATAGCCGCCGCCGAAGTAGCTGAGGATGCCGACGTTCTCGGTGAGGACGTGGTCATCGACCACGAGCGTGGGCACGCGCCCGCGCGGGTTCAGGCGCAGGTACTCGGGCTTCCTCTGGTCGCCCTCGGCGAGGTTCATCTTCTGCGTCGCGTAGGGGATGCCGACTTCCTCGAGCGCGATGTGGGAGGCGAGCGAGCACGCGCCCGGCGCGTAGTAGAGCTTGATGGCCATGATGTCTCCTAGAGTCGGGTGATGAGGGACGACGTGTCCCAGCGCTTGCCGCCGGCCTTCTGCACGTCGCCGTAATACTGGTCGATGACCTCGGTGACCGGCAGCCTGGCGCCGTTCCTCTTCGCCTCCTCGAGGCAGATGCCGAGGTCCTTCCTCATCCAGTCCACGGCGAAGCCGAAGTCGAACTTCCTCTGGTGCATGGTCTTGCCGCGGTTCTCCATCTGCCACGACTGCGCCGCGCCCTTCGAGATCACGTCGAGCACGAGGTCGGCGTCGAGCCCGGCCTTCTCGGCGAAGGCGATGCCTTCGGAGAGCGCCTGCACCAGCCCCGCGATGCAGATCTGGTTCACCATCTTGGTGAGCTGGCCCGCGCCCGCGGGGCCCATCAACGTGACCGCGCGCCCGTACGAATCCATCACCGGCTTGGCGCGCTCGAAGGCCGCCTTCTCGCCGCCGCACATCACGGTGAGCTTGCCGTTCTCCGCGCCCGCCTGGCCGCCGGAGACCGGCGCGTCGATGAAGTCCACGCCCTTCGCCTTCGCCGCGGCGAACACCTTGCGCGCCGCGTCGGCGGAAGCGGTGGTGTGGTCGACCAGCACCGCGCCCTTCTTCATGCCGGCGAGCGCCCCGTCCTGGCCGAGCGCGACTTCGAGAAGGTCATTGTCGTTGCCGACCATGAGCATCACGAAATCGCAATCCTTCGCGGCCGCGGCCGGCGTGGGCGCTGCCCTGCCGCCGTGCTTCTGCACCCACGCGTCGGCCTTGGCGCCGGTGCGGTTGTAGACGGCGACCTCGTAGCCCTTCGCCTTGAGATGCCCGGCCATGGGAAATCCCATCACGCCGAGGCCGATGAATGCGACTTTTGCGGACATTTGCTCTCCTGGGGAAACCTGACACCAATTTTCTAATTTACCGGATTCGGCGGTTCGCGGCCTTCGAGCACCGCGGTCACGTTGGCCGCTGCCGTGTCGCACATCACGATGCGCGTGGCGCGCGAAGCGCTGCCGATGTGGGGCGTGAGCACCACGTTGGGAAGCTTCGCGAGTTCGGCGTGCAGCTTCGGCTCGCCCTCGAAGACGTCGAGGCCCGCGCCGGCGATACGCCGCTCCTGCAACGCTTCCACCAGCGCCGCATCGTCCACCACGCCGCCGCGCGCGCTGTTCACGAGGATCGCGGTGGGCTTCATCTTCGCGATCTCGGCGGCGCCGATGAGGTGGTGCGTGGCGGGCGAGTACGGCGCCATCACCACGACGAAGTCGCTCGTGGCGAGGAGCTCGTCGCGCTCCACGCGCGTGGCGTTGAGCCTCTTCTCGTCGCCTTCGGGAAGGCGCGAGCGATTATGGTAGAGGACGCGCATGTCGAAGCCCGAGGCGCGCCGCGCGATCGCCTGCCCGATGCGCCCCATGCCGATGATTGGTGACGCGGATGCCGCGCCGGGTGCATGCGGCGACATCGATGTTGTTCAGGCCCACCGCGATGTTGGAGATCACCTTCAGCTCCGGGCTCAGCGCCAGCACGGCTTCGTCGAACCGGTCCATCACGGTCGCCATGGCGCCCTCCTTGCCGGCGAGGCGGCGCGCGAGCTCTTCCGGCGGCCACGGGCGATCCTCCGCGTTGTGCTCGACCTCGAAGCGCCGCGACAGAGTCGCGACGACCTCGGGAAACACGGCACGCGTGATCAGGATTTTGCGCATCGGGCGAGATGCCGGGCGGCGCGTGGATAGCCGGGCGCCCGGCGCGGGTGCAGAATAGCATGGCACTTGTCTTCAATCACGGCGAAGGGGTCGCAAGCATGAGCTCGGCAATCGGGGTGGCAATCTTCGCGGTATTCATCGTCGGCATCTGGTTCTCGTACCGGCTCTTCATGCGCGGCGACACGGCCGAGGAGAAAGTGGCGGCGCTGCTGCCGAAGGATTTCAAGCCCGACGTCTTCCATCGCAAGGGCGACACCTACGTGGGCTACGAGAAGGGCCGCGACCGCCTGGTGCTCGTGGACTGGCCGCACGCGAGCGTGCTGGCGGCGAAGGACGTGGTGTCGATCTCTCCGGTGCACGAATCCACGCTCGGCATCACGCACCACTGGGTCGCGGTGGCCGTGCCCGGCGCGGCATTCTCGCCGTACCGGATCTGGTTCCAGTTCCGCCGCGACAAGCGCGACGCGTGGCTCGGCCAGCTCGCGACGATCTGCGGGAAATAGGGCGCGCGCTTCCGCGCCCTACCCGGCGCACCGTTCAACTGCCGCCGGCATTCCCGTACAGATAGTTGGGCAGCCACAGCGTCATGCCCGGCCACAGGTACATGATCACCATGCACAGGATCACGATCAGCATGTAGGGCATCATGCCCGCGAAGATCTGGTTCAGCGTCACGTGCTTCGCGGGCATGATGCCCTACATGCTGATCGTGATCCTGTGCATGGTGATCATGTACCTGTGGCCGGGCATGACGCTGTGGCTACCCAACTATCTGTACGGGAATGCCGG
>WNFI01667684.1_pt1 | contig 20196 bp, 36 predicted proteins | sample 5400471 | NCBI WGS metagenome assembly WNFI01 (sample SAMN13153348, study PRJNA577476) | soil metagenome | isolation source: 100 cm saprolite on Douglas fir-dominated hillslope | place: USA:California | collected 2013-09-17
GGCAGCGCGAGCACCCGGAGCCTGCGCAGCACATGGCCCATGAGCCGCATGCAGCCTTCGAACTCACGATACACGCCGATCATGACTCTGAGGTGCGATTGTCAGCGGACAGATGGTATGAGAGTGAGAGAGTGTGGGACCAGGCGGGATGAAGCGGAACCAGGCGGGACAAAACGCCCGCGTTAACGGGGTCTTAAAGAGGGCTCGAAAAATCCGCCGCGCGCGCTGCGCATGTCGCGCACGCCACTTGGTTTGATAGTTAACAGGCGGCGCGCCATTTGATCTGAGATCCTCAAGGAAGCATCACTACGCGGTCGACGATCCAAGCGCCGCGCCGCGTCGCCAGGCAGAGGAAAGAATGCCTGATCATCGCCCCGAAGGCGTTCTGGGCGTCGACATATCCAAGCACGGCCTGCTCGGACAGCGCGTAGCTCCGGGAAAGCGCGGCGCGCGACGTGAGATCGGCGCCCGGATAGTCACCGCTCCTGAGACGCCCCTCGATCTCGAGCATCTCATCGGCCTTGAGCAGGTTGAAGCGTTTATCCAGCGCCAACATTGCACGGCCGCCCTGACCGCCAAGCAACCAATCCGACACCTGGGACATCCTGGCCGAATCGCGCGTCGCGGCGACAGTGAACATATCGAGGTCCTGAAATTTCGCCGTACCCGGAGCGAGCAGGCCATTGAAGATCGCCTGCCGGCACGCCGCCCGCGCGGCACCGCCATCTTGCGCGGCCGCGAGTGATGTCGCCAGCAAGAATACGAGCGGAATAATATTCCTCATCATCACACCCTCCTGCACGTCCACACGACGCGACCGACGATGATGATCGTCGCCGCCAGGGTCTCGAGCTCGTCGGCCTTGACCGAGAATGGCTCGTAGCTTTCGTTCCGGCTGATCACCCTGATCACGCCGCCCGGCAGGCGCTGCAGTGTCTTGACCAGGAGCGCGCCGTCCAGGAGCAGCACATAGATGCCCTCGCGGCGCGCGCTCGTATCGGTGTGATCGACCAGGATGATATCGCCGGCGCGCAGGTCCGGCTCCATGCTGTCGCCCTCGACATAGATCAGCCGCAGGTCCTCGGGGCGGACGCGCAGCTCTCGGCGGATCCAGTCTTCCTTGAACGCGAGCACGTCGACGGGGGCTTCCGTTGTGACGAGCTCGCCCTTGCCGGCGGCGGCGCGTACGTCGTAGAGGGGAATGTGGGCGTACTCGGACGCTGAATAAGACGCGCTGGGCTGCCTGCTGAACCGTGCAGTTTCGACCGGGTAGCGGCCGCCGAGTTCGCGCTCTAGGCCGCCGGCGTCGAGTTCTTTTTCGAAAGCGAGCTGCACCAGCTCGGCGATCTTGTCGCCGGGCACCGACGATCGCCGCTCGACGAATCGAACGACCGCGTCACGCGCGAGCCCGATCTGCGCCATCGGATTCCTCACGCCTTCGCCGGTCGACAGCCAATCGACACTGACGCCGGCCGCGCGCGCCAGCGCGCCGAGCGCCTCCTCGCCGGGTGCCCGCTTGTCCATCTCGTATTTCTTATAGCTATCGACCGGCATCCCGGCGCGGCGCGCCATGTCCTCCTGGGAGAGGCCCAGTTGGGCACGCAGGCCCTTGAGACGTTCGCCGGTGCTTGCAGCTTTCACGGGCAAAGACGCAAGCGAAGCTGCAAGCGGCGTCGCAGCGTAAGTCCTTGTTTCACGTGGAACCCCCCAAAATCGCCCCCCCGAAAGATGCAAGCAATTCGCCAGGTCCATCCGGCACGCCCGCCCAACGAGCACAATTGGGCTTGACTGAGTGCCCGATTGTCCCCCATAGTGTCTATTCGATATGTCGAAAATAGACACCCGAAAAGAGCCAGCCCCGCAGGACTGGCACCGCGCTGATATCAAGGCCGCGCTCGAAAAACGCGGCACCTCGCTCCAGCGCCTTTCACGTCAGAACGGCTATCACCCGTCCGCCGCATCCCTCGCGCTCAAGCAGCCGTGGCCGAAGATGGAGCGGCTCATTGCAAGAGTCATCGGCTTCCAGGCTCAGGAGATCTGGCCGTCACGCTATCACGACGACGGCAGCCCCAAAGGGGTACGGCGCCGGGCGGATTTTCTGAAGCATAGCACCGCGGCCGCGCGCCGTAATGCCCAAACGGCAGGGGCGAACTAGACATGGCGCGCCCGGATCGAGCACCGATTGCCGACCGCGCACCGGGATCGTTCGATTGCCGCCGCGAGGTCGCGCTCGTCATGAGCGCCGCCATCAAGAAATCTCGCTTCGACCGCATCGATATCGCCGGGCGCATGACGCGCTTCCTCGGCGAGGAAATCACCCTCTCGATGCTCAACGCCTGGACCGCCGAATCCCGCGACGAGCACGTCATCAACTTCGTGCGCGCGATTGCCTTCGACCAGGCCACCGAGCAGAACGCGCTCGCGACCCTTTTCGCCGCGAAGCTCGGCGGCCAGATTCTCTACGGCAACGACGCGCTGCTCGCCGAGATCGTCCGCATCGAGCACGACGAGCGCGAGCTCAAGGCGCGCAGGCAAGCCCTACTGAAGGTCCTCAAGGAAGCAGCCAAATGAAAAAACAAGAACAACAACCGGCGCCAACGCGCGCCACGGCGGCGCAGATCGTGGCTTCGCTCGGGGTCACCCGACAAGCCGTTCAATTGCGCGCTGCGAAGGAGCACTGGTTTTATACGGCAGAAACCGGCAGGGGCGGTCAGCGCCGCCTCTACGAAATCGCGCAGCTGCCCGGCGACGTGCAGATCGCGCTCGCGCCGGTGTTGCTGCAACAGTCAACGCGGGGCGGCGTTTCCATCCCTTTCCTCCCTGGGGATCCCAGTGAGGCTGGCGCCACCAGTCTCACGGCGACGCCGCCCCGCTCCACCGCCGACGCCGAGCTCGCCACGCTCGCCGCGATCTATGAGGCAAAACCACAGCGCGAGAAGGACGAGGCCAGCGCGCGCATGGAGATCGTCTCCGGCTTCCTACACTTGCGGACTTCGGGGGTCGGCCGCGCTGCCGCTCTCGGAACGATCTCCGGCGCGCGCCGGGTCTCCATCGCCACCATCGCGCGTTACCTCGCGATCGTAGAGGGCAAACCCGAGCATACCTGGCTCTACCTGCTCACACCGCGCTACCGCGGCCGCGAGGCTGGCGCCGAGATGTCGGCCGAGGCGTGGGAGATCCTCAAGGCCGACTATCTGCGGCCCGAGCGGCCGTCCGCCACCGCCTGCATCAATCGTATACGGCGCGTGGCCGATGCAAAGGGCTGGGCGGTGCCGTCGACGCGGACGCTGCTGCGGCGCCTGGACGGGATCGAACGCGGCGTGCGCGTGCTCGCGCGCGAGGGCGCGAAGGCCCTACAGCAGCTCTACCCCGCGCAATCGCGCGACAAGTCCGCGCTCGCCGCCCTGCAGATCATCAACGGCGACGGTTATAAGCACAACGTCTGGGCGCGATTCCCCGACGGCGAAGTCGTGCGCGCGAAGACGTGGTTCTGGCAGGACGTCTATTCCGGGAAAATCCTCGCCTGGCGCACCGACAAGACCGAGCACACCGACGTCATCCGGCTTTCGTTCGGCGACCTGGTCGAGCGCTTCGGCATTCCCGACGAAGCCGTCATCGACAACACGATGGCCGCCGCCAACAAGACCATGTCGGGCGGCATCAAGCACCGCTTCCGTTTCAAGGTGCGCGAGGACGAGCCGCTCGGCGTCTTCGCGCTGTTGAACGTGCGCGTGCGCTGGGCGACGCCCGGGCACGGCCAGGCGAAGCCGGTGGAGCGCGTCTTCGGCATCGGCGGCATCGGCGAGATCGTCGACAAGGCGCCCGAGTTTTCCGGCGCCTGGACCGGCGCCCACCCTCTCGACAAGCCCGAATACGACGGCAAGACCCGCGCCGTGGAGCTCGAGCAGCTCGAGACCGTGATCGCGCGCGAGGTCGCGGCGTACAACGCGATTGCCGGACGACGTGGCGCGATCCCGCAGGGCCGCTCGTTCGACGTCGTGTTCCAGGCGTCTTACGACAGCATCCAGGTCCGCCGCGCCACCGAGGCGCAGCGCCGCCTGTGGCTGCTCGCCACCGAGCCGGTGAAGGCCCACGCGAAAGACGGCGCGATCACGCTCGACGCCGGGCGCCTGCAGGGGCGCCAGGCAAACCGTTACTGGGCGGGCGCACTGGTCGAACACGCCGGGCAATCGGTCGTCGCGCGTTTCGATCCGCGGCAGCTGCATGCGGGCGTCCATATCTACGCCTCCGACGGCCGCTACATCTGCTACGCCGACTGTTTCGCGCCCGCAGGATTCAACGATCAGAACGCCGGCCGCGAGCACAACCGGGCGCGCCGCCAGTACGTGCGCGCGCAGCGCGACGGACTCGACGCAACGCGGCGGATGGACGCGATCGAGGCCGCCAAGTCGCTCGCGACATCCGAGCCGAGCACGATCCCCGCGCCCGCAATCTCCAGGAGCGGCATCGTGCGCGCCGAGTTCCGCTCGGCGCTCGAGCGGCCGCGCGCCGACGCGCGCGCGCCCACATCCGAGGAGCTCGCCGACGTCGCGCGCCTCGAGGCCGAATTCTCGGCACCCGCGAAGCCGCGCGTCTACGAGCTGCGCGACGACCACGAGCGCCACACCTACTGGCTCGCGTTGCGGGCGCGGATCGACGCGGGCGAGCAGCTCGCCCAGGAGGACAAAGCCTTCCACAAAAGCTGGCAGCAGGACCCGTACTTCCGATTCATCAATGAGGAGGGGGAGCGGAGAGCCGGCTGAAAAAGCGACGCCCCGGTTGCTGCCGGGGCGCGCGTGCAAATGGCCGAAACCACTCACACAGGAGAACGAAGCATGAAGGAATCTGCAAGCCCCGTCAATCTCAGTCCCGGCATCGCCCCGCTTCGGAACGTCGCGGCGTTCGCCAAGGTCGTCGAGCACCTGATGACCCGCGCATCGAACATGCCGGGCCTGGGGGTCGGCTACGGCGTGCCCGGCCTCGGCAAATCGCTCGCGGCCGCGTACTGCGCCAACAAGTTCAACGGCGTGTATGTCGAATGCCGCAGCTATTTCACCAAGAAATCGCTGCTGATCTCGATCTGCCGCGAGATGCGCCTGCAGCCGGGGAAGACCATTTTCGACATGGTCAACCAGATCGGCGAGCAGCTCGCGCTCTCCTCGCGGCCGCTCCTGCTCGACGAGATGGACCATCTGGTCGACCGCAACCTGATCGAGCTCGTGCGCGACATCTACGAGTCGTCGAACGCGCCGATTTTCATGATCGGCGAGGAAGAATTCCCCGCGAAGCTGCGCCGGTGGGGCCGCTTCTACGACCGCGTGCTCGACTGGTGCCCGGCCGAGCTCTCCGACGTCGCCGACGCCGGCAAGCTCGCCAGGCTCTACTCGGCCGACATCGAGATCGAGGCGGAGCTGCTCACCAAGATCGTCCATCAGTCGCGCGGCATCGCGCGTCGCATCTGCGTGAACATCGAGCGCGCGCGCCAACACGCGAAGTCCTCCGGCGTGAAGACCGCGAGTCTGAAGGTCTGGGGCGACCGCCCGTTCTACACCGGCGAAACGCCGGTGAGGAGGATCAATGGCGCGTAAACCCATCCATCTGCAGGTGGCGGGCAAGCTCACGCCGCGCGATCGCATCTGGGCCGCGATCCGCGCGCTCGGCAAGCAGGCGCCTCTCTCCGGTTTCACCCGGGCCGAAATCGCCGACTACATCGTCGACCACGCACCGAAAGAAGCGACGACGCGCCGCCTCGAGGAAAAGACGATCGAGACCTATGTCCAGGGGCTCGTGAATGCCGGCCATCTAGAGATCCTGCAGCCCTACGAGCGCTATCGCGCGACGACATACAAGCTCGCGCGCGACGTCGGCGTCGAGGCCCCGCGCGTGAACAAGGATGGCAGCCCCGTCACCGGCGGCAACAAGCGCGAGGCGATGTGGCGGTCGATGAAGATCCTCAAGACCTTCGACCGCAGGGAGCTCGGCAACGCCTCGAGCACGGAGACCTCGGTCGTCTCCGACGAGGACGTGCAGTGCTACATCCACTATCTCGCCAAGGCGGGATACCTGCAGGTCGTGCAGAAGTCCACGCCGCGCCGCCAAGCGCGCTACCGCTTCAACCCGGCGAAGAACACCGGACCGCTCTCGCCGCAGATCCAGCGCGCCAAGCACGTCTACGACCCCAACCTCGGCCAGGTCGTGTGGCATCCGGAGGCGAACTCATGACCGCGATCCGCGTCGAGAAGCCCGTCACCGGGCTCAACGTCCTCACCGTGGCGCGCAAGTGGGGCGCGCATCCGCCCGCCTGGATCGTCGCGCTCGCCGAAGCATGTGATCTCTCCTCGCAGGGAAGGGTCGCCGTGCGCCTGGGCGTCTCCGCCACCGTCGTGAATCAGGCTTTGCAGAACGTTTATGCGGGCCGTTTGGACCGCGTGGAGCAGCGCGTCCGCGGCGAGCTGATGCGCGAGACGGTGCAGTGCCCGGTCCTGGGCGAGATCACCAAACGCGAATGCCTCGATCACCAGTCGCGCCCCTACGAGGCGACCAACCCGATGCGCGTGCGGCTTTTCCAGGCCTGCCCCCGCTGTCCGAACCGGAGGGAATCATGAAGAAGGCACAGATCCTCGATCCGAGCTTCAAGTACGTCCCGGCCTCGAAGACCGACATCCGCAAGACGTTCGCTCGCGAACGCGCGCGCCTCAAGGCGGAAGCCGAGCGCGCCGTCCTGCCGCACAAGGTGTCGCCGCTCAAGGCGAGCGGAGGCCGGCCATGAACGCCGAACGATCGTTCGCCGCGCCGAGGACCTTTACCGACGCGCACATCGAGTTCTGGGCCGCTGTGTACCTCGATCCGCGCAACAAGAAGCTGCGCCAAGTGAGATTCGAGCGGTTCCTCCGCGCGCCGCGGGCGTTCGTGCTCGCGCTCGAGCGGCCGCGCATCGTCATCACCGCCTGCGGCCTGCTGCCGGCGCAGCGCACCGTGCAGCGGCGCCTGGACCTGCAGGACGCGCTGATCGAAATGGCCGAATGCGCCGTGCGCGCGATGAGGGGCGAAAGCCACTGCGCCGACGGCCGCTGGACCGAGAAAACCCGTCACCACGCCTGGCCGCGGCATCGCGGCCGCAAGGTCACCAAGGAGGCAGCATGATCGATCACAGACGACAACGCGGCGGGAGCTGCGCACTACTTCTCCGCATCGCCCTGGCGATCGCCGCGGTCCATGCGCTGTGGCTCGCGCAAGCGTGGCAGCCGGCGCGCGCCGGCGATACCTGGGTCGCATGCAGCGTCCGCTCGTATCACTTCGACCGCTCGAAGGACTACAACGAGCGCAACTGGGGCTGCGGCCTCGAGTACGGCGTGGCGCGGGACACCCGGCTCATCGCTGGCGCCTACAAGAACAGCCTCTACAGGGAGAGCGCCTATGCCGGCGCGCTCTGGACTCCGCTCCGGCTCGGCCCCGCGCGAATCGGCGCAATCGGCGGCATCGTCGACGGCTACAACGCCAACGGCGGCAGATTTTTTCCGATCGTGGCCCCCGCCCTCACGATCGAAGGCTACGCCGCCGGCATCAACATTCTCGCCTCTCCGCGCTATCGGGACAGCCCCGGCGTGATCGGCATTCAAGTCAAGTTCCAAATCAACTGAAGGGACCGCATATGGAAACACCGACAACGCTCCGCGAAGAAATCCGCCAGCTGCTCGCCGCATCGACGGTACCGATGACGCGCTCGGAGATTTTCAAGAAATGCAGGCTCCCCTGCGATGAGTCGACGCTCTCGACCGTGCTCTCGCAGCTCTGCGCGGCCGGCGACATCAAGAACGCGGGCAAGCGGGAGACGATCGGGGAGCGCGCCCAGCTGCTCTTCACGCGCAGGATTCACGAATCGGCCGGCATATCTGGGGGGGGGCGCGTAAAGGCACGGAAGCCCCGCAAAGCGAAACCGGCCCCGAAGAAACGCGGCCCGTACAAAAAGCGCGCCAAGCCCGCGAAAACCCGCAGTCCGCGGCTGCCCAAAGTGCAGCGCAGGAATGCAGATTCGCGCGAGTCCCTGACGCCGGGCTTCCGCTGCGGCCTTTACTCCGACGGCTCGATGGACATCGAGCGCGCGGGCGAAGTTTTCCAATTGAGCGAGCCCGAGGTGCGCGCGCTCTTCGCCTACCTCGAGAAGCTGCCGGAGGTGCGCCGTGAAACCTGAGCGCGCTCTCACTCGAGGCGATTTTCCCGAAGCGACCGGCATCGGCTTCTCGGTCGTCGCGGGCATCCTCGTATGGACCGTGATCGCAATCGCGATCGCGCTTGGCCTGTGAAGCCCACCGGCACGGACGTGAGCCACGCAGCTCGGCACCGGCCGGTCGAGCCGTTTGCGATCGTCTCCGTCGTGCCATGCCCGGGCTCGCGCTACGGCGTCTCCGAGCGGATCAAGGCGACGCTCCTGTCGATGCAGGCGGGCAGCGACGAGTCCTTCCTGACCGACGATCGCAGCCTGGTCTACCGCGTTGCGAAGGAAATCGGCGTGAACGTCACCAGCCGGCCCGAGGACGGGAAAGCCCGCGTCTGGAGGCTCGCATGACCGCCCAGGATCGGGCCCGAGTGCTCGCCGCGATGACGATCCGTCCCGGCAAGGCGAACGGCATCAAGGGTTGGGAGCTCGCCCAGATGCTCGAGCTGCATCAACGCGAGGTCCGCCAGGCGATCACCGATCTGCGCCTCGAGGGAATCGCGATCTGCGGCAAGCCCGATACCGGCTACTTCATCGCCGCCACGCCGGAGGAGCTCGAGGAGACCTGCAATTTCCTCCGTTCGCGCGCCATGCACTCGCTCACCCTCGAATCGAAATTGCGTCACGTCCCACTGCCCGAGCTGCTCGGACAGTTGCGCCTGAAGACGTGAATCCAACGAAGGAGCAATACCCGTGTCGTCGCTTAACCTGGTTGAACTGAAGACGAAGGATTTTTCCGAAGCACGCGCAGAGCTCGCCAAGCGTGTGCGCGCACTGAACGACGAGGTCGAGAAGGCGAAGCGCAAGCACCTTGTCGGCATCCGCCACGCCGTCGACAAGGCGGCCGAGGCGCACGCCGCGCTCTACGGCGCGATCGAGGAGAACGCGAATCTCTTCGAGAAGCCGCGCACGCAGACCTTCCACGGCGTGAAGGTCGGCTATCGCAAGGCGGTCGGCGATCTCTCCTGGGAAGACGACGAATCCGTCGTGAAACAGATCCGCAAGCACTTCGCCGATCAGTTCGACGTCCTGGTCAAGACCAGGGAAACCCCGATGAAGGCCGCGCTCGCGCAGCTGCCCGCGGCCGAACTCAAGAAGCTCGGCGTCGAGATCGGCAATGACGGCGATGAGGTCTTCATCAAGCCCACGGACACCGAGATCGACAAGCTCGTCACCGCGCTGCTCAAGGACGCGGTCGAGGAGGAGGTCGAGTCGTGAGCCTTTCAATCGGAATGCTATTCGCCAACTGGAAGCGTCACGCCGAGGCGAAGGGCTGGAAGCTGCCCGCGGCCGGCGACCCGTTCCCAATGGAGACCTGGATCAACTACTGGATGGATTGCGATGAATACGAGCGCGATCCGAGCAGGGGCCGGCCGGTCGTACCGCATCGTCCAGGGCAGGAGGTCGCGCCGTGATGAGCTGGCAATGCCGGGAATGCGAGGGCACAGGACGCGTTTTCGCCTTCGACGAAGTCGAGCCATGCCCGAAATGTGCTGGCCTCGGTTACACGACTATGCCGCCCAAGAGCGTGCCCACCATCGTCGATCACGACGAGAGCGACGAATGATCCGCATCTGCCCAGGCTGCGATCAGCCTCGCCCCGGTCTTCGCGCGGATCAGCTCATGTGCACCTGGTGCTGGTGGGACGTGCCGGCCGGCCTGCGGCGTGCGGTGAATCGCACCTGGCGCGCGTGCAGGAAGACCTATATCGACTCGCCCAGGTGGAAGCCCTACTTCGCCGCGCGCAGGGCCGCGATCGACGCGGTGAGGCGCGTCGACGGGCTCGGGGGGGGGGCGCTGAATGCCGTTTAAGTACCCCTCGATGCGGGAGCGGATCCTCGCCAATAGCCACGAGTCCGAGCACTGGTCCTACAACGGAATCCCCTGCCGGATCTGGGACGGAGCCACGTCGATGAATCGCTCCGGCATGCGCTACGGCAAGATGAGCATCCGTTTCAAGCGCGGGCCGCGCAAGGGAAAGGTTCGCAGCGTCCTGGCGCACCGCGAGGCGATAAAGGCCTTCACCGGCAGGCGCCTCCCCGCCAGATGCGTGGGGAAGCACCTGTGCAATCTGACGCTCTGCGTCGAATGGCAACACCTGGTCGGCGGCATCCAGCGCTCCAATGTGCGCCAGTGCGTCAAGGAAGGCCGCCACGGCAACCAACATCGCGCGCCCGTGCGCGCGCTCGAGGGGGCGTTGGCGTGATCGACGGCTACGCCAGAAAGCCCGGACGCTGTGATCGCTGCCTGCGATTGAAGATCACCCTGAGCACGAACGGGGGGCGCCGAACCTATGAATGTCTGCTCGCGAAGTCGCAAGTCGTCAGGTGGGCCTGTTGCAATTCATTTGCGCGCGGCGAACCTTTGGTGCTGGCGCCCGATCCGGAGATCACACGATGAAGTGCTGGTGTTTCAACGAGGAGCAGCTGCGACGTGCGCTGGACCTTTATGCGCAGCACAGAAATGCCCACGGCTCGCTGGAGATCATCGGGCTCACGCGTGACATCGAGACGATCGAGCAATTTCTGAGCTCGGATGCGGCACGCGAAAGCAAACTCCTGATGGATGGAATATGGGACCGCAAGGATCCCGCGCCTGTTGTCGCCACGCCGACCGGCGCGCTCGATCCCAAGCACGAGGCGGAGGGGCGGAACTGATGAAGACCTGCGTCGAAGTATCCGAATGGTGCGCTGGCGCATTGGAGTCGTTCGGCGATCCGAGCCTCCCGATTTGCCAGTTGTTCATTCGCTGGCAGGACGGTGTCATCACCGCACCTGGTGAGAATCTCGCCTGCGCATGGCTTGACGACGAGCTCGTGCTGTTCCTCGGCCCTGAGTTCCGGCCATTGCCGATGACAGTCGAGGCGGGCAATTACAAGGTGAGCGAAGACGGTCAGTTGAGCGTCTATGGCGCCGAGCTCGTAACCGCCGGGGTATGGGCGATCACGCCGTCGCTGAACGTCGAAGGCGCAATCCACGCATTCCTTGTGCTTTACGGCGTCCCGGATCCGGCGCCCTGGGAGAGGAGGATCGTGCTGCCATGATGACCGTCCGCTTTCCGACCGGGATCTCGGTCCGATTCAACGACGCGAACTACTGCATTAGATCGGGCACTGGCAAATACGCCGACCTCTATACGACCAAGGATGGCGCCTGGATCGCGCAGGTGCCGAGCAGCTGCGTGATCGAAATCCGCCAGCCATGCAGGGTTTGGAACGCAATAACGGAACCTTCAGAGGCCATCGAATCGCTGATTAAGCTGATCGATGCGCGGGACCGCTCGCTCAAGAATTATGAGCTGGCCGATCTGAAGCGTGCGCTCGAGGCATTCGACGCGCGGCGGAAGGGCTGGAAATGATCGCCTCACCCGACGATCGCCGCCGAGAGCTCGCGCAGATTCACATCGCGAAGAAGGATCTCGGCATCGACGACGACACCTATCGCCTGATGCTGCGCACGATCGCGCGCGTCGATTCGGCCGCGGATCTCAATGCCGAGGGCCGGCGCCAGGTCATCGCGCACCTGAGGGCGCGCGGGTTCAAACCTCATAAAAGTATGAGAAAAGTACACGGCGATACTACATGGGATTGGGTCAACAACGCCGCGCCGGACCGTCAGGCGACGCTGCGCAAGATCGCGGTGATGCTCAAGGACTCCGAGCGCGAAAAGGCCTATGCCGACGGCGTCGCGAGGAACATGTTCGGGATCGAGCGCGTGGAGTTCTGCGCGCCCGACCAGCTGCGCCGCATCGTCGCCGCGCTCGAGTACGACCGGCGCCGGCGCGCCGAGAAGGCGCCCGCGCCGTGAACTGCCGCCGCCTCAATCTGGCCGGGGAGAACGTGATCGTCTGCGGCCATTTCCATGAGAAGCCCGTCTGCGAGATCTGCGGCGCGGTCGGCGAGCTCCTCTGCGACTGGATCATGGAGAAGGGCACCGCGCACGCGCCCGGCCGGACGTGCGATCGCAGGATCTGCGCTGCGCACGCTCTCGAGGTCGGCAAGGACAAGCATTTGTGCCCTGCGCACGAGGCGGCCTTCGCGCAATGGAAGGCGCAGCGCGAGAAGCGGCCGGAGGGGGGGGGCGCGGCCGTGAGCGAGGCCCTGATGCTCGTGCTCCTGGGCGTGCTGCCCGGCGCCGCGATCGGCGCGGGGCTCGCGCTCGCGATCGCGCGCTGGCGCGGGATGTTCAACCCCGTCATCAAGCCCGAGGTCAAGGTCACGATCTCGGTCCGCCCGGCCGTGGGCGTCGCGTCGATGTCGTCGGCCCAGCCGGATGAATATACCGTCGTCGTCCGCCCGCAGGTTTTCGTCGACTGGCCGCTGCTCTACGATGCGGCGCGCGGCTCGGGCGCGGTCGTCGTGCCCAAAGAATTCGCCCCGCCTCAGCACTGATGTACGCGCCGCTCGACACGCTGATAGAGACCATCGGCCTCGATCTCACGAAAAAACTCGTGGAGGTCCACGGCGGTGAGCGTCTTTATTTTCCGCAGGTCGAACATGTGACCTCGGACAACAGCATCGCCAGGGTGATCGGCATCGCGCCGACGCGGGCACTGTCCGGCCTGTGGGCGCAGGAGTACGTCGAGATCCCCAACGCGCGCCGGCAGGTGCACGCCATCGTGCGCGTGGACATCGTGCGGGACAGCCAGCACATGACCATCCGGGAGCTCGTGCGGAAATACAAGATCACCCGGCGCGGAATTCACCGCATCCTCGCGGAGGGACCGCAGTCGGAGTCGAGGCAGCGGATATTGTTTTGAAATAGTCGTCCGCGCTCGCCAGCCCCGCTCCGGCGGGGCTTTTGTTTCCGGTTGACCGCCACGTGCCTCGCGCGTACCCTCCCGCGCATCACGCTCGTCCAGCGTGGCAGCGTGAGGGTGACGCGAGTCACCCTGACCGCAGCCCTGCCTCCCGCGCACACTCGCGGGCATGCTTTACTCCCGAAAAGTAGACGACCTCGCGACGCCGGCGAAGATCCGGGTATTCAGCTTCATATCCGCGGCCAAACAGCAGTTCGAGCCGCTCGGCATCGAGGTCCTTGTCACCTGCACCAAGCGCGACGGCGAGGCACAGAACGCGCTCTATGCCCACGGCCGCACGCGCGAGCAGCTCGACGCGGTCGGCCTGACCGATGTTCAGCCGGTGCCGGGATCTCGCCTCACCAACGCGCACGCCAATCAGTCCTTTCATCAATTCGGCGTCGCGACGGACATCCTGCTGCTGAAATTCGGCAAGGCAATTGACGATCACACGCCCGAAGGCAATGCGTTGTGGACCGAGGCGGGCGAGATCGGCGAGCGCTGCGGCCTCGAATGGGCCGGGCGCTGGAAAGGCTCGCTTCAGGAGAAATGCCATTTTCAGTACACCGGCGGATTGACGCTCGCCGACTTTCAGGCAGGGAAGACGATTTCGCTCGAACGGGCGGCCGCGTGAGGGAGCTCCTTCTCATCTCTGTGCTCGCCTGCGCCTGCTGCGGCGCTCCGCCGGCGCAAGGCCAGACGAACGCGGAACGGATGGGCGGCATCGTCACCGGCGAGCAGGTGATGAAATGCTCGGAGGGCGCGGACGAAAAAATGCACTGCGAGGCGCGGAGCGTGATGGAGCTCGCCGATGAAATCGGGAAGACGGAGATGATCCGCCTGCGCTCTCTTGTGCGCGAGGGCACGCTTCTCGATCCGACCCAGCGCGTGATCGTCCTGCAGGAGAAACCGGAGCCGGCGCCGCAACCCGAAGAGCAGGCCGACTACATCGTCATGACCGCTCTCGATTACCAGCGGCTCATGTACACGTTCCAGCTCCTCACCCACGCGGTCGAGACGCAGAACACGGCGATCGCGCGCCTGACGCGAAAACTCAAGGAGGCCTGCCCGTGATCGAGACCGCCCTCGCTCTCGCGAAGTACGTCCCTTCGATCCTCGGACTGTTTTCCGGCCCCAAGGCCGAGGACGTCGCCAATCACGTCGTGACGATCGCCCAGACGCTCACCGGCAAGGCGACGCCCGACGCGGCGCTCGCGGCGATCCAGGCGGACCCGAACCTCGCGCTCCAATTCCAGAAGGCCGTGCTCGATCAGAAAGTGCAGCTCGAGCAGATCGCGGCCCAGCGCGCCAAGGACGAAGCCGCGGCCGACAACGAGGCCGACAGGATCCTTACCGATCGGATCGCGCAGCTCGAAGGCACGGCGAGCGATCTGAAGGGCATACCGGTCGCCGGCCCCGTGATGCTTTTCCTGCGCGGATCGCAGCGCATCGTCATCGGCTACGGCACCGCCTGGCTCGATTATCAGTGGTTGACCGGCGGCCTCGGAGCGATCAGCGACATGCAGCAGCGCCTCCTCTTCACGGCGAGCCTGCTGGTGTTCGCGGTGCTATTCGGCGAGCGCGCGATCAAGAACGTGGCGCCGGTGATCGCGGACATCTTCGCGGCCCGGTACGGCACGGCGAAATAGAAAGCTCCGGAGATGAGCGACCTCGCCGACCGCGCGGCCGAGCGCGAGCAGGAGTTCATCGACGACAGGCTGCTCGCGCAGCAGATCGCGGCCGCGCTCGATGCGCCGGGCAACGAGCTGTGCGCCGACTGCGGCGAGGAGATCCCGGAATCGCGCAGGCGCGCGCTGCCCTCCGCGATCCGCTGCATCGAGTGCCAGGCCTGGGCGGAAAACCTGGGAAAGGTTCAGTTGATAGAGGGATGAGATGAGCTTGTATGAATGGATCGGCTTGATCGCTCTGCTGATCGGCGGCTACTGGGCGTTGGCGAAGGTGATCGTCTCGCAGTTCAAAGGCGAGCTGCGCGCGCGTTTCAAGGCGCAGGACGAGCTGCGCAAAGCCGGCCAGGAAGAATGGACGGGGCGCTTCGAGCGCGTAGAGATCGAGATGCGCAGTTTCCGGGACGAGCTTTACAGCCTTCAGAAGGAGCTGCCGCTTGCCTATGTGCGGCGCGAGGACGCGATCCGCGAGAACACCATTATCAACGCGAAGCTCGATGCCCTGCACGACAAGATCGATAACCTCGCGGACCGCGTGCTCGTTCGCAGCTAAGGAGTGACGACAGATGGTTGATTTTCTGAAAGCGCAACGCGAGACGGTCCGCTGGATCGCGCTCGATGCCGTCAATCACGGCCGGCCATACCCCGTGGCTGAGCCCCTGATCCTGGGCGCCATCCAGGGCGTCCCAGTGCAGTGCACGGCGCTCGAGCTGCGCCGCGAGCTCGATTATCTCGAGGATCGCGGCCTGGTGCAGATCAAGCGCCTCGAGGGCGCGCCCTGGGCGGTGGAGCTCACCCGCGTCGGCGTCGACGTCGTCGACTATACGGCCGACGTCGAGCCCGGCATCGCGCGGCCCAAGAAGTATTGGAACGGATGAGCGAGGTCCGTTGCTTCGTGCTTCGGGATCTGCCGTTCGAGCGCCTGTGGTTGCGGCGTTACGCCGACGGACCGTGCCCGTCGATGCCGGGCGAGTACTCATATCACCATGCGATGGTGATCTGGCGCGAACGCGCGCCCGCGGAGAAGAAAATCCATCCGCTCCACGGCTATCCCACCATCCAGACGCTCGGGGTCCCGCCTGCGCACGAGGACGCCCGCTGGCCGACTCGTTGCGCTTGCGGCTTCGAGTTCCCGGCCGAGGCGGAACACCAGCTCTTCCCGCGGCAGATCTGGGCGACCGACGACAACCGCGAGATGACGCTCGAGGACGCGCCGGTCGGCGCCATGTGGAACTGCTGGTGGTTCGCCGATCGGCGCGAGTACAAGGGGCCTGGCAGCTTCGTCGGGCCCGACGGCCTTTCGCTCAATGTGAAAACTCCGGGCGGCGACTGGCTCATCGACGGCCCGTCTTACAGCGAGGACGGTGAGCGCATGACCGGCGGCTGGGCGCGCAGCGGCACGCCGCCCGAGATCACGGTGACGCCCTCGATCCGCTGTCTCGGCGGCAAGGGCAAGCCGGACAAATATCACGGCTGGCTGCGCGGCGGCGTCCTGGTGCCGTGCTGAAAACTTCAAAGGAGATCGAGAAATGGAAGCCTTCAACAATTTTCTAGCCAAGCTCAAGAACGCGTACAAGTCGGGCACGATCAGGTTCGGGGCGCTCATCCTCGCCCTGGGCGGAACGGCCAAGGCACTGGAGCTCGCGCAGAGCGACCTGCTGCCGAGGATCACGCCCTATATCAATCCGACTTTCGCGATGTGGCTCTCGCCGGCCGTGCCGGCGGGGATCTGGTACTACCGCTTCAAGACCGTCGCCTCCCTGGCCGACAAATAAGCGACGCCGTCCCGGTGCCGTGCTGATCCATGAAGCGCAGCAAGATCGAGCAGCTGCCGCCCGAGCTGAAGGAATGGCTCGACGACGCGCTCGTCAAGAGCAACTTCTCGCGCTACGAACAGCTGGTGGCGGAGCTGAAGGTGCGCGGCGCCGAGCTCGGCCTCACCGCGGACGCGAGCAAATCCGGCCTTCACCGCTACGGATCGAACCTCGAGCGCAAGCTCTCGGCGATCCGCGCGAGCACCGAGGCGGCCGCGCTCATCGCGAAGAGCGCGCCCGACGACGCGGACCTGCGCTCGGCCGCCGTCATCAGCCTCATCCAGACCGAAGTGTTCGACGTCCTGGTCGCGCTCCAGGACTCCGAGAGTGAGAAAGACCCGATGAAGCGCGCGAAACTGCTTTCTGCCGTCGCAAAGAACGTCGCGACGCTGTCGCGCGCGTCGGTGCACCAGAAGCGCCATGAGATCGAGATACGCGGCAAGATGACCGCCGCCGCAGAGCGAGCCGCGCGGATCGGCAAGAAGGGCGGACTGTCTGCCGGCGCCGTCGATGAGATCCGGCGCGAGATCCTGGGGATCGCATCATGAACCCAGCTGTCGCCACCGAGAAGGAAAGCGCCCGCGCTGTGCGCGAGGCGCTGGGCGGCAAGACCGCGCCGGCGGTTCTGCTTTCCTATCAGCAGGCGTGGGTCGCCGACCAGGCCGACGTCGCCGTCTGGAAAAAATCGCGCCGCATCGGCGCATCCTGGTGCGATGCGAGCGACTCCGTGCTCACCGCGGCCGCTGCCGCCGGGATGGACGTGCTTTATATCGGCTACAGCGAGGACATGACGCGCGAGTATATCGACGACTGCGCAATGTGGTCGCGCGCGTTCAACCGCGCCGCGGGTGAAATGCAGGAGATGCTATTCGACGACACCGACGACAAAGGCAATATCCGCCAGATCAAGGCATTCCGAATTGAGTACAGCTCGGGTTCGAAGATCCTCGCCCTCTCGTCCCGTCCACGCTCCATCCGCGGCAAGCAAGGCAAGGTCACGATCGATGAGGCGGCGTACCACGACGATCTGCCTGGGCTGCTCAAGGCGGCGATGGCGATGCTGATCTGGGGGGGCCGCGTGCGGATCCTCTCCTCGCACAATGGCGAGGATAACCCGTTCAACCTGGTGTGTAAGGATATTGATGCCGGCAAGCTGCCCTACTCGGTCCACGCCACCAGTTTCGCCCAAGCGCTCGAAGCCGGTCTCTACGAACGAGTCAAGTTGATCCTCGGCGAACGCCTGAAACAGAAAAGCCGCGTGGAATGGGAAGCATCGGTCCGCGCGAACTATGGAGAAGATGCCGCCGAGGAGCTCGATTGCATTCCGCGCATGGGCTCGGGCGTCTACATCCCGCGCACAGTGGTCGAGCGCTGCCAGCGCCCCGGGATCCCGGTGCTCCGCTACAAGAAGCCGCTCGAATGGATGCTCAACGACAGGCGCCTCGAGGAAGCGAAGATCTGGATCCAGGACGTCCTCAAGCCGGCGATCGACGCGCTGAACCCCGCGAAGGCGCACGTTTTCGGCCAGGACTTCGGACGCACCGGCGACCTATCCTATGTGAGCGTGCTCGAGGAGATCAGCCGCGGCCGCTGGCGCGAGGGCTTCGACCTGGAGATGAGGCGCATTCCATTCGATGTGCAGCAGCTCATCGTCTTTTTCATCATGGACGAGCTGCCGCAGTTTCGCCATTCGAAGTTCGACGCGCGCGGCAACGGCCAGTCGCATGCCGAGGCCGCGCTGCAGCGGCACGGCGTGGCACGCGTGGAGTGCGTGATGGCGAGCTCGACCTGGTACGCGGCCAACTTCCCGCCCTACAAGGCGGCGCTCGAGGATCAGTCCATCGAGGTCGCGCAAGGCGAGGATGTGATCTCCGATCATCGCCGCGTGATCCTCAAGAACGGCTATCCGGCGATGGATGACGGCCGCGACAAGGGCTCCGACGGCGAATATCGCCACGGCGATGGCGCGATCGCGCGCGTGCTCGCCTGGGCGGCGACGCTGAACACCGCGGCGCCGATCGAGTTCCAGTCGCTCGGCCGCACGCGCGAGTCGACACGGCTCGCGGATTTCATCGAGGTATAGATGGCCGACGTCGTCCCCATCCAGGAGAAGAACGCGCCGAAGAGCGTGCCCGATCTCAAGGAGATCGCGACAGTCGCGCGCGACTGGACCTACCCCATGTTCATGGGGTTGCTCATCAATCGCGACGACACGCTGCTGCAGCGCGGCCAGGGCAAGGGCCTCAAGATCTATGACGAGATCGAACGCGACGCGCGCGTCTACTCGGCGCTGCAGAAACGCAAGCTCGCCGTCATCGCGCGGCCCTGGGACGTCGAGCCCGCCACCGATTCCGCGGCCGATACGCAGGCGGCCGAAGGGGTCAAGGCCCAGCTCAAGGCGCTCAACTTCGACCAGGTCACCCTCGATCTGCTCGATGCGCTGCTCAAGGGCTTCTCCGTCGGCGAGATCATGTGGAGAGTGAACGGTGCGGAGCTCGTCGCCGACCGCGTCATCGCGCGCTCCCAACGCCGCTTCGTGTTCGACGATCAGTATCGCCTGCACATGCTCACGCGCGAAAACCTGTTCACGGGCGAGCTGATGCCCGAGCGCAAGTTCATCGTGCACTCGTTCGGCGCGAAGGATGCCACGCCCTACGGCCTCGGCCTCGGAAGCAAGCTCTTCTGGCCGGCATTCTTCAAGCGCCAGGGCATCACGTTCTGGCTGACCTTCGCCGACAAGTTCGGCACGCCGACGGCCGTCGGGAAATATCCGCCCGGAGCGTCGAGCCCCGATCAGCAGAAGCTGCTCGATGCGCTCGCCGCGATCGCGCAGGACGCGGGCGTCATCATCCCCGACGGCATGGTGATCGAGCTCCTCGAGGCGGCGCGCCACGGATCGATCGACACCTATGAGAAGCTGTGCCGCTACATGGACGAGCAGATCGTCGAGGCCGTGCTCGGCGAGACCGGCGCGACTAGCGCGCGCGGTTCCGGTCTCGGCGGGGGCGGCCAGGCGAAGGTGCAGAACGACAACGAGGTGCGCCTCGAGCTCGTCAAGGCCGATGCGGATCTGCTTTCGGGCACGCTCAACAACACGCTGGTGCGCTGGATCTCCGAGTACAACTTTCCCGGCGCCGTGCCGCCGAAGTGCTGGCGCCAGGTCGAGGAACCGAAGGACCTCGACGCGCAGGCCACGCGCGACAAGTCGATCTACGAGATGGGTTTCAAGCCGAGCCTCAAGTACATTATCGACACCTACGGCGGCGACTGGATCGAAGATCCGACGCCGCGCGCATCTGCCTTCCCACCTGCCAATGGCGTGCCGCCGAATCGCGGCGCCACTCAATACGCGGAAGGATCCGCGCCCGCGTTCCCCGCACAGCGCGCCGTCGATCGCGCGGATCTCGCATTCTCCGACGCGGCGCTCCAGTCGCAGATGGAACGCACGCTCGCGCCGGTGATCGAGGTCGTGAAGAGCGGCGCCGGCTACGAACAGATCATGGGCAAGCTCGCGGAGATCTTTCCGAGGATGGACAGCGCCGGCCTCGAGGAGATGCTCGCGCGCGCGATCTTCGTCGGCGACCTGTGGGGCCATGCGACCGCGGCTGAGTCGCCTCAGTGACCCATGAGAGCGATCAGATTTTCCGTCGCGGCATGCGCGCTCTTCCTATTTCTAGCGGCGGTT
>WNFI01684062.1_pt1 | contig 20195 bp, 11 predicted proteins | sample 5400471 | NCBI WGS metagenome assembly WNFI01 (sample SAMN13153348, study PRJNA577476) | soil metagenome | isolation source: 100 cm saprolite on Douglas fir-dominated hillslope | place: USA:California | collected 2013-09-17
TGGGTGTCTCAGAACCCCCCATGCGCCGTCGCTTGGCTGGGACACCGGTCGAAAAGACAGACGTACCTGACTTCCTTTTTCCAGGACGGTCGTACGCGGCGCCAAGTTGATTTGCCTTGCTTCCGAGTCGCGGTGTTTGTACTCCGCGCCGACAAATGCTGTCGGTCGGTTTGGCGCGCCATCGCGCTCGAGCCGCCGCGATCCCACGAAGCACGACGCCCAACGTCCCCGTAGCACGCATCGCTTAGCTGATCCGCAAGCAGGGCCTGTCGTCCAAGCGAGGACCAGGAGAACACCAACGAATGCGCACTGGGAGGAGAACAATGGAGAAGCAGTTGCCCGATACGAAGCCATTCTGGAGCGGTGTGCCGCACGGCTTCCGCGTTGTGATGTCGAGCCTACTCTTCATGCTGGCCCTGGCCGGAACGGCCACTGCCCAGCAGATCGCGGTCACGGGAACCGTCACCTCCCCCGGCGGCACGCCACTCCAGGGAGTCGTGGTTCGAGTCCAGGGCGTGCCGGATAGCCGCGCGGTCAGTGCCGCGAACGGACGCTACTTCATCAACGCGCCCGCCAACGGCACGCTGGCCTTCTCGCTGCTCGGCACGAAGCCCGCGTCGACGCAGGTTGCGGGGCGCACCCGGATCGACGTCGTCATGTCGCAGGTCTCCTACCTCGAAGAGGTGGTGGTGACCGCGTACACGGAGCAGCGGCGTGCGGACATCACGGGCGCCGTCGCCAGCGTCAACATGGAGAGCGCGAACCGCCAGACGGGGGCGAGCGTCATCCAGCGACTGGACGTCGCGGTGCCCGGCATCACGGTGGCCGCTGCCGGCTCGCCCGGCGGACGCAGCACGGTGCGCGTGCGAGGGATCAGCTCGTTCCAGAACAATGATCCGCTCTACGTCGTGGACGGCACGCCGGTTCAGGACTCGTACATCAACTTCCTGAATCCCGACGACATCACGTCCATCCAGGTCCTGAAGGATGCGTCGGCAGCATCCATCTACGGGTCGCGCGCCAGCAACGGCGTCATCGTCATCGAGACCACGAAGAAGGGTCCCGCCGGACCGCCACAGGTCACGATGCGCGTGAGAAGCGGCGTCGCCACTCCGGTCCGCGGTTACGACGATTTCCTCATCACGAACGCGCTGGACTACTTCCAGATCATCAAGGCCAGCTATCTGAATGCGGGGCTGCCGGTACCGACGAACATCTACGGAGACCCGAGCAACCCGACGATTCCGGCCTACACGTTCGCGTCGAACGCCGCCACCCTCACGAAGGACCAGTGGGGCCGGCCGGTCACGGTCGATGCGAGCAAGTACTCGTACCCGACCAGCCTGATCATGCCCGGCAGTGCCGGCACGAACTGGTGGAAGGCCGTGTTCGGCTCCGCGCCGGTTGCGGATTACAACCTCGACGTCAGAGGCGGCGGTGAAGAAAACGCGTACAACGCGTCGTTCAACTTCTTCAACCAGAGTGGCACGGCAAAGTACAATAACTTCCAGCGCGGTACGGTCCGCGTGAACACGTCGTTCAACCGGAGCAAGTTCAACTTCGGCGAGAACGTAAACCTGGCGCTCCAGCAGTCGTACGGCGGCATCCCGAACGATCCGGGTGGGTACGCGGAGGATGGCATCGTCGGCAAGAACATCCTGATGCAGCCCGTCATTCCCATCTACGACATCAACGGCAACTTCGCCGGCGGAAAAGCGACCGGCCTCGGCAACCAGAGCAATCCGCTCAAGGAAGCCTACGAGTTCAGAGACAACAAGAACCGGAACAACTCCGTCTTCGGGAGCGCCTTTGCGGGTTACGACTTCACGCCGGAGCTCACGCTGAGAACCCGGCTCGGATTCAACCTGTCCCAGAACAACTTCTCGGGGTTCAATCCGATCTTCCCCGAGAACGCCGAGGCGACGTTCATCAACTCGATCAACGAGAACGAGAACACGGGCACGGATTGGACCTGGTCCAACACCGCACGGTTTGCACGGACGTTCAGAGGAAAACACCAGTTCGACGTCTTCGTCGGCGAAGAAGCCAACGCCGGCACCAGCCGGTTCATCACGGCGTCGCTGTCCAACCTGCTCTCGAGCGACCTGAATTCCCGCTACGTGCAGGACGCCCTGGGCGACGCCAGCACGAAGAACGTCTCGAGCTCCGGCGGGAAGAGCGCCTTGCTGTCGTACTTCGGCAAGGCCGGGTACAACTACGGCGACAAGTATGTCGCGAGCGTCACGGTGCGCCGGGACGGCTCATCGCGGCTCGGTGAGACCAACCGCTGGGGTACGTTCCCGGCATTCGGTCTGGGGTGGAGAATCACCAACGAGCAGTTCCTCCAGAACAACCGGATCTTCTCGGACGTCATGCTCCGGTACGGATTCGGCGTCACGGGAAATCAGCAGATACCGTCCGGACGCATCGTCTCCCAGTTCGGCGGCGGCCGTGGCGATACGTACTACGACGTGGCAGCATCCGGGAACAGCGTGGTGGCGGGATTCCGTCAGTCGTCGCTCGGAAATCCGGACCTGAAGTGGGAGGAGAACAGATCCACGAACGTGGGTGCGGATCTCTCGCTCTTCAATAACAACATCAACGTCGTGGTCGATCTGTATCGGCGTGAGACGAACAACCTGCTGTTCGACCCGAGAACGCCTGGCACGGCTGGCATCGCCGCTCCGCCCATCGTGAACGTCGGAACGATGAAGAACAGCGGCTACGACTTCTCCATCGGTCACATCGGGCCGACGTGGAGTGCGACCTTCAACGGGAGCCACTACAAGAACACCGTGGTTTCCATCGACGGTGTGCAGGACTTCTTCTACGGTCCCGTCTCGACGCGCTATGGCAATCAGGTCATCAACAAGGTCGGCTACCCGATCGGCTCGTTCTTCGGTTACGTCGCCGAGGGTCTCTACAAGGACGCGGCGGACGTGGCGGCCCACGCGAAGCAGGACGGGGCCGCGCCGGGCCGTATCAAGTTCAAGGACACGAATGGCGACGGAAAGATCGATCTGAACGATCGTGTCGTCATCGGAAATCCCCATCCGAGCTTCACCGGCGGTCTCGATCTCGGCTATCGCCGCGGAAACTGGGACGTGAGCGCGACCACGTTCGGAACGTTCGGAAACGACATCTTCGACGTGCAGAAGGAGTTCTACATCTTCCGCAACTTCTCCACGAACGTGCGCAGTGACCTGCTCGCCAATTCGTGGACGCCGACGAATCTCGACGCGAAGTATCCGCGGCTGGACGTGAACGACAACTACAGCCACGCGATCAGCAGCTTCTACATCGAGGACGGTTCGTACGTCAGGCTGCGCAACCTGCAGCTCGGCTACAACGTTCCGCCGAACTTTGCGCGCTGGACCGCCACGACGCGGGTGTACGTGCAGGGCGAGAACCTGTTCACCATCACCAGGTATCCGGGCCTCGACCCGGCGCTACCCGCGGCGAACGTGTTCGGCTCCGCCGGCGACGTCAGGGACCAGTATCGGGGCGTGGACCGCGGTACCTATCCGAGCAGCAAGACATGGAGCGTCGGCATCACCACCTCGTTTTAGCGAACCGCCTTTATCAAGGAAGACGCGACGATGAAAATGGCATCAAAACACCCCGTGCTCGTCGGAACGGTGCTCGTGCTTCTCGCTTCAGTTTCGGTGTACGGATGCAAGGATTTCCTGAACTCGGCCGCTTCGCCGCAGGGCACCCTGAACGAGCAATCCCTCGCGAATGCCAATGGCGTCGAGGGCACCCTTGTTGCCGCCTATCGGCCACTCGACTGCACGAGCGCGACCAACGGGAACTGGGGATGCGCCGCCAGTAATTGGGTCTGGGGGACTGTGGCGGCTGACGACGCATACAAGGGATCGAACGCCACCGACCAGCCTCCAATCAACGACGTCGAAGCGTATCACTGGGGTACGCCCGACGCCGACAGCTATCTGAACAACAAGTGGGTCAACGTCTACGAAGGCGTCGTCCGCGCCAATTCGCCGTACTACCGCGAAGACGACACTGATTTCCGGAAGCCGAACATCGCTCCAGCGGACGTGGTCACGGAAATCCTGAAGGACCTCGACCTCGCCATCTCGAAACTGCCGGCCACACCGCGCAACGGGCAGTTGGGACGTGCGACGTCGTGGACGGCGAAGGCCTACAAGGGGCGCGTTCAGGTGTACGCTGGCCAGTACGCTGCCGGCCTGGCTACGCTGAAGGACGTCGTCGCAAACGGCCCGTACGCGCTCGAAGCCAGCTACGATCGCGTCTGGACCGGTTTCAAGGACTACGCGAACGGCAAGGAAACGATCTTCGCGTACGAGGCCTCGGCGAACGACGGGGAGCCGAACGGAAACAACTCCAACTTCGGGGAGCGCCTCAACTTCCCGTACTCCGGCAGTCACTTCGGCTGCTGCGGCTTCAACCAGCCGTCGCAGAACCTGGTCAACTTCTTCAAGGTCGACGCCGCTGGGCTTCCGCTGGCCGTGTCGAGCCCCACGAGCTGGAACGCGTTCAACGGCAACTTTGACGCGACGACGAAGGATCCCGTGGATCCCCGCCTCGACTGGACCGTTGGTCGGGATGGCGTTCCCTACAAGGATTGGGGTCTCTACAGCGTTGCTTCAGGCTGGGTGAGAGATCCGGACAACGGCGGACCCTACGGTCCGAAGAAGAACGCCCACGAAAAGGCCAGCGGCGCCGAGAGCTCTGTCGGCTGGCAGAATACGCAGTTGAATGCCGTGCACATTCACTTGTTCCGGTATGCGGACCTCCTGTTGCTGGTCGCAGAAGCGGAGGTCGAGGCCGGATCGATCGACAACGCGCGCACGATCGTGAATCAGATCAGAGCGCGGGCCGGTGTGAAAGCCCAGGGTACTGGCGCCGACCGCGCCAGCATCGCGGTGCCCATCAACGATCCGTCCATTACGTGGGCGGTCTACAAGGTTGGTCCGTACCCGGCGTTCGCCAGCCAGACCGAGGCGCGTACCGCCGTTCGAAACGAACGTCGGCTCGAGCTGGCGATGGAAGGGCAGCGGATGTTCGATCTGCGCCGCTGGGGAATCGCCGATGTCGTGCTCAACGCATACGTCAACGGCGTGGGCGGCGGAGCCGAAAAGACGCGGAGACTCTACAAGACCGCGGCGGAGCCTGTCGCGGCGCGGCACAAATGGTATCCGCTTCCCTCGCTCCAGATCGAATTGAGCAAGGTTAGCGGCACATCGACGCTGAAGCAGAATACTGGCTGGTAAGCAGAACCCCTGCTTCGCTTCTAGGAAACGGAGAACAGCAGGGCGTGAAATGAACCACAGAGAGCACAGAGAGCACAGAGAATTCTCTGTGCTCTCTGTGCTCTCTGTGCTTATTGGCTTTGCTTTCCGTGGTCTACTCGCACGTGTTTGCGCTGTCTGATGGCGAACGCCTGAAGGGAATCTCCGGTATTGGCGACCAGCACCACCTTGCCGGTGGGCGTGTTGATCAGTGCCAGCCCCGAGACCCTTCCGGGCGCGAGGAAGCCGCTCTCGGTCGGAGACACGGGCGTGAAGTGCCCCTTGCCATCACCTCTCAGCCAGAGCCCATTGCCCGCGTCGGCTCGTGGCGTGATGATACCTTTGATCGGAGCGATCTGCGCCAGATTGGGCAACGCGAACGCGCTGAACGTTCCCCCGCCGTCGTTGTGCAGATAGACGCTCGCGAACGTGTCCGCCTGATAGTGAACGGCCTGCTGCAATTGGGCGGCACTGAACAGCTGAGGGACGGATGCTTGCGCGAAAGACCCGTACGTCTGGAACTTCACAGCGAGCGAATAGATCTCCTGGCCGAGTGATGCCAGGCTTGCAAAGGGGTATTCGGTTCCGCCTGTCTCCTGCGTCAGCAGAACGTCGCGCTTCTGGCCACCAGTGAACGCCGCTGCATAGACGCCGAACCTGCTCTCCGCCGCCGTCTGATATGCGTAATTCAGCCCGAGATTTCCGACGACGAGATCGGGCCGGCCATCCTTGTCGAAGTCGCCCACCGCGATGCTGTACCACCAGCCTCGCATTGGCGGAAGGTGCGTCGACGCCGTCACGTTCTGTAATCGCGTGCCATCGTTCCGGTAAAACTGAATGGGCATCCATTCGCCCACCGTGACTAGGTCAAGACGACCATCGCCGTCGAAGTCAACCCAGGCGACGTCTGTGATCATCCCGCCAGGCTGGATCAGGCCCGGCGCGACCGATCCGGTGACGTCCGTAAAGTGATCTCCGTCGTTGCGTAAGATGTAGCTTCTGGTGGGCGACGGATAATCACGAGGACTCAGGCGGCCGCCGACGAAGAGATCCGGCCGGCCGTCGCCGTTGAAATCGCCGACGCGAACCGTCGCCTTGCTCGTCAGCATCGTCGGTAGCACACCCGCGGGAGCGCGCACGAACCTGCCGCCACCCTTGTTGACGTAGAGGCGATCCTGCAGGAGCGGAGAGTTCGGTGGCAGATGATACCCGCCGCTCGTCACGTACAGATCCGGCAATCCATCCCCATTGGCGTCGAAGAACACGGCACCCCAGTCCTCGTAGGCCTTGTCGGCCTCCCATGGCTGTCCCTGGGTCGACGCGACGAAGCTGCCGTCCTTCTGCTGGATGTACAGCATGCCCGGCACGCCGCCGGCGCCGCCGATGAAGACATCGTCGAGGCCGTCGCCGTTGACGTCCCCAACGGCAATGGGCGGTCCGTGACTGGAGAGCATGTATGGGAGCAACGGCTGCACGTTGTAGTCGAGCAACGACATTGCCCGATGCACGTACGTCAATCCGCGCTTCGCATCGAAGGGCTCGAAGACGTAATCTCGAGCGGGGGGAGCGATGGTTCGCGGCCTCTTCGCCGTCGCATCGGACTGCTTCACCACCACCAGTCGGTCGACGGCAAGATTCGTCAGAATCTGGTAGCGGCCGTCGGGCCATGTCACTTGCAGACTGTCCGCCCGCGTGGCGCGACCGAGTCCAAAATGCACCGGGTCGTCCATGCTGGACATGTACCCGTGAACCGGCGTGAAGTAGATGTGCTGCCGCTGTCCCCCGGCCGTGAGAACCACCGAGGCCCCGACACCGCGCGTATTGGGAGAGTCGCCGACCAGCTTGACGCGCAGATAGTGATGCGCATCATCCCTCGGCTGCACGTTGTGGTAGATGAACGCCGGCCCATCGATGTTGTTCACCACGAGGTCGAGCTTGCCGTCGTTATCGAGGTCGGCGTAGGCGGCTCCGTATGAGAAGCTTGGCTCGTCCATCTTCCACGGTTTCGTCTTGTCCGTAAAGGTCAGGTCCCCATTGTTGCGGAACACGTAGTTCGGGAACTGATAGGCATACAGATCCTTGAGGAGCTGTCGTGCGCGTCGAACGTTTCCCGAGCGCAGTGCGCCATTTGCGGTCGTCTGGTAATCGAGATCGTTCACCGCCTTCGGGTAGCCATTGCCGATGAAGATGTCCTTGTAGCCGTCGTTGTCGAAGTCCGCGAACAGCGCGCTCCAGCTCCAATCCGTCGCCGCGACGCCTCCAAGCCGCGCGATGTCGCTGAAGATGACGTCCCCATTTCTCGTGACGCCGCCGTTCAACTGCAGCGTGTTGACGTCGTAGTCGTCGCGAAAGCCACGGCTGCGCGCTTCCAGGACTCCGCCATACGTCGTGAAGCCGCTCGTTCGCTTGCGGCGGCTCAGGTCGGGCGGCAGCATGTCCACCTGGAGGATGTCGGGCAGCCCGTCGTTGTTGAAGTCCGCGATGTCCACTCCCATGCCCGCCTGGCTCGTGTGCTTGAGCCACTGAGCGGCCTTGTTGGTGAACGTCCCGTCCCGGTTGTTGATGTACAGGACATCGTTGGGCGCGCCGTCATTCGACACGTAGATGTCGGGCCAGCCGTCTCCATTCACGTCCGCGACGGCGACGCCGAGCCCATAGCCGGCGCCCTTGAGTATCCCCGCCTTCTCGGATACGTCGGTGAACGTCCCGTTGCAGTTGTTCCTGTACAGGACGTTATGGCTCCCGGGCGTCTCTCCCCGCATTCCCGTCGGGTGCGATGCCACGTCGGCGCGTGTAAAGTCCTTCGGCGAGTTGTTGAGCAGGAAAAGGTCGAGGCATCCGTCCCCGTCGTAGTCGAGGAACACCGCGTGGGTCGTGAAGTTCGTGTCCGCGATGCCGTACTTCGCGGCGGACTCCGTGAACGTCCGGTCTCCGTTGTTGATGAACAACAGATTCGCCCGCTCCGACCCCTTGGACCACGGCGGCCCGGACACCGAGACGTAGATGTCCAGAAACCCGTCGTTGTTGATGTCCACCATCGTCACGCCGGTCACCCACCGATTCGTGGTGACACCCGCCTGCTTCGTGATGTCCTCGAACCGCATGTTCCCCTTGTTCAGGTACAGGCGGCTCGAGACCATGTTGCCGGCGAAGAAGATGTCGGGCAGCCCATCATTGTCGATGTCGCCGATGGCGACGCCCGCGCCGTTGTAGACATAGACGTCGCTCTGAACGTTCAGCGAGTCATCGGTCGTGATCGTATTCGCGAACGAGACGCCGGTGCGGTCGGCGCTCAGGCGCTCGAAGATGGGACGATCGCCGCCTCGGCAACCCGCCAGCCAGAGGAGTGGAGCCACGACCGCCAGGCGAACCGGATGATGCATGCGTGCGAACCTCGTGATCGGAAGACAGGCACAGCGATGGGCGTCGCATACTCGCGATAACATACGTCCTCGTTCCATGATTCGCCGCGAGCGACAAGTTTGCCAACCGCGACGCCGTTCCGCAGAATTGTTCGCTGCAGACAACCTTCAGAGGAGGGTTCGTGAAGAGAAGAGAGTTCGTCGTCTCCTCGGCGTTGGGCTCGTTCGCGGTGTTGATGGGCCGACTGCCAGGCGTCGCCGCGAATGCCACGGTGTTCGGCGGGGCGGCCACGCGGAAAATCCTGATCGCCGGCGGCAACTACAACACGGCGTTCATCCGCTACATGGCCACGCTCACCGGCAAGAGCCGACCCAAGCTCCTCTATCTGCCGACGGCCAACGCGGACCGGGCGGACTCGATCATCTCGTGGTACAAGAGCTGTGCGCCACTGAACGTCGAGCCGCTCGTGCAGGAGAGCTTCATCGCGAGCACAACGCAGAACAGAGGATGGGACGAGGTACTCCTCTCCGTGGACGGCATCGTCGCCTCGGGGGGCAATACGCTCAATCAGCAAGCCATCTGGAAGGCGCAGGGAATCGATCAGGTGCTCCGTCAGGCCTGGGACCGCGGCATCGTCCTCGGTGGAGCAAGCGCCGGGTCCCTCTGCTGGTTCGAGGAGGGCACGACCGACTCGCGGCCCAAGGAGCTATCGATCGTTCAGGGCCTCGGCTTCATCAAGGGAAGCCACTGTCCCCACTACGACCGTGAGCCGGGACGCCGGCCGCTCTATCACAAGCTGATCGGGTCCGGAGAGATGAAACCGGGCTACGCGTGCGACAACGATGCGGGGATCTACTTCGAGGACAACGACGTGAAGCGCGTCGTGTCCACTCGCGCGGACGCGAAAGTGTATTACGTGAGCCGAGTGGGAGGGGACGCCGTCGAGAAGGTGCTCGAGCCGGAGCGGATTTCGTAGGCATAACGACATGATCACTGCACTCGTGCGACTCGTGGCGCTCATGAGCGTGCCGCTGAGCAGCGACAGCACACTCTTCATTCGCATCAATCAGGTCGGCTATCTCCCCGACGCACCAAAGGTCGCCGTCGCGTGCGCGCTCGATGGCGCCGCCGTATCTCGTTTCACCGTGATCGACGCGGAGGGCCGCACGGTCGTGCGGAGTCGGCGCGCTACGAAAGCGAGCGCATTCGGACCATGCATGTCGACGTTCCGGCTCGACTTCTCGTCCCTCCGTAAGCAAGGACGCTATCGCGTCGTTGCCGGACCCGACACCTCGCCGGCGTTTCGCATCGGTGTGCATGCCTATGATGGTGCAGCCGACACGCTGCTCTACTACATGCGTCAGCAGCGCTCGGGGTGGAATCCGGTGTTTGGCGACTCCGTGCACCGGCGAGACGGCATCATCGTCGACTCGCCGCGCGCCGGCGACACGGTGCACGTGAGCGGCGGATGGGCCGACGCCTCGGACTACCTGCAATACGTGACCACCTCGGCCAATGCGACCTACGTCATGCTCATGGCGTATCGCGATCATCCCGCCGCCTTTACCGACCGGTTCTCAGCGAACGGAATGCCGGGTGCGAACGGACAAGCCGACATTCTCGACGAAGCGCGCCACGGTCTCGAATGGCTCCTGCGCATGTTCCCCAACGACACCGTGATGTTCAATCAGATCGCCGACGATCGCGATCACACGTACTTCGACCTGCCGTTCAACGACTCGTCGGACTATGGATGGGGCAAGGGAGGTCCTCGGCCCGTCTACGAATGCACCGGCCGCCCACAGGGCCTCTTTCAGAACAAGAACCGCTCCACCGGCTACGCGTCCACCGCGGGAAAGTACGCGTCAGCGTTCGCCCTCGGTGCGTCGACCTTCGCGACGCGTGATCCCACATTCGCGGCGACACTCCGACACAAGGCCGAGGCGGCGTATGCGTTGGGTCGAGCACATCCTGGCGTGTGCCAGACCGCGCCGGCCCGGTCGCCGTACTTCTACGAGGAGGACAACTGGGCTGACGACATGGAGCTCGGTGCGGCGGCACTCGCTTCGCTCCCCGGCCACCGGGCGATGCTCGCCCAATCGATCGAGTACGCCGCGCTCGAGCCCGTGACACCGTGGATGGGATCGGACACGGCGAAACACTATCAGTGGTATCCGTGGCACAACAACGGCCATTACGAGACATGGCGCGCTGCGACGGCCGCACATCATACAGCCACGAGACGTCGCATGGCGGACTATTACCGCCGTGGGCTCGCCGCCGTGAGCGCCCGGGCCGACAACGGGTTCCTCATAGGCGTGCCATTCATCTGGTGCTCCAACAACCTGATCGCGTCCTTCGCTACGCAGGCCACGCTATACCGCCGCATGACGGGCGACCAGCGCTTCCGTGCATACGAGCAAGCGGCGATCGACTGGCTCTTCGGCACGAACCCGTGGGGGATGTCGATGGTGATCGGCTTCCCGCACGATGGCCGTTCAGCGCGCGATCCGCATTCTGTTGTCGCGTTGCGACTCGGCGTCGACAAGCTGCTGGGCGGTTTGCTTGACGGGCCGGTGTACGCGTCGATCTATCGCAACCTGAAAGGCATCGCGTTGCAGCATGCGGACGAGTATGTCCGCTTCAACACCGGACGGATCGTCTATCACGATGACATTGGCGACTATTCCACCAATGAGCCGATCATGGACGGGACGGCCAATCTTACATGGTTGCTGTCGGCTCTCGCGGCACGACAGCGATAGGCTCACGTCATCAAGGTGTCCGGGTGTCTCCCGGCGCGGTGACGCCAACTCTCGCCACCGCCTCGACAGGTCCTCGGATCTGAACCGGCGTTTCTCGTCGGGCATCGTGCGACAGCAGCGTCAGCGTCCTCCCCGGCGTGTACGGCGTTCGCACCCAGTTGTTCCCGGCGGGAAGCACCGTGGCGACGGCTCCGAGTACTGTCCCGCAAAAGCCACGGAAAAAAGCACCCATAAATCACGGTGGAGGGGTGCCGATGGATGCATGCGGATCGTCGCCACCGAATAGGTATCTCACTGACGCAACCGCGCCACCAAAGAGGACTCCGCGCAGCATTCCCAAGGGGATTGCCGCGCCGGACCGCTTCATCTGAGCAGCAGCGCATCCGGAGCCTGCGCCGGCGAACCGTCCGACCAATGCAACACCGGAATGACAAGCACCGTGGACTCGATGTCGCTGTCATCGTGGCCAATGATCGGCGAGCCCTTCGCACCGGCGCCCCACACCGTCGCTTGACCGTGCGGAACGTAGAACATCATGTGCGGAAGCCAAGGTCCGGCGGCATCGTCGCTGACGTAGCCGCTCCTCGATAGCATGTACGACACCGCGCCCGGCTCGGGGCTCTTGAACGTGTGGTTCGCGAATGCGGATCGCGTCCGCTCGATCAGCTCTTGCCTGCTGGCACCGGACAGCACCCACTCCGTGCGTTTGAGGAATTGCGGCAGCTGCGTCCGTGCAGCCGTTGCATTGAAGCAGTTCGGCCCCCGAATCTTGGGATTCCAGAATTGGGGATCGTCGAAGCCGGCGTCCCATGAGCGCTCGACAAGGCAGACGAACCCGTTCGTTCCCTTGACTGCCGCTAAGTAACCGCTGTGGCCGAGCACCAGCACCTCGGCGTTCGATGAGATCGATGGTGGGGCGGCGCTGCGTGCGAGCGCGATCTCTTCCGCCGGAGTCGTCGAGCGATACTGCTCGATCGGCATCGCCTTCGGATAGCGAGAATTCACGGTCTGCGCTCGCGCGTTGCCAGCCTGGCCGCACGACGAGGCGAGGACGATCACGGCACCCACGATTGCGTTGGCCATGATCGCTTTCGTTTGCCTATAGCCCGCACGGCACAGCGGCCAGTGTCGTCTCGAGTGCATCGTCATTTCTGTTCTCCTGGTTTGAGGTCGGTCGGGACGCCGACGCGTTCCATGTTTCGAACCAACTTGTCCAAGGCGCCAGTCCAGCCGGACGCGTGGCTTCGCGCCGAGGCCTCACCCGCGAGATCCGTGTGCGTGAACGTGAGGTCGGTACCGCCGGCGAACGCCACGAGCTCGAACTCGACACGCGAGGTTCGGCCGCGCTCGTCGGCCTCGCCGCCCAGCGTGTACTGGTAGGTCATGACGATGCGGCGCGCCGGCACGAGCTCGAGAAACGTTCCGTAGGCCTCATGTTCGCGGCCGTCGAGCGAGCGGAAGCGCACGCGATAGGCGCCGTCGATGCGCGCGTCGACTTCCGCGCGGACGACCGGTACATCGTCCGGGCCCCACCACGTGGCGATGCCTTCCGCCGTCGTCAGGGCGTCGAACACGATCGACGGCCGCGCCTTGATGCGTCGCCAGAGCGTGATGGTGCTCATCGTGACTTTCGTCGCGGTTTGACCGCCCGAGCCTCGGCCTCTTTGCGCTCGGCATGCGCGACGAGACGGTCGAGCGCGCCTAACCAAAATCGCTCGTAGTCGCGAAGCCACTCGCTCGCTCCACGGAGTGGGCTCGCCGACAGGCGCACGTCGACCGTGCGGCCGCGTTTCGTACGCGTGATCAACCCGGCGTCGCCGAGCACGTCGAGGTGCTTCATGACGGCGGGCAGCTTGATCGCGAACGGCGCCGCGAGGGCGCTCACCGACAGACTCTCGACCTGGGCGAGCTGGGCGAGAATTGCACGGCGGGTCGGATCCGCGAGCGTCGCGAAGACGCGATCGAGATTCCGATGCTGTTGCAAATAGTTCACCATGTGGTGAACTATTTATCGGCCACCCGTCGTTGTCAAGCGACCAAGCGGTCACCGTGCACGATGCGCACCTACGAGCCGCCGGTGCCGACTCTCCTCGACAGCCTGGCGACGACCCACGATTTGGTTCAAACGCGAGTTCGTCTTTCGCGAAGGTGGCCACTGGTATCGCGTGAGTTACAGTGAGCGTTGCCCGGAGTGCGCCATAGCGCGAACGTGGAGCGGCGCTTGAGAGTGGAGCAGCGTCGGCAAGGGGCCCAAATCGCTCGGCGTGTGCGACGGTGCGACAAACGAAGACCGCCCCATTCGGGGCGGCTCGCCAACGCCCGGTACGCTCTGATACAACTCGTCACGCTCGCGCCACGCCGGACTTGCCTTCACCATCTCGCCCAGATCCGTGTCGGTGATGCGCAGTTTCCCGCTCGAGATATGCGATGTGTGCCTTCAGGCTTTTCTTCACGAGCCGCTGGCCCTTTCCGAACACCTGCCCGGTGCGATTGCGTTCCGCCTGCAGCATCTCGAGGAGCTGGCGCCGACGGGTCAGAAGGGCATCCAACTCGCGCACGTGGTCATCAGGGATCGCGCGCAACGAAGGACGCACCACGTCGGCGAACCGCGCGAGGATGTCGGCATCGATCCGATCGGTCTTCGCGAGCTGTCCGGTCGCCTTCGCGAAATCACGCACCTGCCGCGGATTCACGACGATGACCGGCAACGCCGCCGCGGCCAGGGCGGCGACGGCGAGCAGTTCGTAGCCGCCGGTCGCTTCAAGGACAATGAGCTGCAGTCCCATCGGCCGAAAGCGCTCCACTAACGTCCGGACACCGCGTTCGTCATTCGCTACGGTAAACCGCTCCGTGCTCGGCACCACACTGACGACCAATTCCGCTTTCGCGACATCAATCCCAGCAAACATCGGCGCACTCCAGCAAAGGGGAGTCGCACCGCCCGTCCTTGTCAGAATTCGGGCTCGACTGGGTCGGCCCCCGCAACTGTTCGGGCTCTACGACGAGAGACTCAGGACGCCGCTCCGGCTAACGCACGGTGTTCTCCACCGAGACAGCAACGAGCTGGCGCCCTGATCAGAATGTCTGCAAACTCTCTCAAGAGCTAGATACAAGGCAGCCCTCAACATGGAGGTCCAAGTGAGTCGCACTCAGTTCCGTTGGCTACTCGTCTTTTGGCTTGCGCTGATCGTGGGCCGGCTCGCCTCACCATCCACTCAGCTGCCCTCTGACGTCAACGCCGCGACTCACGCGGCAGCAGCCGAAACTTTCAGCACAGCCGCTGGAAAGGCCTACTTCGTCGCTGTCGTTGGGCTGTCTGTCGCTGGCTTCGTTGGCATGCTTCGGACGTGGCGCTTTGCTCCACACGTGTTTCTCGCGGCCTATGTCGTTGAGTTTGCTGGCATGCCATTGGCTGGCTGGTACGCGGCGACCGGCTGGCAGGTGATGTTTGAGGGGCTCGCCGGTGTTCTGGCTGGCGCGTTGTTCGTTGCGGCCGTGTTTGGACCAGCGAAGCAACTGTTTGAAGGCCCGCGGAACGCGGCTGCCTAACGAGGAGTTGTAGCTGGTGGGGGTTCTTGCTCCACTTCTGTTGACACTTCCACCTAACGATGGGGAGGGTGTCAGATGCCGCGATCCGGACCACGGACGGTGCGGGCGTACAGCGAGGCGTTTAAGCTGACCGCGGTGCGCCTCAGTCAGCAACCGGGCATTCAGGTGAAGACCGTCGCGGCGGCCCTCGCGATCCATCCCTTCATGTTATCGAAGTGGCGGAAGGACGTGCGCGATGGACGGCTGCAGAGTTCTGTCATCGTGAAGCGGTCGCTCTGCGCATCCAGAATGAACTGCAGTCGCTCGTCCATAGGAGCTGTCTCCAACCAAGGCACGGCGCACCTCGCGCTCAAGAGAGGGGCTGTGCAGTTTAGAAGGAGTGTTACCTATGTACTTGGACCGATGTGTTACCTATGTACCCGGTCTATACCCCCCGGCGTCTAACGAACGCTGAAGCTGACAGGAATCTACGGAATTGCGCACGGCTCCGCCGCGCGCTCTTATTAGACTTCCTTGCAGCTTAGCTACGGCGTCATGCCGCTGCCGGTGTGTTTTCTCAGGGCTGGCCGCCCTAGATTCTGGTATCCGCTCGAAGACGGAGTGTCCCATGGTAGATCGCAACGCCGCCGCCATCGCCGATCAATTACTCCCGCTTCCCTCGCCAGATCGGGCGCGGCTCGCCCGAACTCCTCTTGGCGAGCCTCGATGATGTTGATCCAGACGTCGACGCCCTCCGGGACCAGGAGATTGATCGGCGCTCGGCGGACCTGGCGAGCGGGCACGTCGTCGGCATCCCTGTTGCGGACGTCCTTGCCGAGGGTGAGCGCCGGTTGCGACGGTGAGCTTGATCCGTGGGCCGCGCACTTCATGATCAATGCGTGGGCGAGTACGAAGTCGTGACCGTCGCCGAATCGATGGCCATCAAGGTGGCGAAGAAGCAGCTGCCGCCGAGAGCGCCGTAACACTCATGCGTCTCCACCTTCGAGCGGCCGGGTTCGCTTGCCTCGCATTGGTAGCGACCACCTGTTCGGATTCTGGCACAGCCCCGAACCCGTCGGCGAACGCTGGCCATGTGGTACTCGTGTCACAGCTCGCGTCCGACGCTTCGCGCGCGTTAACGATGCTGACCGCCGCCGGTATTGTCGTCTCCGACCTCCACGTCCAACTCACCGGCACTGATGCCAGCACGCGCGATACCGTCATCGCGCTCTCCGTCGTCCGGGATTCGCTGCGCGTGGACATCCCGGTGCAACTGCTCGGCACTGGGCAATCGTTCACGGCACTCGTCGAACTCCGACGGTCAGACCACACAGTGCTCTTTTCCGGCACGCAGGTCGTCGTCGCGTGGCCAGCCGGTCAATTGCCCACGCAGGTGCCTGTTGTCACCATACACTACAGCGGGCCTGGTCAGTCGGTTGCATCGGTCATCGTGAATCCGCCGGACACGACGATCGTGGGTACCAGCACGCGAACGTACGTGGCGAACGCACTCGACGCCGCGTCGAAACCGGTTACGGACCTGCTCGTGCAATGGACGACGAGTGATCCGTCAGTCGCTACGGTCGTGTCCACCGGTGGCGCAAGCGCCTCTGTGGCGACGCTCGGCAAGCGTGGCAGCGTCACGCTCACCGCCACCACGCCGCTGGGAATATCGGCGAGTGCGAAGCTCGCCGTTGTGCCGGTGCCAACCCACCTCGTGATCATCAGCGGCGACGCACAGACAGGCGGGGCCGGCACGCCATTGCCCCAACCGATGGTGGTGGAAGTGCAGGCAGCGGACAATCTGCCCGTGCCAGGTGTGAGCGTGAGCTTCCGCGCGATGACAACAGGCGGCGGCGTCGCCACCACGAGCATCACCGCCGACGCGAGCGGGCGAGCGTCCACCATCATGACGCTCGGCAAGACGGGCGGGAGCTATCAGTACGAAGCAAGCGTCGCCACGCTGGCGGGGGTGAGTGTCGCGGAGACCGCCATCGCCGCGCCGCCCACGGCCATCGCCATTGTCTCCGGCGACGCGCAGTCGGATTCCACCGCACGTACTCTAGCGCAGCCGCTCGTGGTGAAGGTGACCGATCAAGTCGGGAATCCCGTGGCGTCCGTGGCCGTGAACTGGCAGCTCATGTCCGGAACTGGAAGCGTCGTCACGTCCGTGTCCCCGACGGACGTCAACGGCCTCGCGAGTACCAAATATGTCCTTGGCCTAACGGCCGGGGCAGAAGTCATTCAAGCCAGCATCGCCGGCCTCACGAGCGCGTCCGCGAGCGTTGTGTTCAGGGAAACGGCGATCGGCCGCGGTGCGGGATCAATTGTCATCGTATCGGGCAATGGTCAGAGTGGCACTCCGAACCTGGCATTGCCGGCTGCGCTCGTTGCGCGCGTAGTGGACGTGAACGGCGTCGCAATCGTGGGCGCGACGGTGACGTGGAGCGCACCGGCTGGCCGCGCGACGTTCAGCCCGACGACCGCGGCCACGGACGCCAACGGCCAAGTCTCGACCACCGTGACGCTCGGCGCTCTCGCGGGTGCGGTCGGCATAGCAGCGCGCACGGCGACACTGTCCGTTGCGGCCGCTGCCACCATCGTGGCGGGACCGCCCGCGTCAATCACGAGGATTGCCGGGGACAATCAGAGCGCCACGGTTGGCTCCGGCGTTGCCGTTGGGCCGAGTGTGCTGGTGAAGGATGCAGTCGGCAATGTGGTGGCGGGTGCGGTCGTGACCTTCGCGATTGCCACCGGCGGCGGCAGCGCATCGGGTGTTACCGCGACCACGAGCGTTGCCGGCGTCGCAACCGTGGGATCATGGACGATGGGCAGTGCGGCGGGCGCGAACACGCTCACGGCGACGACCGGCGCACTCAACACCACCTTCACCGCCACGGGGACGGCGGGATTCCTCTCGACAATCCAGGTCGTCTCCGGACCGAGCGCGCTCGTGAGCGCGCAGGCTGCAGATTTCGTTGTGCAAATTGTCGACGCGCAGGGTAACGCGGTCGCGCAGGCCGGTGTCGTCATCAGCTATTCGCACGCGGGCGGCAGTGGCCCAATGACCACCAACGCGCAGGGCATGTCGACGTTCTCCATTTGGCCGCCGATCATGCGGCTCGGCACGGACACGATCGTGCTCAGCGCGCCCGGTCTCGCGACGAAGACATTTACGCTCCCCATAGTCACTGGCCCGGCGTCCACGCTCAACCCAACGCGGTTTCCCACGCCCACGGCGCAGTCCGGTGTGCTCTTCAATCCGCAGCCGGTGATAAGGATCAACGATGCGGGCCTCAATCCAGTTGCCGCTCAAGGAATCCCTGTCTCAATCGTCGTCGTGTCGGGCGGGGGAACACTGCACGGCACCACCACCGTGACCACGGATGCCACCGGCGCCGCGACGTTCACGGACCTCTCCCTCACCGGGCCTGCCGGGCAGCCGCAAGGGATCCAGTTCACCAGTCCGGGATTCAGCACAGCCTCACCGTATTTCCTCACGCTGACTCCTGGCCCGGCGGCGCACATCGCGATCAGCTCGGGCGACAACCAGTCAGCCTTCGTCGGAACGAGTGTGCCGGTGGCGCCTGCCGTACTCGTCACGGATGCGTATGGGAATCCCGTTCCGCATTCAACGGTCTCGTTCTACGCCTACGGCAGTGGCGAGGTGTCGAACGGCTCCAGTTCGGGTGGCAGCATCGCAGTCATGACCAACGCGGCGGGCATCGCGACGCTGGCCTACTGGAAGTTGCTCTACGTTGCCGGATCAAGTACGCTGGTTGCCACGGCAGACGAAAGCGTCAATGGCGTGCAGCAGGTGACGTTCCACGCAACAGCCATGGCAGTTGCCGGCACGAAACTGCGTATCGTCAACCCGCCGTCAAGCTCGGCAGTGAGTGGCGTCGCACTCGCGGCGCAGCCGAGCATCCAGATCGTTGACGCGAGCAACAATGCCGTGGCGTCATCGGGTGTCACGATCATCGTGTCAATCGGCAGCGGTGCGGGCGTCCTCACTAACGCAACCGCCACGACGAACGCGTCTGGCCTTGCGACGTTCAGTGGCCTGTCCATTACGGGAGCGCCAGGAAGTGTCACTCTGAGTTTTGCGTCGACAGGTTTGACGTCGGTTGCCTCGGTCACCATTGCCCTCGGCGGATTCCAAGGCACCGTTGCAGTGAATGGCGGCAACATCCAGTCGGCGGCGGTGGTGACTGCCGTACCGACGCCGCCCTCTGTGCTCGTGAAGGATGCGGGTGGCAACCCCGCGCCGGGCGCTGTCGTGCAGTTCACCGCGCAGGCGCCGGGTGCAATGGTGTCGAACGGCGTAACGTCGAGCACGAGCGTCACGGTGACGACTAACGCGCAGGGTGTCGCGACGTTGACGTCATGGACGCTCGGCACCGTGTCAGGGACGCAGGGGCTCTCGGCGAGCGTCGTAGGGTCGTCCACGAGTCCCGCCACCTTTACGGCAACGGCCACGTTCGGACCGGCGGCTGGCCTGGTTGCTGTCTCCATGCCAACCACGGGCGTCAGTAGCATGCCCTTCAGCATGCCGCCCGCGCTCCAGGTCGTCGACGCCTACGGCAACACCGTGCGAGTCGCCAACATTCCTGTCACGGCGCATTTCAACTACGTCCAAAGCGGTTCCATGTCCGGCGGTACCGCAACCACCAATGCGAGCGGCATCGCGACGTTCACTTCGCTCGTGATCTCCGCGTTCGTTGGCAACGTTTCGCTGATGTTCGACGGGCCCGGCCTCGCGCAGTACATCTCGCCCAACATCGTGTTCAGTACCGGCGCTGCCACGGCTATCAGACCGAACAGCGCATCGGGCCAAACGGCTACCGTCGGCACCGCGGTGTCCGTACCGCCATCTGTGCGGGTGAGTGACGACGCGTACAATCCTGTCGCCGGCATTGTCGTGACCTTCATTACTAACACGCCCGGCTCCCTGATCCAGGGCACCGGGAGTCCTGGTTCAATGGTCACTGTCACCACCGACACCGCGGGCATCGCGACGCTTTCGTCGTGGACGCTGTCACCGACCGCCGGCACGAACCAGGTCGTTGCCTCCTTCTCCGGCGGCCCCGTGGTCTTCACCGCGCTCGGTGTCCCGGCATCCGGCAACCTGCTCTCGCTCACCACACCGGCGTCGGCCACGATCACGAATGGCGTGCCGTTCGCTTCGCAACCCGTGGTGCAACTGCGGAACGCGAGCAACGTGGCCATCAATCAGTCCGGGGTGGCCGTGACGGCGTTCATCGTG
>WNFI01148357.1_pt1 | contig 20193 bp, 17 predicted proteins | sample 5400471 | NCBI WGS metagenome assembly WNFI01 (sample SAMN13153348, study PRJNA577476) | soil metagenome | isolation source: 100 cm saprolite on Douglas fir-dominated hillslope | place: USA:California | collected 2013-09-17
CTCTGCCGCAAGTTCTCCAACCTAATCAGACACAACCCAAGCTAGCACGCAACGATGAAATCCGCAAACGCTATGCGGCTGGTGAAACGTTGGTTGCGTTAGCAGCAGAATACTGTATCTCGAAACAGCGTGTCCAGCAAATCGTAACCGGATCGCCGGACTAATCCAGCGAACCGTTACCAATAACACCGTCGACTATTTGCTCATACGAGATGAGTAGCCAGCACATGAGCGCCATGAGTAGACGAAAAACGACTGTCGGCGCAATCTGTAGCCAGCACGACGGGCGAAACGGGGTGGTCGTAATTTTCTTGAATCTTGGTAGGTCAACCGAATTTCACCACGCGATGAGCAGGGTCTTTCCGCCTCTGCCACCAACCAATGTACATCGCCTCACGGACAACTCATTGCTGGTCAACCGGGCCACAGGTGAAGCCGGCAAAGACTACGTTTTCCACTGGCAGGGCTGTTCGCTGCAAGAAATGTCGTTTGATGACACAAGACGTCAAATTTTAGTACTGGGTCCTAGGGAAAATGCAAAAAACAATGTGGTTCCATCGGCCTCGATCTGCTGGTGGTTTTCATCAGGTAAGTTTCAAATTTGGCAGGACACGCTCACCAAGCAATCTAATCCCCTTGGCGGAGTCAAGACCGTGGGGTGTCCCAAACTCAACGCGGCTGGCACCTTCATCATAAATGCGCTGCACCTTTTCGAGTATTTCCTCTGGTGAGCCTGCGAAAGCAAACTTAGCCAGAATATCATCGGATATTAAGGCGGCGGCGGCAGTATACTCGCGTATGCTGACCAAATGATCGATCCGCGTGAGAAGTTCCTGCTCGATCTGTACCGTGACATCTAGACTTGCGATGACGGGCAGATACAACGCCAAATCGCGCTTTACATAATCCTTAGCTCTGCGGCTGTCCTCATCAATGACGGTCACGGCGCCAACCACAACTCCCACGCGCCCGGCCGTTCGCCCAATATGCTTCTCGCCTTCCGCAATCCAGCTTCTCATCACAGGAATCATTGCTGGGTTAGCGCAGCCGCCAATTTTTACTTCGTCGGCAAGTTCCCCGGCCAATGCTGCAAGTTTGTGTCCCCACGTCCCGATCAAGATTGGGATGTTCTCTCGGTAAACAGGATAACCGAGCTTGACACCTGCACCCAGACGGAACACTTGACCGTTATAAGCGGCATCAGTTCCTGTAAACAGGCGCCGGATAATTTCAATTGTCTCGCGGATAGCCAGGAGCGGCGGCCTTAACTCCTGAATCCCATGTCTTTCCAGCCACGCTCCCCGAGCAATCCCGAGATACGCACGGCCCCCTGTCATGTGATCGAGCAACGCTGTTGAGCCCGCTATGTCGATTGGCGACATTCGCGACGGCGAAACACAGGATGGGCCGAGCCTCGCCCGTTGCAAATAGGGAGCCATAAGCAACAGCGGTCCATAAGACGGCTGAAACGGCAGGTCACTGTAAACGCTGACCACATCGAAAGCATATCGGTTGACCAGTTCAGCCAGCGCGCAGTATTCCGCTGGAGTTTTGTTGGTTTGGAAAGCGATGCTTGTTTCTTGCATGATCAGGTTAGCTCGTCAGTGTTGAGGCGACGTTTCCCTATCCGCTCAATTTTCATTATCAGACGTTCCTCAGGATCGGGGCAGGCGATAACGGTGTCCTGTGACATCCAATCCGCGGGATCGAGAGCGCGCTGATGGGCTGCCAGGAATGGCAGCACGGATTGCAGAGCATAAATGCAGAAGTGCTTGTCTACAGGAATACGCAAACGGCTGCTCTCGGTCAGCTCGAAATAGTCGCCAACCTGAAGGCCACACACGGCGCGCCCTTGAATTTCGACAACCGTGACGCGCAGGTCATGAAGTTCGAAATGGCGGTCAAAGCTATTCATGGCGGCTTACCTCCGTCTTGTTCGCGGATCGAGCGCATCACGTAGTCCATCCCCGATGAAATTGAGGGCCATCACCGAGCTGAAAATAGCCAACCCCGGAAATGCACTGACCCACCACTGGTCCGAGTATTCGATGCCGTCAGCGATGAGGCGGCCCCACTCCGGCACTTCTGGTGCAGGGCCAAGCCCCAGAAAGCTCAAGCCCGCGAACAGCAAAATCGCGTTGCCGAGATCAATGGTTCCCAGAACGATGAGCGGGCCGAGACAATTCGGCAAAATGGTGCGAAAAAGTATTCTGAAGTGGGATGCGCCGATGGCATGGGCCGCCTCTACATACTCATTTTGCTTGACGCTCAGTACAAGCCCCCGCGTCACGCGCGCATAATTCGGCCAGGCGACGATAGCGATCGTGATGATAGCATTCGTGATGCTCGGGCCAAGCGCCGCCGCGATTGCCATTGCCAGAATAATCGATGGGAAGGCCAGGAATATGTCGGTCACGCGCATTAACAGTTCCTCCCACCAACCGCCGACATAACCCGCGATAGCGCCAATCGTCGTTCCGATAAGCAGTGAGGCCAGCACAGCGATGATCCCTGCGGGCAACGATATCCGAGTCCCGTACAGGACACGGGTAAAAATGTCACGGCCTAACTTATCGGCCCCCCAAATATGGGCGATACTTGGCGCGGCCAGACTATCGCTTATGTTAGGGGCCAGTGGATCGTAAGTGATCACAATCGGAGCGATTAACGCTCCCACCGTCCAGAACAGCAGAATCGCCAGGCCAAAGCTGACCCCGGGGTGGAAGCGCAGCCACTTCCAGGCTGCTCCCAGGCCACCTTTGGTCCGCAGTTCAACGGGTTTGGATGCGGGGGTCAACGACATAATAGAGGATATCGACGATCAGGTTGATAACGATAAAAATGAGTGCGATAACTAAACTTACGCCCATAATGACCGGAAAATCGAGCGTTGTAGAGGCTTGGTAAGCATAGCGACCTATTCCCGGCCATGCAAAAATTGTTTCAGTTAAAACAGCACCCGACAGCAAGGTTCCATAGGAAAGGCCGATCACGGTAACAACCGGGATGAGCGCATTACGTAAGGCATGACGCTGGCGGACTATCCGCTCTCGGAGGCCTTTGCTCCGCGCGGTGCGAATGTAATCCTGTTCGAGCGTTTCCAGCATCGACGACCGCGTGACGCGCGTAATCAGGCCCATGCTGTAGCTGCCGAGAACCAAACTCGGCAAGATTAGGTGGCCGACTGCGTTGCTAAAAGCATCCCAGCGCCCGCTGAGCAAACTATCAATGGTCAAAAGCCCGGTGACGACTGGCGGTGCAGCGATGGACGTATCCAGGCGTCCCAGTCCAGGCACGATCCGAAGTCCAACGTAAAAGATCGCTAACGAAAGCAGCGCCATCCAGAACACGGGGGCGCTGATGCCAATGAGCGAGATGAACCGGGCAAAAAAATCAACAGGTTTTCCGCGTTCAACTGCTGACAGTACACCGAGAAACAGGCCAAGCCCAACGCCGAAGAACGTTGAGGTTGTTGCCAATTCGAGCGTCGCAGGCAGATAAGCTTTCAGGTCATCTAACACGGGGCGTTTGGTACGGATGCTCGTGCCCAGGTTCCCCCGGAGCAAATTGCCCACGTAAATTAAATACTGCGTCGGGACAGGTTTATCCAGGCCCCATTCCGCTTTGAAGGCCGCAACAATGGCCGGGTCAGACATAGCCCGCTGGCCCAAGTTGGCGGTGATCGGATCGGCGGGGACAATATGTGCAATGATAAAGGCGATCAGTGTGATGCCAATGAGCAGCGGAACCGTCAGGATTGCACGGCGCAAAATGTACAGGTAAAGAGGCATAGTTAAATACTATCACCAACCCTACCTGATTGGTTCTGGCAATCAGGCAGGAGGAATTCGACGGAGCTCAATGGAGGGTGGTCGCTTTTCGCGTTACAAGCCGTTGTTACGTTTGGTGGGCTTTCCTTCAGATTCTGGCACAATCTCCGTTCACGAAGACTGTGCCAGCGTGAAGCATTTTATTTGCTGAATGTCGCCGGGTCAATGCCCCACTGCGCGTTGTAAGCAAAGCCCTTCAGATCGGCGCGGTAGCCAATTTGGATGCCAGGTTGAACAATCGGCGCATACGGGCTAATGCCCTGCAAGTACGTTTGGAACTGGGCAAACAGGTCAGCACGCTTGGTGGCGGCGGTTTCGACTTTCAACTTATCGCGGAGACCTTTGATCGTACTATCTGCGATTGAGTCAGTCCAATTGGCACGCTTGCCAACCACGCCTTCTGGCCCAAATTCGACGTAATCCAGAGGATCGATGTAATCCGGACCCCAGAACCATAGAGCCATTTGCGATTTGCCGTCACGATAATTCGCCAATGCGACCTGAACTGATCCGGGCTTCAGAGTGGCAGTGATGCCAATCGCCTTCAAATCAGCCTGGATTTTCTGCGCCGTTGTGCCGATATTCACACCCTGATAAGTAAAATCAGGATATTCGAGCGTGATTTCGAAACCCTTATCCTGTCCGGCGTCGGCTAACAATTTCTTGGCACCAGCCAGATCCTGTTTGAGCGCCTTACTGCTATCCAGCGCGTCTGCGAAGCCAACTGGGATAACCGAGGCGGGCGTCACTGCCGAACCACCAGTCAGCTTCAACAACCCGGCGTAATCAATCGCTAGCCGAATGGCCTTCTGTACCTTCGGATCGCTAACCGGGCCACCGATTGTCTTGTCCTGGTTCATGATGAGGAAGAATACAGTATTGCTGACGCCCTCATAGAGCTTAAGATCGCTGTTGCTCTTGACGCTGGCCGATTGATCCGGTGTCAGGTCGTAGGCAAGATCAATATCGCCGGCGACGAGCGCTTGTTTCTGCGAGGCAGCTTCGGGAATATCTTTCAAGATAACCTGATCGAAAGCCGGGGCCGGGCCGTTATACTTGGGGTTCTTGACCAGTACGGTCTGATTGTTCTTATCCCACTTGGTCAGGATGTAGGGTCCGGTGCCAACCGAATTGTTGTCCAGCCAGCTTTCGGCTTTATCGTTCGCATCGGTTGTCCCACCGTTGGCCATGATAGTCTTGGAATCAGTCACGGCGAAAGCAGGATAGACTAACTTTGCCAGTATCGCCGGGTCGGGCGCGTTAAGGGTCAAAACGACGGTTGTACTGTTTGAGGCTTTGACACTGGCAATAGTGGATGCCAGAAACGACGGTGTTCCTTTCACGCCGATCAGCCGGTTCCAGGAAAAGACCACATCGTCGGCAGTCATTGGATTGCCTGTCGAGAACACGATTCCATCTTTCAACGTGAAGGTATAGGTCAGACCATCAGACGAGATAACCCACTTTGTTGCCAGCTTGGGAATGATCATAGTGACATTATCGGGCGGGAAGGTCACTAACGTATCGTAGGCAGCCTTTTCGATAATGCCGCCCTCCGGCTCGAAACCACGCGCGGGATCGAGCGAAGTCGTGTTTTCGGCAATGCCGATAACCAGGGATTTGGTTTGTGCTGAGGCACTATTGACACTGAAAGCGCCAAAGGTCAATACGCTAATCAGTACCAGTGTGATGGAACGTCGTATCGTAAACATTTTTGCTACTCCCATAAATTAATGTAACAAATATAAGCCTTTAAGGTCTGGGAAACAAGCGGTTCATTATCTGGACTTGCACCGACCTTGGTCTTCGCTTGTTTGGCTCCTGGTACAATTGAAGGCCTTGCTAACTCAATCGTTGAGGGGATTCATTTCGTGGATTATCAAAACAGACTGAACCAGTTGCGCAAGCACATGCAACATGCTTCGATTGACCTCGTATTCGTGCCGATCAGCGCCGATTTGCAATATTTTGTGGGCATCCCCCGCGGTATGCCGAACTTCGGCCTGACGATCCATAATGGGCGGTGGCTGGAGGGCGCATTTTTCGGTCATAGCGTTGGCCCGGTGATTGTTTTGCCGCGCATGACCGCCGAATTTGACCTGCAAGGTTTGGTCGGCGGTGAGCTGCGTGTCATCGCTGATCAGGAAGACCCATTTGAAGTAGCCCGCGAATTGCTGGGCCGCTTTAAGTTGGGCGAACAGCCACACATTGCGCTAGGGGTGACTGCTCAGGCCGAAACAGCAGTTGCCTTACAGCAGCTTATCCCTGACGTGGTCTTTTCCAATGCGTCTGAACTGATTCGACCACTGCGCCAGATCAAAAGCGCGGACGACATTGAGGTAATGCGCCGCGCCGGTGCCGTCACCGAAGCGGCCTTTGGCGAGGTACTGAAGCACCTGAAACATGGCATGACCGAGAACGATATCAACGCCGAGGTCGATCTTCAGTTGCGTCGCCACGGAGCGCTCGGCCCATCGTTTGTCACGACCATGTACAACAGTGGCCCCAACCACTACCTGAACCTGGGGCTAGCCAATATAGCCAAGAATGAACCGCTACTGCCGCCTGTCTCACTCTTGTTTGATTTCGGGGCGGCCTTTGAGGGCTATTGCTACGATTACGGGCGCACCGTCTTTTTTGGTGAACCGGACGCCGAGATGACGACGGTCTATAAGACGATCATGGCGTCTCAGGCGGCAGGGATCAAGGCGCTGCGGGCGAATGCCGTTACCTGCCAAGAGGTAGACCGCGCCGCACGATCGGTCGTGGTGCAAGCAGGTTACGGTCCGAATTTCCGTCATCGCCTTGGCCACGGTATCGGCCTGGACGTGCATGAGCCGCCCTTCCTGATCGAAGGCGATACCACAACGGTCCAGGCGGGTATGGCCTTCACCATTGAACCAAGCATCATTGTTCCGGATCGATTCTCCGCCCGCGTCGAAGATATTATCATTGCCACTCCGAACGGAGGCGAACCGCTTACTAGCGGTTTCCAGACTTTACAGGTTATTGCGTAAACTCTGTGCGAGATTACAACGGAGTAAGATGTATTTGTAAACTTAATTTGTCCGATACTGAGTTCAGCGTCGAAAACTTTGCCATCCTTACGCAAAGTTCGGATTTCGATGCTCTTGCTCTTTGGTACAGCAACCGTAGCTTGAAGTTCACTAGGTTCAGAGTAAAATTGACCTTCGATGGTTGCCGTATAGTGTCTCGATCTGCGCTATGACTTCTCGAACGCATTGGATAATAGTTAGCCTGGTTATTTCGCGTACTGATCAGCAATGTCTAGGGCATCATTCAGGACGGTAAGCGCTTCTTGCAATTGTGCTTCGTTGATGCCTAATGGCGGACAGGCAAAGATCATGTTCCAGCGGATAAAGGCAAAGATGCCGTTGGACTGAAGATATTCCGCCACCTTTTTCATGGGTTCGGTGAGCGGCATATTAAATTCGGAGAGTGGCGCGCGTGTCTCACGGTTCTTGACTAGTTCAAGGACTTGGAACAGCCCAATACCGCGCACCTCGCCAACGGCTGGGTGCTCTGCCGCGAGTTCATTCAATCCCTTATTGAGCACGTCGCCCATTTTGGCTGAATTCTCAATGAGATGTTCCGTTTCGTATACTTCAATGCAAGCCAAAGCAGCGGCACAAGCTAGCGCGTGCGAACTGTATGTACCGCCAACGACTAGCTGATGGGTATCGAAATGGCGGGCAATATCCTCTGAAACAATCGTAGCGCCCAACGGCACATAGCCAGACGTGAGACCTTTTGCCATCGTGATCATATCGGGACGGACATCGGGATAGTGGTCTACGCCAAACCATTTACCTGTGCGTCCGAAGCCGCTCATCACCTCGTCCACAATCAACAGGATGCCATATTTATCGCAAATCTTTCGCACGATGGTCCAATATTCAGGATCAGGCGGCGCAATAATCCCACTCGAACCGCTGTAACCTTCAAGCATAATCGCCGCAATATTCTCCGGCCCCTCATATTGGACAACTTCTTCAATATGATTGGCACAGGTCAAGTTACATGCCTCCTGGCCCTTGCAAAACATGCAGCGGTAACGGTATGGATCGTGAAAACGGATGACCCAGGGAACACCTGGCTCGTTTGCCAACCGTCTCGGATCGCCGCCGACTTCCTGCGCAGCAAAGCCCTGCCCATGAAACGCCCGGTAGCGCCCCAGAATCTTCTGGCGTCCAGTATATTGACGGGCAATCTTGATGGCACTTTCGTTGGCCTCTGTTCCGCTCAAGCTAAAAAATGTCTTCTTAAGGTTGTTAGGAGTAATCTGCGCCAATTTTTCACCGAGCCTGCCACGGGGATCAGTGGCAATGCCGGGATACATATACGATAACGTTTCTGCCTGCTGCTTGATAGCGTCAATGACGTAACGATTGCCGTGCCCCACGTTAACGTTCATCAATTGGGAATTGAAGTCGAGATAACGTTTCCCGGCTGCATCCCAGAAGTAAACACCTTCGCCACGCACCGCATGAATCGGATTAACCGTGTTCTGTACGGCCCACGAAAAAAAAGTGTATTCCTTGTTGAGATTAGTGATCTCGTCCTGTGCACTTGGTGCGGTCACGGAATGCCCTCCAATGCTCATCGCTGAATATTTATTGTTTACCGAAAAGATAGTAAAGCGAGAGGTACGAAACTTCGCGCCTCTCGCTGCTCGTCCAAACTTTCAATGCTTACAATACCTGCGCGTAGGGGTTCCGCTTCAAGAATTGGCCCTGACCATTGCGGCCCAGCCATTCCGAGCCGTTTACGATCTGTGTGCCGCGCAAAAAGACTGCTGCTGCGCCGCCTGTCACTTCGCGGCCCTCGAACAGGTTGTAATCGACGTTCATGTGATGGGTTTTGGCGCTAACGGTTTCTTTGTGTTCCGGGTCCCACACCAAGATGTCAGCATCCGAGCCGACAGCAATAGTTCCCTTACGTGGATATAAGCCGAACATTTTCGCGGGGTTGGTAGACATGAGTTCCACAAAACGATTGGCATCGAAGTGCCCACCGTTTACGCCATAATGCCACATAATCTTCATGCGATCTTCGATCACGGGCAGACCATTGGGAATCTTAGAGAAGTCGCCCTTTCCAAGTTCTTTACCAGCAATACGCCCGTTGACCCCGCCCTCATACCAGAAGGGACAATGATCGGTTGAGACCACTTGCAATGTTTGGTCCCGGAGCGCCTTCCACAACACCTCTTGATCATGAACAGTGCGAATGGGCGGCGAACAGACAAACTTGGCCCCTTCATAACCCGGCTTGGCGAGATCATCTGTCGTCAGGAACAGGTATTGCACGCAGGTTTCGCCCTGTACTGGCAACCCGCGATCCCGGCCCAGACGAAGCTGTTGAATAGATTCTTCGCATGTCATATGTACCACATACAGAGGACAACCAGCTACGCCAGCCAACGCAATAGCTCGCCCGGTAGCCTCGCCTTCGACTGCCGCAGGCCGTGAATAGGCATGGTAAATCGGATCGGTTTTCCCCTCACGCAGATATTTATGGATCAGGTCATCGACCACATCGCCATTTTCCGCATGAACCATGATTAACATCCCATTTTCCGCAGCTTTCATCATAGTGCGAAATAGCGTTTGATCATCAATCTGGAAGACGCCTTTATAAGCCATGAACAGCTTCAGAGTGGTGACGCCTTCTGAGACAAGTGAGGGGATTTCATCCATGACTTCTGGGCGTAAGTCGGTAATGGCGAGGTGAAAGCCATAATCAATTTGAGCCTTCGGGTCCGCTTTCCGATGCCAATCTGCCAATCCGTCATGGAGACTGCCACCTTTGGGCTGGATTACGAAGTCGATGTGGGTGGTGGTGCCACCAAACGCGGCAGCCTTATGTCCGGTGCTGAAGTCGTCGCTGCTGACCGTACCACCGAAGGGCAGTTCCAGGTGTGTATGTACATCAATTCCGCCGGGCATGAGATATTTGCCCTTGGCATCGACGACCTTGTGCCCCTGTTCAGGTATGGATTGACCGAGCAGGACGATTTTTTCGCCTTCAACCAGAATATCTGCCGGGAACGTGTCTCCAGCGTTAATTACCGTTCCATTCTTAAACAATGTGCCCATGCTATATAGCCCTTTCCACGGAGTTCTTAAACGAAATGTGGAATGATACGTTCCGCGTATTCTGCCAAAATACGTTCCTCTTCGCCACACATCAAATAGATATTGAACTGGGTCACACCTGCGGCCTCCAGCTCTTTGAGCTTTTTGACGTGTGCCGCGGCGTCTCCCAGAATGCCGAAGCTGTCGATGATATCATCTTTGATGAAGCCCAGATGATCAGCGTCCTTATCGGCGTGATGCAGGTAGTCATAGCCTTTGCGGCCCTCGATATAGTCAGTCAGACGCTGCGGAACATTCGCGCCTGCCTTGCCGTAACGCTCGACCAAATCTGCGACGTGGTTGCCAACCATTGCAGGAAACCATCGGGTTTGCTCGCGGGCAGTCTGCATATCGCCCACCCAGACGGGCGCAGCTGACATGACCTTGAACTTGGTCATATCCCTCCCGGCTGCCTTCCCCGCGTCTTTCGCCTGATCACTGAACCATTTCACCAACCAGGGATCAGCCAGTTGAATGATCAAACCGTCGGCAGTCTGGCCTGCTGCGGTGAGTGCCTTTGGCCCGTAGGCCGCCATCCAGATTGGAAGGCTGCTTTGTGTCCAGGGTAACTGAACGTCCTGGCCTTCATAATCGTACTTGTCACCATGAATTAGGACGCGCAGTGCTTGCGCAAACTCCACCATCGTTTCGACAGTCATCGGTTTGTGCCCCAAGACGCGCCGTGAACTATCGCCCCGCCCGATACCAGCATCGAATCGATTCCCGCTGATCAGATTCAGATTAGCAAACATGCTGGCGGCAACTGTCCAATCGCGGACACCGGGGTTTGTCACACAAGGGCCGAAGCGAATAAATTCAGTTTCTTTCATACATACAGCAATCGTCGTATAGCATTCCTGCCACAGCACATGGGAATCAAAAAACCATGCACTACTGAATCCAGCAACCTCCGCTTGCTTGACAATAGAAATCGTCCGTTTGAGGGGAATATCCCCTTTGAAAGTGATAGCGAATTCCATAATATTTCCCCTCGCCGACTAAACAGTTATTGGGATTGATCTCAGCCACACTTTTATTTGACTCAATTTGAAACGTATTATCCTGACCTAAATCAGGATAATACGCTCAGTAGGGTGCACGCGCTATATTGCACCCCTAACAATCTCAGATTATTTAGCGGTTGCAGCCATTGTTGCAGCCATTGCTGGCATTGCCACCTGAGCGGTATTGCCACCTTCGCTCAGTGTGACGACTGCTGGCTGATAGCTAGCGCCATTCACATCAACCTTGGCATCTGTCAGCAGTTTGACTGCCTTTTCCGCCAAGTCGGTGCGGTACGCAGTCTTATCTGGTGCTTTGGTGATGACCTGGTACTTCAAGGAGATGTCGGCTGTCTGCTGGAAAGCAGCCGGGTCCATCAGGCCAATTCCGAGCTTGTTGGGCCAGATGAGCTTGTTGACTTCGTTCATTTGCCAGGTTTGGTGACCTTCACCGAGTGTTGGACCCTGCGCGATCACGGTCTTTACACAGTCTGCCATATTATCGCGGCAGTAGATCCAGCCCTTGAGTGAAGCTGCGATGAATTTGACCGCAATGTCTTCGTTACCAGTCTTGGCAAGCCAGTCAGCGTTGGCAAAGACACCGTCCTGTAACATGGCAGTGCCTTCTTGATTAAAGTCGATGACATTTAGATCGGCTGCGGTATAGGTCTTGCCCGTGGCCTTATTAACGGCTTCAAGGACCTGTGCATATTCGTTGTAAGTCATTGCCGCCGCTGCGTCGACATCGCCGCTGAGCAGAAGCGTCATATCGAAAGGTTGTTTGACAATGGTCACGTCACTTGGGTTCTGAGGATCCATTTTGTTTTTGACGAGTGCAGCGAACAATTCAAACTCATTACCGCCTAGCCAAACTCCAACCTTCTTGCCTTTCAAATCGGCAGACGCCTTAATGTTCTTGCTCGTGAAACTGATCTCGCGCATACCGCTGCGGGCGAACACCTGCGCGACATTCACGAGTTTCGCACCCTGTTCGCGGCTGTTGAGCAAGCTCGGCAGCCAGTCGATTCCGAACTCAGCGCCGCCGCTGGCGACCACCTGCTCAGGGGTAATATCCGGTCCGCCGGGGAGGATCGTCACATCCAATCCAGCGTCTTTATAATAACCCTGCGCAACAGCTTCGTAATAGCCAGCGAACTGCGCTTGCACAACCCATTTACTTTGAAGGCGAATCTTTGGCGTATCCTGAGCCTGTACAAGGCTGATGGATAGCCCGCTAAATGCTAGTGAGACTAGCAAAACGATACGGTACATGCGACTCTTCAACATAAGATTCCCTCTCCTTATTGTGCTCGGACGATGACTTATTCCGCGCGCGGCCTGAACGTGATATGCCAGGGCATGATCAAACGTTCCGACAGCGAAACGACAAAATAAAACATGATCCCCAACGCCGAAGCGATGATGATCTGTGACCAGACTAGAGGAAAACGAATCAGCATCGCATTGCTGGAAATCTGCACACCCAGTCCAGTAGTTGGTCCTCCAAAATATTCAGCTACGATAGCGCCAATCATACTCAGACTAGTGCTGATCTTCAGCCCATTGAAGATAAAGGGTAACGCAGCCGGTAAACGCAATTTACGAAAAATATCAAACTCACTCGCTGCCAGTGACCGCATCAATTCCAGCGAGGCAGGGTCTACTGAAGTCAGCCCGCGCACCGTGTTGATCATCGTAGGGAAGAAAGTAAGAATTGCGACGATGATGATCTTGGATGTCGGATTGACGATACCGAACCATGCATTTGTGATGGGTGCGAAGGCGATAATCGGAATGGAGTTAACAGCGATAGCATACGGCAAAACCGTTTTGCTGAACCCAGCAAAACGTGCCGAGATCAGACCAAACACAACCCCTGCGCCACAGCCGATGCCGAAGCCCCACAGGGCATTCTGGAACGTTAACCAGCCCTGATTCACCAGTCGCGGATAAATGGAGCTAAACGTATCGATAATCACGCTGGGCGCAGGCAGAAGAAATTGCTGAATATCAAAAGCCTTGACAATAAGTTCCCACAACACCAGTACCCCAACAAAAATAAGGATTGGTGGAAGCACTTTACCCAGTTGCTGCCGATACAGCACAATGCGATTCCAGGGTTGCCACAGTGCAATAACGCTTGCCAATGCAGCCAGTTCTAGCGTCGCTGGCAAAATCGAGTCAGTGGCAATTTCCAGCCCGAAGAATATAAAGGCAACCGTGAACAAGAGATATGCGCCGAGTAGCGCACTTGCTACCCAGCGAAGCAGCGTTCCGGGCGAAGGCTGTCCCTGGTGCATAATATTTCGATCATTTCCAGCAATCGTTGCGCCCAGAATGAGGATGTATACGATTACACTAGTCAATGTACTTGCAAACGCGAACAACGGTTGCACAATAGAGATAAATCCTATTAGCGAAACGAGTAACAGAACCGCATAGATGAGATAAAACCCGACAATACCCCGCACCAGCCAACGGATGGCAGGAAGTGAAAATGCCTTCATACGGTCTGATTTGTTGTTTTCGCCAGCCGCCAGCGCGATAGTCAAAAAGCCGAAGACAATGGTAATCACTTGTCGCAGTGACATCGCGCTGAAGGCTTGACCCGTTTGCGAATCCTCGCGCAGAGCAGGTGCAAGGATATGAAACAGGACGATAATCAGGCCAATTGTCAGCAGCGCTGCGATGTCAAACCCGGTATCTTGTACAAGAAACGTTCGGGGTGCTTCGATGCTTAGTCCGGGAAGTGCTAACGTTGAAAGTTCAGTCGCGCTGGTCATGCGTGAAGCTCCGTGCGAACTTGACTCACGAGCTGATGAAAAGTGTCAGAGTCGCGTACTTCCGGAGCGCGCGGATAGGGCAAGTCAATCGCAATATCATCGATGATTTTGCCTGGACGCGCTGACATCACGATAATCCGCGTGGAAAGATAGATTGCTTCCTGTATGCTATGTGTGATAAAGATGACGGTGGTTTTTGTTTTCTGCCAGATGTTCAAAAGCTCAATGTTCATGCGTTCTCGTGTGATCTCGTCAAGCGCACCAAAGGGTTCATCCATAAACAGCAGCGAGGGCTCAAAGGTCAATGCCCGTGCGATGGAGACACGCTGTTGCATGCCGCCTGAAAGCTGCCAGGGATAATTGCTGGCAAAATCGGATAGCTCCACAAGCGCCAACATCTCTTTGGCACGGCTTTCACGCTTTTCGGCGGGCCAGCGCATGATTTCCAGCGGGAGTTCGATATTTTTCTGCACGTTTCGCCAGTCGTACAGGGTTGCTGCCTGAAAGACCATTCCATATTCGCGGTTGAGTCGGGTCTGATGCGGCGGCTTTCCGTTGACCATCACTTCACCATTTGAAGGCGGTAACAGGTCAGCAGCGATGCGGATCAACGTCGATTTACCGCAGCCCGATGGACCAATAATCGACACAAATTCACCGGGATATATAGAGAGGTTAATGTCCGAAAGTGCAATGGTTATCTGACCATTCGGTGTCTTGAATTGACGGTTCACGTCTTTAAATGAAACAATAGGCAATGTGCTTGTCACAGCAAATGCTCTCTCTCGTGGTTTAATGTTGACTATGCGTTGGTGTTTCGGTTGTTCCAACGTACTGCGAAGCGTTCGATGACAGCGATTAGGGTGTAAGCCAGAATGCCCGTCAGTGCGGCTGCTAAATTCGTAGCCCACAAGCGTTCCGGGGCAGAAGTGTAATACTGGTTAAAGTTGAGGATTGCCCCGCCGAGGCCATCCTGAATACCTGACGGTAGCTCTCCAATAATTGCTCCAACGATACTGGCAGTTGCTGAGATTTTGAGTGCGGTGAAGATGTAGGGTAGCGCCTGTTGAATACGAAGTTTAATCAGAATTTGCCAACGAGTCGCAGCGTAGGATTGCATCAATTCTAACGCAGTGGACGGAACTGAGGTCAGCCCACGCAGGGTATTGATCGTGACCGGAAAAAAGGTCAGATAGGCCGAAATCACAGCGACTGATAACCAACCTGCTTTCAGCCACACCACCACCATCGGCGCAATAGCCAGAATCGGTACCGTTTGCGAAGCGACCACAAATGGCATGAGGCCACGCTCCAACAGCGCGGAATGGACCAACAAAACCGCCAGCACGAAGCCGATGCTCGCTCCGAGCGCAAATCCAAGCGCCGCCTCGCGTAATGTAAACAGTGAGGAATTCAGAAGTATTTGCGCCAGCAACGGTTTGCCCTGCTGAATCGGAGTAAACAGCGCGTTAAAAATGCCCGCAATATTGGGCAGTATCCGGTTGTCCAGATTAAACATCGCCTTGACGCTTTGCCAGATTACCGCGAGACTCACCAATACAGCGACGAAAGTACTAATCGTGCGTAAAGCACCAAAGCGAAGTAATGCTTGTGTACTGTCGATTGTGTCATTTCGGATCGTCGCTTCGGTCATATGGCTCAGAACCCTTTTGCCAGCCTTGCAGCGTAGGTGGCTTTAACACAATAAGGATATATTATATGCAGAATTTACGAAATTTGATCAAAACTCAAAAAAAGGTGTAAATATATAAGAAGCAATGCCAATTCTCTGGCATGGTAACGTGTTTAGAATCATCCCTTTTCGATTGATGGTGACGATTCAGTGTTAAGGAGGCAATTGAATGACCGATAGAATTGTTAAAAACTATATCAATGGCATGTGGGTGGCTTCTAAATCCGAAAATATGCGTACCATTCTGAACCCGGCGACGAATGAAGCCATCGCGCAAGTTCCGCTCTCGACAGTAGCCGAGGTGGATAAGGCGGTACAGGCAGCGCAGGAAGCGTTTTATGATTGGCGCACGACGCCGCCTTATACGCGTGCCCGTTCGATGTTCAAATTCAAGAATCTGCTGGAAGAACATTTTGAAGAGTTATCGCGGATTGTAGTCGTAGAAAATGGCAAGACAATCGATGAGGCCCGTGCCGAAGTGCGCCGCGCCATCGAAAACGTCGAACTGGCGTCAGGCATTCCCAGCCAGATGATGGGCTACAATATGGAAGATGTGGCACAGGGAATCGATGAATCAGCTATACGGCAGCCCATTGGCGTATGCGCTTCAATTAACCCCTTCAACTTTCCGGCAATGGTGCCCATCTGGTTTTTGCCCGTTGCCATTGCCTGCGGCAATACGTTTATCACCAAGCCCTCACCACAGACGCCGCTTTCGCAAGAGCTAATTTATCAATTGCTTGATCAGTGCGATCTGCCAGAAGGTGTCGTCAATCTGGTGAATGGCGATGATGTGGCAGTCAACGCGCTGCTCGACCATCCTGGCGTTCGCGCCATCTCATTTGTTGGTTCAAGTCGTGTTGGCAAGCTAATCTATGAGCGGGCAACACGAAATGGCAAGCGCGTCCAGGCACAGGGCGGGGCCAAGAATTATATGGTGGTGATGCCCGATGCGGTTGTGCCACAGACGGTCGGCGCGGTGCTGGGTTCTGCGTTTGGCTGTGCAGGTCAGCGATGTTTGGCGGGATCGGTTCTATTGACGGTGGGTGACATTCACAAGCCGATTCTGAATGAACTCACTGAGCGCGCCCGCAGCCTGAAAGTCGGCAATGGATTGGATGAAAGTTCACAGATGGGTCCCGTTGTGAGTCAGGAAGCCTTGAATCGGGTTTGTACCTATCTTGAACGTGGGCAATCCGACGGCGCGACGCTGGTCGTGGATGGTCGCGAAACGCAGGTAAAAGATTACCCAAATGGCAATTTCGTTGGGCCGTCGATTTTCGAGAATGCGAAACCGGGTATGGGTATTATTACCGATGAGATTTTTGGTCCGGTGTTGAGCATTATGCAGGTTCCGGACTTCGACAGTGCGATTGAAACGCTTGAACTAAGCCGCTACGGTAATGCCGCTTCAATCTTCACCTCAAACGGGCGCTATGGACGTGACTTCGCCTACCGTGTTCATGCAGGGAATATCGGGGTGAACATCGGTGTCGCCGCGCCGATTGCAGCTTTCCCGTTCGGCGGTATGAAGGATTCATTCTTTGGTGATCTGCATGGGCAAGGCCCGGACGGCATCAATTTCTTCACAGACCGCAAAGTTGTAATCGAACGCTGGTTCTAGCTACCGCCGATCGCTCGAAATAAACTCGAAATAAAAGGAATCAGATTGAGTGTCAATAACAGTCTTAGTACATTCAGCGCTGTACTTTCATTTGCAGTTGAACTTGAAGGTGAATCAGCCAAATTCTATACAGAAGCTGCGAAAGTAGCAGCTGATTTTGCGGAGACGTTCGAGAATTACGCCCGCCGTTCCACCAAAAGACAGCAGCGCATGGTCGCTATCCGTCAGGATAACATCACGGAGATTATTTTGGAACCCATCTCGGGCCTCGACCCTGCCGATTATCTGCTTAGTGTCACAACACCTGCTGATCGCCAGCACGCGTTGACGCAGGCGCTTGAACTTGAAAGCCGTGTTAAGCAGTTCTATGTTGAGGCTGAACCAAAGCTAAATGTCACCGAGCCGCGTCGCGCTTTCCAGAAAATGGCACAGGAAAATGAGGAACGGATCACTGAATTGAAAGCGACATAAATCTAACTAATTTGCTAGCGACGTTTATGCGGAGAAACTCCGCCCTGGAGAATAAACAATGACAGCCCCGGCAACTTCAACTGCATTACAGCCCTCGCTCAATTGCCTGTCGAAGTGGAAACTGACCAGGCGGGCAACTTATGGGCCACGCTGCGCGGCAAATCAGATCGTGCCATGCTTCTCGGCGGGCATATGGACTCAGTTCCAAATGGTGGGTGGCTGGATGGCTGCCTGAATGTGCTAGGTGCGCTGGAAGTGCTGCGCCGCATCGCCAGCGAAGGCACGCCACCTGTAACGGTTCGACTGGTGGATTGGGCCGATGAAGAAGGTGCACGCTTTGGTCGCAGCCTGTTTGGTTCGAGCGCTGCATCTGGCACCATGAATCCCGATGATTTGCGTAATCTGGCTGATAAAGAGGGCATCAAGCTGGTCGATGCCATTAGTAAATACGGTGTGAATCTGGACACGGCAAAACAGTCTGGATCGCAGTTGAAAACGGCTGCCGCGTACCTCGAATTGCACATCGAACAAGGTCCTGTTCTCGAAAGCATGAATCTGCCGCTGGGTGTAGTGCTGGGCACTTTTGGCGTTGAGCGTCACGCTATAAAGTTTACCGGGCAATCTGCACATGCTGGCTCTACACCAATGGATAAGCGGCGCGATGCGTTTGGCGCGGCAGCAAAACTCGGTTTGGAGATTCGTGAGATAGCCAAACGACATGGCGGTGTATGTACCGTGGGCAGTGTTATAACCAAACCCGGCATCGTTACCGCAGTAGTTGGACAGTGCGATATGTTGCTTGATCAGCGCCATCTCAGCGCAGAGGAACTAGCGAAAATGTTGCAAGAGGCAAAGGACGCCAGCGAGCGCTTTGCCAAAGAAGAAAATGTCGGTGTGGAATGGAATCGAATCTGGCAGATTCAGCCGATCTTGTTCGATAAGCATCTGGTTGAGCTGGCTGAGGAAGCAGTTATGGAAACAGCACGGGTATCACATCGTTTGCCCAGCGGACCTTTGCACGATGCGGCTGAGGTCTCTCGCGCTGGCATCCCAACAATTATGCTTTTTGTGCAAAGCCTCCGAGGGCTATCGCATACCAAAGAGGAAAATACCAAGGAAGAACATCTTTCCATGAGCGTCCAAGCCCTTGATAGGCTTGCGACCAAAGCAATGAACTGGATTGTTGAAGCAGGTAAATAGCTGAATAATCGACGTAATGTGGCAGCACTGATCCGTCTCACATGTTCTGACGACTAACATCGGTAGAAAGGATCCGTGTAACTTTCATCGTAATCCGTATAGCTCATGTTCCAAGTATAGTCTTCTGATTTAGTGTAAATAAAAATGGACTCGTGAATGCGCCCCATGTGTTGCTGGATAAGACTCAATCGTTCTTGGGCATGCCTTTGGCCTCTCAGATCGGCGCATACGCGATATCATCGAACATGAACGTAGACGGAATAGGAAATGAGCCTATTCCTAGTCAAGTAGCTCCCGTGCTAGACGGGAGCTTTTACCTTACTACTGCTCTACCGATTGCACCTTCACTGCCTTGTCTTTCCGGCTGGGTTCCCCTTTGCCGTTGGTGATCAAGGTGAACAAACTGTGGTTGATATAAGATCCCCATACGTCTGAACAACTGCCGTAGCATTCGATGGCAGGAACCAGGCCGACGTGGGTGAAGCTGAGTTCAGTCCTGTTATTCTTCCTGGCAATCTCAAAGACAATATCAGTGCCCGTCCACTCGCCCTTATGTTCGATAAAGCTCAGGTGGCTGTCGGTAGTATGCCAAACGACTTTCTGGCCCGGCACAAAATCGGTGATCTTGTGGGTGCTGCGGTGAACATCGTGAAATTGGACCTTGAACTCAGCGCCGAGTTTATCAGTATCGCCCTCAAATTCTTCTGACCACCAGCCGCGAACGTTGTTAACAGCGGCAAAAACGTCTTCGGGCGATTGGTCCACAGTAAAAGAAGTGGTGTAGTTTTGATTGCTCATTTGACGAGCCTGACTAACAACTTCTTCTATCGGGTTTGGCTGACCCTTGCCTGTGGTCATGAGGTTGCGCAAACTACTGGTTATGTACGAACCCCATGCGTTTGCGCAAACATCGTAGCACTCATAGGCAGGCACAAGCCCAACGTGGGTAAAGTACACTTCCGTTTTATCGCCCTTTTGGGCAATTTCAAAGACAACATCGGTACCTGTCCACTCGGTTTTGTCCTGAACAAAGTTGAAGTAGTTGTCCAGAACATGCCAGACGACTTTCTTGCCGGGTACGAATTCGGTAATTTTGAAGGTGCAGCGGTGAACGTCCTGGTAGTGGTATTTAAATTCAGCGCCGAGTTTGTCGGTGTTCCCGTCAATTTCTACTGACCACCAGCCGCGAACATTATTGATGGCGGCGAAGGCTTCTTCCGGCGTTTGGTTTACCAAGAAGGTGGTCGTGAAATCCTGATCGAACATAGTTGTATTGTCCTTTCGCTATCTGCTCATTGAGTAAGCTTCGCCCGACCAAGACGCTAGTCGTCAAGGCTGCCCATGGTCAAATTGATGGTAGTTCCCGTCATCCCGCTTGCTTTATCGGAAGCCATGAAGACCGCTATGTTTGCCATCTCCTCGAGTGTCATAAG